>Ga0138256_10000736_pt1 | contig 35219 bp, 27 predicted proteins | sample KNB2016incub_MG_FD_105486 | JGI IMG/M metagenome (GOLD analysis project Ga0138256, IMG submission 105486) | Active sludge microbial communities from wastewater in Klosterneuburg, Austria - KNB2014incub_MG | ecosystem: Engineered > WWTP > Activated sludge > Unclassified | place: Austria... | reverse complement strand
GGCGCTAAGCGAAGAATAAGATCAGGCCAGCGCCTTGTTCGCCCTTTCGTCAGAATTCTGCCGCAGCAGACTATTTTTTGGTGTAGCCCTCCGTGACTTCATTCTTATGTGCTGCGAAAGCCCCGAGAACCTCAGCCTTTTCACGGGCCGGCACCTTTGCCCAATCAAGCGTGCGGCTTAGTTCCGCCGCGACTTCGTCAAATTCGGCCGGTGAGATCTTAAGGTTGCGGTGCGCGTTCTCCAGCCCAAGAGGAGTACTGCCCGGCCTTGTAGGTGAATATTTGAACGGTCCGCCCGTGATCTCGCAAACCCACAAGGTCCGCATGAATTTGAGGCCCGGGAGCCTGATAAGACTATTCCGGTGCCAGTTCCTGAGGTCCGGATTCTTTGAATCTTGCCCAACGATCCGATTTTTCACGAGGGCGTCGCTGAAGTGGTCAACAACCGCCGAGATAGCGAATACGCCGCCGAGCCTTTCATAGAGACTTTTTTCTTGGGTTGTTTGAGCGGATGCCGCGACCGATATGGCCGCAATGGTTATCAAAATCGAGAGCGATCTGACGATTGAAATTTGTTTTCTCATGATCTTTGCATTCCTATTATTTGTGATTTCTAACTGACAGTTGATCGGTTGGTTTGAACCGGCCCCAAGCGATGACGGGTCACGTCTTGAGGCTGTATGTCGGTCCCGCCATTCCGATGCCAAAATTCTAAGCTGAATACTCCTGGCTCAAGCGTCCAAGCGCGATCGCCGCAAGCAGCAGCCCAAAGTCGCGAAGTGCTACATCGAAATAGCCGGGTATCATTAATAAATTGACGATGATCAATCCGAGCCACGCCGCAACTACATAGGCGAAAAATCTCGGCATAAGCCAGACGCCGATACCGGCCACGATCTCGATAACGCCAACGACATACATGAACTCGTGGCCATGCCCGCCCAGCATCCTGTTTGCGAACCCCGGCAAGTATTGGTCCCAATTGACCAGTAAGCCCAGGAACTTGTCCAACCCCATCAAGATCGGTGCGACGGTAAAGCCCAGATGCAGAATCTGATATGCCTGGTAACTTGGTTTGCTTTTTGAGTTAACATCCGCGGCTATCGTGTTTGGATTTACCCCATCGAATATGTTTTCCATTTCTAATTTCCTCCGTTTTATTCAAGATTTCTTTCCAGGTATCCAACAATATAGAATTAAATATAATAAGTCAAGTCTTTATTAGAATTATTGTAATATTTCTTCAAATTGTCTATACTAGGGCTGAGGAAATGCAATGAAAGGGACGAAATTTGGGCAAAACTTCTTTGAATCAAGCCGAGGACAGGTTGTGGGATTGCTGCGGCGGGGAATCGGAACTGTCGAAGAATTGTCGGTCGAGCTCGGACTGACAGACAACGCCGTACGCTCTCATTTGGCAACGCTGGAGCGCGACGGCCTGGTTGAAAGGCGCGGAACACAACGGGGCTTGCGCAAGCCGCACTTTAATTATGTTCTTACCCACGAAGCCGAGCAGCTTTTCCCGAAAGCCTATTCGACGCTATTCAACCAATTGTTGACGACATTGAAATCAAGGATCGGGAAGGAAGAATTGGAGTCAATTCTTAAGGAGGTTGCGCGATCTCTTTCCGCCGGCAATACTCCCGAAAAGGCCGAAACGACAGAAAGCCGCGTCAAGAGGGCGATCTCAACGTTTGAATCTATGGGAGGCTCCCCTGCGTTAAAAAAACAAGATGGTAAAATGTCGATCTCTTGTGTAACGAGCTGTCCGTTCGATACCTCCGTGTCGAAGCATCCTGAGGTTTGCCGCCTGGCTGAAAGTTTTTTGTCCGAGGTGACAGGACTGGAAATTAAAGAACATTGCGAGAAAGGCGAACGCCCCAAATGCTGTTTTGAAGTTCTGGAAAACACTTGACCCGCAACGCCATTAGCGAAACAGCCGATTCAGCGGGCAGCGACAAACGGCTAGGTTACCGACACGGCGTTTGGTTGCGAGACTGAAGACACGCATCACGCTTGTTTGGACATTTTCGCGAAAGACCATCACGGAATAGCGGATGCTGCCTAGCCCGCTTCGCAGTCAAAATCTTCAAACGTCGAAAATCTGTCCGAGCCGTGATCGAGTGCCAGGTCGCGCCGCTGATAGTCGAGATGGACGATAGACATCAGCAGAGTTGCCCGGTCAGCGACAAGCCGAAGCGTTAGGTCTTCCGCCTCGCTAACATTGGCCAGCAGATCAGATAGCAGAAAGGTCTGACAGGAAAAACTTGGAACGTCATCGAGTTTGACTCGCGTCACAAAACCGTGCGAATCAAAAACCTCGAGCGTGGGCTGTGCCGGACGGCCGGCATCGGCAATGCTTTGAACGCAAATTATCTCATCGCGCACAATCTCGCCCGCCTTTCGCTCGAGCCTGGCGCCGCTCGTGATATAGTCAGTGCCCAAACCGCCGCGCTGCGCCGGTTTTTGATATGCCCGTGCTGCACCCAGGCCGGGCCGGAAATGCGTAAAAGCGTGGGCTCCCCATTCGGGCACAAGGACCTCGATCTTCATCAGCGTATGATTTGAGACGGGCGATATGGCGAGCGATAGGCCGCCCGAGAAATTCGCGGGCAAATCCATCTGCGCGGCGTCGAGAACGCAGTTTTGATGCGGCGCCAGTTTGATCGCACCTCGCTCGGTTTGCTTGTCCGGAATCGTTGCCGGCAGTTTGGTCGTCTCGGTGGGCTGCCACACGACCTCGCCACGCGGGTCGGTAACAAACGGACGCAGCCAGAGAAATTCTTCCATCGGAGCTCCGGAGCTAAGGTGAAAGCGTGATTCGAGCGTGATGCCGCCCATCTTTTTTGCGTGAAATACGAGCGGCGTAAAGAGTATGTTTTTCGCGCGGAACCTGCCCTCGGCGTCAAACGGCAGCTTTGATTTGTTGAGCACAAACGGCGACTGATGTATCGGGTGATCGATGCTGAATCGCGCCGAGCCGGGCCGTTTTATCAGCAAATAGCCAAAGTTTTTTACCGTTTCGTTGGTATTTACTACGGCGATCGTTCCGCCGGATTTTGTGAGCATTCTTTTCGGCGACGTTTTCGCATCAGCATCGAGACTCTGCGTAAGATTGGTAACAAAACCGCCTTTCCTAAGGTCAAAGAGCAGCGATGCGTGCGGTTTTAATTGATAACCGGCGTCTTTTATTGCCTTGCCCTGCGGGTCATAGATTGTAACCGAACCCGAGGTTGGCGAATCGTACGGATTGAAAATGCAATAGACGCACTCATAGTCGCGCAGCGGCGGAAAGGGCATCGAGTAATAGAACGATGCCGGACGCTGCCATTCGAGCGGGTCGGGATTTGCGTGGACGTTGTCAAACGACGCATCGCTGGTCAGCCGGAGAAACGCCGAACTAAACAAATTGCTGGCGTGCATCGGCACTTTGGTACGAGGGCGAAGCCGGATCCGCGCACCGCCAAAAAAGTCTCTGCCCTCGCCGAGCATGTCGCTAACGCGGAGGACGGTCGTCTCCATCGCTCCGACGCTCAGCCGTTTGGCAACGCCGTCCGTGCCAACCGATTTGCCATTCGCGTCGTACAAAAATATTTCGTAATCGGTCGCCTCACCGGCCGATTCATAACCTCTCGCTCCGATAAACGTATCGGCGGTCAGGACAATCTCAGAATGAATGCCAAGTTTGGCATCTTCGACGACAAACGGAGCTGTAACGTCGAGCCAGCACGGCTTTGCTGTGACGCCCAATCCTTTGTACTGGCCAGTTTGAGCCGTTGCCTGGCTGGCCAGGCCGCAGAAAGGTATTAGCAGTGCACCGCCAAGAGCGCCCGAGACTTGCGTTAGGAATTCCCGTCTTTTGACTGACGCCATATTCCCTCGAAAATCGGTTAAAGCTGAAATGTAATGCGATTTCAGAAACACTCTAACACACTTTTGTAAAAAAGTGTCAACGAGTGTAAATAAGTGTCAGAATCTCGCTCGTGGCGCCGGTCAAATTTTTGGATCGAGTTAGCTCAGTGGCCGGCCGCGCATCCTAACGCCCATTAACCTCGACGGAAAGGTGCCAAAATCTTCGACCTCGATAGTGTTGCCGCCGCGCGAACGAATGCGTGCCGCCTGGAAATAGGTTCCTTCGCCCTCGCCTGTTCGCGGATCGATAAGCAGTTCGAGGTAGCTAAATGGATAATCGACCGAGCGTCTGCCATACCGCAGCTCGCCAAAGCCGATCCATCGTGCAAATATGACGCGAATCCGCGTTTGACCGTCTGCCTTATCCACGAGCACAGCATTTACGGGCACGCCAACGTTTGCTCCGAGCGAGAAACGGCCGAGTTCCTTGTCATCGATGGAGCGAAGCAGTGCGTCCTGGCCATCGTCGGCGAGAACGCTGAGGATGCGATTTGCCTCGGAATCAGACGTAATATCGTTGATCCTGAGCGTAAATGTTCGCGTAATCGTCCGCGTGTTCCGGCCCATGCCATAGATCACAGCCGTTCCTGTAAATGTCGTCGTCTGAGCCTTTGCCGCCAAAGCGGGAATCAGAATCAGCATCGAAAGTGCCAGCGTTATAGTTATTCGTTTCATGTTAAGTGCTCCTAATATTCAGTCTCACTATGGTGGCGCAACCATGTGGCGAAAATCTGTATTGCGGCGAACAAATCTGCAAAACGCCCAGTCACCTAAACTTATGTACAATTTGGAACATTTGCTTAGTTTTGCGTGAAAGGAAACGTAATAGGATCTAACTCAGATCTTGCCGGCTCACCTGAAACGATGAATCTACACCTCGCTGCATTGCTTTTTGTCATGCTTTTGGCCGGCTGCGTTTTTTCGCAAGACGGCGAAAGCCTCGTGAAGACCGTTAGGGCACCCGTGCGAGTGCCGAAATTCGCCGTTTCACCGGTTATTGACGGCAGGCCGGACGAGGAGATGTGGCATCAAGCGGCGGTCGTGAAGGACCTGATACAAACCTCGCCGGAAGATCATGTCGCGGCGACCCAACGCACCGAAGTTTATCTCGCATATGACGAAACGCATCTCTATGTCGCATTTAAGTGCTGGGACGCGAAGGACAAGATTCGTTCCACCGTTGTTCAGCGTGACGGCGTTTATGGCGATGATAACGTCTCGTTATGGCTCGATACCTATAACGACCGGCGTCGAGCATACAATTTTGTGTTTAACCCGCTCGGTATTCAGATGGACGGAATCCAGACCGAGGGCCAAGGAACCGATTTCGACGTCGATGTCGTTTTTGAATCAAAGGGAGTGATCGAGGATTGGGGCTGGTCGGTCGAGGTCAAGATCCCTTTTAAATCGCTGCGGTATTCGGCGGGCAAGGGAAAGAGCTGGGGTTTTAACGTCGCCCGCAGCATCACACGCGGCAACGGCGAATATAATTCCTGGGTGCCGCTGCCCCGAGGCGTTCCGGGCTATTTAAACAAAATAGGCCAGATCACGGGTCTCGACGACATAAAAGCCGAGCGGACGCTGGAGGTGATCCCAACCTTTACCGCCAAGCAAACCGGGAAACGAACGAGTCAGACCCATTTCTCAAATCCACCGGTCAAGGCCGATTTTGGGTTTACGGCCAAATACAGCATCTCGTCAAACATCACGCTTGACGCCGCCTACAACCCGGATTTCGCAGACACTGAGGCGGATGCTCCGGTGGTCGAGGCAAATCAGCGTTTCCCGATCTATTTTTCCGAAAAACGGCCGTTTTTCCTCGAGGGCGTCGATATCTTTAATACGCCGATAGAGGCGGTTTACACACGCCGGATCGAGAACCCTGATTTGGCCCTGAAACTCAGCGGCAAGAGAGGAAAGACCTCGTTTGGCATCCTCGGCGCAGTTGACGACCCACTTTTTAATCCGGAAGACAAACGGGCTTTTGCGGGCGTGGTGCGATTAAAGCATGACGTCGGTACGGACTCGAATATTGGTGCCCTTTTTACCACGTATGCCTACCCGGAAAGACATAATCAGGTTGGCGGTTTTGATGGACACTGGAAGATCGATAGTCGGTCGAGCCTAAGCGGCCAGGTGCTGGCATCGACATCGCGTAGCTTTTTTTACGATGCGAACCGAGATGAATCAAGGTTTGGAACCGGCAACGGCTTTGTTTACAACTATGATTACGAATACAGCACGAGACATTTTAACTGGGGTGTAAGCGGCGGCGGCGTCTCAGAAAAATTCCGCGCCGAGCTAGGCTTTACCCGCCAAAATGACACCATGTCGAACTATGCCTATTTTGGCTACAACCCGGAACGAACTCCAAACGGATTCATCACTAACAAATCTATGCGGTTTAGCGTCGATCGCGGCAACACCATGTCGGGGCGGCTGCAGGATTGGGGGTTGAGTTGGAACGGCAATCTGAGTTTTAAGGGCAATGCCAGCCTGGGTGCGGGCCTGTCTCTCGGCCGCAACATGATCTACGAAGACGAATTTGGGCCGGGCCGTACCGCGACGCGTCCGGGAGCTTTTTATGGCGAGCCATTTCGCTCGACTCTCGGATACGGGCCGTTTTTGTTCTTTTTTAAGAATTTTAACAAGCGGTTTTCCATGAATTCGAACTTTAGCATGTCGTTTAACAGTTTTGACTATGACTTTGGGGCCGGACGCTCTTTTCCACGTGTCAGTCCGGCGGCGATCTTGTTAGGGCCGGGAGCACCGCTCGATCCCGGCGAGGCAACGGGAACATATTTCGGAGTCGGTTCGAACGTGAAGCCAACGGATAGCTTTAGTTTCAATCTAAATTACAGCCGTTCGAGTCTCAAACGCGATGCGACCAACCTGCTCGCTTACAAATCGGATAGCTTCTCGCTGGGTTCGACCTACCAGTTTTCCCGCTTTGCAAATTTTAAGGCCCGCGTCTATTACGACACGCTCAGCGACCGCGTCACCGGCCAATACACCTTTGCCTGGACCCCCAGCGTCGGCAAAGCCATCTATGTCGGCTACAACAGCGGCACCAGCTACAAAGGCTACGTCTTTGGCCAACAGCAACCCGGCTTCCTCCAACTAAACCGCACGTTTTTTATTAAGCTGTCGTATCTGTTTCGGAAGAGTTTTTAGGTCAGAACCGCCTAAGCAGTTCGCAAACCAATGAAAGCTGGCAATACTGCCGAGGTCCTTTACATTTTCGCACCAAAATCCGTGTTATAATCCTGTCATTATGCCAACCACGATCGGCACAATACCAAAGCCCGTCCGAATGGATTCCTACGGCGTTCTCCGCGTCGGGAAAACACGCGTGTCGCTCGACTCGGTCGTTTACGATTTCAAACAAGGGGCCGACGCCGCCGAGATCCAGCGGGATTTCGACACTCTCTCACTCGCCGAAGTCCACGCCGCGATAGCCTACTACCTTCACAACAAACAAGAGGTCGAGGCATATCTGGTAAAACAGCAAGCCGAACAAGCACGGGCGCGGATGGAGATAGAGCGTGATTTCCCCCCTCGTCTTACGCGGAAAATGCTGCTTGCGAGATTAAATGGCGAGGATCCCAATTGGCCGCCAAAATAAGATATCTAGCCGACGAACAATTCAAATCCGCTATTGTAGATGGCGTCAAACGTCGCCTGCCCGAACTCGAGATAACCCGTGTTCAGGATGTCGGCCTGCGAACCGCATCAGATCCTGAGGTTCTCCGCTTCGCCGCACTCGAAAACTATATCGTCCTCACCCATGATGTCCGAACCATGGAAACCTTCGCCCGAAACCGCATCGAAGCCGGTCTCCCCATGCCCGGTGTGTTTGTGATCCCCCAACTGGTCCCCATAGGCCAAGCCATCGACGCCCTAGCCCTGATCGCCCAATGCAGCCAACCCGAAGAATGGACTGACCTTATCCAATTCCTGCCGCTGTGACACAAAAAACTTCCCCTCCTTACACGGTTGCCCGTCCGGCAGCTAGACACGGGAGAATTGCAATATTAAAGGCCTGACCGCAATCCTGCCTACTAAACCGCACGTTTTTTATTAAGCTGTCGTCTTTGTTTCGGAAGAGTTTTTAGGCCAGAACCGCCTCAGCAGTTCGCAAACCAATGAAAGCTGGCAATACTGCCGAGGTCCTTTACATTTTCGCACCAAAAACCGTGTTATAATCCTGTCATTGTTCAATCCGCAGCAAGGTCGAGGCCATACGAATAGGAGCTCCTGCGGCTGGGCCGCTCTATTTGCGGCGAAGCTGTGCTCCGCCGTTGATCGCCCAAAACACTCCTCACGGCTATGCCGCTGCGTGGTCCAGGCATAGGAACGGCGGCGTAGCCGCGATGAATATTACCAGACTGGCGGAAAAGCATAGCTGTTCCGCTCGGCAAGGCAAAAAACACAACCAGCGCGAGCCTCGTTTACGTGGCTTTCCCGAAGAGCACATAGCCACGTCCGTTTACGGCGTGGTTAACGTCGAACAATTTAAATCTCCGGCGGCTTAAGCCAGATGGATCGTAAGCCCGTTGAAACGGGCTAGAAATTAGAATTACCCACCCGCACCACGCCCTAAAGGAGCGTGGCTATGTGCCGCGAGACGCGGGTCGGATAATGGCCTTCGCTTGGGCGGCCGTCATCCTCTTTCCTGGCAACAAAAAAAGGACGTTCAAAACGCCCTCTTTGAAGCACTTTCTACCATCTGCCACGCCGTGAACGGCGTGGCTATTTGCCCGGCGGGGGAAGATCAACGAAAAAATCAAACATTCAAAATATCCACCAATTCCTGGACCGCGGCGGCGGATTTGTGGAGGGCGGTGCGTTCGTCGTTGGTTAGGCTGATTTCGATGATTTGTTCGATGCCGTTTTTGCCTAGTTTTACGGGGACGCCGACGAAGAGGTTGCTGACGCCGTATTCGCCTTCGAGGAAGACGGCGCAGGGAAGGATTTTTTTCTTGTCCTTGAGGATCGCTTCGGTCATTTCTACGGCGCCGAGCGAAGGGGCGTAATAGGCTGAGCCGGTTTTTAGCAAGCCGACGATTTCGGCTCCGCCGTTGGCGGTGCGGGTGATGATGGCATCGAGCTTGTCCTTGGCGATGAGCTCGGTAATCGGGATACCAGCGACCGTCGAATATCGCGGCAGCGGGACCATCGTGTCGCCGTGGCCGCCGAGCACAAAGCAGGTGACGTTTTCGACCGAGACGTTTAATTCCTCAGCGACAAAGCAGCGCATGCGGGCACTATCGAGCACACCAGCCATGCCCATGACACGGTTTTTCGGGAAACCCGAACGGCGAAACGCGACCTGTGCCATCGCATCGAGCGGATTTGAGACGACGATGATGACCGCATTTGGCGAATATTTGGCAACCTGATCGGTGACTGTGCCAACGATCTCAGAATTTGTTTTGAGCAGATCGTCGCGGCTCATGCCTGGTTTACGCGGCAGGCCGGCGGTGATGATGACGACATCGGAATTCGCCGTTTCCTCGTAACTATTTGCACCGACGAGCTTTACGTCAAATCCGTCGATTGGTGCGGCCTGGGCCAGATCGAGGCATTTGCCTTGCGGCGTGCCCTCGACAATATCAACCAAAACGACATCCGCCAGCTCTTTGCTCGCGATCCAATGGGCAGCCGTCGCACCGACATTTCCCGCTCCGACAACCGTTACTTTGTTTCTACCTGCAGCCATTCTTATACCTTCCTATGACAAATATTTGTGTAAAATAAAAGGGTATTTTCGCATAGTTGACCGTAAACGGCAAAAAGAGCACAATGTGACAACGATGAGGGCCATCGCAGAACAGAAATATACCCTTGAAGAGTATTTTGAACTCGAACGGAATTCTGAAGAAAAATGGGAATTCTGGAACGGCCACGTTTGGTGCATGTCCGGCGCGAGTCTAGCCCACGAAGATATTGTGGCAAATATGATTCGGTCGTTGGGCAACCGTCTGCCTGACGGCTGTTTTGTGGCGGCTTCAAATGTTCGTGTAAGGGTTCCTAAGTTTCCGCCTTACCGTTATCCGGACCTAACGATTGTGTGCGGACAGCGGGAAATTGAAAGTATCAGCGGGCTCGAAATGCTCATCAATCCGCAAGTTATTATCGAGGTACTCTCGCCGTCAACGGAAGCTTTTGATCGAGGAGATAAATTTCTTTATTACCGCTCGATTCCTAGTTTTCTTGAATATATTTTGGTAACGCCTGACCAACCACACGTTACTCAGCTATTTCTTAATGCCGACAACGAGTGGATTGTCCGCGACTTTGTCGGACTGGAAAGCGCATTGGTACTAGCTACTTCTGGAATCGAAGTCCCTTTGTCAGAGATCTACCGCCGTATCGAATTTCCTCCTCAGGGCTTTTTAGATCCCGAAACCGAACGGCGGTTTCAGGGCTGTTGAATTCATGAAGAATAAATACCAAATCCTCATCGCAGTTCTTGTTTTGGCAGCGTTGTCGTTAACTGTTGTTGCTCAATCGCCGCTGTCTTCGTTCTCCGGCAAGCGGCCGAAACGTATCGTCGTGCGAAATGCCATGGTTGTTGACGGCAGCGGGAAACCGGCGGCCGGGCCGATGGATATTACGGTCGAGAATGACCTGATTACGCGTATTTCAGGTTCCGGCGGTTCGAGAGCTGCGGCAGGTGCGGACGAACTGATTATCGACGCGGCCGGCAAATACGTTCTGCCGGGGTTGATAAATCTGCATGGCCATACACAGGACGAACGAGCGGGCGTTCCGATGCCGGTTGAATATGTGACAAAGCTGTGGCTCGCCTGCGGGATTACGACTGTGCGCGACGCCTGGGCAAATGCAAAAACGCTCGAATATCGCAACAAGATCAATGCCGGAACGCTGGCTGGCCCGCGGATATTTCCGTACGGCGGCTTTCCCGGCCCAAACCAGAACACACCCGAACAGGTACGCCAGCGGGTCCGCGACCTCAAGGCCGCCGGTTACGACGGCATCAAGCTTTTTGCCATCGACCGCGACCTGATGGCCGCAATGATGGACGAGGCGAAAAAGCAGGGCATGCGCGTTATGCACCATGTCGGCGTCGAGGAGACAAACGCCTGGGATGATATCAAAGGCGGCACGACGAGCGTCGAGCATTGGTACGGCATTCCGGATGCGGCGATCGAATCCGGGCGGCAAAATTTTCCATCCACCTACAATTACAACAACGAGGTTGACCGCTTTCGTTACGCCGGAAGACTATGGCGCGAGGCGGATCCGGAACGGTTGAGCAAGGTGCTGGATGCGATGGTCGCGGCAAATGTCGCCTGGGACCCGACGCTGGTTATTTATGAGGCCTCACGCGATCTGCAGCGGGCACAAACACAACCGGCGTTTGCCGAATACCTGCATCCCGTGCTCGAGGAATTCTTCAAACCAAATCCGGCCAATCACGGTTCGTATTTTATTGGCTGGTCATCGACTGACGAGACTTTCTGGAAAGAAAACTATCGAATTTGGATGAAGGCGGTTTACGACTTTGAGAAAAAAGGCGGCCTGATCGGTACGGGCGAGGACGCCGGTTTTATCTATCAGATGTACGGTTTTGGCCTGCTCCGCGAGCTTGAACTGCACCAGGAAGCCGGTTTTCATCCGCTCAAGGTCATCCAGCACGCCACAACCAACGGCGCCCGCATTTTAGGTAAGGAAGACACGCTCGGCCGTATCCGCGTCGGTTACAAGGCCGACCTGATCGTCGTCAACGGCAACCCGCTCGAGAATTTCAAGGTTCTCTCGCCACTCGGCGTCGAAGAAATCCGCGACGGCAAAGCAGTAAAAACCGGCGGCATCGAATGGACAATCAAGGACGGCATACCATATCACGCCCCGACATTGGCGGCGGAAGTGCGAGCATTGGTTGCGGGTGCTCGCGGTCAGAACCGCGACCGAAAATGAACCGGGTCCTTTCCGGATGAGGCGAGAACCTCCCAATTTGTTATTCCGCCGATAATCGTTTGATTATCACGACGTCGCTTGTTTCGACCCCGCGTATGACTGCAAGCCCGCTGCCGTCCGCATTCCAATTAAAGGAAATGATGCTGTCTGATGGAAAGTCGGTCAGCGGTTTGGCGGCTCCGCCATCGAGCGGCTGGAGCCAGATGTTTGGTACACCGCCGGGACTGTTGAGGAACGCGATCGCCTTGCCGTCTCGCGTCCATTTCACGATCCGTTCGGTGACCGTCGATGGAAAGTCGAAACGCTTCACGAATTTACCATCTTCGAGGCTGCTTATGCCAATGCCCCATCGAGATCGTTCAAAGTCTGAGTCGAGATAATGATAGGCCACGAACTTTCCGTCGGGCGAGACCGAAGGCCGTGAGGCCGTTGTCTGTGTTATTATCGTGGGCTGGCCGCCGCCAATCGGCATTTTGCGCAGTGTCGGGTAATTTCCGCCCGACTGGTAAACGATCCAGCGTCCGTCCGGCGTGCATTGCGGATAGAACTCGCCGTCGCCGCTGGTTATTCGCGTCAGATTTGACCCGTCTATATCAACCCGCCAAAGGTTATATTTTCCGTCTCGTTCGGCGGCGAAGATCAACTGCTTCTCATCCACCGTGACGGTAAGCCCGAGTCTCGCATTTGCACCGACCGTGAGTTGACGAATACCTGATCCGTCGGCGTTCATAGTCCAGATATCTGAACTGCCGCCTGCGTTTGAGGTGTAGGCGAGCCTGCCATCGGGCAGCCAGATCAGTTCGTTGAGCCAGCCCGCCTCGCTCCTTAACTGTTTTGCTTCGCCCGCGTCGCTGCCCATCGTCCAGATGTTTGAAACAACGTTTCTTTGAATGACGGCCAGGTTCCCCGCGTCCGATGTAAGGCTAAGGTTCTGATAACTGTTCAGGTCGCGCGTAATGCGTGACGCCGCACCATCGGGCAGCGAAATATGCCACAGCTGATTTGGACCGGTTGACGTTTCCGAAGCCGACACAACGAGTCCGTCCGCCAGCCATCGCGGCTGCCCGACCTGCTGCCAACGCGCGTCGGTTAATTTACGTTCGATCCGCGTATCGACGTCGACCGCCAATACGGTTTCATACCTGCCGTTTTCATCGCTTTGATTTACCGCAAAGGCGATGCTCTTTCCATCGGGTGACCACGCCGGGGCGTACCAATACATACTCAGGTAATCGGGCTCACGGCGTGACACGATTACCGATTCGTTTGCTTTCAGGTAATCCGGAGCCTCGCGTGACATTAACAGCATTTCGTTTTCGCGGTCGGCACTTGCGACGATCAGCCTGCTCTCTTCACCATTCTGTGTCATGAACGCGAGCTTCGTTCCGTCAGGCGAAAACGTCGGTGCCCCGATATCGTTCGCGACTTTTACCACGGGACCGCCCAGGACCGGTACACGAAACAGTTCCGGCTCGCCCTTATCTTTCTCAAGAGCGAGGTAGTAAACAAAATTGCCGTCTGGTGCGAATGTGACCCAAACCAAATCGCTCTGCGACGGGCCCGCAATTCGCGTGTCGTTTGCGACTGTAACCTGGCGTATCGAAAGGCTGTCGCCGTCGGTGTCCGAGACAACGTGGGCAATATAACGCCCGTCAGGCGAGATCGCGACCCGTTTTGACTTTCCGGTGGTCGTTAGTCGCGTTATGTCCGATCCGAGAAAAGGAACGCTGCGGGCCTCGGCGGTTGTCTGGCCGCTCATAGCATATTTGTAGATACCGAATACCATTCCGGCAAATCCGGCCGCCAAAACCACCAGGACAAGAGGTGAACGCCATTTCGAGCGAGTAGATGGAACAACCGGCAGCGATGTATTTTCCGGGGGCAAGCGGCGCCAATCTGAAACTGAATAAATATTGTCCGAAACCTCGACATTTACACGCTGTCCGGGTTCGCGGGCAACGGCGGCGTTGCCAAACGTCCGAACATTGCCGCGGCGTTCGACGGTGCGACTGGCTAAATTTGAAACATTCGGTTGGCCGTTCGGCAGCCCGTCAAGATTATCTGCGTCTTCAATTGGCGTGGAAAGGCCATTCACAACGCGAACCGCGCCGTTGAAACGATAACCGCGGCGCCTCAAAGTTTCGATATACGGCTTTCCGTCGCTCGTATCGCCGAGAGTTTTACGCAGAACGTGAAGATATTGGGCCAGGTTCGACTCTTCGACAATCGTGTCGGCCCAGATCGTTTGCATCAACTCTTCCTTAGCGACAACGGTGCCTCGATGCTCGACTAACGCGATCAGGGTCTCAACCGCCTTGGGCGTAAGCTCAAGCTGTTCGCCGTTTCGATAAAGAAGCCTTGTGGTGGCATCGATTCGAAAATCTTCGAACTCATAAACCTTGTGCTGACTTGAGTTAGGCACTTTAAAGTTAAATTCAAGATGTTTTAACGTTAAATCCAAAGACATTTCCCGATCTCCCGCATAAATTCTCTAACTGAGCGGGCAAGACCAAACCGACGGCACGATCGTATCTCTGGAAAGATATCGATAGCATACCGCAGACTGCTGTTCTTGCACAGCAAAATCTGCGCACGGCAGAATTTGTCCGCTTCTACAAAAAAGGATGGCGAGGTGGCGCGAAGATATGAAATTTTTAAAAACTGCTGTTTTAGTTGCTGCTTTTGCGGCATGCGTTGTCGGTCAGCCGACCCAGATCACATATCAAGGCCAACTCGAAAGTGCCTCGGCCCCGGCGAACGGCAGCTTTGATTTCGAGTTTCGGTTGTTTGACGCCGGAGGGACACAGATCGGCTCGACAATCGCCAGAAACGGCGTGGCGGTTGCAAGCGGCATTTTTTCGGTCGATCTCGATTTTGGATCGAGTTTTCCTGGTACAGACCGTTTTTTGGAGATTCGTGTGAGGCAAACCGGAGGTGGCGCGTTTACGACGCTGTCGCCGAGGCAGCCGGTTAACAGCGCGCCGTATTCGATAAAGAGCCTTACGTCAGACAATGCGGCGAACGCGACAAATGCGGCGAATGCCACCAATGCAGTCAACGCTAACAATTTTTCGGGAAATTTGGCCGGCGATGTAGTGGGCACACAGAGTGCGACCACGGTGGCCCGGCTGCAAAACCGAAACGTTGCCAGCACGCCGCCGCTTGACGGGCAGGTGCTTAAGTATAACAGCGGGACAGGCCAGTGGGTGCCCGGCACGGATGCAGTTGGCAGCGGCGGTGGCGGCGGTACGATAACAGGTGTCACCGCTGGTACCGGTTTGACCGGAGGTGGAGCAACCGGCAACGTCACGGTTGGCATCGGGGCGGGCGGTGTAGGGACCGGGCAACTGGCCGAAGGCAGCGTCGTCGATTCAAAGATCGTCACGGTCAGCGGCAGTAAAGTGCTGGGCACGGTCGCAAATGCCACGAACGCCACAACAGCGACAAATGCGTTGAGCCTCGGTGGCGTGGCGGCGAATCAGTATTTGCAGACAAACGGAAACGGATCGGGCCTGACAAATCTCAACGCAAACAATATCACCACAGGCACGCTTTCAAACGCCCGGCTCGGACAGATACCGACGGCAAACATCGCCGATTCCGCCGTTACGAGCGCGAAGATCGCTTCGGGCCAGGTAGTTAAAAATCTTAATGGTCTGACGGACAATGTTTCGCTCGCCGCCGGATCGAATATTACGATCACGCCGAGTGGCAACACTCTAACGATCGCCTCTACGAGCGGCGGTGGTGGTGTGACCGGAAGCGGGACGGCGGGCCAGATTGCGCTTTGGAACGGAACTTCATCGCTTGGCAACTCACAAATCACGCAATCAGGCGGCAACATTGGGATTGCAACGACCGGCGCTCCAACCGACCGTCTTACCGTGCAGACCGCATCGGATAATTTCGGCCTCGTCCACACAAACGGAGCGATCGCGGTGGGTTCGTTCGTGGGCAGCAGTCCCGCCGGAGGATTGTTCGGAACGAGATCAGATCATCCACTTAGTTTTTTCACTAACAACAGTACACGCTTAACGATAGGGACTGACGGCAATGTCGGCGTTGGGACCACCGCTCCGCTTGCCCGACTGGACGTGAGCGGCAGCGGGATAGCAGGAGGCGTCGGAATACAGGCGCAAGTGCAAAACAATACCATCGGTGTACGAGGTATTGCCCAGACGGGCACCGGCGTCGCTGGCCAAAGCATTAGCGGAGTTGGAGTATCAGGCGTCAGCGAGGGCCGCATCGGGGTGAGAGCTACGAACATCGGCTCCGGCGGTATTGCCTTGCTAGCGGATGGCACGAGTTGGTTCAAAGGCGACTCCACACCGCTGACCTCAGCGAACACTGGGCCAGGAACCGGCATTGCAATCGGCTCGGCGGGTACTCTTGGCTATATCTCAGCCTATGACTATTCAGTTAATGGTGTGCGCACACTACTTCTCAACAATGGCGGCGGCAATGTAGGGATCAATACCAACACTCCCGATCAGGCTTTGTCCGTCAACGGCAACGCCAGCAAAGCGGGCGGTGGATCTTGGCTCGCCTTTTCCGACGAGCGTCTGAAAAATATCAAGGGCCGCTTCAACGGTGGCCTCAAAGCGGTGATGAAACTCCAGCCGCTTCGGTACGAGTACAAAAAGGACAATGATATTGGCCTAAAGTCCGAGGGTGAACACGTCGGGTTTAGTGCCCAGGCTGTCGAGAAGATAATTCCCGAGGCTGTAACAAGAACCGAAGAGGGCTATCGCCTCGTCAACAACGACCCGATCATCTGGGCGATGCTAAACGCAATTAAGGAACAGCAGGCCACGATCGAAAAACTGGTCACACAAGTGCGGCTTTTGAAACGCGATCGCTCACGCAAAGCCGGGAACACAAGCCGCAGGTAAACACAATAGCCTGCACACAACTGTTCCCGCACCAGGTCCGCTGCCGCATCAAATACAAGACCCGAACAATGAAAAAGCCCGATGCGCTCTCCCCTTCGCATCGGGCTTTTTTTAATGACCGAATGGACTAGTCCAACGGCCAAACTTTAGGAATACGGTCGCTGTTCGCAACCGGTTCAGACTCAATTTTTCAATAGTCGAGGACTGGCAGAACGACTTCTTTCTTTAATTCGATCTCAAATTCCTGGTCTTTTTTTATCCGCACGTCTTTTCCTTTTTTCAGCAGCGCAAGGCCCGTTCCGGCCCCGGCGCCGATGGCAGCCCCGATCAGGACACCATTTTCGGCTTTCGAGGCAGCCCCGATAGCGGCTCCCAATGCGGCCCCGCCAATGACGCTGAGAAAGCGAAAGGCCCCTGATGATTCAGCGGTGACGGGCGTAATCATCATGCCGTCGATTCGACGCGTCTCGCCCGAGATCTTGAGCGTTTCAAAACCCACAGCCATCGTTCCTGCCTGGCCCGGCCCGGCGGATTTGATGCTGAGAACGCGGCCTTCGACGATGGTTCCGGTTGGCAGCATGACGCTGTCGCGAACCTTGACGGGCTGCGTCACCGCGGCGAGAAACGTGTCGTTGACACTCGAAACGCGTGAGTTGATCTCGGCGTCGAGTTTTAGCTTGATGCGTGTTCCGGCTGGCAGCCGATAAATCGAATCCGGCTGGCCATATGAAAAATTCAGGTTTGCAAAGATCAAAAGCGACAAGACAGCAAATCTATTGATGCTAGCGAAGCGGCCCATAAAAACCTCCACCTTCGCGTCCGGCGGCCTGCCGCCACTCGCGAAATCAGATTGCAACGACCGTGCCATTGCGGACTAACAATTTACAAAAAAGCAAAATGCCCGTGTTTCAAGGCATTTTACATTCAATCTAACTGCATGTCGAATATTTCTCTGACCGTTTCGGATGTGTGATATACGAAATGGTTGTCGGCCAGTTTTCAGTTGCCGGTTTTATTTGCTTCCGACAATAAAGGGCTGCTACTGGAGAATAGGGTGGCCGCCGCCCTTGCTGTGGTCGGCGGTTGCGGCATATCGACGGCGGTCGTTGTGATATAGGACCAGATGCTCGCCTTCGTAGCGGACTACGTTTGAAACGCGGTCAAAGTCGCGGGCGTGTTCGGCAATGATAAACGAGCACGGATCATTTGCGACCACCATTCCCGCAGCGTAAATATATCCGCCCTGGTCATAGATGCTGCCGGCATATTGGTCGGCACCGACCGCAAAGTCAGGCGAATATTGTCCGTCCGCGTTCTTTGTACGGTCGGATCGGGCGATATAAATCGTGTAGTCGCTGTAATTTAGGCGTTTTCGATAGCCGTTCTTGCGAGCGATGGCAAAAAGGTCAGTGAGCCCTTTGTCAATCGCTTTCAGCATTGTTGCTCCAGGCCGATTTACGGCAAAGATCGTTGCCCCTCTGGGTGTTCGGGTTGTAACCGTAAACCGGTCGCCGGTCGTGCTTTGAGCTTTGGCAAGCACGCGCGAATTTTGTCCGAATGCAACGTGGCAGATGCCCGTCAACATCGTAATTGTCATTATTGCGATTGTTAGATATTTTTTGTTCATACGCCGCCCCCGAACTATACTTGCAATTAGAATACCAGCCACTCTCATCAAAATTATGAAATTTTTGTTACCTTCGCTACGCCTCAACCATCAGTTTCGGGTGTTAATTTACGCCTTGGCTGCCGGCGTGGTATTTATCACCGGAACCGCGATGGTCATTGGCGACTCTCACCTTGGCAATGTGCCGACGGGCCTAGGCCCGCGAGCAATTGCCGTGAATCCAATTACCAATAAGATCTACGTTGCCAATGACGGCGGCTCAAATGTGACCGTTATCAACGGTGCTGATAATTCGACAGCGACCGTGGCGGCAGGACTATTTCCGGGCGCGGTTGCGGTCAACCCATCAACAAACAAGATTTATGTCGCCAACAACGGCAGCGACAATGTGACGGTTATCAATGGTGCGGACAATTCGACCGTAACCGTCGAGACGGGCATTGCCCCGAGTGCGATCGCGGTCAATTCGGTTACGAACAAGATATACGTCGCCAATCAATTCAGCGCCGATGTTACGGTCATCGACGGCAGCGACAACTCGACCGTTACAGTCGCGACTGGCAATTTTCCTGATTCCGTAGCTGTCAATCACGTTACTAACAAGATTTACGTCGCAAACACCAACAGTTCAACCGTAACGATCATAAACGGAGCGGACAATTCAGCGACGACGCTTCCGACGGGCGAGGCTCCGCATTCGATTGCCGTTAACCCGGCCACGAACAAGATCTATGTCGCCAATGGCGGGCCGACTGGTGCGGTAACGGTGATAGACGGTGCAACCAACGCCATCACATCGGTGCCGGTCAGTCCTTTTCCGGGCCGGATCGCAGTGAACCCCGGGACGAACAATGCCTATGTAACATCGTTTGACGGATTTGTCACTGTGATCAATGGAGAGGACAATTCGACAGCAACCGTCGCAACCGGAGCGGCCTCTTATGCCCTCGCCGTCAACCTGATGACGAACAAGGTTTACGTCGCATGTCAAAATACGTTGGGAATCATAACTGTGATTGACGGCTCAGATAACTCGGTATCCACCGTGACGACCGGTGGAACTTTTCAAACGAGTATCGCGATCAATCCGGTCACGAATAAGGTTTACGTCGGAAATGAAGGCAGCGGGAATGTTGCTGTGATCGATGGCTCCTCTACCACAATTGTGAGTGTTGCAGCCGGCGCGGTTCCGTCAAATATTGCTATAAACCCGGCAACGAATAAGGTTTACGTCACAAATTCAGTCAGCAACAATGTAACGGTCATCGACGGCGGACCCAACACGGCGACAACCGTCGCTGTCGGCTCGCAACCGGCCGCGATAGCCGTAAATCCGATCACTAACAAAATTTACGTCTCCAATGGCCAAAGCTCGAGCGTCACCGTGATAAATGGTTCCGATAACTCGACTACGACGATAGGGGTGGGCACAAGCCCGCGAGGCATCGCCGTCAACCCGGTCACAAATAAGATTTATGTTGCCAATCTTGGCAGTGCGAGCGTAACCGTGATCGACGGAGGCGACAATTCGACTACGACGGTGACGGTCGGGCCCGGCCCGTCCGGTGTCGCGGTCAATCCGGTAACGAACAAAGTATATGTGACCCATTCGGGCGGCATCACCGTGATCGATGGAGCAAACAATACAGCCGCCACGGTGTCGGCCGGCGAAGTCCCGGCGCGGATCGTAGTCAATCCAGTGACCAATAAAGTCTATGCCGTCGATGTTTCGCCATCGAGCAATAATGTGATCGTCATTGACGGCAGCAACAACTCAACGTCCATGGTCGCGGTGGGAAACGGGCCGAACGCGATTGCTCTCAACCCGATAACGAATAAAGTCTATGTCGCAACGCTCAACAGCGTGACGGTTATTGACGGTACGAATAACGCAACAACGACCATCCCCATCGGCAGCATGCTGCATGATGTTGCGGTGAATCCTTCAACCAACAAGATCTATGCAAGCAGTAACGCCGGTGGCACCGTTAGCGTGATTGACGGAACAAACAATTCGGCGACAAGCGTTTTGACCGGATATCAGAACCCGGTTGTAATGACCGTCAATCCCATCACAAACAAAGCTTATGTGGTTCATTTAGGGCAATTGGCGAATCAAAACGATGATACGATTGCGGTGATAACGCCCTCACCGACGGCAGCAGTTCCCCTTAACACGACGATTTTTCCTCTTCCGGGCAATACCACGACAACCTCGAGGCCATCATTTGTTTTGACGGCGGCCTCGACGTATTCGCCGACGGCCGCGCCGCCGAGGAATATCTATTTTCAGATGGACACGACCACCGGAGCGTGGACGCGGGCGGTGAATAATAGCAGTACCGCAACGACACTGACGGCCACGGCGCAGCCTCTCGGCATCTTTTCCGGGCTGCAAAATGGTGTGCATATAATCTACTTTTTTGCGACCGACGGTTCAGAAACCGCCGCGATAAATCCTCGGCCGGAGGATGTTGTTGAAAAATACGGCCCGTCGGCCCCTGAATCGTCACCGGGAATCGGCGGGATAAACGCATATGTGTTCTTGGTAAAAACACCGCCGCTTTCGTTTGTTACATCGGTCTCGGGACGGGTGACGACACCTGCGGGCCTCGGCCTGAGAAATGCCGTAGTTGCGTTGACAGACCAAGCGGGCGTCAGACAAACAGCAACCACCAGCTCGTTTGGCGTTTATAATTTCAACGCGGTGTTGACCGGCCAGACCTACACGCTCGGCGTTTCGTCCAAGCGCTATCGCTTTGCCGCCCGGTCGATCAGCGTGACAGGCCCGCTAACGGATGTCGATTTTGTCGGGCTTGAATGATGGCTGATGTGGGCATCACACGATTTTGTATTGCTTTGAGACGGCTTTCGGGGCTATGCTATTTGCAAAATCCGATTACCGAGCAAATATATGGCAGATTTCAGGGCAATGCGAACCGCTTTCTTTTTCAAACATTTTTGCCGTCAACGGCTGATCGCGAACTTGGCCGTGGTTCTCGTACTGATTTTTGTACTTTTTCAGAATGATAGCCACATCGTCAGGGCCGATACGGCTGTCGGAACGATTGCAATCGGTTCCGGCCCGCGGGCGGTAGCGGTCAATCCGGTGACGAACAAGGTCTATATTGCCAATTGCGGTGTCGTTTGCGGCGGTACAGGGCCGGGCAGCGTGAGCGTAATTGATGGCACGAACAATCAAACCGTGACAATCACGGCAGGTACGAACCCTCGGTCCATCGGGATTAATCCCGTTACAAATACGATCTATGTCGCCAACGCCTTGAGTAATGACGTAACCGTAATCAATGGGATGAATAATGCGACGACGACCATTCCTGTCGGCGTGTTTCCGGATGCGGTTGCGGTCAATACCGTTACCAACAATATCTATGTCGCAAATTTTGAAAGTAATAGCCTGACCGTTATCGACGGCACAAACAATTCGACGACGACCGTCGCAACCGGCCTGCGGCCTTTCAGTATCGCTCTTAATCCAGTAACCAACAAGATATATGTTGCAAATCTGGTTGGCGATAGCGTGACGATTATCGACGGAACAAACAATGCGGCGACGACGATTCCGGCTGGTAATGACCCCGTATCGATAGCTGTGAATCCGGCGACGAACCGGATTTACGTCGCGAATCAGGCGAGCAATAACGTGACCGTAATAAACGGAGCGACCAACGCGACTGCAACCGTCGCCGCCGGGACGCAGCCTGGCAACGTGGTCGTAAATCCCGTAACGAACAGGATTTACGTTTCCAACATTATGAGCGGCAGCGTAACCGCGATTGACGGGTCAAATAACTCAACGACGACCATCGCCGCCGGAAACGGAACTCTCGGTATCGCGGTTAACCCCATAACCAATAAGATCTATGCGTCAAACAACGGTGGCTCCAGCGTGACCGTCATTGACGGGACAAATAATTCAACCACCACGGTCGCCGCCGGGGTTGGTGTACATGCCATGGGCGTCAATCCGGTAACAAACAAGGTTTACGCCGCGAATCAGAATGCGAGCAGCGTAACGGTGATCGACGGCTCGTATAATCGTACTGAAACCGTGGCTGCGGGCACCGCTCCGGGTGCGGTTGCCGTCAATCCGGTGACAAACAAGATTTACGTTGCTAATAACAACAGCGACAACGTAACCGTGATCGACGGTGTAACCAATTCCACAACAACCGTCGCAACCGGCAGCTTTCCAATTAACATTGCAGTCAACCCAATCACTAATAAAATCTATGTCACCAACACATCTAGCCACAACGTGACTGTTATAGACGGAACAAACAACTCTACAGTGACAGTCGCCGCCGGACATAACTGCATCCCGCTTGCCGTTAACACCGTGACAAATAAAGTGTATGTTGTGAGCACGGATGACAATATCGTAACCGTAATCGATGGGGCAACCAATGCGACAACTACGGTTGGTGTCGGCAATTTTCCAACCGCCATCGCTCTAAATCCCGTAACAAATAAGATCTACGTAGCAAATACGAACGGCGCCAGCGTAACGGTGATCGATGGCGCGACCAACGCAACTGCCACGGTCCCAGTCGGCATCAACCCGAAGGGCATCGCCGTCAACCCGCTGACAAACAAGATATATGTCGCCAATTTCAACAACAGCTATGTAACACTGATCGACGGAACAAACAACACGACGCAGAATATACAGGTCGGCGCCGCTAACCGCGCGATTGCGGTCAACCCTGTGACTAACCGTGTGTACGCGCTCAATAACGGTTCAGCGGGCGTATCTATGATTGATGGGTCAAACAACGCGACGGCAAGCATCCCGATTGCCGGTAACCCGTACGCGATCGATATCAACCCGTCAACGAATAAGATCTATGTGCTGTGTGCTGGCAGCAACGACATGACGATCATTGACGGAACGAATAACTCAGTGTCCACGGTAACCGTCGGTCTCGGCCCTGAGGGGGTCGCCGTAAACCCTGTGACGAATAGGATATATACCGCAAACTACAGCGGCAATAGTTCAACTGTTGTCACGCCTGCGCCCACAAATGCCATCCCTCTCAATACTTCGGTTACGCCGCTTGCCGGTAATACAACAACGAGTTCGACGCCGACGCTAACCTTGACGGCGACCTCGGCCTATTCGCCGGTTGCCCCGCGGCCACGCAGCATCTATTTTCAAGTGGACACGACAAACGGCACCTGGACGAGAGCGACCAATACAGGCGGAACGGCAACGACGCTAATTGCGTCGGCGATGCCGGCGACCTTGCAAAACGGGGTTCATATTCTCTATTTCTACGCAACCGACGGTGCTGACGCCACCTCGATCAATCCTCGTCCCGACGATTTGCTTGACCTCGATAGCAGCATATTTTCCGGCACGCTCGCCCCGGAATCTTCGCCCGTAATCGGCGGCATGAATGCGTATCTGTTTCTCGTAAAATCCACCCCCGCGGCCAATGTCTCAATCTCGGGCCGCGTCACGACTCCGGCGGGCCTCAACCTGAGAAATGCCGTCGTTGCACTCACCGATCAGGCCGGAGTCCGGCGAACCGCAACGACCAGTTCATTCGGCGTTTACACGTTTGAAAATGTACCCGGTGATGAAACGTACATCATCGGCGTCTCTTCAAAACGCTATCGTTTCGCCGCAAGGTCAGTAAATGTCGCAAGCACGAATTTGTCAGGCATTGATTTTGTCGGACTGGAATAAGCCGGGCCCGGCCCAAGTATTATCCAATACTGGAAACAACTCTTTGTATTTTGTTGTCGACACTGGGCGTATCGGGGCGCAATCCATAATGCAGCGAGGCAAAAAGGCCGAGGCATTGCGCAAATAAAACATCCAAAGGCGGGCGATAGCTATCATGCATCGTTTCCGGGATGTCTAGAGCGAGACGGAATTCGGCTGAAATATCAAAATTCTCATTCGGCAGAATTAGCAGAATACTCTTTGCCGCCCTTTTTCGATTGAGTTCTTCAATTAAACCAATTTCAATTTTTGATTTGTCGCGATTGCCGGAAAGAAATCCGACTACGAGTGATTCTGAGTTTAGCCATGCCAGAGGCCCATGACGCAAGCCGAGAAATGACTCAGACATTATGCTGAAATGCCCGGCGGTCAATTCCATTACCTTTAGAGCGCTTTCATCGCCTGCCGCCTTTAGGGCCCCGCTTCCAAGAAAGCATATTCGCGAATAGTCCTTTTCAGCGACCAGTTGGCCAAGCGAGGCCGCACCAGGCAAAACCTTCCCGGCAGCGATGGCAAGAGCCTCAACGATTGGTTTGTATGCTTGCAGGTCGGAAATGTGAGCAAGGCATTGGCCGGCAATGACCATGTTTGTGAAAGAGCTGGTCATAGCGAGGCCGCGGTCGTTAACTTTATCGTCCAGGATTATGCAAAACATGTTTGCCCTGCTGATGGTCAATTCACTTGCCATTTTCCCATTTTTGCTGCAAGTTACAATCAGGTGATTGATCTGCGGATACTTTTCGAGAGCCCGGCGAATGGCCGTTACGCCTTCAAAACTGTCGCCTGATCGCGAGAATGATATCCACAGATGCCGCATTCCGTCCGGGGCAGCGGCGACGATCTCATCCATCTCCGTGAGCATATCGGTGCTCGGTACCGCCCGAACATGACAGTTCCATTTTGTTCTCAAAAGAGTCTCGAGAGCACGCCCAATGTAATCTGAGGTGCCGGCCCCGACGAGTGTTACGGCAAACGAGCCCGCATTGCCATCTAGCCCGCATTTTTTGAGAAACTCATAAACCGCGGGTTGAATCGTCTCAATAATTCGAAAGGTCTCGCCCCAGGTCGCAGGCTGCTGAGCAATTTCGTGCGGCGTGTGAGTCAACCCAAACCGTTCCTTTTCAACCGAGTTGAGCCTTAGAATTGCGTCGAGAGTTAAGTCACCGGCCAATCTTTCCGGGTCGTTTTTTGAGGTCATATTTCTTAGTAACTGCTTGCTTGTGCTTTCGTCAAAAATAAAATATAGTTCATTATAGCTAGAAATAAAAGCAAACGAAAGCAAGTATAAGAATTATGCTCATCGATTCAAAGATCAATGAGGTTGTAGTCATAGGCGAATTGAACGTAGATCTGGTTGCAAGCGGCCTTAAGACCGAGCCGGTTCTCGGACGTGAGATCCTCGCTGACAACTTCGAAATGACGCTCGGAAGTGCATCGGCCATTTTTTCGAGCGGTATAGCCAGGCTCGGGCGAGGCGTTACATTCGTAAGCCGTATCGGCTCGGATGAATTCGGCCGGTTTTGTGTCGGGGAGTTGTCAAAAAAAGGCGTTTCAATCGAGAGAATCCAAGTGAACAGCGAATCGAGGACGGGCGTCACCGTGGTGATCAGTACGCCGGAGGACCGGGCCCTCGTCACATATTTGGGGGCCATCGCCGAAATGGAGTTCTCAGATATTCCAGACGATGTTTTGGACGGGCACCGTCACTTGCACATGTCGTCGTATTACTTGCAAACCGCGCTGCAGCCCGATTTTGGCCGCCTGATGGCCAACGCGAAGGAAAAGGGTTTGACAACCTCGTTTGACCCAAATTCAGACCCCGAACAGGGACGCAATGAACGGATTTTTGAGGTGATTAAGCATACTGACATTTTATTCCTCAATGAACCCGAAGCGAAACTGCTGTCGTGGCAAAGCGATGTACGGGCGGCGTGTGAGCGATTGGGCCGATTTTGCCCGCAGGTCGTCGTTAAGCTTGGCGGCAGCGGGGCGATCGCTTATCGAAATGGTGAATTTGTTGCGGCCGATGGATTTCGTGTCGATGCGGTGGACACAACCGGTGCGGGAGATTCGTTCGCGGCAGGCTTCGTACACGGCTTTCTGGATGGCTGCGGTACGGAAGAATGTCTGATACTCGGAAACGCGTGCGGAGCAATGTCTGCAACACGGCCGGGCGGTACGGGCGGCCAGCCAAGTTTGACAGAGCTGAACGAGTTTCTAAATAGATAGAACGGCGATTTCAAAAAAGATGTAACTTCCAACAAAATTATGATTTCAGAGTCACTAAAATCACCGGTATTGGTTCCGAGCCGGCAGCTTTTGAACGCGGCCCGCAGAGACGGCAGGGCGGTCGCGGCCCTTAATTTTTATAATGCTGAGACGCTGCGAGCACATATCAACGCCGCCAATGCATGCGATGCCGCGATCATTCTTCAAACGACGGAATCGACAATAGATTATCTTGGCATCGATATGGCCGTTTCGATGGCGCAGGCGGCGGCGCGGGAAATGAGCAAACCGGCGGCGCTGCATCTGGATCACGGCGCTAATTTCGAGATTGCCCGGCGATGTATTGAGGCCGGCTACTCGTCGGTGATGATCGACGGGTCGAAACTCCCGTTTCACGAGAATGTCGAACTGACCGGGCGCGTGGTCGAGTTGGCCCATTCGGCGGGTGTTTCTGTCGAAGGGGAGTTGGGGCACGTCGCGCAAAATGCCGACGGTGGCGACATCACTCAATTTTATACGCGCCCGCAAGATGCCGTTAAATTTGTTGCGGAAACCGGGGTTGACGCCTTAGCTGTTGCGGTCGGGACTGCACACGGATTCTACAAGGGCGAAGTGCGGTTGGATTTCGAACGGCTGGGTGAGATCAGCAAGGCCGTCGGTGAAACGGCCCTTGTCCTGCATGGCGGCTCGGGTGTTCCGGCTGAGCTGATGCAGGAAGCCATTCGCTGCGGCATCCGCAAGATCAATTTTGGTACTGAATTGAAGAACGCATTTACGCTGGCAGTGAGAAAATCACTGTCGGAAACGGACGAGATCGATCTGCGAAAAACATTTGCGCCGGCCATCAGGGCAGTTCAGGATGTTTCCGCGTCGAAGATTCGCGTGTGTCAATTGACATAAACCACAGGAAGGGAGAAATGCAAAAATGCAGCTTAGTGCTATAGATTGGGTAATTGCAATAGGGGCGGTCGCGATTTGTTTTTTACCGGCACTTTATTTCGCAAAGAGATCATCAAAAAACACCTCGGCATACTTTGCCGCCGGGCGTTCTGTTCCATGGTGGCTGGCGGGCCTTTCAATGGTCGCGACCACATTCAGCAGTGATACGCCAAACCTGGTAACGGACATCGTTCGGCGAAACGGCGTTGCGGGCAACTGGGTCTGGTGGGCTTTTGTATTAACGGGCGTTGCGACAGTTTTCTTCTATGCAAAACTCTGGCGAAGGTCGGGTGTATTGACCGATCTGGAATTTTACGAGATCCGATATTCGGGCAAAGCGGCCGGAGCGGTTCGCGGTTTTCGAGCAGTTTATCTCGGATTTCTGTTCAACTGTCTAATAATGGCCGCAGTCAACCTTGCCGCATGCAAGATAGCCGGAATTCTATTCGGGATGGACAGGTGGCAGACGCTTGCATTTGTCGGCCTGCTCAACGTAGCGTTTGCGGCGCATTCGGGGTTGTGGGGCGTTCTGGTCATTGATATGATCCAGTTTTTCATCAAAATGACCGCCGTGATCGCGGCTGCCTATTTCGCGGTGACGCTGCCCCAAGTTGGCGGTTTGACCGGCATGGTTGAAAAGCTTTCAAATACACCCGGCCCCGGCGGAATAAACTATCTGAGCGTTCTGCCGGATTTTACAAATCACTGGGAAATTGCGGTTGCGGTTTTTATCATGCCAATCGCTGTGCAATGGTGGGCGGTTTGGTATCCGGGAGCCGAGCCGGGCGGCGGCAGCTATATCGCACAGCGTATGCTGGCCTCTAAGTCAGAGAAAGACGCGCTCGGCGCCGTGCTGTTTTTCAACGTTGCTCATTATGTTCTGCGGCCATGGCCCTGGATACTTGTCGCACTTTGTTCGATTATCATTTATCCGCAGCTATCAGATATTCAGGCAGCGTTTCCTCATCTTGACGCGAGCCTGATAGGTCACGATATAGCTTATCCGGCAATGCTCAAATTCCTGCCCATAGGCTTTGTCGGATTGATGGTTGGCGGTTTGGTTGCTGCCAATTCCTCGACAATTCTGACGCATTTGAATTGGGGCGCATCGTATCTGGTGCACGATTTTTACCGTCGGTTTATAAAGCAGGACGGGTCGGAAAAGCATTACGTAATGATGGGCCGCGTTGCAACGATCTTTCTATTTTTCGTGTCATCAGCGATGGTCTTTGTGCTTGATTCGGCAAAGGACGCGTTCGATATCATCCTGCAGGTTGGAGCCGGAACAGGCCTGCTCTATCTTCTGCGATGGTTTTGGTGGCGGATTAATGCGTGGTGCGAGGTCGTGGCGATGATCGGCTCTTTCGTCGTTTCGGTCGGGTTTGTCGTGCTGCAAAAACAGGGTATTTTGACCCTAGAATCGGCCCCGAAACTTATCATTACAATCATCGTAACGACGATCTGCTGGCTGCTGGCCGCATATCTGGCTCCACAAACGGATCGGCAAACGCTGATTGATTTCTACAAGAAGGTGCATCCCGCCGGGCCGGGATGGGAGAAGATTCGCATTGAGGCCGGCGTTTCAAAAGAGATTGCCAGGCAGCATGGCGACAGCCTTCCGCTTTCAATGCTCGGTTGGGTTGCGGGCTGTACTGTCATTTGGTCGTCACTGTTTGTTGTCGGCAACTTTCTTTACGGACGAAACACCTATGCATTGGCACTGCTCGGCGTATTTATTGTGAGCGGCGGGGCCCTTTTATGGGTTGTGAACCGCCTATGGGACAAGGCCGGCGATGAGCCAACGGATGAATTGCCGGGCGCGTAGTAACTAGACGTCGCCTTTCAACAAATTTATGCCCGACAGCGAAGACAAGTTTATCGCGATGGTTTCGGCAACGGCTGAGGTCAGTTTGCCCGTTTCGCAATTTGAGCCCCGCTCGACGCTCGCGGTAGCGACACATGAGATTGAAAGGTCGAAGTTCCCGGCGGTCGATTATCACAATCACCTAGACGCGCAGGAACCCGGCGAAGTGCTTCGCGTGATGGACGCATGCGGCGTCGATAAATGTGTCAACATCACGATGCAGGTCGGTGATCAGGCGTTTGAGATGCACCGTAGGTTTAAGCATTTCGCACCGGACCGATTCGACTCTTACGCCTGGTTTGATTGGACCGATTTGCACGAAGCCGGATTCTGGGAAAGGTGTGTCCGGCGCCTTGAGAGATTTGTCGATGCGGGTTTTATCGGCATAAAGATATGGAAAGATCTGGGTTTGACGCTGAAAGATAGTAACGGGGAACTCCTGAAAGTGAATGATGAGCGGCTGATTCCGTTTTTTGAAAAGGCGGGCGAGCTGAATTTTCCCGTGATGTTCCATATCGCTGACCCCGACGCATTTTTTCTGCCAATCGACCGGTTTAACGAGCGCTATGAGGAGCTTGCGGCGCATCCGGATTGGAGTTTTTACGGCTCGCATTTTTCAAAAGCGGAATTACTTGCACAGCGTGATTCGATATTTACTCGGCATCCGAACACTACGTTCGTCGCTGCTCACCTGGCTGAAAAATCAGAGAATCTTGCATATGTCGGACGGCTACTCGATGAAAACCCAAATCTGTATGTTGACATCGGCGCACGGACGGCCGAGTTGGGCCGCCAGCCATACACGGCCCGCGAGTTTTTTCTGAAATACGCTGACCGCATTTTGTTCGGAACGGATCTGGTGCCGGAAACCGAAATGTATCGACTTCATTTTAGATTTCTCGAAACTCGAGACGAATATTTTGATTACCCGTCGCACGCGTCGCGCCAAGGCCGCTGGCAGATTTACGGCATCGATCTTCCGGACGATGTATTGAACAAAGTATATCGTGAGAATGCCTTGAAGCTGCTGTTACGATAAGCCCGTTGAAGAGATGATTATTTGCATCAGCGCAAATCCGGCGATCGACCGTCGCATCAGGCTCAGGAACCTTGTGCCCGGCGGCGTCAATCGTGCCTATTCAGCAATCTCGTTTGCTGGAGGTAAGGCGGCCCATGTTGCGATGGCAGCGCATGCACTGGGTGAAAAGGTTGTCTGGATCGGATTCGTTGGCGGAGCAACGGGAAATGAACTCGAACGACAGCTCACTGAATTTGGTATCGCGGCCCTTTCAATACCAACCATGGCTTCGACACGAACCAATGACGAGATTGTCGCTGACGACGGTTCTATAACCGAGATACTCGAACCCGGCGGGCCCATCACCGCTGCCGAAGCCGAAGAATTTTACGCTATCGCACGCAAACAGTTTACGGAAACCTGCACCGGTTTTCAGGTTGTGATATCAGGAAGTTTACCGCCCGGTGCACCGACCGAGTTCTATTCCAACATCATCAGCCTGGCGCGTGAATTTCACGCAAGGGTTATAGTTGACACCAGCGGCGATGCGTTTCTGAAATCGTTGGAACATTCCCCAGATCTCATTAAGCCGAATCGAGAAGAAACGGAAAGTGCCGTCGGATTTGAGATCGGCGGAACCGCGAGGACGCTTTCGGCGATCCGGCAATTGCAAAACCTGGGAGCACGCGAAGCCGCCATTTCGCTCGGTGCCGACGGGCTTGTGTGGTCGGATGGCGAGGCAGCATTTGTCGTGCGGCCGCCAAAGGTCAATGTGATTTCAACTGTTGGCTGCGGTGATGCTGCGGTTGCGGGATTTGCGGTCGGCGCTCAGCGGAATTTGGAGCCGTCTGAAATTGTGCGCCTCGCAGCAGCGTGCGGCGCGGCCAACTGCATTGCCGAGCTGCCCGGACAGATTAGGCTTGACGATGTCCGACACCTAATTCCGCAGGTATCGGTGGAAAAAATCACGATCGCGCCTTCAAGAATCGGCTCGGCATTTTAGGGAAGCAACTTTATGTTAACGGAAGAGCGTCGCGGAGCAATCGTCAGCCTGCTTCACGCAAACGGAAAAGTTCGGGTCAAGGATCTGAGCAAGCGGTTTAATACTTCGGACGTTACGATCCGTACCGATCTAAAGGAACTTCACCAACGCGGGTTGGCGTTCAAGTCGCACGGCGGGGCGGTTTTGCCGAATCTTGTGGCCGGCGAGCCAACGCTTTCTGAAAAATCCAGGGAGCATTCGAGCGAGAAAGCAAAGATTGCCGCCGCCGCCGCCGAGTTAATCAAAGGAGGTGAGACGATCATCCTCGATTCCGGATCAACAACGCACGAGATCGCCAAACGAATAAAAGGCCGGAAAGATCTGACCGTGATCACCAACGGGGCCAACATTGCTTTGGAACTCGCAGGCAACCGCAATATACAAATCATTCTGCTAGGCGGTGTACTGCGTCATGGCTCTTTGTCGGTCATCGGCCATTTTGCGGAAGAAATGCTCGCCCAGCTTACGGCCGACAAGCTATTTATCGCGGCGGACGGCATTACCCTCGAATACGGCATCAGCACTCCGCGTTTCGAGGAATCCAGAGTAAATCAGGCAATGGTTGCCATTGCAAGAGAGAAGTATCTTGTTGCAGATTCAAGTAAATTCGGGACGAGCAGCCTTTCGCGAATCGTTTCGCTCTGGGAAATGGACGGCGTCATCACCGACGAAGGTTTGCCCGCAGAATATCAAGCAGAAATTCAAACACGCGGGCTGTCGCTCGTGCTGGTTTAGCTTTTTTTCCGTCGTCAAGATTGGTACTGGGGACGGGAATCGAACCCGTACGTCCCTAAGGACACAGGATTTTAAGTCCTGGGCGTCTACCAATTCCGCCACCCCAGCACGCGATTTAGAGATTAGCACGTAGGCGCCATACTTGTCAGTTGCAGGATGTCGGTTGTCGGCGTCTTGCGGCATATTGGGCGGACGGTTTGGACAACGGTTAAGAGGGAAGAACCAAAGTTAGGGTATTTGGTGTATATTTTAGTTAATGGAAGAGCTTGCATGGATACCGTGGTTGATTTTGGGCATCGGATTGATCGTGGCCGAGATATTTACGCTTGGGTTTGTGCTGCTGTGGTTTGGCGTTGGTGCAATTGCGGCTGCGGTTGTCGGAGCTTTGGGCGGCGGTATTCTTTTGCAATTTTTTGTCTTTGCCATTGTTTCCATTGGCCTTACGGCGATGTCGCGAACAATATTCTCAACCTATTTTTCACATGATGACAAAAACGCGATGAAATCAGGAGTTGATTCGCTGCCGGGTAAGATAGGAACGGTTTCGACCGCAAGCAAAGGGGCCTTGATGGAAGGAGCGGTTAAGGTATTCGGATCGACCTGGACGGCCTATCCGATTGACGGCGAAACCGAGCTTCTAGAAGGTGAAAAGGTCGAGGTTATCGAGGTCAGAGGGTCATCGATTTATGTTCGTAAGGCAGGCGTGGCGGCATCGCTGCCCGATTGGCGAGGCGAGGAATAATTACTCCTTTTCCCGAGGCATGATTTCCGTCGTGTCTTCGTTGCCCAGCTCCTGGTCGGCCGTGTCGTGAATTCCGCCCAGATCGATCAGTTCGAGCTTTACTCCGTCCTCTGCTGATTCTGCAAGGCCGTCACCGGTAAATTTTGCGATCACAACCGTGATATTGTCTTCGCCCCCATTTTCGTTGGCCGTTTTTACTAGCTCGGCGCAAGCATGCTGAAGCCCATCAAAATTATCGAGCACGATCTGCTGCATCTCGGCGGCGGCGACTTTGTTCGAGAGCCCGTCGCTGCATAACAGGAGAACGTCGTTTCTACATGGTTCCAGACGGGCCGAGACCGGATAAATCTCGTTCTGCGCACCGAGGGCCTGGAGGATGACATTTTTGAGCGTGTGAGTTTCGGCCTCCTCGGCGGAAATCTGCTGGGCATCAATCAATTGCTGGACGAGCGACTGGTCTTTTGTAACCTGATATATCCGGCCGCCGCGCACGAGATAGGCACGGCTGTCGCCAACCTGAATAATGTCTGCGGCCTTTGGCGTCACCCCAACGCCGGTGAAGGTCGCACCCATTCCCTGAAACTGGGGGTCGGTCCGGCCTTGCTGGTGGATGAGATAGTTGGCAAAAACGGTTGCGTTATAGAGCCGGTTGATGAGGTACCGGTCCTGGTCATCCGGCCCAAGTGTCTCGTCGTCCGTTTCGGCGTCGAGCATTTTTTCGCTGACCGTTTCAACCGCCATGGTGCTCGCCACTTCGCCGGCGAGAGCACCGCCCATACCGTCAGATACGGCTACGACGACGCCATTGCTATTGACCTCGAATTGCTGGCTTTCGATGACGAATTCACCGTCCTCCTGCGAACTCGTCCACGCTTTTGCGTCCGAGATGTTTAGCAGAAGGTAGTTGTCCTCGTTTCCCTTTCGGACGCGTCCGATATGCGAAGCGGCGTGGGTCTCAACAATGAACATAATTTAATCAGTCAACCCTTGACTCCAGACTTCCGGTTACGAAAGCGCTTGATCAAGATCTTCTAAAATATCTTCGACATCCTCGATGCCAACCGAGATCCTGACGAGGCCATCGGTAATGCCCAGTTTATCACGAGTCTCGGGCGGTACGGACGCATGCGTCATTGATGCCGGATGCGAGATCAGGCTTTCGACGCCGCCGAGGCTTTCGCCCAGAGTGCACAATTTTACTGATTCCAGCACCTTTTTTGCGTTGGCCAGCGAACCGGTTTCAAATGAGACCATGCCGCCAAACCCGGATTGCTGGCGTTTGGCTAGTTCGTGCTGCGGATGCGACGCGAGGCCCGGATAATAAACCTTTTGAATCTTTGGATGTTCCGCCAGGAAATTGGCAACGACGCGACCGTTCTTGTCGTGAGCTTCCATGCGGACGGCGAGCGTTTTTGTGCCGCGAAGCACCAGGAACGAATCAAATGGCGACAGTATCGCTCCAATCCCGTTTTGTACAAAACCTATCCATTCGGCATCTTTCTCATCATTCAACGCGACAAATCCGCCGACGCTGTCCGAATGCCCGTTTAAATATTTTGTGGTCGAATGCACTACGATATCGACGCCGAGATCGATCGGCCGTTGAAAGTACGGCGACATAAATGTGTTGTCGCAGATAACCTTGGCTCCGTTTGCATGGGCCAGGTCAGAGACTGCCCGCAGGTCCGTAAGCGTCATTATCGGATTTGTCGGAGTTTCGACAAACACCATCTTTGTATTTGGTTTGAATGCCGTTTCGAGATTGGCAATGTCGGACGTATCGGCAAGGTCAAATTCAATGCCGTAATCAACGAGGATGCGGTTAAACAAGCGAAATGTACCGCCGTAGGTATTGTCGCCGAGGATGACATGGTCGCCCGATTTTACCAGCTTTAGGGCTGTGTCGATCGCGGACATTCCGGAGGCAAAGGCAAACCCGAATTTTGCATTTTCGAGCGCCGCGATATTTTTTTCGAGAGCCGAACGGGTCGGATTCTGGGTGCGGGCGTATTCGTAGCCTTTGTGCTTGCCGAGGCCTTCCTGAGCGTATGTTGATGTTTGATAAATAGGAACACTAACGGCGCCTGTGGCGGTGTCAGGTTCGTTGCCCGCATGAATCGCGACGGTCGAAAAGCCCATAGTTTAAAAAACGCGGTAATTTACAAACCGACGGCGGGCGGCGATCAACTCTGAAGTTAACCAAAAAAACTGGATTAACGAACAAACATCGTATCTTGACGGCCTCAAAAATGCAAATTAGAATGCGGACCCTCGTGCGGGTTGGATGTGGTGACAAGAGCTTACGCACGGGCCCGCTCATACTCGGCGATCTTGGCTTCGTGCTGTAGAGTCAGGCCGATGTCATCGAGTCCATTGAGCAGGCAGTGACGACGGAAAGAATCGATCTCAAATCCGGTGAGGCGGCCGTCGGCATCTGAGACCGTTTGGCCCTCGAGGTCGATCATTATTGAGTAACCGTCGATCCGCGCCGCATTGGCCGCAAGCTTCCCGGCCAGGCCCT
>Ga0138256_10000735_pt1 | contig 35251 bp, 24 predicted proteins | sample KNB2016incub_MG_FD_105486 | JGI IMG/M metagenome (GOLD analysis project Ga0138256, IMG submission 105486) | Active sludge microbial communities from wastewater in Klosterneuburg, Austria - KNB2014incub_MG | ecosystem: Engineered > WWTP > Activated sludge > Unclassified | place: Austria... | reverse complement strand
GCGGCAGGCGCCATGAAGCGCGGTGCCGGCAGAGCGGTGTCGGTCTTCTTCAGCTCCGGAAAAAGAACATCGAGGTTCGGTTTCTCGTTCGAAGGTGACGAATTGAGGTCGGCCATGTGCTCCCTTTCGCCCGGTCGGCTGCCCGGAACGGACGCGAAACGATACACGCGTGGCCCATGGAAGCACCCGGGATCTAGCGGTAAGTAGGAAGTTTCATTTCACCGAGCCGGTAACGTTCCAGCCCCAGGCCGTCCCAGGTGTGACGTGCTGGCGGGTTTGCCTACATCCCGCCACATCCTGGCTCTGGCTCTGAAGTATGCTCTCGCGGTGGCTGCCCCGGCGGATCCCGAGGCTCGCGTCGTCGAGCTCGAAGTGCGCTTCACTCACCAAGATCGTGCGCTCTCCGAGATGAGCGACGTGGTCTACCGGCAGCAACAGCTGATCGATCAGCTCGAGCGACGGGTGAAGGCCCTCGAGAAGCGCCTCGCCGACATCGGCGAGCCGTCGACGCCGCGGGACATCACCGACGACGTGCCGCCGCACTACTGACGTCCCGCCGCTCAGTGGCTTTGCAACGAACCGCGCTCACGAAAATACGCGATTGCATCGGTGAGCGTCTCGCGCAGTGGGCGATAGCGCGCGCCCAGCTCGCGCTCGGACTTCTTGCCGGAGAAGAAGCACGGCCGCGCGCTGTACTCGAAGAAGTTCCGGCTCAGCATCGGCTCGGTGCCGCTGCGTCGGGCGCGCGCTTCCATCGCTTGCACCACGCGGCGTGCCACCGCAATGGGCACCTTCACGTAGCGGCGTGAGCGACCGGCTGCGTCGTCGATGGCCTGCATCAGCTCGAGCGCGCTGAGGTTGTGCGCCGTCGCGACGTACCGCTGCCCGGGCCGTCCCTTTTCGGCGGCGAGCACGTGGGCTTCCGCCGCGTCGCGCACGTCGACATACGAGGCTCCGCCGTCCATGTAGACCGGTGGGGCACCCGAGAGCGTGGTGATGATCAGCTTGCCGCTGGGCGTCGGCGTGATGTCGCCCGGGCCGAGCACCACGCCCGGGCACACCACCCGCACGTCCAGCCCCCAGCGCGCGAAGTCCTCCGCGAGCTCGCGGCTGTGGTACTTCGAGCGGCTGTACGCGAAGTCCAGATCCCAGGCTTCGTACCCCGTGGTTTCGTCCGCGATGCCCCCGACCGGCGGGCGGCCCAGCGCCACCATGCTGGCGGTGTAGATCACGCGCGCGACCCCCGCACGGCGTGCGGCCTCCAGCACGTTGAACGTGCCGCTCATGTTCACGCGGTACATGTCCGTGGGATCCGGCGCCCACGCCTTGTAGATGGCCGCAGCGTGGAACACCGTGTCTTGACCGGCCACCGCCGCTTCACACGACTCGCGCGAGAGCACGTTGCCGCGAACCAACTCGACGGTGAGACCCTGCAGGTTGTCGGTCGGCTCGTTCGGGAGCGCCAGCACCCGCACGGGCACGCCACGCCCGAGCAAGGCTTTTACGATCGAGCTCCCCAGGAAGCCACAGCCCCCCGTCACCAATGCGCTCTTCATGCTTCCTCGTCGACGCGCTCAGAAGCGCCACTTGCCGCTGACGCCACTCGGGTTCACACCGAGCGAGACCGTCGCGCTCTCTTTGTCTTCGCCCCCCGACAGAAGCAAGAAGATGCCCACGCCGCCCGCCACGGCCGCGACGCCGAAGGCCACGTTCGCAAACGTCCGGCTCTGCACGGCCCGGTCGTGGGCATCGGCATCGGTCTTGTCGGAGTCGTCGAAGTCGCTCTTGGCCGCGAGCGTGCGAAATCCGAAGTAGGTGCCGGCCCCGGCCGCGGCGACTCCGGCACCCAGCGCCACCCAGCCCCAGGTGCAGCTGGCACACCCGGCGCTCTTCTTCGGCCGGGGCGCCGCGGCGTCAGGCGCGACCTGTGATGGGGGCAGGGGCGCCGCTGGCGGCGCGGGAGCGGGGCCCTTGGCGGGCGCCGTCAGATCGGCGCCATCGAGGGCCACCGTGGTGGTGCCACCGGCCTTGAGCACGACCTCGTGCTCCGCTTGACTGCCGTCGCGTCGCTTGATCACCAGCTTGTGGGTGCCGGGCGGAAGGTGGAAGCGCGTGGGGATCGGGGCGTCTGCCACGTGGGCCACGCTGAGCGTGGCCCCGATGGGCTTCTCGACGAACACGTAGCCGAGCATGGGCTTGAGCACTGCCAGGCGGCTGCGCGCGGCTTTGGCCCGACCCTCGTCCAGGCCGTCCGAAGCCAGCGCGCTCTCGAAGGCGTCGGCGGCTCGAGCGAGCTCGTTCGCCTTTTCCCACGCCAGCGCGGCATTGTACTTGGTCGCCGGGTGCGGCTTGACTCGATACGCCTCCTCGAAGGCCGCGGCGGCACCCGCGAAGTCTTTGGCCTCGAAAGCTGCGCGCGCCTTCTTGTCGAAGTCGGCGGCTTCATCGCCCGAGGCCAGCGAAGCCCACGACGAGCAGGCGAGCGCGAGGCAACAGACCGCGAGGTGACGACGAGTCATTTCTCGTAGGGGGTCGGGGCCAGCCCGGGAAGATCGGGCGGCTTGACCGAGTCTCTCACGACTTTGCCGGCGGGTGCAGTGGGGCTCGCCTTCTTCGGATCGGCGAACACCAGGCTGAGCGCCCTCGCGCCGGCCGGGGCTCTGGCAGTGACCTTTCGCCGGTCGTCGGCGCTCGCCTCGACCTCCAGGGGGGCAGTCGGCTCGCCGCCCACGAGCGTGACGCGCAGCGCCTTGGTCGGCTCTCCGACGGAGACGTCTCGACCGTTGAGCCGCAGGGTCTTGATGGGGGCGTTGGCGTCGACCATCAGCTCGACGGCGGCGGGCTGAGCCGACGGCTCGGGCCGGACTGCCGCCGACGGCTGCGCCGCGGGCGCGGGCAGCGCGCCGGCCGGAGCCTCAGCCGGCCGCGATTGGCTTCGACCGAGCAGCCAAGCGCCGCCGGCCACCACCGCCAGCGACAGCGCGGCACCCAGCGCCCACAGCTTGGGACGTGCGCTGCCCGGCTGCGGGGGAGAGAGCTCGCTGCCCGACTGGCTGTGCCGCGCCAGGCTCGACGCCGAGATCGCGCTGGTGGTTTCGTCCGGTGACGCGGCGGCGACCGAGCCCGTGGATACGCCGCTCAGCGTGGGCATGCTGCTTCTGAGCTTGATCACGCGGCTGACCTGCTCCCGCCGCGCCTCGATCTTGGGACGTGCGGTGCGCTGCACGAAGTCACTGACCTCGTGGGCATCGGCCAGCCCACCGGCAGACTTCCACGCCTCGGTCAGGCGCCGACGCAGCTCGTCGGCCGTGCCGATACGCTTCTCGACATCCATGGTGAGCGTCTCGGCCACCAGATCGTCCAGCACCTGGGGCACGTCGGCGCGCACCGTCGAGATCCGCGGTGGCGGCTCGTTCACGATCTTGAGCAGCGTCGCGACCTGGTCCTCTTGTCGGTAGAGGCGCTGCCCGGCGAGGACCTCCCACGCCACCACGCCGGCCGCCCACACGTCGCAGCGCCGGTCGACCTTCTTCCCCAGCGCCTGCTCCGGCGCCATGTAGGCCACCTTGCCCTTGATGATTCCCGAGCTGGTCACGTTGACCCGCCCTGCGGCCTTGGCGACGCCGAAGTCGGTGAGGCGACTGACACCATCGGTGCCGACCAAGATGTTCTGCGGGCTGAAGTCCCGATGGACCAGATCGAGCAGCACGCCTTCGTCGTCGCGGAGCTCGTGCGCGGCGTGGAGCCCGGCCAGCGCGTCCACCAAGATCCGGCCTGCGACGTTCAGCGGCAAGAGCGAGCCGTCCGTGCGCACCGCCCGGTGCAGACCGCTGAGCGTGTCGCCTTCGACGTACTCCATCACCAAGAAGACGCCCTGGGCGCTGTCGCCGACCTCGATTACCGGCACGACGTTCGGGTGGCGAATGCGCACCGCCAGCTTGGCCTCTTCGACCAGCGAGACGGTGGACTCGCGCCCCTCTGCGCTCAGGAAGGGGTGCATCAGCTTGAGGGCAACCTCGCGGTGCACGTTGCCGACCACCGCCACGCGCGCCAGGTAGACGGTCGCCATGCCCCCGGTGCCGATGGGCAGCAGCAGCTCGTAACGACCCACGCGCTCCGGAAAAGTCGGCGCGTCGAGGTCGGCTGACATGAGCCCCCGAGATTACCACGGTTTTCTGCGGCTTTCGGTAGTATGACGAAGGCACACGATGTCCGCGATCGCCATCGACAAAACCGCAGCGGAAACCCTGGAGCTGTTCAAGGCGCTGCTTCGGATCGACACCACCAATCCGCCCGGCAACGAGCGCCCCGCCGCCGAGCTGCTCGGGCGGCTCTTCGAGCGCGAGGGCATCGAGCACACGATCGTCGAGAGCGCGCCGACACGTGCCAGCATCGTGGCGCGGTTGCGGGGCACGGGGGACCGTGGGCCGCTGCTGCTGAACGGCCATCTCGACGTGGTCCCCGTCGATCGCGAGTCGTGGTCGTGCGATCCGTTCGCGGCCCACGAGGCCGACGGTTTCGTCTGGGGCCGCGGCGCGATCGACATGAAGAACATGGTCGCGATGAGCGCCATGACCTTGGTGGCGCTCAAGCGCTCGGGCGCGAAACTGAACCGCGACGTGATCTTCGCAGGTGTCGCCGACGAAGAAGCCGGGTCGAATCACGGCGCACTGTTCTTGGTGCAGCAGCACCCCGACCTGGTGCGTGCCGAGTACGTGCTCAACGAGGTCGGCGGTCACACCCTTCACATGGGCGCGTCGCGGTTCTATCCGGTGCAGGTGTCCGAGAAGGGCATCTGCTGGTTCGAGCTGGTGGCAACCGGTGACCCCGGGCACGGCTCGATGCCGCACTCGAACAACGCCGTGGTGAAGCTCTCGCGTGCGATTCATGCTCTGGGGGAAACGCGTCTGCCGCAACGCGTGACCCCGGTCGTCGACCGCTTCTTGCGCACGCTGGCTCGGGGGGCGCCGTTTCCTCAGAGCAAGATCATGCCGCTGATGCTCGAGCCGCGGCTGGCGGGCTTTTTGCTCGACACGCTCGAGCGCCAGAACCCCGACCAGGCCCGCGGCATCAACGCGATGTTGCGCAACACCGTGTCGCCCACCATTCTGCGCGCGGGGCGCAAGGTCAACGTCATCCCGTCCGAGGCCCGCGCCGAGCTGGACGGGCGAGTGGTCCCCGGGGCCAGCGTGGGGGAGTTCTTGGCCGAGGTGCAAGAGGTCATCGGCCGCGATCTGCGGCTGAACGTCCTCGAGCAACACGATGGCACGGTGTTCCGCACCGACACGCCGCTGTACGACGCCATCGTGAGGTCGATTGATCGGCACGACCCGGGCGGGACCGTCGTGCCTTACATGATCCCGGGCTTCACCGACTCGTTCGCGTACGCCCGGCTGGGGGCTACCTGCTACGGGTTTTCACCGGTGCGCCTGCCGCCCGAGCTGAACTTCACTCGCATGTATCACGGTCACGACGAGCGCATCCCGATCGATGGCTTCGTCTGGGGCTTCGGCGTGCTGTCGGAGCTGGTGCGCGAGTTCTGCTCTTCTGGGTGAGGCTGCCATGTCCAATCGCACGCTCACGGTCGACGACCGGATTCACGCCTACTTGCTCCAGATGGTCCACGAGCCGGCGGTGCTGGCCGAGCTCCGCGCAGAGACACGGCTCATGCCCATGGCGCGCATGCAGATCGCACCCGAGCAGGGGCAGCTGATGCGCCTCTTGGTCGAGCTCTCGTCCGCGCGGCTCGCGGTCGAGGTCGGCGTCTTCACCGGATACAGCGCGCTCAGCGTCGCGTTGGCGTTGCCCGAGGGCGGCCGACTGGTCGCGTGTGACGTGAACGAGGAGTGGACGACCGTGGCCCGCCGCTACTTCGAGCGCGCCGGGGTCGCCGACAAGATCGAGCTTCATCTGCGCCCGGCGCTCGAGACCCTGGGCGAGCTCGTGGCTCGGGGGCAATCCGGCACGTTCGACTTCGCGTTCATCGACGCCGACAAGGAGAGCTACGACGCCTACTACGAGCGGTGTCTCGAGCTCGTGCGGCCGGGCGGGCTGATCTTGGTGGACAACGCCCTGTGGAACGGCGACGTGGCCGACCCCGAAAAGCGCGACGCCGACACCGTGGCCATTCGTGAGCTGAATCGCAAGGTCGCCGGCGACTCGCGGGTCAGCTCGTCGCTGGTACCCATCGGTGACGGCCTGCTGCTCGTGCGCAAGCGGTGAGCGCAAGAGCTGTCGAAGAATCGACAGCTCTTTCACTCTGTCAGTCGGGGAGGCACGCGCCCCCCGCCCCAACGAAGTGAATTCGTTGGGGCCCCACCCCACGCGACGCGCTTTGCGATGCCCGGAGGCGTGTGCCGGCTTCACCGGCGTTTGCCCGAGCAACTTCCGACAGACCTTCAGCTCGGGCGAAGGGCCGGGGGCAACGCCCACTCGATCAAGTCGAAATACTGCAGGCGCTGCGCGTCGCTCACGTCTTTCCATGCGGCACCCAGGAACTCGTGCCAGAGCTGGATCGCCAGCTGGCCGTGCCCGTGCTCGCCCGAGCCGGTGCGCTCGTGCTCCCACTCGGCCTGCTCGAGCGCGCGCTGGCGCAAGTCGGCGGCGCGCGCGTGACCGAGCCCGACGAAGCGATAGGCCACCGCCCCGGCGGCTTGCGCGGGGACGCGGACGGCGTCGCGGGGCGCGGCCACGGCGTCGAGGGTGATCACGGCCGCGCTGGCGGCATAGTGTGCTCCCAGTGTGGCCCACCGGATCACCACCGCGTCGGCGTGGGGGTCCAGGGGCGTCGCTGACTTCGGTGGGCGTGCCTTGCGCGAGAGCGCCCCGCGCACTGCGTCGGCAGTGGCGCGCTCGAGGGGGGCCAGAGCCGAGAACAGCTCGGCGCGCGCCTTGGCGACCGCGGGCGGGTCGAGCCGACCGCTCACGAAGCCATCCACCACGTCGAGTGCGTGCCGAACGGGTCGCTGGGCGCTGGGCGGGGCGCACTGTGCGATGGCGTGGCGGCAGAGGGTCGAGCACAGCTGCAGCAGCCCGCGGTGCGTGGCGTCGCCCGCGGCGGCCTGCGCCAGCGCGCGCTCGAATGCCGCAGGGGCCGCGCCCGAGAGCTGGTCTGCCGGAAGGACCAACGGCAGCGCGCGCAGCTTGCTCATGTCACTCGACGCCGCGCAGGTCGCGGGCGTGGAACCCCATCAAGAAGAGCAGCGTGTCGAGCCGCTCGTGGTGGTTCAGGCTCATGTCCGCCACCTCTTGCAGCTTTGGCTTCGCCCGGAAGGCGATGCCCAGGCCGGCCGCCTTGAGCATCAACATGTCGTTGGCGCCGTCTCCGATGGCCACGGTCTGCTCCAGTCGGCAGCCGTAGACCTTGGACATGTCGCGGAGCACCTGGGCCTTGCGCTCGCCGTCGACGATCGAGCCCTGGACGCGGCCGGTGAGCACCCCGCCCTGAACTTCGAGCTCGTTCGAGAACGCGAAGTCGAGTCCGAAGCGCTGCTTCAATGGCTCGACGAAGAAGTCGAAGCCGCCACTCACCAGACCCACGCGGAACCCCAGGCTCTTCAGGATGCGAACGAAGCGCTCGGCGCCCGGCGTGAGCTCGAAGCGAGAGGCCAGCTCGCGGGCGCGATCCATGCTGAGCCCCTCGAGCAGCTTCACGCGCTCTGCGAGGGCGCTCTTGAAGTCCAGCTCGCCACGCATGGCGCGCGCGGTGATGGCGGCGACCTGCTCCTTCACGCCGACCAACCCTGCCAGCTCGTCGATGAACTCGCCCTTCACGAAGGTCGAATCCACGTCCATCACCACCATGCGCTTGCTGCGGCGATAGATGTCGTCGCGCTGCACCGCCAGATCCACGCCCAGCGACGCCCCCAGCTCGAGGAACTGACCGCGGAGCTCGGCGAGCTCTTCGTGCTTCACCAGCGGGCCCGGCGGAAGATCCGCCAGCAGCTCGAGCCCGTCGAGGTCGTCGTCCGACAGCGAGCGGATCTCCAAGATGTTCATCCCGCGGGCCGCCATGTTGCGGGTGATGGCCGCCACGGCGCGGCCGTCGGCCAGCTGCCCCAGCACCGTCACGCACAGGCCGCTGGGCAGGTGCTCCGAGCGGGCGGTAGATGCCGGCTCGAACTTGGTGACCTCGAGGCGCAGCCCCAGATCCGAAGCGAAGAACAACACTTCGCGCAACGCCGCCGAGCTGGCGGGGATCTCGACGATGGCCGACAGCGTGAGGTAGCCGTGCAGCACGCTCTGGCCGATGTCGACCAGCTGAGCGCCCTCTTGGGCCACGATCTCTGCGATTCGGGCCGTCACGCCCGGACGATCCGGGCCCGCAAGGTGGAACACCACTCGGTCTTTTTGGTTCTTCTGAGTCATGGCGTCGGCCGCTCGGGCGCGTGATAGGATCTTCGCTGCCAGATGGCAAACGGGTCCGGCAGGGCCCACTGCTCTGGCCCCACGAAAGCCATCGGAGAGCTCAGAATGCGCACGACCTCGGCCTGCCTCATGCTTGTCGTCTCGGCTCTGCTCGCCTGCAAGAAGGAGGGGCCGCCCCAGCAGCAACAGGCCGCCGCCGAGCCGCCGCCGCCGCCGGCCGCTCCGCCGGCCCCGGAAGAGAAGCTCGCCGACTTCAAGGGAACCTACGTGAGCAACTGGGGCAAGGCGAAGTGCACCCAGGTGAAGCGCAACGTGAACTGCCTGTACGCCGGCAAGAGCGGGTCGATGGACTGCAAGGTGGTCGGCGAGAAGGACCTCGACTGCGACTGGGAAGAGCCGGGCGCCAGCGGCAAGGCCAAGCTGGCCAAGAAAGACGACGGCAAGATCTCGGGGACCTGGGGCAATGGCTCCAGTGCGACCAACGGCGGATCTTGGGTGTTCAAACCCGTGGCCGAGTGACCGTCACTTCGGTTTCGGCACTTTGCGCAGCTCGCCGGTGCTCGTGGCGAAGACCACGTCGTAGGGGGAGTCGGCGACGGCCGTCGGCCCGGATTCCTTCGGGGCGATCTGGGTCGGAGTGCCGCCGCCCGCCGGCATCGAAAACACCCCGCCGCCGGCATAGCCTTGGGTCTCGTCGCCGCGGGCCGCCCAGGCCACCGTGGCGCTCGACTTGAAGCGAATCACCGGGCCGATGTTGGAGAACCCAGCGGCGAGTTGCTTCGGCGCAGCGCCCTTCCCGTCGCACCCCGAGCCCGAGAGCGCCCGCGCCCAGACGCTACCGTCACCGCGGGTGTAGTAGAAGTTCGCCGCGTCGGCAGTCAGCCCGACGGCATCGGTCACGGGCGCATCGAGCGCGCCCACCCGGGCCCCGCCGCCGGTGGGCATGACCCAGATGTCGCCGGCCGAAACCCAGTAGACGCAGGCGCCGCTGGCCACGACCGCGCCGGAAGTCTCGGCGCCCGAGGCGGTGTAGAGCGCCGTCGCATTGGCCACCCCCGAGCCGAGGCCGAAGCGAGCGAGCCCGACCGGGTGCGTCGCGTCCGTGTCGAAGGTCACGTACGCGAAGCCATCCGTTGCCGCGAACACTGCCCGGCCGCCCAGCGGCGTCTGCCCAGCGATGGCGATCGCGTCCTTGGGGCCGCCGGCCTTCGTGGTGCGGACCACGCTGCCGTCCGATCCGGTGTTCTTCCCTCCGACCACGAACACGAACGCCGACGTCGAGGGCGCCGACATGGCGCGCGGTTTCTCCAGCAGCGGCGGCAGCGCTTGGTCGGCCCCGCCGGCGATGGGCACGCGGCGAAGCGCGGCGTCTGCCTCGTCGCCCGTGGCGAGGTAGACGTCCGTCTCGTCGGCAGCCATCACGATCGGGGGCTTGCCCGCCCAGAGCTTGGTGACGGGGTACTTCGTCGGATCGTAGGCGACGTACCCGGCGCTGCCCCCGCTGCCCGCGCTGCCCCCGCTGCCGCCGGTGGGGGCCCCGCCGCTGCCCCCGCCGCTGGCGCCGGCGCCCCCAGCGCCGCCGGTGGTCCCGGCACCGCCGGTCTGGTCCATCCGGGATTCGTCCAGGGTCTTGAGGCAACCGCTGGTGGCGAAGACGAGCGCGGCCACCCATGCTCCGAAACGAGCGCGACTCGGGGCCGACATGCTGCTCGCACCATAGCACCCCCGCTCCGCGCCGGTCGAGCCGGCGTGCTTCAGGCAGCGGCTCGCGCGTCCGAGCCCAGACCAAACGCGACCGCCAGCAGGCGCCCCTTGGTCTTCTGAAGGGCGCTCGGGCCTTCGTCGCGCGCAATCTCCCCCAGCTCGACAGTGGCCTTGGCCGCGAGCGAGACCATCCAGGGGAGGGTCTTTCCGGCGCGGAGCAGCGCCTTTCGGGTGCCGCGCGCGAGGCGGACCGCGGTGCCCAGGGCCCGCTGGGCCCGGGTCGTCCGCTCGAGCTCTGCTGCCTGGTAGATCAGATCGGTGGTGGTGCACGCGCCCGAGTGCGGCGCGCGGCTCAGCGCTCTCCGAAGGCGTGGGTGGCGGTCGAGCGCCGCGCCGAGCCTTTCGGCGTCGAGACCGTTTGCTGCAAGCGCGGCCTGCGCTTCGGCCTCGGCGGCTTGCCTCGCCTTGAACAGGTACATCTGCACGCGCGAGTAGAAGTTGACGGCGCCGTCCCCGCTGGTCTCGACGGCGCAGTAGATCGTGCCGGGGAAGCGCTCGGTCACCAGTGACTGCACGCCGTCACTGACACTGCTCGACGGCATGCACCCGAAGGGCTTCACACTCAGCGTCATGGTGGCCTTCTGCTTCATCACGTTCAAGATGAGCTTGCCGACCTCCATGTGGCCCTCTCCGCCCCTCAGGTCGTTGTCGTAGTGAGGCATGGCGGCGTCCGCCACCTCTTTCATGTCCGGCAGGTGATAGTCGTAGAGGCCTCCGCACCACGCATAGGTGTGGAACACCACGCGCAACGCCCGGTCTGCGGCCCAGAGCATGAGCTTGCGCCGCGCGGCGCCGTATTCGCCGAGCCCGTCGAGCCCGAAGCGCCCGCCGTCTTCGGCACGAAGCTCGGCGCGGTTCTCGGTGTCCCACGAGACTTCCCAGATGTTGTAGAGCAGCCAGGCAGTCACCAGCTGGATGTCCACCTCGGCGCCCTCGCGCTCGAGGAAGCGCTGCAGCTGATAGTTGCCGTCGCCCTCGGTGGTCATCGCCCAGAACTCGCCGATGATGGCCACCCGTGGCTTGGGCCGCGTGCGATCGACGGCAACGGCGCCCAGCAGCCTGCGCGCCCGTCCGAGTGCCCAGAGGATGCTCTTGCCGTGAGCGAGCGCGTCGTAGCAAATGCGCTTGGACTGCTCGAGCGCGCGGTCGGTCGCGCCCGCTTCCAGCTCGTACGGTCGAATTCGGTAGCCCAGCGCGTTGAGCACGTCGCCGGCGAGCAAGGCCTTGACCAGCGCCAGGAAGAACTCGGGGTTGAGCTCGAGGCCGCTCTCTTCACCGGTTGCCTGCGAGAGCCCGCCTTGCTGCTTGAAGAGCATGACGCGGAATCCCTCGAAGCCGGCGTCGCGCAACGCCTTCCGGTATTCCGTCACGTACATCCCGAAGCGGCAGGGGCCGCACGCTCCGGCAGTCACGAACACGTAACCCTCGATGATCTGGCGCGTGCTCATGCCCTTCGTGTCGCGCAGGTGGGTCAGGAACTTCACCAGGTTCCCCACCGTGAAGTAGGTGGGGTTGCACTGCCCGCGATTGCCGAACTCTTTGCCGAGCCGCAGAGCCTCGTTGTCGGGTGCGTCGAGTGCCAAGACCGAGTAGCCCACGTGCTTCAGCGAGGCCTCGACGAACAGATCATGGGCCATGGTGAGCCCGCCCACCAGCAGCGTCACCTGCGAGCGCTGGGCGCGGGTGAAGCTCAGATTCGCCATGTCTTCCACCCAGCGTTCGCGCTCGGTGAGCCCGAGGCGCGCGCTCTCTTCGGCCTCGAAGCGGCGCAGTTCGGCGTCCACGTCCAGATCGGCGAGGGGTAGACGTTTCTTGGGCGGTTCGAACTCGATGGATTGGGTCATGGCAGTTTCCTCTTCGATCACTCGGCGGGAATGGCGGAAATCGGTGCGTCGACCGGCACGACGCGGCCGTCTTGTTTCTTGCCGAGGCGCACGACGTTCTTCGGCAGCTCGGCGGGCAGCGGTGGTGAAGCGTAGGCCCGGACCTTGGCCCCGAGCTCTTCGATCTCTCGGCGCAGCGACGGGTCAGCGCGCCGGGCCGCTTGCAGCTGCGCTTGCTTGAGCTCGAGCAACTCGAGGCGCTTCTCGTCCACGGCGCGTTCCAGCTCGCGGCGCCTCGCCGAGACGTCTTCCAGGCGTTCTTGGTGCAGTCGCAGCGAGTGGGCGTAGGTGCGCACGCGGATCTTGATGCTGCCGCCGGGCTTGTTGGCGTCCAGGTCGTGCAGCGCGGCGGCGGGCGTCTTCGAGGTCTGCAAGATGGTGTCGACCAGACCGTAGGTCGGGGCGTCGTGACCGCACTTGAAGCTCGACAAGTCGAGCACGGCGACGTTCGGATGGCGCGAAGCGAACGTTGCGGCCCAGACCTTCTGCGAGCTGTTGGCCGAATAGTTCTCGGGCCACACGTGATTCAGCTCGAGCGGGTGCTTCATTCGCCCGTCGGCCAGGTCTTTCGCGAAGAACCGTGCCAGCCACTTCGGGTCCTTGGGGATCGAACGGATGCTCAGGATTGGGTAGCCGAGCACCTGGAACTCCTCCGGAATGCCGTGATTCAACCCCGGATCCGCGTGGTAGGGGCGGTTGAGCACCAGGATGGCGATGCGGTCTTCGTGCTCCACCGTCTCGAGGATCGCCAGACCCTTGGCCTGCAGGTCCGCCTCGAAGGCCTCGAGCGCCGCCGCGCCCTGGCGGCAGGCATGATCGCTCTCGTCTTCGGTCACGCCCAGGCGTGGCCCGAAGGTCTCGAACATGCGCTTCATCAGCAGCGTGGGCTCGGCAAACGAAAGCGCCGGGTCCACGTACTCGATGCCGCGCTGCGCGAAGAAGTCGACCTCTTTGGTGAACGCAGCCTTCATCACGTTGGGCGTTCCAGCCACGATGGGGCACGACGCGTGGTCCATCGTGTCTTTCACGAACCCTGGCACGTGGGTCAAGATCGGGAAGAAGATGTGGGTCAGTCCGCGCCCCTGCTCCGGATCGTGCTTGCGGAAGAGCAGGTTGTGGATGTGCGCTTGCACCGACTTGCTGGGGAAGCAGGGGTCGACCGAGCCGTATTTTCCGCCCTCGACCCACATCTCTTCATTGGTGGGCTCGCTGAACACCACGCTCTGCTTGGGGATGCCCAGCGCCTCGAAGTAGGTCCGGAAGAACGGCGCCGTGGAATACATGTTCAGCACGCGGGGCATGCCGATGCGCATCTGCCTCCGGCGCTTCCAGCTCTCGTCGCTCGAGCGCTGGAAAGGGCGGGTGATGGTCCTGCGCTTCACCCGGAACAAGCCACGCTCGACTCGGACGTCGGTGAGCGGTGAGCCGTGGGCCGGCATCGGCGTGGGCTCGTAGAAGTGCTGGAACGCGCGCCGGGCTTCGTACTCGACCAGGTTGGGATGGGCGGCAGCGATCTTCTTGCGCTCGGCGACCAGGGCGAGCATCGCGTCCTTGCTCTCGACCGTGCCTTTCTCGCAAGAGAAGCCCGAGATGTAGCGCGAGGTCGAGCCGTCGGGGCGCCGCGCATCGATGAACGAGCGCTTGCACTCGTTTGCGCAGAAGTGACAGACGGTCTCTTCGTCGTTCTTGGTGGTGTACTCGAGCGCGAGCAGTCCGCTCACTCCGATGAAGCGCGAGCTGCCGCTGCGCTCGAAGCGCCGCAGGGTTTCCATCGCGGCTCCGATGGCGCCGGCCTCACCGGTGTGGGGGTGCACGTAGACCTCGGCGCCGGGCACCCGCTGCTTGATGTAGTCGACCTGCGCCTTGACCGCCGCCAGGTTGTACTGCGTGCCGCCTTGCAGCACGAACTTGCGCCCCAGCGAGGCAAGGCGTGGGATCTGGACGACGTATTGCCAGACGTTCTTCGGGAGTACCTGGGCCAGGCCCGCCAAGAGCTCTTCCTTCTGGAAGCCCTCTTTCTGGAAGTTCACGCGGTCGGTATCCAGGAACACGGCGCAGCCGTAAGAGAACTTGGGCGCCAGCTCGGCCTTGAACGCCGTCTCGGCATATTCCGTGACCGGCAGGCCGAACTGATCGGCCATCGCCTGGAGCAGCATTCCGTTGCCTGCGCTGCAGCTGTTCGACAGCTTGAAGTTCTGGATGTCGCCGTTCTTCATGAACAGAACCTTGATGTCCTGCCCGCCGATGTCGCAGATCACGTCGACGTCGCCGAAGTAGTGCACCGCGCTGATCATGTGCGCGACCGTCTCGACCACGTTGACGTCGGCGAGCACGCACTCGTCCAGCACGTCTGCTGCGTACCCGGTGGCGCCGAAGCCCAAGCAGTGGAGCGTCGCTCCCTGGCTGGTCACACCCTCTTCCAGGGCCGCCACCAGCTCTTTCGCGTCCTGGATGGGGTTGCCCTTCGAGAGCTGGTACGCCTTCGCCAGGATCGTGCCCTGCTCGTCCACCAGCACCGCCTTGCTGCTGGTCGACCCCCCGTCGAGCCCGATCACCGCACGCACGACCTGACCCGGGGAGAAGCGCGCGGGCTCGAAGCGTGGCACCCGATAGGCGTCGATGAACGCCTGGGTTTCGTCGCCGTTCGTGCTGAGCGGGGGGCCTGCCTGCTCGCCGAGCCGCGACCGGCGGCCGTTCTGGATGAACTCCCGCAGCCGGTCCGCTCCGGCGAACCTTCCGGCGGTGGCGTCTTCGCCCAGGCCATACGCAGCAGCACCGAAGGCGGCGTACAGCTCGCTCTGGTCCGGCACGAAGATCAGCTCGTCGATGGGGACGTCGTTGGGGAAGTCGTAGCCGCGATCGCGCCAGGTCTCGGGAATTCGCTTCTGCCAGCACTCTTTGAGGAACGGCAGGTAGGTATTGGGCCCGCCGAGCAGCAGCACCTTGGCCTTCAGCGTGTTGCCGCGCGTGAGCACCGAGAGGTTCTGGAGCACGATGGCGTCGGCCAGCGAGTTCAGGACCTCGGCCTTCGGGATCCCGGCCTTGACCAAGTTGACGATGTCGGTCTCGGCGAACACCCCACACTTGGCGGCGACGTGGTGCAACTTCGAGTCGTCGAAGTGCAGCGAGGTCGCGAAGCCGGGCTCGGCCCCCACCTTGATCATGCACTTGTCGATGGTTGCGCCCGTGCCGCTGGCGCACTTGTCGTTCATCGAGGCGAGCGCGGTCTTGGGGCCGCCGTTCGCGTCTTCTTTGAACATGATGATCTTGGCGTCTTGGCCGCCCAGCTCGATCACGCTCATCACGTCGGGGTGCTTTCGCTCCACGGCAAGCGTGACCGCGTTCACTTCTTGGACGAACTTGCCGCCCGTGGGCTCGACCAACGGGCCCGAGCCAGAGCCGGTGAGGAAGATGCGCCAGCGGTCCGCCGGCTGCTGGGGGAAGGCCGCCAGGATCGCCTCGAGCAGCTCGAGCGTCTTCTCGGGCTGCTGGGTGTGGTGGCGCTGGTAGTCGTGCCAGACCACGTTCAGCGAGTCGGGCTCGACCACCACCGCCTTGACGGTGGTGGAGCCGACGTCCAAGCCGATGACCAAGTCGCTTTCGCTCATCTTCGCTCTCCGCGCCAACTGACGCCGGCGTCAGTGTACGGAATGGGAACAGGAGAGCAACAGCAACCCTCCGGGAATGTGCGAAACCGGCCCAAGTATGCCGCAAGTCATCGAAATCGCAGCCGCCTGACTGGGCCTTTCTCGGCGGCAGCGCGTGCCCGATCGGGCCTGACGTCAGTGTCACTGGGGACCTCGACACGGCTCTGGACGTACACTCGCGCCCGCATGGCGAGGGCTCGAGAGGCAAGCCGCGGCGGCTCGGCCGCACGCGGACGCAAGGCGCCGCGCAGCGCGCAGTCCAAGGCCGAGCGCCGTTCCACGATCTTGGCGGCGGCCCGCGACGTGTTCGCCAAGCGGGGCTACCACCAAGCCACCATCGACGACATCGTGGCCGAGACCGGCGTCGCCCGCGGCACCTTCTATCTGTACTTCGAGGACAAGCGCGCCGTGTTCTCGGATCTGATGGATCGGTTTTTCACCACGCTCACGATGGCGATCAATCGCATCGACATCTCACCGTCGGCGACGCCCGTTGCGGAGCAAGCGCGCGCCAACATCCGGGCCATCATCGGCATGTGCCTCGCCGATCGGGCCATGACCAAGATCTTGCTCTCGGACGCCCACGGAGTGGACCCGGCCTTCGATCGCAAGCTGGCGACCTTCTACGACGCGGTGGTTCAGCTCTTGACCGACAGCCTTCGCGACGGACAGAAGCTGGGCATCGTGGCCGATGGCGAGCCGCGGGTGATGGCCTACCTGACGATAGGCGCCCTCAAAGAGCTGCTCTACCAGGCCGTGACCTTGGGTCTGGCGGAAGAGAGCGCCGAGGTGCTCACCCAGCAGATCTTCGAATTCGTGAGCCAGGGGTACCTCCGGGTGCACCCGCGGGAGCCACGAGCGAAGAAGGCGCGTTGACCGCTCACTCGCGGGGGGCGAGTCGCCAGCGGTGCTACGAAGCCCCCGGGTCGCCATCCAGTTATTGAAGTGTCGGTGCCGGCCTGGGATCCGCTGCTGCCGCCCACAATCGTCGCCGGTTCTTCGCAGGGCGTCGCGGCCAAGGCGTACGATTTGCCCGCCCCATGACCCAAGAAGCCGGCGGAGGATGCGTGATCCGCGCCGTGGCGTTCGACTTCGAGAAGAAGGTCGAGCGTGCGGTCGAGCTCGGCCAGCTGCGAGAGTCGATGGCGCTCGGTCTCTTCGTCTGGGTCGACCTGGACATCGGCGATGCCGAGCAGGCCCGACGCCTGCTCGCAGAGCTGAACCTGTTCAGCGACGAGATCGTCGAAGACGCCCTGTCTCGCGAGCCGGCGACGCAGAGCGCGCGCTACGATGGCTATCTTCACTTCGTGGTCTCCGGCTGTCGGTTGATCGGCCGACACTTCGATCTGGAGCGCGTGGACTGCGTGATCGGCGAGCGCTTCTTGTTCACGCTGCACAAAGGCCAGGTGGTGTTCCTCGAGGCGCTGAAGAAGGACTACTCGCAGGACTTCGTGGCATTTGCCCGGAGCCCCAGCTTCTTGATCTACGAGATCTGGGACCACCTGACCGACAACTACCTGGCCGTTCAGAAGCGCTTCGAAGAGCGTGTGGAGCAGCTGCAGAGCGAGCTGATGCGCGACGTGGACGACAAGGTGTTCGCGTCGGTGTCGGAGCTCGGAGCCGACCTGCTCCACTTCCGCAAGGTGGTTCTGCCCGCTCGCGCGGTGCTCACCGATCTGTCGACCCGACGCTCGCTCTACATCAGCGAAGCCACGCAGCCGTTCCTGGCCAACATGGTTGGAACGCTGGAGCGGGTGCTACAAGACCTGCTGGTGGATCGCGACGTGCTGTCGAACTCGCTCAATTTGTACATGTCGCTGGTGCAGCACCGGACCAACGAGGTGATGAAGAAGCTGACGGTGGTCAGCGTGATCTTCCTGCCGCTCACCTTCTTGTGCGGCGTCTACGGCATGAACTTCGAGCACCTGCCAGAGCTGAAGTGGCACTACGGCTACGCGGGGTTCTGGGGCGCGGTGGCGGCCATCGTCACGGCCATCGCGGTCATTTCGCGGCGCGCCAAGCTGCTCTGACGGGACCACCTGCGCCCACCGCGCGGGGTTGACGAGGTGTGCCGGGTGCGGTGATCCTCCGACCCATGAGAACGATCTTCGGTGGTGCGCTCGTCGTATTGGCCTCGCTGCTCGCCTTCGGGTGCTCCAGCGAATCGGGCGACACCGGCCCCGGCAGCGGCAGCGATCGCAAGAAACCCACGGGCTGCGTCGGAAAGTGCGACTCGCCCACCGACCTGTTCGTCAGCCCGTATGTCGCCGACGTCGCCAAGATGAACGCCATCTGGCCCGGTGAGCCAGCGATCGTGAAGGTCGAGGACGCATACACGGTGCTGGTCGATCTCGGTCAGGCGAAGTTCCCAGCGCCCACCCACTTGTTCGGCGCACCAGTGAACGTGATCCCGTACTCGAACGAGGACGGCATCAAGGACGCTGCGGGCAAGACCGTGGAGCGCGGCGACGCCGGCATCGCCAAGGCCTTCCCGCGAGGCGTGGTGGGTTACGCCATCAAGCACCACCGCCCCGAGCATCGCAAGCTGTCGCCGCAAGACATTGCGGCCAACATGAAGGAGCAGGTGAAGCTCCAAGACACCCACATCGAGATCGTGGTGGGCGTGTCGCGCGATGGGCAAGCCGGCGCCGTGACGCTGAACAACCCCCAGAACTACGAGCAGGGGCTGTTCGGAACGCCGCAATACTCGATGGTGTTCGTCAAGCCAGAGTGGCCCAGCTACCTCAGCGCCGCGCAGATCAAGGCGTTCAACGACAACGTTCGCACCATGATCGCCGCGTTCAACACGGTGAGCGACTTCCCTGGGGACTACAACGGTGGTGACCCGCTGGCTGCGCACGACGTGACGAAGCTGAAAGAGCACGTGAAGCAGATGGTGCTCGCCGTCGGCGGGGACGCCGCAGCGCAGGCGTTCTTCAAGGACAAGAACAACCTGGTCTATTGTGCCGAGCTGGCCTTCCTGGGCACCAGTGCCGGGCTGCACTTCCCGTTGAACGACGCCACGATCGTTCCGCTGGTGGGGCAGGCGGCGTGGGACGCCTTCAAGGCCGAGGTCGACAAGCACAACGCCGGCCAGGCGTCGGCGTTCACCACCATGAACAAGAACGGGCGCGCGAAGTACGTCGACCTGAGCTTTGCCCCGGCCGACCTGAAGGCCATGCCCAGCTATTCGTCCAACCCGGAAGACGCGAAGAAGCTGGCATTCAAGCCGATGACCATGGCGGACATCTTGCAGCACTTCCTGCGCACGCACGTGCCGCGCGAGCAGCTGGGCGAGCAGCTGGCGCCGGTGCAGGGCCAGCTGCTCGAGCAGATGAAGCCCGGCGTGCTCGAGGCCATGGCGATGGATCAGCTGCCGGCCACCGACCCCAAGCGGGTGGCGGTGGAGCAGTTGTTCGGCGCGCTGATCGCCGTCGTGAAGAAGAGCTACGGCAGCTACGCCGAGTTCCAGGCGGCGCTCGAGCCGTTGATGGCGCAGGCGCGCAAGATGACCGGGCCGCGGGACGACTCCGGCGCCGGGTACTTCGTGCCGCCGAGCCTGCTCCACGTGGTGGCGCAGGGCAAACACCCCGGCGGGCTCGTCGGGCTGAAGTACGTCGGCCACGGGATCCACTGGTCGGCCGTCAGCCTGCCCGCGACGCCGCCGCAGCCGAACCCCAACGACAACGGCTCGCTCGACGTGGTGCCGCCCGGAAGCCCGTACGCCAAGAGCTGCCGCTCGTCGTGCGGCGGGTCGTCTCCGGACGGCTCGTGCTGGTGCGACAACGGCTGCGCCGAATACGGCGACTGTTGCGCCGACAAGGCCACCGTCTGCCAGTGAGGGGGGTCAGTCCGCGGCGGCCAGCTCCCCGAGCCGCGCGTGCTCGGGGATGGCCTCCAAGAACCGACGGCGTCGCGCGGGGTCGGTGATCCGCTTCGCACGATCGGCGATCCGACTCGCGGCGTGCCGGACGAGTTCGCGCGCGGCGTCGCGATCCCCCGTCACCTGGTAGGCATCCACCAGCGCCAGCGCCGCCAGCGCCCAGCCCTCGGCCTCGGCGGCGTGATGGGCTTCGGCGATGGTCCAAGCTTCTTCGGCGCACTCACTGGCCGCGTCGACCCGGCCCAAGCGCAAGAGGGCGCTGGCGCGGACGGCGAGCGCGAGCGGCCGCAGGGGGGGCGCGACCCGCAAGAGCTCGTCGGCGCTCTCCGCGTCGGCGCGGGCCTCGCGGTCTTGACCCAGCTCGAGCTGGATCTGGGCGCGATAGGCGCGAGCACCGCCCTCGCCGCGCCGATCGCGCTGGCGCGCGAACAGATCGATGGCAGTTCCCAGCTGAGCGAGCCCGGCATCGGGGTCGCCGCCGCGCGCGAGCACCAGGCCCAGGTTGGCCCGACACAAGGCTTCCACGTTCTCGAGCGCGTGGCGGCGCGCTGGCGGAATGGCGTGCTCGAGGTGCTCGCGGGCGAGCTGCCAGTCGCCGAGCGACATCGCTGCATTCGCGGCGACGATCCGCAGCTGGCTGGCGCGGACCGTCTGCGCCGACTGCTCGAACTCGAGAACGGCGCGTTCCGCGTTCGCCAGCTGATTCTCCAGATCGCCGCGGGCTCCGGCGCGGCGCGCCCGGGCCTCCAAGATCCGTGCGGCCGTGGCCGGGTCGCGGGTCGCAACCGCCCCGACATCGACGCTGTCGAGGTGTTCGAAGCAGCGGTCAGCGATCGCGACGTCTCCACTCTGGAGGCAGATCCCCCCGAGCAGCGCCGCGATGGCGATGCTCGGGGGGTCGTCCGGCGACACGGGCCCGCCGGCCAGCACTTCGGCCAGCTCCAGGAATCGCGCGCGTCGGCCCAACGCCGCCGCGGTCGCCGCCACGCGGAGCGCCGCGGCACGCCACAGATCACCGGCCCGCGGCAAGAGCTCGAGTGACCGTTCGTGCAGCTCGAGTGAGTGTTCCAGATCGCCCTTCCATCGCGCGGCGGCGCCCAGCAGAAAGCACGCCTCGCCCATCAGCTCGTCGCGAGCGCCTTCGGTGAGCGCGCGCTCCGCGAATCGGCGGACGACGCGCGGGTCACCGGCCGCAAACGCCGTCCAGGCCGCAGCGACGAAGGCCCCTCGGGCGCGCTCGTGCTCGCCGGCGTGGGCCCAGTGATGGGCGAGCACCGCGGGGTCCTCTACGCCCACGCTCTCGAGCCACTCTGCGGCCAGCCGATGACCGAGCAGTCGGTCGTCCTCGGTCAGCGCGTGGTAGGCGGCTTCGCGGAGCAGCGCCTGAGGGAACGACCACTGGGTCGAGGAAGGCATGGCCGAATCGCGGTCGCGCTGCAGCACCTCGTCGTGACACAGCCGCTCCAGCTCTCGCTCGATCTCGGCGGGGCGCGCGTCGGCGCCGAGCAAGCACCTCAGGCCTTCGGGCCAGAACGGGCCGCCGAAGATGCTGGCCGCGCGCAGCAGCCGGCGATCGGAGCCGGGCAGCGCCGCGAACCTCGACTGCGCCATGGCCAGCACGGTGTCCGGGAGGGTGTCCCCACGACCCGACACCACGGCCCGCACCAGCTCTTCGAGGTAGAAAGCGTTGCCTGCGGCCAGCGCCGCGATGTGAGGCGCGACGGCAGGGTCCGCGTCCGGGCCCAAGAGCAGCGTGGCCAGCTGGATCTGCGCGCGCGTCGACAGCGGACCCAGGCCGAGCTCGAGCAGGGCCCGCTTCTGCCAGAGCCCCGGGAAACGCTCGTGCACGTCGACGCGACCGAAGGCCAGCACCAAGAGCGGCGAGCCCTCGAGGTTTCGCAGAGCGTCGTCCAGGCACGCCAGAGACGCCGCGTCGCACCACGACAGGTCATCGAGCATCACCACCAGGGGTGCCTGGCTGCACTCGGCGCGAAGCAGCGCTTCCCACGCCTCGTGGATCCGCTGCGCCCTCACCTGGGGGTCTCGCCACGCGCTGTGCGGCTCGTCTTGGCGCATCAGCGCCGACACCGACTCTGCATCGCCGGCTGCCCGAGCCAGCTCCAGCAGCAGGCGGAAGGCCGAGTCGCCGCCCACCGGATCGCCCCGGGAAAGCCACAGCTTCGGCCCGCGTGGGTGCCGTGCGAGCGCTTGGGCAACCTCGTGGCGGAGCCGTGACTTGCCCACGCCCGCCGCGCCGGTGACCAGGGCCACGCGCGGCGATCGCTCGTCCACGCATTCGTCGAACGCTCCCAGCAGCGCGGCGATCTCGCGGGTGCGCCCCACGCAGGGCGTCTCGCGCCCCAGCATGGTGCGCAGCGTTCCCGGCTCGGGGCGGTAGTCGACGAGCAGCGAAAAAGACGGCCCCTCTCGCTGTACGAAGCTCGCGTCGAGCAAACCGGCGCTGACGTCGTCCAGGCGAATGCCTTCGGACTCGGACCGGATCGCCAAGACTTGGGCCGCGCGCTCCACGACCTCACCGACCAGAACCTTGCCGCGAACCTCGGCGCGGCCGGTGGCGACCGCCAGCACGCTTCCGGCGGGCACTCTGCGCTTCAACGCCAGAGCGCAGCGCGCCGCGCGGGCACACAGGTCGGTCGCGTCCTCCGAGCCGCGCAGCACGGCGATCAGCGCGCCTTCGGCGAGCGGCTCGAGGGTGGCGCCGAAGGTGGCTGCTCGAGCCCGGATCGCGGCGAGCTCTGCCCGCTCCGGCAATCGTGGCGGGCTTTCGCCGCGTTCCGGGTGCACGGGCGCGAGCTCGATCAGCACCACGCTCGAGAGCTGCTGCTCGGCGGCGCTCAGCGCGGCCCGTCGATCGGCCAGCGTCCCCGAGATCAGGGTCGCGTCTTCGGTGGGCGAGGTCACGACCACGCGGCTCAGCTCGTCGAGCACTTGGCGGGCCGAGGCCGGGCGATCGCTGGGGTCCTTCTGCAGAAGCGCGCGGACGAGCGCCGCCAGCGTTTCGGGCACGTGGGACGGGAGCGCCGGCGGCTCGTCGAACATCAACTTCGCCAAGATGACCCGCACGTCACCGCCGTCGAACGGTGGGCGCCCAGTGAGCGCGCGGAACAGCACCGAGCCGAGCGAGAACAGATCGCAGCGGCCGTCCACGAGGCCGTCCCCGCGGGCTTGCTCGGGCGCCATGTACGCAGCCGTCCCGAGCACCGTGCCGGTGGTGGTGAGGCGCGTGGACGACGAAGCGAGCGCGGCGATGCCGAAGTCGATCAGCACCGCTCGAGCAGGGTCACCGTCCTGCAAGAACAAGTTGCTCGGCTTCAGATCGCGGTGAACCACGCCTGCGCCATGGGCCGCCACCAATGCCTCGGCCACGCAGATGCCGACTGCCTTCACTTCACCCATCGAGAGGCTCTTGCGCTTCAGGCGCGAAGCCAGGGTTTCGCCCTCGAGCCAGCTCATGGCCAGATAGGGTCGACCCTCGTCGGTCAGGCCGTGGTCGACGAACCCGACGATACCCGGGTGGCGCAGTCGGGCCAGCGCGCTGGCCTCACGCTCGAAGCGCACCGGGTCCTCGTCTGGCGGCAGGATCTTGAGCGCAACCTGCCTGCCCGTGGCGCGATCGCGTGCACGGTAGACCATGCCCATGCCGCCCGCGCCCACGAGCTCTGCCACCTCGAAGCGGGACGAGACGGCGCCGGGTGCGGTCACGGATTGGACGATCTCACGTCCGCGGCGCGGCGGCCATCGATCGCCGGGCGCCCGCGGGCGCAAGTTACAGGCTGCGAAGCGGCGCCGCTTGACCGTCGCGCGCCAGGGGAGCAGATGGCAGAAGTCATGGAACGACGCCCGGGATGGCCCAACGCGCTCTCGCTCTCGTTCGTCGAGCGGCTCTACGCCGCGTACTCCGCCGATCCGGCCTCGGTGGGCGAAGACTGGCAAGCGCACTTCGCCGCCCTAGACGCCGGCGCCGGGGGGCCGCGCCTTGGCCCCAGCTTCCGGCCCCACGGGGTGTTCAACCCGGCCGGCGGCGCGAGCGTCGCCATCGTGCCCGACGTCTCGGACGCGGTCGTACGGCAAGATCGCGTGGACCAGTTGATCCGCGCCTACCGCGTCCGCGGGCACATGGTCGCGAAGGTCGATCCGCTCGAGCTTCCGCGCGCCCACCAGAAGGAGCTCGATCCGGAGTTCTACGGGCTCGGTGCCGCAGACCTCGAGCGGAAGTTCAGCGCCCGCACCATCACCAGCGCGCCGGTGATGACCTTGCGAGAGATCCTGGAGCTCTTGCAGACCACCTATTGCCGCTCGATCGGCGTGCAGTTCATGCACATCGACGACCTCGAGGTGAAGGATTGGCTGCAGACCCGGATGGAGGGCACGCGGAACCACATCCGTCTCGGGCGCGACGAGCAGCTGCGCATCTTGACCAAGCTCACCGACGCCGTGATGCTCGAAGAGTTCGTGCAGAAGAAGTACTTGGGCGCCAAGAGCTTCTCGCTCGAAGGGTCCGAGAGCCTGATCCCGCTGTTGATGTTCGCCATCGAGCATGCTGGCGATCACGGCGTGGACGACGTGGTGCTCGGCATGGCCCACCGCGGCCGGCTCAACGTGCTGGTCAACATCATGGGCAAGAGCGCCCGGGCTATCTTCCGCGAGTTCGACGACCGCGACCCGCAGCTGTTTCTAGGCAGCGGCGACGTGAAGTACCACATGGGCTTCTCGAGCGATTGGACCACGGCCAAGGGCCAGCGGGTCCACCTGTCGTTGTGCTTCAACCCCAGCCACCTGGAATACGTCAACGCCGTGGTGCTCGGCCGCGTCCGGGCGAAACAGGACCGCGCAGGCGACGCCTTGCGGGAGAAGAAGCTCGGCATCCTGATCCACGGTGACGCGGCATTCGCCGGCGAGGGGATCGTCCAAGAGACCTTGAACCTGAGTCAGCTCGAGGGCTATCGCACCGGCGGCACGTTGCACGTGATCGTGAACAACCAGATCGGGTTCACCACGCCGCCGACGCAGAGTCGCTCGACGACCTACGCGACCGACGTCGCGAAGATGCTCCAGAGCCCCATCTTCCACGTCAATGGCGAAGACCCCGAAGCCGTGGCGCAGGTCGTCCACCTGGCGTTGGACTTCCGCCGTGAGTTCCAGCGCGACGTGGTGATCGACATGTACGGCTACCGCCGGCTGGGGCACAACGAAGGCGACGAGCCGGCTTTCACCCAGCCGCTGCTCTACGCCGCCATTGCCGAGCGCAAGAGCGTGCGTGACGGCTATCTCGAGCACCTCCTCGCGCTCGGCGGCGTCACCCACGACGAGGCCGAGCGGATCGGCGTGGAGCGGCGCGAGTATCTGGAGCGCGAGCTGTCGCAGGCGAGAAAGAGCGACTTCTTGCGCACCCAGGACTGGCTGGGCGGCAACTGGCAGGGCTTCTCTGGCGGGCTCGAAGAGGACGTGCGCGAGGTGCACACGGGCTTCGACCGCGAGCGACTGTCCGAGCTCCTGACGGCCCAGACCGTCTTGCCGCCCGACTTTCACCCTCACAAGAAGATCGAGCGCTTGCTCGACCAGCGGCGCGAGATGGCCGCCGGCAAGCGCCCGCTCGACTGGGGCACCGCCGAGCTTCTGGCTTTTGCCACGCTGGTGACCAGTGGCATGCGCGTGCGCATGAGCGGGCAAGACGCCGAGCGTGGCACGTTCAGCCAGCGGCACTCGGTGTTGCACGACGTCGAAGACGGGCACAGCTTCATGCCGCTGTCGGCGCTCTCGCCCGACCAGGCACCGATCGAAATCGTCAACAGCGCGCTCTCGGAAGCCGGCGTGCTCGGCTTCGAGTACGGCTACAGCTTGGACTGGCCCGGCGGGCTGGTGTTGTGGGAGGCGCAGTTCGGCGATTTCGGCAATGCCGCGCAGGTGATCATCGACCAGTTCCTGGTGAGCGCCGAAGACAAGTGGAAACGCCTGTCGGGGTTGGTGCTGCTTCTGCCGCATGGCTTCGAGGGCCAAGGCCCAGAGCACTCGAGCGCGCGGCTCGAGCGCTTCTTGATGCTCGCCGCCGAAGACAACATCCAGATCGCCCAGCCCAGCACGCCGGCCCAGCACTTCCACCTGCTGCGCCGCCAGGTGCTCAGGCCCTGGCGCAAGCCGCTGGTGGTGTTCTCGCCGAAGAGCCTGCTGCGACACCCGCGCTGCATCAGCTCGCTCGAAGAGTGCGTCAGCGGCAAGTTCGCGCGGGTGATCGGCGACGACCGGGTGGTGCCGGGCGCCGTGAAGCGCGTCTTGATGTGCTCCGGCCGGGTCTACTACGACCTCGTCCAGCGTCGCGAAGAGCTGGCGCGCGATGACATCGCCGTGGTTCGCATCGAGCAGTTCTACCCCTTGCCCGCGGGGCTGGTGCGTGAGGCTCTCGAGCCATTCCGCGAGGGCGTGCCGGTGGTCTGGGTGCAAGACGAGCCCGAGAACATGGGAGCGTGGCGGCACCTGGCCGCGCGCTTTGGTGCGCGCCTGCTCGACCGGCACCCGCTGAGCGTGCTCTGTCGTGCCGAATCGGCCAGCCCGGCCACCGGCTCGCCCAGCGCGCACAAGCTGGAGCAGCAAGCGATTCTGGAGAAGGCCTTTGCCCCGACCTGAGAGAGAAAGAGAAGCACGATGCCCGTGGAGTTGAAGGTGCCGAGCGTGGGTGAGTCGATCACCGAGGTGCAGATCGGCGAGTGGTTGAAGTCCGTGGGCGACCACGTCAAGAAAGACGAGGTCTTGGTGATGATCGAGACCGACAAGGTCACGGTCGAGTTGCCCGCGCCCATCGCCGGCGTGTTGAGCGAGATCCGGGTCGCGAACGGGAAGGCGGCGACCGTTGGCGACGTGATCGGTGCGATCGAAGAGGCGACCATGGTGGCCGAGGCGCCGCCTGCACCGCCGCTGGCAGCTGTCGCGACCCGCTCCGAGGCGCGCCCAGCTGCGGTCTCGGCCGAACCGGTCACGCTCGAGCATTCGCCGAAGAGCGCGCGTGCCGAGAGCGTTCCGCCCGAGGGCTTCGCCCGGGTGATGCCGGCCGCGCGCCGAGCGCTGGCCGAGAGCGGTCTCTCGCCGGCCGACGTGGTCCCGACCGGCCCCGGCGGCCGCCTGCTGAAAGAGGACGTGCTGCGCGCACGGCCGTCGGAGCCGCCTGCGGCCGCCGCGCAGCTCGCGCCCGCGCCGCCGCCTCTGCCCCTCGGGCCGGCCCCCGCTGCGCCCAGCGGCGCCCGCGAAGAAGATGTGGTGGCCATGACCCCGATGCGCAAGCGCATCGCCGAACGTCTGGTCGAGTCGCTGCAGACCAGCGCCCAGCTCACCACCTTCAACGAGGTCGACATGAGCGCGGTGTTCGCGCTCAGGAAAGAGTTCCAGGAGCGCTTTCAGGCCAAGTACGGCATCAAGCTCGGCCTGGTGTCGTTCTTCGTGAAGGCCGCCATCGAGGCGCTCAAGCAGGTGCCCGAGGTCAACGCCGAAATCCGCGGCACCGACGTCATCTACAAGAACTACTACGACATCGGCGTCGCCGTGGGCGGCGGCAAAGGCCTGGTGGTCCCGATCATTCGCAACGCAGAGCGCCTGAGCTTCGCCGAGACCGAGCGCGCCATTGCCGAGTTCGGCAAGCGCGCGCAAGACGGCAAGCTGAAGCTCGAAGAGTTGCAGGGCGGCACATTCACCATCTCGAACGGTGGCGTTTACGGCAACCTCCTCTCGACCCCGATCATCAACCCGCCGCAGAGCGCCATCCTGGGGCTGCACGCCATCCAGGACCGGGCGGTGGTGCGCGACGGTCAGATCGTCATTCGCCCGATGATGTACGTGGCCGTGAGCTACGACCACCGGATCATCGATGGGCGCGAGGCCGTCGGCTTTTTGAAGCGCATCAAAGAGTGCGTGGAGCAGCCCACCCGCATCCTGCTCGAGGTGTGATCGTGACCGATCGACGACACGACCTGATCGTGATTGGCGCAGGCCCGGGCGGGTACGTGGCCGCCATTCGTGCGGCGCAGCTCGGGCTCGACGTGGCCTGCGTCGAGAAAGAGCCCGCGCTCGGCGGCACTTGTCTGCGCATTGGCTGCATTCCCAGCAAAGCTCTGCTCGAAGCGAGCGAGCGCTTCGCCGAAGCAAAGCACGGGCTCGACGCCTTCGGGATTCGGCTGACCGGCGTCGACCTGGACCTTCCGCGCATGTTGAAGCGCAAGGAGGACACCGTGCGCTCGCTGACCGCGGGGGTCGCGGGGCTGTTCAAGAAGAACCGCATCACGCGCTACACCGGCGGCGGGTCGCTGCTGGCCAGCGGGCGCGTGCGGGTGGCCGCCGCCGACGGCGTGATCGAGCTCCGCGCCGAGCATGTGATCATCGCCACGGGCAGCAAAGTGGCACCGCTTCGCGGCGTGGAGCTGGACGGCGATCGCGTGGGGACCAGCACCGAGGCCCTGTCCTATTCCGACGTGCCGCGGCACCTGGTGGTGATCGGAGCGGGCTTCATCGGGCTCGAGCTGGGCTCGGTGTGGCAGCGCCTCGGGGCAAGGGTCACCGTGCTCGAGTACCTGCCGCGCATCTTGCCCGGCGTGGATGCGGAGATCGCCGCCGAGGCGCAGAAGATCCTGGTGCGGCAGGGGCTCGAGATCCGCACCGGCGTCCGCGTGCTCGGGGCCAAGCGCGAAGGTGACGGCGCCGTGGTGGGTGTCGACGGCGGCGAGCCCATCGCCTGTGATCGCGTTCTGCTCTCGGTCGGGCGAGTGCCGAACACCGACGGCCTCGGGCTCGAAGCCGTCGGAATCGAGCTCGACGAGCGCGGCCGCATCCCGGTGAGCGACGGCTGGGTGACGCGGGTGCCAGGCATTCACGCCATCGGCGACGTGATCGCGGGCCCGATGCTCGCGCACAAGGCCAGTGAAGAAGGCGTCGCCTGCGTCGAACGCATCGTGAAGGGCTACGGGCACGTGAACTACGGAACGATCCCGGCGGTGTGCTACACGCACCCCGAGATCGCCAGCGTTGGCAAGACCGAAGACGAGCTGATCGAGGCGCGGGTGCTCTACAAGAAGGGCAGCTTCCCGTTCATGGCCAACGGTCGCGCCAAGGCCTTGGGCAGCGTGGATGGTCGCGTGAAGATCCTGGCGCACGCCGAGACCGACCGCGTGCTGGGCGTGCACGTCATCGGCCCACGCGCCGGCGAGCTGATCGCCGAGGCGACCGTCGCCATGGAGTTCGGCGCCAGCGCCGAGGACCTGGCTCGCACTTGTCACGCGCACCCGACCCTCGCCGAAGTGACCAGAGAGGCGGCCCTGGCGGTAGACGGGCGTGCTCTGCACATCTGACGTCGGCCTGGTGCGGGCCGCTGGGGTCGGCTACGCTTCGCCCTGATGCATCGTCGTGGCTTCTTGATCGGGGGCGTGTCCGTGCTGGTCCTCCCGGGGTGCGTGTCCAAGCCGAAAATGCAGCTGCACCACGCCGAGGTGCAGAATGCCGGGCCGATGGGCATTGGGATGAACGTGTTCCTGCGCGTGAACAACGAGAACAGCTTCGACGTGCAAGTGCGAAATGTGCGCGTTCAGACCACGCTCCAGGGCCGATGGACCCTGCCAGGCGTCGCCTACAGCCCGAACCAGTGGCTGCCCGCCGACGGCACCACCATCGTGCAAGCCCCGGTGATCATTCCCTGGACCATGGTCGGGCCACTTCTGGCGGAAACCGCCATGAGCACGTCGATCGCGTATCGCGTGCGTGGCGAGGCCGACGTGACCGCCATTCGTTCGATGGGAATTCGCAGCGACAACTACCCGGTCGACGAGACCGGCTCGATCCCTCGTGTCGCGGTGTTGCAGGCGGCTCGCACCACCATGCCGTTCTGACGCGGTACGTCGCTGTCCTACCCTTTTGTTCCGGCAGGGTTGACGCCGGCGTCGAGCGCGGCGACCCTGGGGCTTCGTCGGCGTGATCGCACGCCGCGGGGGAGGGTCGAGACATGGGGCTGGGGGGCCGGAATTTCGTGGGTGGCGAATCTGGAAGGGAGCCGGGAATGAACGCCGGGCTCCATCGTTTCAACCCAAGCCGCACGGCGTGCGCGCAGACGAGGGAGTGACGATGGAAGACAACGACCAGAAGACGGCGCTCGTCGTCATGGAGGCCGGAGCACGCTGGCCCTCGTACACCCGCGAGCTGGCGGGGCGCGCCTCGAGCGCGGTCGTCGAATCGCAGCCCGCGATCGAGAGCGTGGCAGAGTTCTCGGCGCGGGTCATCGGTCGGGTGGCCCGGCTCGCCGAGCGTTCGGTGCGCATTCCGGTGGCGATCTTGGCGGCCAGTCAGCGCATCGACCCCGAAGCCCGGAAATGCCGCTACCAGATGGCCCGGGCGATCGTCATGGCCATGGCAGGTGCCGAGGGTGGAGAGCTGTTGATCATGGGGGACGAGCATTTCGGCGAAGAGGTCCGGCACGAGCTGGTGGCCTTTGCCGGGGCGCTGTGCGACGGCCTCGCCGGCAGCGCCGTTTCGGTGCGGGTGCGCTTCGGCACGGGCCGGAGCGGAACCCACGCGCTGGCCATTCCGCCCTCGTCTCGGCGGGCGGCGGTCGGCAACGACTGAGGCCGCGGCGCCTTGACACGGCGCGTCATGGTGCGTATGGACCCCGGGTTCCCGCAGGAGGCTCGAGGTCCATGGGCAAGAAGAGTGGTGCGCGTCGGGTCGCGATCGTCGGCGGTCTCCGCACCCCGTTCGTGAAGTCGGGTACCGCGTTCAAACAGCTGAGCGCGCTCGATCTCGGCAAGTACGTCGTTGCCGAGCTGCTTCAGCGGAGCGAGCTCGATCCGAAGCGCGTGCAGCAGCTCGTCTACGGGCAGGTCGTGCCGTCGCTGGCTGCGCCCAACATCGCCCGCGAGATCGTGCTCGGCACCGGCATGCCCCGCGAGATCGAGGCCTACAGCGTGTCGCGCGCCTGCGCGACCAGCTACCAGTCCACGGTCAACGTCACCGAAGCCATCTTGGCCGGAACCATCGACTGCGGCGTGGCGGGGGGGGCCGACAGCGCCAGCGACGTGCCGATCGCGGTCAGCAAGAGGTTGGCCGAGGCACTGATTGCCGCCAGCCGGGCACGCAGCCTGGGCGAGCGGCTCAAGGCGTTCGCGGGCCTGTCACCGAAAGACCTGGTGCCCGTACCGCCCGCCCTCAAAGAGTACTCCACCGGCCTGACCATGGGCGAGAGCGCCGAGAAGATGGCGAAAGAGAACGGCATCTCGCGACGCGCGCAAGACGAGCTGGCGCATCGCAGTCACACGCTTGCCGGCGCAGCCTGGGTCGACGGGCGCTTCGAGAAGGAAGTGATGCACGTCTTCGTCCCGCCGAAATTCGAGGCGGTGTGCGAAGACAATCTGGTGCGGAAAGACTCGAGCCTCGAGTCTTACGAGAAGCTCAAACCCGCCTTCGACCGCAAGCTTGGCACCATCACCGCGGGCAACAGCTCGCCGCTCACCGACGGCGCGAGCGCGCTGCTCTTGATGAGCGAAGACCTGGCCCGAGCCGAAGGCTTCGACGTGCTGGGGTTCATTCGTAGCTACGCCTTCGCTGCCATCGACCCGGCCGGGCAGATGCTGATGGGCCCGTCGTTCGCCACCCCGATGGCGCTCGACCGCGCGAAGATCAAGCTCAAGGACCTGGACTTGATCGACATGCACGAGGCCTTCGCCGCCCAGGTGCTGAGCAACACCCAGGCGTTCGAGAGCGACACCTTCGCGCGGGACGCGCTTGGTCGCAGCAAGAAGCTCGGCGAGGTCGACTGGGACAAATTCAACGTGTGCGGTGGCTCGATCAGCATCGGGCACCCCTTTGCGGCCACCGGCGCGCGGCAGATCACGCAGACGCTGAACGAGCTTCGGCGTCGCCAGGGCAACCTGGCGCTGTGCACCGCGTGCGCTGCGGGCGGGCTCGGGGCGGCCATCGTACTGGAGGCAGAGTGATGTCGGGGCAGAACGGGAATGGCTCGGGAGAGCGGCGGGTGCTCGGCATCGAGCAGCGCCCGGACGGCGTGGCCGTGGTGCGCATGGACGTGCCGGGCGAGACCATGAACACGCTGCAAGGCAACTTCGCCGCCGAGTTCGCTCAGGTGTTCGACGATCTCGACAAGTCGAGCGAGGTTCGCGCCGTGGTGTTCACCAGCGGCAAGCCCGACAGCTTCATCGCCGGTGCCGACATCCGCATGATCCAGGCGGTGAAGAGCGCTGCCGAGGCGGCAGAGCTGTCGCGGACCGGTCAGCGCGCCATGGCCCGGGTCGCTTCGTTCAGGGTACCGGTGGTTGCTGCGATTCACGGGGCCTGCCTGGGTGGCGGGCTCGAGACCGCGCTGGCCTGTCATGCGCGCATCGCAAGCGACGACAAGAAGACCAAGCTGGGGCTGCCCGAGGTTCAGCTGGGGCTCTTGCCGGCGGCCGCGGGCACCCAGCGCTTGCCTCGCCTGGTGGGCGTTCGAGCGGCCCTGGACCTGATGCTGACGGGCCGGCAGATCGACGGGCGCCGCGCGAAGAGCATGGGCCTGGTCGACGATGTGGTTCCGGCGCCGGTGTTGCTCGAGGTCGCGTGCCGGCATGCGCTTTCGCTCGCCGAGCGCGGCAAGCCCGAGCCGCGGGGCCTCCAGCGTTTCGCGGCCTTCTTCGGCAAGCGGGAGCTGGCCCAGCTTGCGCTGGCCGAGAACCCCCTCGGGCGCAAGGTGGTGTTCGACCAGGCACGCAAGCAGCTGCTCTCGAAGACCCGCGGCAACTACCCGGCGGCCGAGCGCATCCTGGACGTGGTCCGGGCTGGCTTCGAAGCCGGCTTCGAAGCAGGCCTCGAGGCCGAGGCGCTGGCCTTCGGCGAGCTGGCGATCAGCCCCGAGGCGTCGCAGCTCATGAACATCTTCACGGCCACCGTCGAGCTGAAGAAGGACCGTGGCGTGGACGACGCTCACGTCGAGTCGAAGGCCGTGCACAAGGTCGGCGTGCTGGGCGCCGGGTTGATGGGTGCGGGCATCGCGTACGTGACCACCCACCTGGCGAAGACCCCGGTTCGGCTGAAAGATCGCGATGACCAGGGGTTGGCGGCAGGCATGAAGTACGTCGCGGGCATCCTGGACGAGCGCGTGAAGAAGAAGCGCATGACCCGCATGGAGCGCGATCGGCTGCTTTCGCAAGTCACGCCCACTGCGGACTATTCCGGCTTCCACGACGCCCAGGTGGTGATCGAAGCGGTGTTCGAAGACCTGGCGCTGAAGCACCAGATGGTCAAACACATCGAGGCCCACGGGCACCCCAAGGCGATCTTCGCCTCGAACACCTCGTCCTTGCCCATCGGGCAGATCGCTGCTGGGGCAGCGCACCCCGAGCGGGTGATCGGCATGCACTACTTCTCGCCCGTGCACAAGATGCCCCTGCTCGAGATCATCGTCACGCCACGGACGGCGCCCTGGGTCACCGCCACTTGCGTCGAGCTCGGCAAGAAGCAGGGCAAGACGGTGATCGTGGTGAACGACGGTGTCGGCTTCTACACCTCGCGCATCCTTGCGCCGTACATGAACGAGGCGGCGTGGCTGCTCTCGGAAGGCGTTCCGGTCGAAGAGCTCGACGCCGCACTGATGGACTGGGGGTACCCGGTGGGCCCCGTCACGCTGCTCGACGAGGTGGGAATCGACGTCGGCGAAAAGGTCGGCAAGATCATGCTCGGCGCGTTCGGCGATCGCATGAGCCCGCCGCCGGGCATGGAGAAGCTGGTGGCAGAGCAGCGCTTCGGTCGCAAGAACGCCCGTGGCTTCTACCTCTACGGCGACACGAAGAAGACGAAGAAGAAGCGCGTGGACCAGAGCGTGTACGCGGTGCTCGGGGTCACCCCCAAGCCCGGAGCGACTCCCAAGCACGAGCTCGCCGAGCGCTGTGCGCTGGCGATGGTCAATGAAGCGGCGTTGTGTTTCGGCGAGGGCATCCTGCGCTCGGCGCGGGACGGTGACATCGGGGCGATCTTCGGGCTCGGGTTCCCGCCCTTCCGCGGTGGGCCGTTCCGCTACGTCGACGCGGTCGGTGCGCTCGACATCGTTCGCCGGCTCGAACGCTATGAGAAGCAGCACGGCAAGCGCTTCGCTCCGGCGCCGGTGCTGGTCGAGATGGCGCAGGTCGGCGGGACGTTCCATGGTGAGCGCGCGGTCCGAGCAGGGGCTCGGGTCGCAGCCCAGGAATCGGCTCGCGTGCGGGTGTGAGCGGCGTCAGGGCGCCGGGTCACGCCGGAGCTCGCTCTTGGCGCCGGTGGTTCCCCAGGTGACGAGCTCGGTCTTCGCCGGCTTGCCGATCTCTTCGGACTTCACCACGCCGCTGATCGGTACGGCCGGGTGGATCCAGACGTTCTGATCCGACTGAGTCTGCCCGACCTCCATCTTCTGCTGTCGCTTGTAGGCGCCGCGGAAGGTCGCCGCGGGAACCGTGACGTCCTCTTGGGGGGTACCGGCCAAGCTCGGCACGAAGATGTCGGCCAGCGCCTTCCTGTAGCCGTCGGCGCTCGGACCCAGCTTGTCCTCGCGCAGCTCTTTGACCTGGCTGTTGGGCATCCGGATCCGCGCGGCCTTGATCTCGATGCTGCTGGGGTCGCTACGATTCGTCAGCTTGACCAACAGCTGCATCACGGTGCCGGCCTCGGCGGCGCCGCGCACGATCTCGACCCAGTGCGCGCCCTGCTCCTCGCCCACGATCTTGTAGGTGATCTCGGCCGTCGTGCCGTCGTCCATGGTGGTTCGGTACTTCGACCACTGACCCACGGCGAACGGCGCGAGCTCGGTCGCGGCCGGCCGGGGCACTTCGCCGCCCGGGGCCGGCGGCTCGGCCACGCTGGTTCCGGCCTTCGAGCTCGGCGGGGTGCCCTCGGGCTCGGGCTTGCTGCAACCGAGCGGGATCAACGTCACGAGCGCGACGGCCCAGAGGCGACTCATGCCCCGGGTTCTAGGCCAGCTCCACCGCCGACGCCACTCTGGCGGTAGACTCGCGGCTCGGAGGCCCCGTGGATCGCAACCTATTTTCCGAAGAGCACGAGCAGTTTCGGCGATCGTTCGCCCAGTTCGCGGAACGCGAGATCGTTCCGAACCAAGAGCGCTGGCAGAAGCAAGGCATGGTCGATCGCGAGGCTTGGCGCAAGGCCGGCGCCGGGGGCTTCTTGTGCCCTTGGCTCGAGACCGAGCTGGGCGGGCCCGGTGGCGACTTCTTGTGCTCGGTGGTGGTGATCGAAGAGCTGGCGAAGCGCTACGAGTCCGGCTTCGCCATGTCGCTGCACTCGGACATCATCGTGCCTTACATCCACGAGTTCGGCAGCGAAGCACAGAAGCAACGCTGGCTTCCGGGCTGCGCGTCGGGCGATCTGGTGACCGCCATCGCCATGACCGAACCGGGGACTGGCAGCGACCTGGCGAACATCGCCACCACGGCCGTGCGTGACGGCGACCACTACGTGATCAACGGCACCAAGACCTTCATCTCGAACGGCATCTTGTGTGACCTGTGCATCGTGGCCGCGAAGACCGACCCCGACCCCGAAGCCGCCCATCGCGGAATCTCGCTGATCGTGGTCGAGGCAGACCGGCCGGGGTTCGTGAAGGGCAAGAAGCTACAGAAGATCGGGATGGCCTCCCAGGACACCGCCGAGCTCGCGTTCGAGGACTGTCGCGTGCCCGTGGCCAATCG
>Ga0138256_10000733_pt1 | contig 35277 bp, 33 predicted proteins | sample KNB2016incub_MG_FD_105486 | JGI IMG/M metagenome (GOLD analysis project Ga0138256, IMG submission 105486) | Active sludge microbial communities from wastewater in Klosterneuburg, Austria - KNB2014incub_MG | ecosystem: Engineered > WWTP > Activated sludge > Unclassified | place: Austria... | reverse complement strand
GTGCGAGACGCCTGTCTCGAACTTCCCGGCACCGGCACCAGCTGGGCCGTATGTCGAACCGGGATGCGTGGTTGCGAGAACGAATGCACAGACATTGTTCGGCAACTTCGGCGGATCGACGGCGAACGGCACGTGGAACCTCTACATCCGCGATGACAACGGCGTCGCAAGGCCGGACGCACCTGAGGTCGTCAATGGTGAGGTCAAGGGCGGCTGGGGAATCGAACTGCTGCCATCAACGGCCGCAGGAGTCGAGGTCTCAGGCCGTGTCCTGACGCCGGACGGCCGCGGATTGAGAAACGCCACGGTCACGATCATCGACTCGATGGGCAACCGCAGAACCGCTACAACCGGTTCGTTCGGTTACTATCAGTTCGCTGATGTCGAAGCTGGCGGAACATATACCGTCGGAGTTTCGGCAAGAAGATATAGATTCACTTCACGAATCTTGCAAGTTCAGGACACTTTGACCGACGTTGATTTCGTCGGGCAGGAGTGAGTCTGATTGATTGACTAACCCCCCTTTGGCGGCCTTCGGGCCGCCTTTTTTTGTCTGCGCGATCGCTGCTGCTGCTTGGCGAGCCCAAGGAGTGAATTAATTTGCTTCGATACCAAAATAATTGCTGTAATTAGGTTAGAAAAATGCTAATAAATAGGTGTATGCTATTAGGTTAGACGTTGTAGGCGACGGTGTCCTATTTTCTGTCCCAGATCGAGAATTTGGGTAATGATTATCACTCCGTTTTTCACGATCTCTGAGCATACTTTTAGTTAGGGTTTTTATTTAAAATGGCATTTAAGTCTTTATTTAGTTTATTTTCGAGCGATCTCGCGATCGATCTTGGAACCGCGAACACGCTAGTCTACGCAAAGGGCCGGGGAATCGTCGTTTCGGAGCCGTCAATTGTCGCTATCAACAAAGTTACGAACCAGGTCGAGGCGGTCGGCCGCGATGCGAAAGAAATGCTTGGCCGTACGCCGGGCAACATCGTTGCGATCCGTCCAATGAAGGATGGTGTCATCGCTAATTTCGAAGTGACGGAAAAGATGCTTCAGCATTTTATCCGCAAGGCTCATAACGGAAAATCGTGGGTTCGCCCGCGTGTTGTTATCGGCATTCCGTCGGAGATCACACAGGTCGAGCGACGTGCGGTCGAGGATTCAGCTTACCGTGCTAAAGCTTCTGAGGTCTATCTCGTCGAGGAAGCGATGGCTGCCGCGATCGGTGCCGGACTTCCGATCACAGAGCCGCACGGCAACATGGTCGTTGATATCGGCGGCGGAACGACTGACATTGCCGTAATATCGCTCTCAGGCATCGTTTACTCGCGTGCTGTGCGTGTGGCAGGCAACGAGATGGATGAAGCCATAACGCAGTACATTAAACGCAAATACAACCTCCTCATCGGCGAACGCACAGCCGAGGCGATCAAGATCGCCCTGGGCAGCGCATTCCCGCTCGAAGAACCTCTCTCGATGGACGTCCGTGGACGTAACCTGATCGAGGGTATCCCCAAGACCATCACGATGACCGACGAAGAGATCCGCGAAGCCCTTTCGGATGCGATCTCGACGATCATCAATGCCGTCCGCGTTGCTCTTGAACGCACACCGCCCGAGCTTTCCGCCGACATTGTTGAACGCGGCATCGTGCTCACGGGCGGTGGAGCACTTCTCAAAAATCTCGACAAACGTCTGATGATCGAAACCGGTTTGCCGGTCGTCATCGCCGACGATCCTCTTTCGTCGGTCGTACTCGGAACGGGCAAAATGCTCTCCGATTTCGAACTCCTCAAACGCGTTAAATGGGATAATTCATTAATGACAGGCAGTTAAATTGTGGTCAGTGGTCGGTGGTCGGTGGTCAGAGATATCTGATACTGACCACTGACCACTGACTACTGACCACTCAGATGGCAGAGCGTAGTCAAAAGGAAGTTTGGCGGTTGACCCCGTGGTTGATGGTCGCGCTTCTTTTGGTGAATTTTATTCTGATGGCATTCGATGCCCGCGATAAATCGACTGGGCAGAGAGTCGTACGCGCATGGACGCTCACAGCAGCCGACTTTGTCCAGTCGCCGGTCACCACCGTGACTACATCGATTGCAAACTACTTCTACTCCATATCTAATCTTCGCTCGGCCCAAAGTGAGAATGATCTTTTGAAACAGCGAGTCCAGGAACTCGAGGTCGAGTTAAAGCAGAAGGAAGAACTCGCTTCAGAAAATTCCAGGTTCCGTGAAATGCTCGACCTGCGTGAACAGAGCAAATACAAAGTCCTGACTGCCCGGATCATTGGTCGTGACCCATCCGTCTGGTTTGACGCGACGACTGTTAACCGCGGCAGCCTTGATGGCGTCACTTTATACATGCCGGTCGTCACCAACGGTGGACTGGTTGGTCGTGTGACGGCTGTGAGTCCCCTTACGTCGCAAGTAGATCTGTTAACGCGTTCGACGTCGGGCGTCGGTGCTATAGTGGGCCAGATTGGCGAATCGAACGCCCTCGGTGTGGTTAGTGGCACCAGCAAGAAAGACCTGCTTGAAATGAAATACGTATCAGGCAGCATCGACGTAAAACTAGGGCAATCGGTTTTTACGACTGGGCAGGATGATATTTTCCCAGCCGGACTAAAGATAGGTGAGATCGTGAATGTAGTAAGCGGTTCCGCGACAACGCCGCACGTTATCGAGATACGCCCGGCGGCAAGGCTTGATTCGATGCAGGAAGTCGGCATCCTGTTGTATAAACCGGCTGAAAAACCTGTATTTGAGCAGAAACTGCCAAATGCAGTAAAACCAAAATAGTTGAGAGTGAAGAGTCGAGAGTTTTAGAGGTTCCAGCCGACTATTGCACTCCACTCACAACTCTCGACTTTCGACTCTTTTATGGAAGGCGTAAGGCTAACAATTGCATTAATTATCGCGGTTGTCCTGCAATGGACGCTGCGCAGTGTTTTTGAGCCACTAGCCTACATTGATTTTCCTTTGATCATCGTCGTTTATGCAGCCTTGCAGCGAAATTCGATCCGGGCGATCATTTTTGGCACGCTTTCCGGTGTAGCGGTTGATGCTTTGAGCGGTGGTCTGCTGGGCGCCAGTGGATTCTCGAAAACGCTTGTGGCATATATGGTTTTCGAGATGGCGAGACGTGTCTATTTGGACAACCTTCTGCTTCGGATCCCCGTCATAGCTGGCGCGTGTTTGGTAAACGATCTGTTGTTTTTTGGAGTACATCGGCTGTTCAGCCAAGCTCCTCCGAGCGACGTTTTGGTGACGGTCGCTTATCGTGTGATCGGCACGACGATCGCCGGAACGCTAGTTTATCTTTTGCTCCAAACAATGTCGGGCGATAAAGTCAGGCGGCGAAAGAACGATATGTTCAAACCACGGCGCCAGACCAGGCGGCGTAACCCCATCAGGCTTAACAAATAACGCGGAGATCAATTTTTATGAAGATCGGCGATCAGGTGCAGAATCTAGGTGTCAGGGTTGTTACCATCCAGGCCATAGCATTCGTTTTGCTCGGCCTGCTTGGTGCTCGTTTGTATTACCTGCAGATCGTTCGCGGCGAGTATTTTAGCGAGCGGGCCGAGAATCAGCGCGTTCGGTTCATTCCTATTCCTGCTCCGCGCGGGGCAATTCTGGATCGAAATGGAAAATTACTCGTTGATTCGCGTCCAACCTACAACGTAGTGCTTTCGAACGAGCCCCTGAAAAAGATCAACGTGGCGGACCGGGTCGAGGAATATTCGAGAGGCCTTAACCTCGAACATCAATTCGTTGTCGAGCGACTTAATCTGATAAAAACCCAAAATGAATTCGAAACGATGGTTCTCAAAGAGAACGTCGACATGAAGGACATCTCCTGGGTCGAGTCGCACGCGCTTGAGTTTCCCGAACTCCGAGTTGAGTTACAGCCGCAGCGATATTATCCGCTGGGAACGACGCTCGCACACGTACTTGGATACGTTGGCGAGATCAGCCCGAATCAGCTTAAGGAGCCAGAGTTTCAAGAGAAAGGTTTTCGTCCCGGCGATATCGTCGGCAAAGGCGGGCTTGAACAGTATTACGACGAGTATTTGCGCGGACGCCCGGGCTATCGAAAGGTGCTTGTCGACAGCAAAGGGCGGGTTCAAAGCGAACTTGACGTCGTAAAACCGCAGGCCGGTCAGGACATGGTCACGACCATTGATCTTGATGTTCAGCTCAGAGCCGAGAAACAACTCGCCGATTCTGTAACAAAACGCGGGACGATCGCGGCAATGGATCCGAACAACGGCGAAATGCTAGCGATGGCGTCGGCACCGTCGTTCGATCCGAATATTTTTGTTCGCGGCAGCGCGACGCCCGAGGGCCGCCGTGCTATTGCGGCGTATTGGCAGGAAAAGTCACGTCCGCTCTTTAACCGGGCGATCCAGGGCCGTTATCCCCCGGGGTCTACGTGGAAAATTCCGGAATCACTGGCAGGACTGCAGCAGGGAGCCATAACGGTTGAGCATTCTAATTTGGTTTGCGGCGGCGGGATAAAGATAGGTTCTAAATTTACGCGCTGCATGGGCAGCCACGGATCGCCGCCGCTCAGCTACGCGATAACGAAATCATGCGACGGCTACTATTACCGACTAGCCCTTAAGATGAAGATCGAAGGTGTGATCCAGATGGTCGAGACGTTTGGTTATGACAAGCCTTCTGGCATTGATCTGCCTAACGAAAAGGTTTCGCAGACCCCAAAATCATGGATGCCGTGGGTCGTAAAGAACGAGGGTGGTTGGAGCGATATCAGAACGGTGTATTCAGGAATCGGCCAGGATACGGTCGTTGTGACGCCGATATCGATGCTACGCACAGTCGCCAGCATCGGAATGCGCGGAAAGATGTACACGCCGCATTTCTTAAAGTCATTTCAGCCGATCGCCGCCGTTGGTACGGAGGGCGAGAGTGATTATTTTGCGCCGCGTGCTGCTTTCGGGTTCCAGCATCCGGAGCCAAGGATCATCGAAGCGACGCCGGCCCAATGGGATATGGTCATCAAGGGGATGTGGGGCGTAGTCAATGGCGGCGGTACTGCCGGTGCGATCCGTATTCCTGATTTTGAGATCGCCGGCAAAACAGGAACGGCTCAGGTTGCCGAGTTGGGCAAAGACGTCGGCGACAAAAAGGACCACGCATGGTTCGTTAGCTTCGCTCCTGCGTACAAGCCTGAGATCGCGGTGATCGCCCTGATCGAGAATGTCGGTTTCGGCGGCAGCCACGCGGCACCGGCCGTAAAAGGTGTTTACGAATCCTACAGGATCGCCCGCGGACAGGTCACCGCCCCAAAAGAGACCCCAAAGGAAACGGTGGCGAAGAATTAGTTTTTCCGGCAAATGGTAGCGATAATCGAAAAACGCGATCTAAGGGATTTTGACTGGCTGACGACGTTGCTGGCATTAGCTATTGCTGCGTTTGGTGTCTGGCAGATACATAATGCGACACCGACCGAATCCATCTGGACCAAGCAGATATTCGGGATCGTCATCGCGTTTGTCGCGTTTCTAATTGTCGCGTTTACCGATTATCGGCGACTGATCGATTCGGCTCCGGTTTTTTATGTCATTGCTTTGGTGATGCTGCTGCTTGTCTTGACCCCGCTTGGTGTTCAGGTCAATGGCCAGAAAGCATGGGTCAGGCTGCCCCTTGTTGGCCAGTTTCAACCGTCGGAATTCGCCAAAATACCGACAGTCCTAATGCTCGCTAAGTATTTTGGAGCCCGGAAGGGAGGAACTCTGCAGCTGAGAGAGATGCTTCTCGGCGGAGCTATCTTTGCGGGACCGATCCTGTTGATCCTACTCGAGCCTGATGCGGGACAGGCGATAACTTATTTTCCAATACTGGCCGCTATGTTTTTCCTTTCCGGGATCAAGGCCAGATATGTGGTGCTTGCTGTTGTTGCCGCTGCCATCTTTGTTCCGTCCGCCTACATTATCGGTGTCAAATCCGGCAAGATCAAGACATATCAGCAGGAGCGTATAAACGCGATCATCGATCCCGACAGCGTTGACCCGCGGGGATATGGATATCATACGATCCAATCAACTATCACGGTCGGGAAGGGCGGACTGGCCGGAAATCAGGGCGATACGGAAACCTCGCAGAGCGTTCTGAAATTTTTGCCCGAGCCGCAAACGGACTTTATTTTCGCAGTGACTGCCGAGAATACGGGTTTCATCGGCTGTATTTCACTGTTGCTCGCATATGCTCTCTTGTTATCGGGAATGATCTCGGGCGCCCGAGATGCGTCGGATCGCGCCGGAATGCTTGTGATAATGTCGATCGTCTGCGGAATGGCGTTTCAAATATTTATGAATGTGGGCATGGCTCTCGGGATTTTGCCGGTTATCGGCGTTCCGCTGCCGCTGATGAGCGCGGGGCTTTCAGCCATTTTGTCGACGTTTGTAGCGATCGGGTTTGTGGTTAGTGTAAAATTGCGACGGTTTGTTAATTAGGATCGAAAGCCCTGAGCGTTATTCTGGCTTTCGGTGGGAGGTTGTGAAAAGTGGCGGTAGATAGTAAGAAATTCAAAACTACTGAGGCGATCTCGAACGGTTCCAAAAAAAGGAGCTGGCTTTCGAGTTTTACGTTTGTGCTGACGGCGTTGATCTTAGCGTTGTCAGCCGGGGCGTTGACTGGCGTACTTGCTTCATATTACTTGAATAACTCGCGTTATTCGGTCGAGGTTTCGGCTCTGGCCACTTATCGGCCGCCGCAGGTTACGACGATCTATGCTGATGACGGCGAGACGATCCTGGCCGAATTCGCTATCGAAAAGCGCATTCCCCTTAAGATCCAGGACGTTCCGGATCGCGTTACCGACGCTCTGCTCGCAATTGAGGATTATCGATATCGCGACCACATCGGGATCGACCCGTATCGAATTGCCGGTGTTATTTTCAAAAATATCACTACCGGCAAGACCGAAGGTGCGTCGACTATTACGCAACAGCTCGCCAAAAACCTCTTTCTTTATAAAGATCAGACTTATTCCAGAAAGGTCAACGAATGGGCCGTCGCCCTTCAGATCGAACGTCTTTATACGAAGGACCAGATCCTTGAGATGTACATGAATTACGTCTTTTTGGGAGCTGGAGCTTATGGTTTCGAGGCAGGATCAAGAACGTATTTTGGAAAATCGGTCAAGGATCTGAGCCTGGAGGAAGCGGCACTGCTTGCGGCAATTCCTAAGTCGCCCGAATATTCGCCGACCCGAAATCTCGAAAAGGCCCGGACCCGCCGCGACATCGTACTTGACCAGATGGCCAAGTATTTTCCTGAGAAATACTCTCAGTCCGAGGTCGATGCGGCAAAGGCAAAACCGATCGTCCTGGCGGGAACTGCCTACTATCAGTCACAGCCAAAATCAACCGCCTGGGATTACCCGGTCGAGGAGATCCGCAAGTATCTCGAAGAAAAATACACGACCCGCGTTGCTCAGGGCGGCCTGAAGGTCTATTCGACAATTAATGTTGCCGCTCAGAAGATAGCAACTCAGGCAATTCGTCAGCGGCTGCGTGAATATGACCGCCCGCGTTCGTGGCGTTCGGACTACAAGAATTTGCTGGTCGATGAGAACGATCAGCCGATGACGGACGAAAAAGAGATCAACAAGACCCTCGAATCGTTCAAGCATCCGGACTGGTACGGCGACGACTATAAGGAAGGCGAGTACATTAAAGGCCTCGTTATGAAGGCAAATCCCGGCGCTGATGAGGTTGCCGTCAGATTTGGAAAATATAAGGCTGTAGTGCGTGCCGGTAATATGGGACGAAGCGGGAAGCGGCCGAAGGACGAATTGAAGCCAGGATTTCTGGCGGAATTCCAGATCAAGTCGGTAAACAAGGAAAATCAGACGCTCGAAGTCGAGCTCTCACAGGTGCCTGAGGTCCAGGCGTCGATCGTCTCGATCAATGCGCACACGGGTGAGATCGTCTGTATGGTCGGCGGTTACGATTTCCAGACGAACAAATTTAACAACGCGACACAGGGGCTGCGGCAGACGGGCTCGGCTTATAAGCCATTTATTTACACCGCCGCGGTCGAGGACGGAATGACTCCGGACATGATCGTTAGCGGAGCACCGATCAAACGAGGAGGCTGGACGCCGCACAACTACGACGGCAGCCTGAGCCACGGGAATGTACCGATGAAGATCGCTCTTGCGAAATCATATAATATCGCGGCGGTTCATCTGCTTGAGCAGGTTGGGATCCAGGCCGGTGGGCAGATGGTGCGCCGCTTTGGTATCACTAATCCGATGGCCCCGAGCTTGCCTTCGGCCCTTGGAGCTTCTGAGGCTTCGCTGCTTGAAATGACGGCAGCCTATTCTTCATTCCCGAATAAAGGTATCAGAATGACCCCGCACCTGATCCGCAAGGTTTATAACCGCGACGGCAGCTTGCTGGAAGAATACGATGGAGCAAGCTCAAAGGTCACGAGCGAGTATGTCGCACTAACCATGGTTCAGATGATGCGCGGCGTGACAGCGGGCGGCGGAACTGCAGCTGCTGCGAGTGCCGGCGGCCATCCGATCGCCGGAAAGACCGGAACAGTAAACGATCACACGGACGTTTGGTTCATCGGTTACACGCCCACTTACACGACCGGCGTCTGGATGGGAAATCCACTGCGGAAAGAAAATCTCGGCAACAGTATGACTGGCGGACACGGAGCTGTGCCCTATTTTAACGCCTTCATGATCCCCTTCATGAAGGACAAGCCGCGCGAGGCTTTCCCCGGCCCGCCGCCGATGCCGGCTGACGTCAAGCGGGAAATGGAACTGAGAAAACGCGAGGAGCTCGAGAAACTGGAGGAGGCAGACGTTGCGGGCCGTAAGACGGGTATCGTCTTCACTCCCGGCACCAAGCTTCCAACGACAGATCCGCTCCCGGGTGACAAGACTGCTGATCCGGATCTGCCCTCGACGATAACCAAGCCGGTCGATACGACGCCGGACAAACCGCCGGTGGTCAGGCCGATCGTGCCGACATCGACGCCGCGGTCCGATCCGACGCCTGAAAAACCCGTCGGCCCAAAGCCGAAAGGGAAGAAGGGCGATGGGTAGGGATCACGTCGATCTATCGTACGAATTGATCACGAAAAGGCTGTCTGAAAAGGCAGCCTTTTTTGTTCTCGGAAGTGGTATTTTTGTGTTTTTTTACTTTTCGCCTATCTTTACCAAAAATTGCCCCATTAAAAGTGTGAATCGTTTCACACTCCTACAAAAATGAAGGGTAGAGTCTCGATAAATACTGGGTTTTCGTGAATTGAAGGCCCGCCGCCGGGCGAAAATGCGACGTTTCTTTGGTAGAGGTGAAACGGGCTTATTTTGGCCCTTTTGGGCTGATTGGTAGAGGTATTTGGGAGATTGGTCAAAGGTGTTTTTGGGGAGCAGAGAGCCGTGAGGTACGACTCTCTGCGTCCAACAAAAATTCCTGAATTACTTCAAAAACTCACCCAAATAATATGGCAGCATTTTGCGCCACCAGACCCAGTCGTGGTTGACGTCGTGGCCCCAGACGTCGAGGCGGTGAGGGATGCCTTTTGAGTGGAGAAGGCCTGAGAATTCGCGGCTGCGGTCGGGTGCCTCGAACGAACCCTGGCCGGTTACGATCACGATCGAATCTGCGGCTCGCAATCGTGGCAGATGGTAATCGTCGTTCAGGTGGCGCAGGTACATATCGGGGTTATTGAAATAGACGTTGTCGTCATAGTAGCCCTGATCGAGGTAATTGTAGATGTCATAGCTGCCGCTCATCGCGATCGTGCCGCGGATGTTATCGGAATGCTTGAAATACGTGTTCGCCGCGAGCAGGGCACCGAGCGAGGCACCGGTGGTGAGCGGTTTTGCATCCTGGCCGCATTCGTTGCGGATCAGGGGCAGAACTTCCTGCATGATGTAGTTGTCGTAGCGGGTCAGCATCTCGACCTTCCAGCCGGGATGGGATTCGCGGTTGAGCAGGCTGTATTTGTTGACCGAATTGATCGAATAGGCGCGTATCAGTCCCGCCTCGATAAAATCCTTGATGGCATCGATCAAGTAGAACCGCTCGTATTCTAAATAATCCGCCGCCGCCGTCGGGAACATGAGCAGCGGATAACCCGCGTGTCCGTAGGCTACCAGCGGCATGTCCATGCCCAAATTTCCGCTAAACCATGATGTTGTTTCTCGTCGCATTTAAACAGTGTTCTCCAGTTTCTAGTAAGTGATGTTAATTTCCCGCGTCGTCGTGTTGTATCCGCCGTTGTCGACGAGATTGCCGTCCTTGTCGGTCAGTTCGAGCTTGATGGTGTGTTTCCCGGCGTTCCACCGCGATATCCAGATCGGTTCCCATTTATCGATGAACTGCGGGGCCGCTTCATCGACCGTGTAGCGAACGCGAAATTCACCGCCGTCGCCGACGAGTTTCGCATTGAGCAGCCAGAAATCGATCATGATCTCGCCGGCATCGGCTCCCTTGTATTCGCCTTTCGGGCGGCTGTAGGTGAGCAGCGGTTTTTTCGGATCGACATCGCCCGCGGTGCTTTCCTTCATCTCTTTTGCTTCGGGTGTCGGTTTAGCGGTATTTGCGTTCGACATTTGCTCACCGCTGTTCGTCGTTGCCGGCTTTTCGGTCTCGGCACCGCCATTTTTGACGCTGAATTTCACCATCTGAAAAGCACCGTCGTTCTTATACGACTCATGCCATGGCCGCGAAGGGAACACACGAAGCGTATGATCACCATCCGCCACGTTCTTAAGTTCAAATTCCTGATCGAGATTGTAATAGGCTTCGTACGGCTGATTGTCGAGGATGACGTGGATGTGATTGCCGGTATGCGTTTCCTCATTCATCGACGGCTTGTAGCCTTTGAGGTCGCCCGAGATGGCAAGCTTGACCTTCACAGTTGAACTCGCGACGGTCGCATTAGCTGCGGGCTCGACGATCTTGAGCGTCGGAGCGGCTTTATCCTGTTCGCCGCGGGCCTTGCTCATGTCAGCGAGTCGCTGCGGGCGTTCGACGACGACGAGGACCTGTTCGCCGGGTTTTGCTGTGTTGGAATTGCCGCTTGTCGCGGTATTAGAAGCTCCGCCTCCACAAGCTGAAAAAATTGCTGTAACTGTAATAATTGCGAATAAATTAAAGTATTTCATCTAAAACTCCTTACTGATCGGCAGCCGCAAGAGCATTCAGGCTTTCAACGGCCTCAGCCGTTCTTGATCCGTAACCAAAAACTTCTCTAAAATTTCCTTCGATGCTATCCTCGACCTCGGCAACATCGATCTCGCGGCCGAGGAGCTTGTCCATCGACGCAACGGGCTCGCCTTCGCAGGCGATGATCCAGTTGTAATAGCTAAGGTCGGTGTTCACATTCAGGGCGAAGCCGTGCGTTGTGACCCAGCGTTTGATATGAACGCCGATCGCCGCGACCTTGCCCTCGACCGTGTGAACGCCGGTCAGGCCTTCGATCCTGAAGGCCTCGATGTCAAACTCCGCCATCGTCCTGATCAGGACTTCCTCGATATCGCGGACGTATTTGTGAACGTCCTCGCGGTCCGGCGACAGGCTGATGATCGGGTAACCGACAAGCTGGCCGATACCGTGATATGTGACCTTGCCGCCGCGATTCGTTTCAAAGACATCGATGCCGAGCTTTTTTAAATTTTCGGCCGTTGCCAGCACGCCGCTTTCCTTCGACCGGCGGCCGATGGTAAACGTGTGCGGATGCTCGAGCAGCAGCAGGAAATCGCTTTTTCGCTCGCCAATTACCTCGGCCTCGAGTTCTTTTTGCAGCTCCAGGCCATCAGCATAGCCAACGCGCCCGAGCCTGCGAACTTCTAAACACCGCTGATGCATTATTGTTATAATAAGATTTTTCAGCGTAATTTAATACTAAAGGTATGAATATGAGAGATTTTCGATTCGCAGTAATTGGTTTGGCAGCCGTGCTTTTAATAACGGGTTCGGCCGCGGCACAAAAGAAAACAACTAAAAAAACGGCTAAGAAGCCGACGGCCTCGACGCCGGTAAAGATCATTCCGCCGCTCGATGTCCGCGCAGGCCGCGAAAAGGCTGACAACCAGCTATCGAACGTGAACGATTTTATCGACAAGCTCGGAACGATCGCTCAGGGCCTCGAGGTCGCTGATGCGGACGCCAAAGCCGGACGCCTGAAACCCGCCACGGCGGCAAAGATAACGGCCAAAAAGGCCGAGATCGTAGCTGCGATCCGCAATATCAAGGTTGGTTTAGGAGCCCTCGAATCCGAGTTCCGCACGAAACCGACACTGCAGAAATACCTGCCGACAATTCAGGGGATCACTGATCTTTCTTCGCAAGCAGAAGATCTCGCTATCGCGGGAAAGTTTGTTACCGCCAAAGATCCGCTGCGCGATATTGCAAAGAAGCTGACAGATGTTTTGGCGTTGATGCCGGTGTAATGAATGGTCAGAAAACGATTTCTATAGCGAGGCGACACGTGACTGGAGCGGCAAGCATCCCTGCTTGCCAGCGGTTGAAAACCGCTTGTGTGACGAGTTGCAAACTAACGTGATTGGTATCTGGCGGCGTAACACCGAGGAGGCCTCGGTGTGGCAAGCAAGGATGCTCGCCGCTCCAGTCGGCTACCTGATCACGGTTTCTTTAACGCTGAAGTCTTAGTATCAGCCGGGTCACATACCTCGATCTTGCCGTTATCGGCAACAGGAGCTTTTAGATCAGCAGCCGGCAAGCCGAGAGATTTGCGGATAAACGCGTCTCCTTCTGTTTCGATCAACTCGCCATTCACGATAAAGGTCTTTTTCGTGAGCACATCGCCCTTCTTTTCCATTACGGCGGGCGTGAGCATGATGTACCACGGCGAACCCCAGCCGCGGGTGTCGCCGGTTGATTTGCGATATTCGTAGTGGAGCGTCGTTTGTTTTGCGGCACGGCTGTCAGATTCGACAACGGTCGGAAAGGTAACCTTTAAGAACTCAAGATTGTTTTTGATCGAATCTAGCGGATCATATTCGGCAACGCCGACGATCTCGAGGCCTTTGTCTTTATACTTTTGATAAAAACGCTCAAGGATCGGTGCGTCAAACCGCCAGTTAGGGCACCACGGAGCATAATAAATTACGATGGTCAGCTTTTTCCCGCTGGCCAGGGTTCTTAGGTTAACATCGCCGCCGGTTCGCGGATTCTTATACGTCCAGTCTTTGTAGCTGATCTCCTTCTCGACCATCGGCGCCTGCTCTTTTTGAGCGAAGGCCAAAAATGACGAGAGTAGAACGATCAAAAGTGCGAAAAACGATCTCATTAAACAACTTCCTCTGGGAGATAAAGACTAACTTCTCAGATGCTGTCTGACAAGCAAAAAGTTGGCAACGGTGTGTTGGTCGAACGGCATTCTGAAGGGCGGGGCTTCCATTTGCCTTACGAAGAATAGAACGCGGATTAAACGGATCGAGCAGATTTGCACAGATCTGATTTTTACATCCGTGGAAATCCGTCCTTATCTGTTATATCCGTGTGCTATTTTTTCCTGAAGGGCCGACTTTCGCATTTTTTCAATTCCATTCAGATCTGTGATAATCTGTCGATACCAAATCATGAGCACGCAAACAACAGTTTCAGATATTTTCCGCAGAGCTTTAGAGATGCGCAAAGCGAATCCTAACGCGTCATACAAAGATGTTACCGCCCAGATCGTCAGCGAATACAGCGGCCAGGCGTTTCCCGATACCGCTTTCTTGACGATCCCGGAATACGACAACATTGCTCCTGAAGAGGATTGGACCGCAGGCCTGCCGGTCGTGCTTAGGGGCATTCAGAATGAAGACTGGAAAGACATCGCCCAGGGCATCGTCATTAGCCTCGAACAGGTCGAGAATTACCCCAAACAATCCGGCCGCGAGGACGACCCATCCAAAGAATGGCGCAACCGCAACAAGGGCATCGAAGGCGCCGAAGAAAAGAATTTCGGCAAATGGATGCCGGAAGAACTGATGGCCATGGCGAAGCGGAACGTCAAGTAAATAGGGTTCTTTCGGAATAGGTTATAAGTGATAGGTGATAGGTTCTAACTTAGGACTTATCACCTATCACTTATTTCGGAGCCATCTTAGATCTGGATGCGGAGACTATCAAAAGCCTGCAGCACGGTACTAGCCGAGTCGATCCTCGCGACCTCAGCGGAAAAATCTACATTATCCCATTCCGGATAAAAATGCGTGAGCATTGCCTGTTTGCATTTTGACTTGCGGATCAGATAGATCGCCTCGGCTAGTTCGAGGTGCTTTAGTTTTGGCTTGTCGCGGATGAAGGTGCATTCGAGGATAAAAAGATCGACTCCATTTGCGAACGTTGCTATTAGTTCGTCGAAGCCGGTATCCGCGGAATAGACGAGCGTTTTATCATCCGTGTCTCGAATGTGTATTGCGTGGCTCTCGTCCGTGTGCGGCGTTTTACACGCGACAGCCTCAACGCCCGGCAGGATCTCGAATTTTTCGAGCTGCTCGATCTCAATGATCTCGACAGGAAACGGCTGATCGAGCAGGCGATAGTTGTTGACCGAATTGAACTCCGCGATCAGGTTCGAAGTGCCCGCGGGGCCAAAAAACCGCAGCGGCTTTTTACGGTCTTTCATAATCCCCGCATGCTTTGTACCGGCAAGAAAAGGCGAAATGCCCGCACAGTGGTCGAGGTGGAAATGCGATATCCAGATCGCGTCGAGTTCGGCCCAATCTAACCTTTCTTGAGCCATCCGCAGCGGTACAGATGCTGAGAAGTCGAGCATTATCGTTCCACCTGTTGTTTCAAGCCAGTAGCCCGAACTGCTGCGTCTTGGATGCGGGATCGAGGTGCCGGAGCCAAGGACTGTTAGTTTCATGGAGTGATTTTAACAGGATGTGCGGGATCTGTGTGGTAAATTATCTCCTATGAGCCAAGTCGATATTCTGGCAATTTGTGCACACCCTGACGACGTCGAACTGACGGTCGGCGGCACACTTCTGAAAATGAAAGCTCTCGGCTATCGCACCGGAGCACTCGATGTTACCCGAGGCGAGATGGGAACGCGTGGGACGCCGGAAGGCAGAGCCGCCGAGGCCGAGAGTGCGGCGAAGATCTTAAAGCTTGATCTGAGAGAAAATTTAGGATTGCCGGACGGGCATGTATTTGTAACTGATGTCGAACGAACGGCGATGGTCAAAGTGTTGCGGCGTTTAAAGCCGAAAGTGATCCTCACGCACCAGCTCGGCGATCCGCACCCTGATCACGATCATATCGCGCAGCTTGTTCGCGAAGCTGCCCGTCTATCCAGTATGAAACGCTATGACGAGGAAACCGGTGACGAAAAGATCGCGGTGCCGATTGTCGCCCACAACATCTTTTCCAGGCACGTCGAGCCATCATTCGTGGTCGATATTTCGGATTTTCTTGAGGAGAAGATGGATGCGATCAGGGCATATAGGTCGCAGTTTCACGATCCCGAATCGACCGAGCCGGAAACACGGCTCACGTCTAAGCATTTTCTCGATGAACTTGAAAACCGCTCGCGCTATTTTGGTTCGCTGATCGGCGTTGCAGCGGGTGAGCCGTATTTTGTTCGCGAGGCCCTGAACGTCGAGGATCCGATCGATCTTTTGACCCGGCCGATGAATCTCTATTCCTAGAAATATGCACAAGTTAGCTCCCGAGGAGATCGAACTAAATAAGAAACGGGCAGTTCTCGAACGGCTCAAGGATCGCCTTGCCGATCGTGAGGAGGAGATGACCGATCTTCGGACGGAGCTGGAGAAATTTGAGGCAAATTATTCGATGCAGGTCGGGCGGCTGTACGCCAACCTCGATGAAATTGAGGCAGAGATCGCCGAGGAAGAATATAAGCTCGTTCCGGACGACGAAGAGATTAAGAAAAAGGCCGAAGAACTGCGGCGACGTGCTGAGGAATCGGCTGCCCGTGCTCTCGAGGCTGCCGAGGCCGGTGAAGATAAATGGGAACCGACGCTGGCAGCCAAAAAGGCCTACCATAAGCTCGCCCGAACTATTCATCCCGATCTCGCCCTCGATGCGGCCGAAAAAGAAAAGCGCCATGACCTGATGGCCCAGCTCAATCACGCCTATTCATCAGGCGATCAGGATAAGCTGAACAAACTCGTCGAAGAATTCAGGAACAGCCCGGACCTAGTAAAGGGCGATTCGATCGGAGATGAGCTGGTACGGGCGATACGTCAGATCTTTCAGATAAAGATGCGGCTGAAAGAACTAAAAGAAGAGAAAAAGGCTGCCGAGGGGTCCGAGTTATTCACACTTCGCGAAAAAATGAGAGCCGAAATGGCCGAAGGCCGCGATATGGTGAAACAAATGGCGGCCCGGACGATCGTTCAGATCCGGAAATCAGAACGCCGCCTGGAAAATCTGAAGACAGTCAATAAAGCCGCAGAGGAATATGTGAAGGATAAATACGGGATGGAAATTTCGGATTTTCGTTAACATGTTAGAAAAAAAGACTTTTAACTTTCTTATTCAGTTCTTGACATGAAAATATGTTGGTGTAAACTTTAGCAAACGGTAGCTTATTTCCCTCAAGCATTCCTGTTCATGATATTTGCAAGACATCTATGCTAATTGAGTTTAGCGGGAAGGATTCAGTTTCGCGGGCCGTACACGCCCTGTGTGCGCCGCGAAAATAGGGGGAGACGGTGTGGGAGACGTTTCCCCCGCCTTATTTTAAATCGCACTTGCGGCGGCGAAGGCCGATGCCCACGCCCACTGAAAGTTGTAACCGCCGAGCCATCCCGTAACGTCAACTACCTCGCCGATAAAATAAAGGCCCGGGATCTTTTTTGACTCCATCGTCTGCGAAGAAAGTTCTGCGGTCGATACACCGCCGAGCGTTACTTCAGCCCGGTCATAACCCTCGGTTTCACGGAACTTCACCTGCCAGTTATTTAAAGATTTACCGATTTTCTCAAGGTCTTTTTTGTTGAGATGTGAGAGAGGTTTGTTCGGGAAATTTCGCTCGGCAAAATCCTTGGTAAATCGCTGTGGAATGAACTGGCTTAGGTAATTACCGATGTTCTGATTGCTCGCTCGCCCTTTTTCCAGTAGTTCGATGGCATTTGAGTCGGGGAGAAGGTCGATCGAGATCGATCCGCCGTTACTCCAATAATTTGAGATCTGTAGGATCGCGGGCCCGGAAAGGCCGCGATGGGTAAACAGTATGTTTTCGCGAAAACTCGTCTTTCCGGCCGTTACGACAGTGTCAAGAGAAACTCCTGCGAGCGAACTATAGCTCGAACCGTCGAGAACAAGGGCAACAAGCGACGGCCGCGTTTCGACGATCTTCAATTTGAACTGACGAGCGATGCGGTAACCGAGGTCGGTTGCTCCGATCTTGGGAAACGATAAACCGCCGCAGGCGACGACGAGAGTCTTGGATTCAAATATCCCGTTACTTGTTTCAACCGTAAAGGTGTTGTTCTTTTCGACTCCGGTCACTGAGCCGCCCGTTTTGATCTCAACTCGAGCCGCCCGGCATTCTGCCAAAAGCATTTCAACGATCGCCCGCGAACTGTCACGGCAGAAGAGCTGCCCGAGCTTTTTTTCGTAATATGCGATCTTGTGTTTCTGAACAAGATTGACGAAATCCTGTGGTGAATACCGCGAGAGTGCCGATTTACAGAAGTGCGGATTTTGCGAGATGAAATTCTCGGGCTTTGTGTGAATGTTCGTAAAATTACACCGCCCTCCGCCCGAGATCAGTATTTTCCGGCCAACCTCTGCATTATGCTCCAGAACGAGCACCTTCTTTCCACGCCGACCAGCGGAGAAGGCACAAAATAATCCGGCCGCACCGCCGCCGATGATGATCGAGTCGTACGTCATCTATGAAAGATACCGTTCTTTGATCACTCGAAGATGATGCGTCACGTGGCCGGCCATAATGTAAACCAATGCTCGTACCGAGATCGGATTGTCGCTTGCCGTTCCCATCCGGCGTGAGCCTTCATCAGAGATGTTTTTGACGAGGATGAGATTCGATCGACGCTGGAGGTCAAATTCGTCGAGCAGGTTCGCAAATGGGCGATCATTGGCGTTTGAAGTGGCGATATAGCCGTCCTGCTCAAATCCCTCGATCGGTGTTTTGTCACCGCGCGAGATGCGGAGGATGCGGTATGCGAAGATGCGTTCGCCGTCGATCAGGTGGCTGAGAGCTTCTTTTAGCGTCCATTTGCCCTCGGCATAGGCAAACGTGCCTTTTTCTTCCGGCATACCAGAGAAGATGGATCGCAGCTCGGCCGTCTGACTCTCAAGCACAGGCATTACATTGTTGCCTTCGACGGTCGAGACATAGGTGTTGTAATACGGAGCGAATTCGTTTGTTTCGGGGCGGTTCATAATGCGGTATAGTATCAAAGTCAGCCTGAAAATTCCGCCGCCGTACTCGTTATTCGGAGTGGACGATCTATGAGAAAAAGTTCGATCGCGTTGTTTCTATTGATTTTCGGGGCCTTCGGTGTCGGGTCGATCTTCGCTCAGCACGGCGGGAAAGCCGAGCCGAAACGCATCCAATTCGCGTCCGGCAGATCTAGTGCAGCCTTGAGCGGATCGCTGTCGAACGGTCAGGAAATGGAATATGTTTTCGAGGCCCGGAAAGGCCAGCAGGTAACGATACGCAACGCGACGAAAAGCCTTTTTGATTTCCGTGTATTCAGCGAAGAGAATTTTCCGGACGGCGATTTTGACAGCTCGCCGAGCTACACTTTCGAAATTCCCGAGACGGGTGACTATATGTTCTTTGTCCGCAAAAAGCAGGTGAAAACGCCTCGAACCGCGAGATTTTCGATGACTCTGACCATAAACTAGGTATTTTGCATTTATTTGAGGAGAAATGACTATGAAACGAACTTCACTACTTTTAGGTATTGCCTTTCTTGCATTCGTCGCGTTATCGCAGAGCGGCGTTGGGGCGGTTAACAAGACTTTTTCCGAGCGGTTTGCGGGTGGCCCGGCGATCGGCGATTCGGGAGTTTATAATTTTGACAAGGCTCACAGCTTTATCGGTTTTAAGGTCAAGCACAGCGGGCTGATCGAGGTTCCGGGCTTCTTTCGCGATTTTACGGGAACGGTTAATTTCGACGCAAAAGATATCTCAAAATCGACGGTCGAATTTACCGCGAAAGCGACGAGTGTCGATACTGGCGTTGCCGGACGCGATAACCACCTTCGAACCAAGGATTTCTTTGAAGTCGAAACTTATCCTGACATCACGTTCAAGAGCACAAAGGTCGAAAAAAAGGGTAAAGCTTGGATGGTTACCGGTGATTTCACCATGAAAGGCGTCACGAAATCGATCACGTTTCCATTCGAGATCTCAGGCTGGCTGGCTCCGGATGAGAGGAGCGGCGGCAAGATGGGCATTACGGCCGAGACCGAACTTAACCGTCGGGAATATGGCGTGAATTATCCGAATACAGTCGTTTCTGACCAGATCAAGATCGTTCTGCAAATAGAGGCAGGAAAGAAGAAATAGAGGTAGTTCTTTTTTTGCGATGTGCGGCCGTCCATGCTGGCGGCCGCATTTTATTGGTTCAGATCACTTCTTGCTATTCCCGATCGCCGAGAACGGAATATCGTAGATCGCGTACTGTTCCCAGCCTATCAGGTCGAAGTGCCACCATTCGTTCGGGTTGATGGTGAAGCCGTTGGCTTCCATAAGCTGGCGTAGCTTGTCGCGATTGGCAAGTTCTTCGTCCGTACCGCCGGCGTAATCGGGCGAGGCCCGGTCGGTGAATTCGTCATAGGCTGACGGCATCGGGATCGCTTTGCCGGTTTTTAGGTCAAAGATACCCAGATCGACGGCGCAGCCGCGGTTATGTTTTGAGCCTTTGGCCGGATCGGCGACGAACTTTTTCTGATCCTCGCGAACAACTTCCCAAAACAACTTTGTGATCGACCAAGGTCGGTAACCGTCATAGATCACGATCCCCAAACCCTGTTTATTAAGCCATTTATGCACACGGACGACGCCATCTGCGGCCGGACGCTGCAAAAAGGCGCGTGACTCAGGATAGACGGGCCTGCCGACAAAGTTGTCAGCCGTCGCGTATTTTATATCAAGTTTTATCGTCTTATCGAGCTTTATCAGTTCTATCAAATCGGCCTCTCGTTTGTTTTCCTCTTTCGGCGCGGCCACCTGGCCAAATGCACACGAAAAAAGTGCAAAAAATATTGCCGGAGCAAGAAATTTTAGGTATGTTTTACGCCTTAACATCTGAAGGGAAACTCCGGAATTGAAATTCCGGATCAAAAAAGATATCTTCGAAATTGTAGCGTATGCAGGAAGAAACTAACAAAAAGCGATGTCCCGCCCGCAAGTGGACCAAGCGGGCCGGGATCATTGCATTCGTCTTTTTCCTCGGAAAAGGACTAGTGTGGCTTGGCGTCGCCGCTGCCGGAGCTTACTACGCTCTCAATTAAGGCTTGATCGGAGCTTCCGGCTCAGGCTTATTGTCGTCATCCAGGATCCTAACCTCACTTCCGTATTTCTGATAATCCTTAAATCTGATCAGGTTCCGCGTTTCAAAAACGTTGGATTTCTCGCGCATGGTCAGGCGAACGTCTGATATCGAGGGCAGCAGGAATTTTTCGTCAACGATCTTTACCCATTCGTAATCAATGTTGCGTTTTGCTGTGCGGATCGGGAAATTGGGCGGTATCTCGGTCGCTTCGCTCTCGACTCGCAGCACGCGGCCGTTGTCACGGTCTATCCAGATCCTGCCCTTCATGCCCGTGATCGTAGAATCGGTCGACGAGCCTACAGCTGTTATCACCTGTTTAGCTCGATCTTTCTCAACCGAGAAATCGTAAACAAAGGTTTTATATGTGCGAAGGATGTCGGTTTGCACGACCTCGAATTTGGTCTCGCTTTCCGGCTTAAAGATCGTTGCAAGCATGGTGACGAATTCACCTGTTGAACTCGTGCCGCCGACGCTCTCGTACGATTGCCTCGCTTCCGAGGCATCCTGCAGTAGGCCATTTACCGAGAGAACGCGATAGCTTTCTTCACCGGTCGAACGATAGCTGACAGCTACGACCAGACGATCAAGATTTCGAAAATTATTCGTACCGGCGTATGCGGCCGAACGCTGAATTTGCTGCTTCACGACAAAATCCGGCATTTCTTCGACCGCTTCGAGAGTTTTCTTCCGGGCGTTCTCGATCAACGCAATGGATTCCGACGAAGAGGGGAGTTTGGTCGATTCGGGATTAAGCCGTCGACGTTCGGCTTCTTCGAGTGCTCGTTTCAGCTCCTCATCGTTTGCTCCTTTCGATCGCGTCAGGCTGCGAACACCGTCGGTCACGACGAAATCTATTCCCCGCTTGCGCAGAGCGTCAATAATGTCCGTCTTTCTTTTGGGGTCGGTTTGAAGAGCGTAGAGCAACTTCACATACTCAGACTGAGTAAGCGGTACCGTCTGTGAGAACGCGGATCCGGCAAATAGGGCAAGAGAAATTACGAGGAGAACCTTTTTCATCTATCTAAATGATGCTCTGACGTCTGAAATCGTTGTGTCGGACATTCCGGCTAGGCCGGAAAACCGTGAGCTTTTGTAATAAAACTGCAGTGTAAACGAAAAGCGGCAAAATCTCGATCGAAATTCTGCCGCTTGGTTATGATAACGAATTGAAACTACGGGCTAATTGACCCATTCTTCTTCGTAATTAAGCTGCCAGTGCCTCGTCACCCACCTTTGAGCGGCTGTCATGGCCGTATTTTTCCATTTTTTCATGTTATCTAAAACGGAAAGAGCGGCCATTGGCTTGCTCGGGTCGCGTTCGACCCGAATTACCTGGGTCAGTACCTCGATGATCGTTTTGTTCTCTTCCAAAATGCGAAGACGAACCTCACTGCCAACCGGCGGCAACGTTTCGAGATTGACAAGAGCGCTGGTTTCACCAACATTCTCGGTCATGCCTTCGACATTCACCGTTTCTCCGCTTACAGAATCGACCCAGCTAGCCTTAACAGGCATGCTCGCAATGATGCGATGATGCAATGGCGTCTTGTATGATGATGTAGAGTATTCTACCTGTGCCATTATTTCCCCTTATTCTTGCTCATGATATAAGCGCTTTACTCGTCGAATACATTCCGATTTGTTTGACGCGGGATTAAGTTATTCCATTCTTACAAAAAAGTCAAGTTTCGATGACACTCAAAAAAGCCTTATTTTTCGTGCTTTTTTCGATCAAGCTCCCCGACAACACCATTTTGTAACCGAAAATGATACAAAATGCAATTACTTTAACGCAACCGGCTAAATAAAGGTTGCAGTTTGTGCCTCTAATATCTGTTTATTTCAGGATTCTTCAAGGTAAATTCAACCCGAGTTCACATGGAATTAACTTCCGCACTATATTCTATCGATTGATAACGAGACAGAACGCTCAGGACATAGATTGAGGAACTCAATTTGCGTTCTTATTTATGCACTTTTGCTTTTATAGATCTTGCAGTTTCGCGGTTTTTCCTCTCGCGATCCGTGTGACTGCCTCGAACGGTAAGAATCTAAATAAGTTACGGCGACGTTTCGCCATTGGGAAGAGTATGTTCTCCACAACAACCTTACGTTTATAGAGAACAGAAAATCCGAAATTTAATATAAATATTCAAAAATAATGATAAATGACGGAATTCAGATCCGTCATCGACCCGGAAGGGATTGGAAACTTAATTGACGAGGTCAAAAAAAGAAAATGACTAACAAAAATTTATTACGATCGATGATGGCTGTTGTATTCGCCGTTATCGTTTCAATGTCCGTGACCGCTCAGGTTACGACTTCCGAGATAGTTGGAACCGTTGTGGATTCCGCCGGGGCTGTGATAAGCGGAGCTACCGTTACGGCCGTTCATGAGCCTACCGGCAGCAAATCCACGGGCGTGACCAACGCTGACGGTCGTTTCAGCCTTTCCGGTCTGAGAGTTGGCGGGCCATACACTGTCACTGTCTCAGCCCAGGGCTTTAAACAACAAGTTAGTAAGGATGTGACGACCAGCCTCGGTAACGCCTCGACATTTAATTTCACGATGGGCGTCGCCGAAACCAACATCGAGGTCACCGTGACTGGTGATGAGACATTCAGCGAAGTCCGGACCGGAGCGTCAACGAACGTTTCGAACGAGGTGCTCACCACCATACCGACGACTGGCAGACGCATCAACGATTTTGCTAAGCTTTCGCCGTTCTTCAATGCAACCGGAAACTTTGGCGGGTCAGTCGCGGGACAGGACGCCCGAATGAACAACATTACCGTTGACGGCTCGTACTTTAACAACTCGTTTGGACTTAGCGGTCAGCCTGGTGAACGAACGAACGTTTCGCCCATCTCACTCGAGGCGGTCCAGGAACTTCAGATCAACGTGGCGCCTTACGACGTGCGTCAGGGTAATTTCACCGGCGCCGGTATCAACACGGTTACAAAGAGCGGAACCAATACCTATCACGGCTCTGCATACTTTAACTGGCGTAACGAGACATTCGGCGGGACGGAGAACGGAAATCTCATCTTTAACCGCGGTCAGTCAGACTTTAAGCTGTATGGCTTTTCGTTTGGCGGGCCTCTGCCGTATTTTAATTTTGGCGAGAATAACGGTCCGGCATTTAAATCAGGACGTGACAAAGCCTTTTTCTTTTTTAGTTACGAAAACGAGAACACCTCGCGACCCGCACACAACTTTACGGCGTGTAACACGGGGCAAACATGCCAGACTGGTTCCGTCTCTCGAGTCAGAAGTGCCGATCTCGACGCTTTAAGTGCATTTTTGAGCTCTAGGTTTGGCTACGAGACCGGGACGTATCAGAACTATAATTTCGAGATCCCTGCGGAAAAGTTCCTTTTCAGAAACGACTGGAACGTAAACGACAAGAACAGGCTGACGTTCCGCTATCTGCGTCTGCGCTCCCTGACGGATAACCCGATCAGCACGTCCAGCAGCAGTGCTGGTTTTGGGCGCGGCTCTCAGGGACTTCAGTATCTCAGCTTTCAAAATTCTGGCTACAAGATCAAAGAGGACATTGACTCCTTCGTAGGTGAGTGGACATCGACGTTCAGCTCGAGCCTCTCAAATAGTCTGATCATGGGCTACACGAAACAGGATGAGAGCCGTCCTAACACGACGAAGCTTTTCCCGCTCGTAGATATTCATGACGGTACGGCAGGCACCGGAATCGCTGGTCTCAGCGCAAATACAGCGTATACATCGTTCGGCTACGAGCCGTTTACTCCTTTGAACACTCTCAAATACAACTCGTTCCAGATACAGGATAACTTGGCGTTCTACAAGGGATCGCACACATTCCAGGTCGGAATGAGCTTTGAGAAATATCACTCGCTCAACATCTTCTTCCCCCAATCTCAGAGTATCTATTCATATAGATCCTTAGCAGATTTCTATACGGATGCGAACGCATTTCTGAACGGAACCGTCTCCACGGCAAGTCCGGTGAGATTCAGCGTCCGGTACAACAATATCCCGGGCCAGTCCATTCCCGAACAGCCACTCGATGTCAAGTATCTGGGCGTTTATGGACAGGATCAGTGGAAACTTAGGGACAACCTCAACATCACATACGGCTTGCGCATGGAGGCTCCGTTCTTTGGGGCTACCGGGTTTGCGAACCCTCTCGTCGACACACTCACATTCCGAGATCAGAGCAATAGCCCTCTCAAGCTTAGCACCTCGAAATTGCCCGACAGTAACATCCTCTGGTCGCCGCGTTTCGGCATTAATTACTCGCCGTTAGCGAGTGGAAAGCTTCAGTTCCGCGGTGGCACCGGCGTCTTTTCCGCCCGTCCGCCGTACGTTTGGATCTCGAACCAAGTCGGCAACAATGGCGTGCTTACCAGCCTCGTAACTGGAGATCTCGGGTCGACCCAGACGCCGGCGAGCTTTGCGTACCATTTTAATCCGAACCCTGATGCTTACAAGCCCTCAAGCGTGACAGGAGCACCTATAGCCGGGGCCCAAGATCTGAATTTTGCTTTACCGGACTACAAATTCCCGGCGATCTGGCGATCGAGCGCTGCCGTCGATTACCAGCTGCCTTTCAATCTCGTCGTAGGAGCCGAATTTATCTACTCTAAAGATGTAAACGGAACAGCCTACATAAACGCGAATCTAAGGGCCCCGGAGACGGCGTTTACGGGCGGCCCTGACGTCCGGCCCCGTTGGGTGGCTAACAACTGTGTCGGAACATCGGGCTCAGGTGCTAATGTCCGCGTCAATTGCGCCATTACCAATGCGATCACTCTGATAAACTCCAGCGAAGGTTTTGCTAAGAATATTGCTTTTACGCTAGAAAAGCGTTCGTCGCGTGGCTTCTGGGCGAAGGGCGGATATGCATATGGTATCTCGAAGAACCTGGTTGACGCCGGGTCAACAGCGAGCACGTCGTTCAGCAGCGTCCTCACCTCGAGGGATGCGAACAATCCGGAACTCAGCTACAGCAGCGGAACCTTGGGACACCGAGTCTATGGCTCGGCGTCGTATCACAAAGACTACTTCAGGTTTGGTGGTACAACCATCTCTGCGTTTTGGGAGTCGAGAACCCAGGGCACTAACAGCTACAGGTACTCAAATGATATGAACGGCGATGGGATCTCAGGCAACGACATGATCTACATTCAAAGGGATCCGTCGGAGACTATCTTTGTTGCTAACGGAGCCGTGACAGCGGCAACACAATCGGCGGCTTGGGAAGCGTTTATTGCCCAGGATCCTTACCTCTCCTCGAACAGAGGCCAGTATGCTCTTCGGAATGCGGCATGGTATCCAATGAGGCATCAGCTTGATCTGAGTGTCTCGCAGCAGTTGAAGTTCAACTTCCTTAAGGCGAATCACAAGCTGCAGATCAGGATCGATATGCTGAACTTCGGCAATTTCCTTAACAAGAACTGGGGTGGCGGTGTAACACCTGCTAACAATAACTACCAGCCACTCGTTTACGCCTCAACTGACGCTCAGGGTCGTCCAAATTTCCGTTTGAATTCATTTAGCGGAGCCCTGGTCAACTCTACATACACTCGGCGGAACAGCTTCTCGGACGTTTATTCGTACCAGATCAGCGCGCGTTATTCTTTCTAGGTTCTAACGCATCCACTTGGACTAAAAGGTCGCCTAACAAGGGCGGCCTTTTTTTGTTTTACCGGTTTCGCGATAAACTTGCGGGATGCGGATACTTCAGGTCTCATCGGCAAATACATTCGGCGGCGGCGAGCGGCATTTTGTCGATCTGTGCCGCGAACTCGTGGAGCGCGGCCACGAGGTCTTTGTCGCTCTGCGTCCGAGCAATGAATGGCAGGACCGATTGGATTTTATCCCGCGAGAGAATTTCCTTTTTGTTTCGATCCGGAATTCATTTGGAATGTTCAGCGCCAAAAAGATCGGTAAGTTTATCGAAAAGCAAGGCATTGAGATCGTTCACGCACACGTGGCGCGCGACTATCTTGCCGCAAGCGTCGCGGTTCGCATGGTAAAAAGTGTAAAGCTCGTCCTGACCCGTCACGTAGTGTTTCCGATGAAGCCGTTCCACCGGTTCGCACTCAAGAACGTGGATGCGGCGATCGCCGTTTCGCCTCCCGTGCAGGAACAACTAGAAAGGATCTTTCCGGCTTACAAAGTTCACACAATTCCCAATGGGATCAACGTCGCCGATGATAAGGACGTCGATCACGGAGCTTTGGGGAATGAGTTTCGGGTCTTTCACGACATCCCTACCCATGCTCCGCTTATCGTTACACTTGGCGAGCTGAAATTATTAAAAGGCCAGCGTGATCTCGTGCTTGCTGCAAACGAGGTGCTGAAGCAGATCCCGACCGCTCGATTCGTGGTCGCGGGTAAGGACAACTCGATCGACAAGCGTTTTCGACGAGAGCTGCGGCGATTGGTCAGGGTTTTGGGCCATGATGAGAGCTTTACGTGGCTTGATTGGCTCGACGATATTTCGCCCTTGATGGCAGCTGCCGACCTGTTTGTTTCGCCTTCGCACTCTGAGAGTTTTGGGCTAGCGATCCTCGACGCTATGGCAGCGGGGACGCCGGTTATCGCCACGGCAACAGACGGAGCGAAGCAGCTGATCACCGACCGGAACGCAATTGTGCCCATCAAGGATCCAATAGCTCTTGCCGGAAAGATCACATGGTTCATCCAACATGAAAATGAACGCCGCGTTCTAGGCGAAAAACAAAAACTGCATGCCCGAAAAAATTACGGATTGACCACGATGATCGATGCGACGGTCGCACTCTACGAAGAGATCCTAAACGGGTGATCCGCGGCGGTGCGTATTTCCGCTTTTACTTGATGTAAACCCAGTATTCGGTTTATCTTATGAATATGCGGCAATCTGTTTTGGTCCTCCTAATGACGATGGTGTCTCTAATGAACGCTTATTCGCAAACCGCCGAAAAGCTTGCGTCGGATTGGGATGTACACCATATCTCGACCCTCGCCCCGTCTGACGTTAGGCACGCGGATCTTAAAAAGTACCTCGAACATCTTAAAAAGATCGGGCTAAAGGTCGATCAGGTCGGTATGTCCAACGCCAGCCGCGAGATCTACCAGGTCGAATGGGGAAAAGGCCCTCTAAAGGTCTTTATGTGGTCGCAAATGCACGGTGACGAGCCGACCGCGACCTCGGCCCTGATCGATATGTTCGCGTATCTCCAGAAGCATCGCGATAAAGATTGGGTCAAGAAGATATCAGAAACGATGACCATCCGAGGCGTGCCGATGCTTAATCCGGACGGCCAGGAAATGTACCAGCGTCGCAATCTGCAGGGAATTGATATCAACCGTGACGCCCTTGATCTAAAAACGCCCGAAGCCCGGCTGTTGAAACAGCTGCGTGACGACTGGAACCCCGAGATCGGTTTTAACCTGCACAATCAGCAGGCGTTGACCACGGTCGGACGAGCCCCGAGTCAGGCGTCGATTTCGTTCCTCGTTGTTTATGGAGATGAAGCGAAGACAACAAGCTTCGGCCATGAACGCAATCAGCGGATCGCATCCGCCATGGTCACCGCTTTGCAAAAATTCATTCCGGGGCACATTGCCCGCTACAGTGACGAATGGACACCAACCGCGTTTGGTGACAATTTCTCAGCCTGGGGCACGCCGACGATCCTGATCGAGACCGGAGCTCTTTACGGCAAAGACGAATCGTATCTGGTAAAGATGAACTTCATCGCGTTTATAACCGCCTTACAGTCGATTGCGACCGGCAGTGAACGCACCCAGGATCCGAATATCTACATCAATTTGCCGGAAAACGGCTCAGGCGGACTGGTGAATTTCGTGTTTCGACGAGCCAACATCGTTAGCGTTGTACCACCCTCAGCCATTCCCGTTACGGCGGTTTCCACGCCGGCATTTAAGATCGATACGGCGGACATTTCTGCCGTAACAGAACGTCGCCGCGCAAGTTTTGCGGCACCCGTGAGAATACGAAGTGTCGGAGATCTAGCAGGAGTGCGCGGGCTCGAGGAATACGACGCGGGCGAATTTAACGTTGTTCAGCGTTTTGGCCAGACAAAGCCGGGCGAGCTGGCTGAGTTTTTCTTTTATAAGAAAGGTCGAACCGTTGATTGGGCCGCGGCCGATCTGGAAAAACAGTTTCAACCCGATGCGATCTTCTCAGGCGGCAAATGGATCAAGGGCGAAAAACTCGTTCCCCGAAGGTAGATGAAGGGGTCAGAACCGCCTGCGTGAGCGTGCGAAACGAGGGCAGATTTATAAGAGCTCGATGCCCAGATCAACCAGCTATTAGGCTACTTCGCTGAGAACTTGAGGTTCAAGGCGAGATTTCTCATAAGAATCTAGTAAACTGAAAGGCACGTGCTGACGCTGCTAAAGATCAAAAACATCGCCTTGATCGACGAACTTGCCATCGAGTTTGGCGACGGACTGAACCTTTTGACCGGCGAAACCGGCTCGGGCAAATCGATCATTGTCGACAGCCTGGGGGCCCTGACGGGCGAACGGGTTTCGAACGACCTGATCAAGGAAGGCTCGCCGTTCGCGACGATCGAAGGCTTATTCGCCATTACCGTCGACCAGGAACTGCGATCGATCTTCGACGAAAGCGGCATCGAGATCGAACCTGGTGCCGACACCGACATCATCGTCCGCCGCGAACTCTCAGCCGCTGGGAAGAACCGCGTCTTCATAAACGGCCAGCTCGTTACTCAGGGCTATTTAAAACGCGTCGGCTCGCACCTCGTGGATATTCACGGGCAGGGCGAGCAGGCCGGGCTCTACGACGTCGAATCTCATATCGAGATGCTCGACGAATTCGCCGGTGTCGATGCGGCAAAGGAAAAGGTCGCCGCGGCGTTTCAAAAATGGTCGGCGGTTCGCGCACAACTTTCTTCGCTCGAAAGAGATACTGCCGAAAAGCTCCAACTGCTCGACATCCTCCGATTTCAGGTCTCCGAGATCCAGGCAGCGAATTTACAGCCGGACGAAGAAACGGTGCTCGAAGAAGAAAAGCGTCGGTTGAGTAACGTCGAAAAACTCACGTCGCTGAGCAGCGATGCGTTCGCTCTGCTCTACGACAACGCCGAATCAACCGCCGTAACCCTCGAAAAAGCACAGCGAAAGGTCGCAGAGCTTTCAGATTATGAGTCGCAATTTGCCGAATACGCTGAGGGTATCGCTTCGGCCCGTGCGGTGGTCGAAGACCTCGCTTTTGCCGTCCGCGACTTTCGCCACCATCTCGAATTCTCACCGGAACGCCTGAACGAGATAGAGAATCGACTCGCCGAGATATTACGTCTTAAGCGTAAATACGGCGATTCGGTCGAGGCTGTTCTCGAACATCTTCGCGTTTCGGACGAGCGTCTGCAGAACATAGAGACGGCGGAGTTTCGTGAGGAAGAGTTAAAGAGACAGCTAGATGAGCTTCGCGTCGCTTATGTAAAAGCCGCACAAGAGCTGCATGACAAGCGAAAGGCAGCCGCGGTGAAGTTTGAAAAGCAGGTTGAGTTGAATCTGCAGGCCGTTGCCCTTGAGAAAGCACGTTTTGAGGTCCGCATCGAGGCGATGGACAGCGATTACTCCGCGTTCACGCCGAACGGATTCGACCGCGTTGAATTCTACTTTTCAGCCAATCCTGGCGAATCGCCAAAGCCGCTTGCAAAGGTTGCGTCCGGCGGCGAAGCGTCGCGGTTGATGCTAATAATCAAAACAACCATGAAAGCGAGTGGGCCGCAAAAAACCGCGGTTTTTGACGAAGTCGACGTCGGCATCGGCGGCCGCGTGGCCGAGGCAGTTGGGCGAAAGCTGAAAGATCTCTCGGCGACCCAACAAGTCCTCTGCGTGACGCACCAACCGCAGATAGCATCACTTGCGGACCGTCATTTTACCGTCGAGAAGCAAATTACCGGCGGCCGCACACTCGTAAATGCACGCGAGCTTTCCGAAGCCGAACAGGTCGAAGAGATCGCCCGCATGCTAGCTGGTTCCGAGATAACCGAAGCCGCACGCGAGAATGCGAGGTCAATGCTGGCTGTTGCGGGTCAGAACCGGGAACGATAGTGACTGGTTTTTTTACCGCTATGAATTGCCGATTGCGGTAACGAAGCTTCTTACAAATAATGCCGGATTTAGTTCTGATAGCCGGGAATCCAGTCACTATCGTTCCCAGTTCTGACAGTTTTATGCAATCTGAAATCCTAGCCCAAGTTATTCGCGGCGAAACGGTCGAGTCGATCCATCGCGGACATATCTTTGTCGTTGACGGCGAAGGGAACGCAGTCGCCTCAGTTGGAGATCCGTCGACCGTCACCTACTTTCGCTCGGCAGCGAAGCCGTTTCAGGCTCTGCCGTTCATCACGAGTGGCGCGGCGGATGCTTTTGGGTTTACCGAGGACGAGATCGCAATGTCTATCGCCTCTCACTCAGGCGAGAAGATGCATGTCGAACGCGTTGCGCGAATGCTCGATCGGATCGGCATGGCTGAAAGCGACCTTCACTGCGGAGCCCACGCTCCTTTCTACGCCACAGAAGCCGAACGCATGATCCGCGAAGTCGAAACGCCGACGCAGCTTCACAATAACTGCAGCGGCAAACACGCCGCGATGCTGGCACTTGCGAAACACATCGATGCAGACATCGCGACCTACGAACTCTCAGAGAGCCGTATCCAAAAACGCATTTTACGCTGCGTTTCCGACTTCACGGGGATAGCGGAAACCGAGATTGGCCAGGGCATTGATGGGTGCTGCGTTCCAAACTTCGCCGTATCGGTTGCCGCTATGGCGAAAAGCTTTGTAAACCTGGTCTTTCCGCTCAACTTCCATCCGGCTGTACAAGAAGCCACCTCACGCATCATCCACGCCATGATGCGGCACCCCGAACTCATCGGCGGCACAGACCGCCTCGACACAATGCTGATGAAAGCCGCCCCCGGCAAGATCATCTCCAAAGTAGGAGCCGACGGCGTCTGGCTCTGCGGCGTCCTCCCGTCCGACAAATACCCCCGCGGCCTCGGCATCGCTCTGAAAGTCGAAGACGGCGACGATCATCGCGGTCGTCCCGTGATCGCGGTCGATATCCTGAAACAGCTCGATATTTTGGTCGACACTGCTCTTCCAGATCTTTCCCCGATGCCGATAAAGAATCGTAGGGGTGATATTGTGGGGCGAGTAGAGCCTCGATTATCTTTGCCGAAATACTCAGCGACGGAATGAAACGAAATTTTGGCAATTTTTTTGAGCGATGGACGCGCGGAGGCACCAAACTCACAGATGTTGAGTTTGATTTACTCCAACATGCGGTTAATTCTCTTCCGCCATCATTGCGTTCGATTGTTGAAAGCCAGTTCGACTCATATAACCTCGTTCAGCGTGAAGTTGATGGTCGTTCGCTTAATTTTTATCGAATAAAAGGGGGAAAGGTTGATAGGGAGGGCCTTCCGCTGCTCGAGATGTCTGTTGAGGAAGCTCCGCTTATTCGACTCACAGCCACCGTTAATGGAGATAGTAAGCCTATCCATGCCAATCTCCACGCTGTAACCGGACACGTCTTTTGCATGTCGCTAAACCGCCGAGCACCTGCTAAAGGAGTCGTTATGGTGTTGAAAATAAAGCAGTCGTGGCGGTCGAATTTCTGATAGATTCCTGGCGCCTTTTGCTCAGTTCTATCTATGCGGATACACTTTCTCTGAATAGACGGAGTTTGTAAATCAAAGTGAACGCGATAAAACCATTTGAAGCTGCCGATTATCTCGATAATGACGAGGTGATCGCCGAATACCTAAACGCCGCACTCGAAGACCCAAATCCCGATGTCTTTCTAATGGCGATCTCAGACGTAGCTAAGGCTCGGGGAATGAGCAAACTTGCGAAAGACGCTGGACTTGGTCGAGAGAGTCTCTATAAGGCACTGACGCCCGGAGCAAAGCCGCGTTATGAAACGGTAATTAAACTGCTTCGAGCTCTAGGTGTTGAGCTTAGTGCATCGCCGACAAAGGTATGATTCGCTTCGGAGGATTTCGCCAATTTTAAAGTTTGATCCGCAACGATGATTTCGTGTTAAGATTCGGTTACTGATGCACCTGTCAAAATTAAAAAACTTGATCCTCAGATGCACCGTATTCGTCGCGATGGCTGTTATGCCGCTACTGTCGTTCGCCTTGGGCGTGGTCGGTACGTTGCTTTGGTATGAGATATCGCCACCCACAGTTTCGCTCTGTCAGCTTACGAAAAATCCATATTTCTACGCATTTCGCACAATTCGTGTTGAAGCGGAGGCGTATAGCTATGGGGCGGTCTTTATAAGGGACGAAACTTGTAGGATGGATGACATTGCCGCTGCTGGCGTTTGGCGAGCAGAGGGATATGAGTTTTCACCCGACATCGAGATGCTGTTTGCAGAGTCAAAACGTGAAACACACAGTGCCAGAATTCTAGTTACTGGCCGTTTTGATCCTAATGCCACTCGTGGATGTTGGGTGCCAAAAGCGGCTATACATGCGACGAGCATTGAATTGAAATCTGAAATTACTGCTCAGCCTATGACGAAACGCGACGAGTAGCTGCAGTCATTAGGGACGTTCTTAATTTAGACTACTTAAATCCCCAATACAATTCGCCTTCAAGATCCTGATGAGGTTTTAAAGAAGGCCAATCTGCTAAGCAACGACCAAATCAAATTTAATTCGGCGTCCTAACGCGGTTGCTCCTCGCGTCATTGCTTGCATCTGCTCCCTTCAGAACCCGGTCAACTACGGTGCGGCTGTTTCGTTCAATCGCGCCCGGGCTATCTGTTCACCTTCAATTGCTATATGCTCATCTCGGTCAATCAGCCTGTGCCTAAGACTTGATTGGATCGACAAACTGAATCCCCGAAAATCTAGTGAAATCTCGGTCAGTACTGGCAAGCGTTGCCCCGCAGGCGGCGGCCATTGCGGCGAGGTGAGCATCCATTACCAGATTGCCGTTGGCTTGGGCATCGAGGAGTATCTTTGAGAAAAGCGGCCAGTTCTTTTTTTCCAGAAAGACAAGATGGGTATTTTCTAATGTGAGCCACGAATCGACGATGCTTATAGCTGCATCGAGCGTCGCCGGGTTGGTCAGGATGCGCGGATTCGTCACAATGCGTAAGAACCCTGTGATCGTGTGCCATGAAAAGAAAACCTCGTCTTCCAAAAGCGTCTTTTCAAGCCATAGGACCGCCGCCGTGTGGAATTTACTGCCACGGTCATACGCATAGAGGAGCAAGTTTACGTCTGGCAGGATCATCGGCGGTTCGGCCCTTCGGCAATGTCAAGCAATTCCTCTACATTGTCGTAGCTTAATCCCTCTCGGAGACCCAGATTAAACGGCTTGATTTTGAAGGGCTTTCTTTTAGCCTTATCGTTGGAGCTATTCAATCCACGACGAAGAGCCTCATTTACGATCTGCTTAAAGGGCCTCGACGGGTCACTTTCCTGGATCTTTTTTAGACCAAATGCCACGTCATCGTCTATTGTCAATGTTGTTCTCATAACGCGAAGATGATAACAAAATCTACCTAACATTGACAACATCAAAGCATCAACATCCTTGATGTCATGATGCCTTGGCAAGCGTTCGATCCAGCCACAGGTTCGTCAATTTCTCCTGAATACTGTTAGCTTTCAAGCGCTCGTTCAGGTTTTTGAAATCGACGAAATCGAGATGCTGGTCTTGGTTGAAGCAGGAGAAGACGAAGAATTCTTCGCCGGTGTGCGGGTTGACGTGTCTCTGCAAACACTGGGCACAGACTTCTTTCATCATGCACTGCATCGGGCTGTTGATGGAGCCGATGGCGGTGTGGTTTTCGTTGAGGTATGGTTTGAGCGTTGTGTGGCGGGCTTCGCGAACGCCGTTCATCATGCGGTCGGAGCCAATGGCGATTATGCGGTCAACCTCTTTCAGATCAACGGTTTGGCCGCCGAGACGGCCTTCGGAATAGGCGATCATCGCCTGAACGATATTCCCGCGGAAATGCGAATCCTGCGGCCGGTGCGGGACGATCTCTTTGCCAAAATCGGTCGCCCACACGACCTGATCGGTGGCATTCTCGATCTCCTCACGCTTAAACATATCTGCCCCGTCCTTATAACCGGCAAAGTAGATGACCTTGTTATGTTTCTCACGCAGAGCCTTTGCGATCGAGAACAAAACGGCATTGCCCAAACCGCCGCCCGCGAGCAGAACAGTCTCGTTCTCAGTTATCTCGGTCGGCGTTCCTGTCGGGCCCATGACGAGAACTTCCTCGCCCTCTTTCAGAAGCTGGCACATACGTGACGAAGTTCCCATTTCGAGAACGATCATCGACAAGAGGCCTTTTTCTTCATCGACCCAAGCTCCGGTCAACGCTAAACCTTCCATCATCAGACGTTTACCGTCGACGATCGGGGCTGAGGTTTCGAAATTTTGCAGGCGGTAGAATTGGCCGGGTTCGAATTTTTTCGCCTGAAGCGGAGCTTTGACGATGACATCGACGATCGTCGGCGTCAGGCGGTCAACTTTCACGACGTAGGCTCGCAGCTCTTCGTCGAGTTTGGCTTCGAGCTTGTCGAAGATCGCGTCGCGATCCCACTGCGGAAGGTCCCCGCGAGTCGCGAGTTCATCGGCAAAGATCTCAACAACCTTCTCATACCCGTGCTTGGCCGAAGCCATTGCCTTGACGACGTTTCCGGCGTAGGTCGGGTGATTGTCGCCGTAGTAGCTGATGAATTTGCC
>Ga0138256_10000732_pt1 | contig 35291 bp, 24 predicted proteins | sample KNB2016incub_MG_FD_105486 | JGI IMG/M metagenome (GOLD analysis project Ga0138256, IMG submission 105486) | Active sludge microbial communities from wastewater in Klosterneuburg, Austria - KNB2014incub_MG | ecosystem: Engineered > WWTP > Activated sludge > Unclassified | place: Austria... | reverse complement strand
CGCGGTGCTGGGCACGCAGCGCGTCGAATCCGACCACGAGCGCCGTTGCGACGGCGTGTTCGCGATGTGGTACGGCAAGGGCCCGGGCGTGGACCGCGCCGGTGATGCGCTGCGCCACGGCAATGCCTACGGCAGCTCGCCCCATGGCGGTGTGCTGGTGGTGGCCGGCGACGATCATGGCTGCGTGTCGAGCTCGATGCCGCACCAGAGTGACGCCGTGTTCCAGGCCTGGGGTCTGCCTGTGCTGGCACCGTCCAGCGTGGCCGACCTGGTCGAGTTCGGACTCTACGGCTATGCGCTGTCGCGCTACAGCGGCGCCTGGGTGGCGATGACCTCGCCGTCTGAGGTGGTCGAAAGTGGCTCGACGATCGACCTCGACCTGATCCACGCACGTGCCGCCACCTGGCTGGCTGCCGATGCCGTGGCGGCTGCCACCGCACATGCCGCACCGCCCGACGGGCTGCACTACCGCTGGCCCGACCTGCCGTCGCTGCGTATCGAGACGCGGCTGGCCGACAAGCTGGCTGCGGTGGCGGCCTTTGCACGCGTCAACCGCATCGACCGCGACATCATCGTGGCGCCGCAGGCGCGCGTGGGCATCGTCACTGCCGGCAAGGCCCATCACGACTTCATCGAGGTCTTGCGCCGGCTGCAACTGACACCTCAGCAGCTGGCCACGGCCGGCGTTCGGGTGCGCAAGCTGGGCTTGGTGTTTCCGGTCGAGACGAGCAGCCTGCGCGACTTCTGCCAGGGCCTGGACGAGGTGCTGGTGATCGAGGAGAAAGCCGGCCTGGTCGAAGCCCAGCTGCGCCAGCTGTTCTACAACGACGCCGTGCGGCCGCGCATCGTCGGCAAGAGCGACGCGTTGGGGCAGCCGCTGCTCAGCGCCACCGGTGAGCTGCGGCCGTCGCGCCTGATCGAGGCGCTGGCCGCCTGGCTGGCGCGTCACGATCAATCGCTTGACCGCCACGAGCACGTGCGCGACTTCACCGTGCCCGAACTGCTGAGCAACGCCGGCGATGCGGTCAAGCGCCAGCCCTATTTCTGCGCCGGCTGCCCGCACAACATCAGCACCCGGGTGCCCGAAGGCAGCCATGCGCGCGCCGGCATCGGCTGCCACTTCATGGCCAACTGGATGGAGCGCAGCACAGAAGGTCTGATCCAGATGGGCGGCGAAGGCGTCGACTGGGTATCGCACGCGATGTTCACGCAGGTGCCGCATGTCTTCCAGAACCTGGGTGACGGCACCTACTACCACTCGGGCTATCTGGCGATCCGGCAGGCGGTGGCGGCCAAGGCCAACATCACCTACAAGATCCTCTACAACGACGCGGTGGCGATGACCGGCGGCCAGCCGGTGGACGGCACGATCAGCGTCGACGCCATCGCGCGCCAGGTCGAAAGCGAAGGCGTGCGCTGCGTCGTCGTGCTCAGCGACGACATCGGCAAGTACGACGCCATCAAGAGCCGCTTTCCGGCCGGCACCGAGTTCCACGACCGCGCCGAGCTCGATGCCGTGCAGCGCCGATTGCGCGAGATGCAAGGCGTCACGGTGCTGATCTACGAGCAGACCTGTGCTGCCGAAATGCGGCGCCGGCGCAAGAAGGGCGAACTGGCCGACCCGCCGCGGCGGCTGTTCATCAACGAGCAGGTGTGCGAGGGCTGCGGCGACTGCGGCGTGCAGAGCAACTGCGTGGCCGTGCTGCCGCACGAAACGCCGCTGGGCCGCAAGCGCCGCATCGACCAGAGTGCCTGCAACAAGGACTATTCCTGTGCCAAGGGCTTCTGCCCCAGCTTCGTGAGCGTGACCGGCGGTCAGCCGCGCAAGCATTCGGGGCTGCTGACGGCGCGGCGCGACGACTTCCTGCAGCGCGTGCAGGCGCTGCCACTGCCGGCGCCGCACGCCTGGACCGGCCCTTACGACCTGCTGGTCACCGGCGTCGGCGGCACCGGCGTGGTGACCGTGGGCGCGCTGGTGACCATGGCCGCGCACCTGCAGGGCCACAGCGCCAGCGTGCTCGACTTCATGGGCTTTGCGCAGAAAGGCGGCGCGGTGCTGAGCTTCGTTCGTCTGGCCGCCGACCCGGCCGCATTGAACCAGGTGCGCATCGACGCGCAACAGGCCGACGCGGTGCTGGCCTGCGACCTGGTGGTGGCGGCTTCAGCCGACGCACTGCAGACCGTGCGCCATGGCCGCACGCGCATCCTGGCCAACCAGCACCCGATCCCGGTCGCCGAGAGCGTGCGCAAGCCCGACGCCGAACTGCACCTGGCCGAGCTGCTGGCCAAGCTGCAGCATGCGGCCGGTGCCGAACGCGTGCAGACCTTCGACGCACAGTCGCTGGCGCAGGACTTTCTGGGCGACACCATCACGTCGAACATCGTGGCCCTGGGCTTTGCCTGGCAGCGTGGCCTGGTGCCGGTAGCCCTGCCCGCGCTGCAGCGCGCGATCGAACTGAACGGCGTGGCAGTGGCCACGAATCAGCTGGCGCTGTCGCTGGGCCGGCTGGCGGCGGCCGACCCGGCGGCGCTGACCGCGTGGCGCGAGCCGTCGACCGACGAAGACGTCGTCACGGAGAGCCTGGCGGCGCTGATCGGACGCGCGCGCGTCCACCTGAGTGCCTGGCAGAACGCGGCCTGGGCCGATCGTTTCGAACGTTGCGTGCGTGGCGCCCAGGCGCGCGAACAGGCGCTGAACGATGATCCTGCCCTGCCCTTCACCCAGGCCGTTGCGCGCAGCCTGTTCAAGCTGATGAGCTACAAGGACGAGTACGAAGTGGCGCGGCTGTACACCGACGGCAGCTTTCAGCGCGCTTTGCACGACCAGTTCGAGGGTGAGCTGCAACTGGCCTTCCACATGGCACCGCCGCTGCTGGCCAGGCCGAAGAACGGCCAGCCGCCGCGCAAGATCACCCTCGGCCCCTGGCTGCTGCCGGCGCTGAAGCTGCTGGCGCATGGCAAGGCCTTGCGCGGAACGGCACTGGACCTGTTCGGCCGCAGCGAAGAACGCCGCCTGGAGCGCCAGCTGATCGTCGACTTCGAGAATCGTGTGGCCGAACTGGCGGCATCGCTCGAGCGCGATCGACTGCCGACCGCGATTGCGATCGCGCGGCTGCCGCTGACGATGCGCGGCTTCGGCCATGTCAAGCTGGCCAACGTGGCGCTGGCGCGTGCGCGCGAGGCCGAACTGCTGCACCGCTGGGACCCGGCGCGGCATCCGCGGCCGCCGGCCACGGCGGCAGCCGGTCAGTTCAAGGGCATTGCGGTGGTCGGGGGTTGAGGGTGTGCGACGCGGCCGCGGAAGGTGCTGTCGTCAGCGCTCAGCGCCCCAGCCGCTCGGGCGCCAGGTACTCCTGCCGATACTGCTCGAACGGCATCGAATCGGCGGCCTCGATGGCCAGCTGGCTGTCGATCGACTCACGCGCCAGGGCTTCGAAACGCGCCTGCAGCGCGGCGTCGTAGGGCCGCGAAAGCAACTGCGTGCGCGCGGCCGCCGACTGCGCGCGCCCGAAACGAACGAACGAGCTGTCGAAATCTCGCTGCAGCGCGTCGAGCACACGCGCCGACGGCAGCGTGTCCATCTGCTGCAAGCCGGTCGTCGCCCGCTCCAGCGCGTGCAGATAACGCTCGTCACCGGTGGCATGCGCCGCCGCTTCGGCGATCGGCCCGCATTCGTGCAGCAGTTGTTCGGCCCAGCCCAGCAAGGGCACGTCGCCTTCCTGACTTTCCAGGCTCAGGCCGGGCTCGCGACCACGCACTGCCGTGCGCTGCTGGTTCTGCGAAATGCTGACCCCTTCCTTGGGTGAATCGGGCGGGCTGTGCGACAGCAGGCAGTGCAGCAGGAAGATGTCGAGAAAGCGCATGGTGTCGGCGTTGATGCCGGCCGGCTCGAAGGGGTCGAGGTCCATCAGCCGCACCTCGATGTACTCGACACCCCGCTCGCGCAGCGCGTGCAAGGGCCGCTCGCCCGCATGGATCACGCGCTTGGGACGGATGGTGCCGTAGAACTCATTCTCGATCTGCAGCAGGCTGGTGGCCAGCTGGTTGTAGTCACCACCCAGGCTGCGGATGCCGATGCGCTCGTACGGCGGGTGCGGCCGCGTCAGCGCGCCGTGCAGTGAATACGCGTAGCTGGCCAGGCTGTTGAAGCTGACGGCCAGCGCCGCCTGCGCGTCGCTCTGGTAGCCCAGCCGCCCCATGCGCAGCGAGGTGGCGTGCGGCAGGTAAAGGCTGCCGCCCTCGCCCAGCGGCTGCAGTTCGTGCGGGCGCCCCTCGACGAAAGTCTTGCACACCGCCGGCGACGCGCCGAACAGCAGCAGCAGCAAGAACGATTGGCGGCGGAAGTTGCGGATCAGTCCGAAGTACTCGTCGTTGCTCAGCCCCGGCAGCGACCAGTTGTAGTGGATGCCCGAGATGGTCTGCATGCGGCGCCCATAGCGGTGGCCCAGGCCCATGCGGTAAACGCTCTTGGCGCGCGCCACGTTGGAGCTGCCGTAGCTGCCGATCGGGATGTTCTCGTCGGGCGGCAGGCCGCAGGGCATGCTGGCCACCCACAGCATCTCGTCGCCGATGGCCCGGTAGACAAACTGGTGGATCTCGGTCAGCTCGCGTTCGCAGGCAAAGGCGTCGGCATGCACGCCCGTGATCAGCTCGAGCTGTGACTCGCTGAAGTCGGTGGTGATGTGCGGGTGCGTCAGCGCCGAGCCCAGCGCCTGCGGATGCGGGGTCAGCGCCAGGCCGTTGTTCGGCGTCACGCGCAGGCTTTCCTTTTCCACGCCGCGGCGCATGGCGCGCAGACGGTCGGCGGAAAGACTGGCCAATCGGGTGGCAAGACGGGTCATGGGCAGGTGCCTGGTCGCGGTTTCGACGAAAGGCGCGCAACTTAGCAGGTTTGCGCGCCCGCTGCCTGGGCGCGCATCAAAGGTCAGCGCTGCGGCATGTCCTTGACACCGTAGCCCAGGCTGACGGTCGCATCCTGTGGTATCGGCGGCATGGTGTCCTGCCAAGCTGCCCAAGCCTGGCGCAGCGCCGCCAGGCGCGCCGGTTCGCGCGCGGCCAGGTTGGCACGTTCACGTTCGTCGGCCGGGATGTCGAACAGGTAGTCGTGGCCGTCGACCTGCAGGTACTTCCAGCGGCCGATGCGGCAGGCCCGCTGGCCACGGTGGTTCATGCGCCAGAACAGCGGCCGCTCGAAGGTGGCCGACGGGTCTTGCAGCACCGGCTGCAGCGACACGCCGTCGAGCGGATAGTCTGCGTGCGCCTGCGCACCGCCCAGCGCCAGCATCGTGGCCGACCAGTCCATGGTCAGGCAATTCTGGTCGGTCACGCCGCCGGGTGCGATGGCGGCCGGCCAGTGTGCGATCCAGGGCACGCGGATGCCGCCTTCGGTGAGGTCCATCTTGCCGCCCACCAGCGGCCAGTTGTCGGAAAAGCGCTCACCGCCGTTGTCGCTGGTGAAGACCACCAGCGTGTCGCGCTCGATGCCCTGCCGGCGCAGCGCGGCCATCAGGCGACCGATGCCTTCGTCCATGTGATGGATCATGCGGCGGTAGGTGTGGATGTTGCCGCCGTGCAGGTGGAACAGGTTGTCCTTGATCTCGGCGGCCAGCGTGGCGTCGTCGCGCGTCTCCCAGGGCCAGTGCGGCGCCGTGTAGTGCAGGCTGAGGAAGAAGGGCTGGGCGGTGCCACCGACGCGCTGCACGTAGTCGACCGCGCGGTCGCTGATGAGGTCGGTCAGGTAGCCGATCTCGGGGTGTTCGTCCTCGCCCTGCCACAGGTCGTGGGTGCCGCGGCTGTCGCAATGGCTGAAGTAGTCGACGCCGCCCGACATCGGGCCGAAGAATTCGTCGTAGCCCGACAGCAGCGGCCCGAAGCTCGGCGGGTAGCCCAGATGCCACTTGCCGATCAGCGCGCTGCGGTAGCCGGCGTCGCGCAGCAGCGACGGCAACGTGGGGTGTGCGGGCGGCAGCCCCAGCGTGGTGCTGCCGCGGCTCTTGCTGTTGATCGGCTCTTCAGCCGCGCCCCGCAGCCGGTACTGCCAGCGTGCGGTCATGAGCGCAAAGCGCGTCGGCGAACAGACCGGCGAATTGGCGTAGCCCTGGGTAAATCTCAGTCCGTTCGCGGCCAGACCATCGAGCACCGGCGAGACCGCGCCGAAGGGGGCGTCGCGGCCGCCATAGCAGCCCAGGTCGGCGAATCCGAGATCGTCGGCGACGATGAAGACGATGTTGGGACGTGGCGCAGACATGGTTTCGACTATAGCCAGCGCCTTGCCGCGCGCGGTGCGGGTTCGACCCGATCGGCCCTGATCGACCCTCATCAGCCGTGATCAACCCTCTACCCGCCCTGCCCCAAAACGGGCGCGCTAGACTGACCAACCCATGTCCCGCCCCTGCCCACCCACACGGCTGGCTGGCCGACGCCGCAGCCCGGTCTGGGCGGCAGGCTTGCTGGCCACGGCGGCCGTCGCCCCGGCGCTGGCGCAGCAGCCTGCGCAGAACCTGCCGGCCCCGAATGCGGTGGTGCTGCCGGGCCTGACGCTGGAAACGCTGCCGCGCCCGACCATGCCGCCCAGCGAGCGCGGCCCGGTCGTGCCGGCGCAGGTGGAGCGATGGCGCCAGGAAGCGCGCGCGCTCGAATACGGTGAAGGCGCCGAGCGCGACCCGGTGCGCGCCGCGCAGCTGTACTGCCGCGCATCGCGCTACGGCGACGCCGAAGCCCAGTACAGCCTGGCCTGGATGCTGACCAACGCGCGCGGCATCGAACGCGACGATGCGCAGGCCGCGCACCTGTTCAGCGCAGCGGCCGAGCAAGGCCATCCGCAGGCCCAGGCCATGGCGGCACGGCTGGGCACGCCGCTGGGCGCGCCGCCGCCCTGTCTGAACCCGCCCGATGGCGATCTGTTGCCGCTGGCGGCCGCGCCACAGCCGGCCCGGGTGCTGGTGCCACGGCCGGGCGTGCGCCCAGCGCCCTTTCCGCCGGTGGCCACGCTGCCGCCACCCCCGCCGCCGCCGGGCGCGCCACCGCAGATCGTGCGTTTCGTGCAGCTGGTGGCGCCCGAATACCAGCTCGAGCCGCACGTGGTGCTGGCCGTGATGGCACAGGAATCGAACTTCGACCCGCTGGCGCTGTCGCCGAAGAACGCACAGGGCCTGATGCAGCTGATCCCCGATACGGCACGGCGATTCAACGTGCGCAACGCCGGCGATCCGGCGCAGAACATCCGTGGCGGCATGGCCTACCTGCGCTGGTTGCTGGCTTTTTTCGAAGGTGACCTGACGCTGACGCTGGCGGCCTACAACGCGGGCGAACGTGCGGTCGAGCGCTACCGCGGCGTGCCGCCCTATGCCGAGACGCGGCTGTACGTGCGCAAGATCATCGCGTCGCTGAACGGCCAGCGCTCGCACCCCTTCGACGCCCGCATCACCCCGCCGTCGGACATGCTGACCCTGCTGCGCGGCGCCACGCGCCGCAACTGATCAGCCGTGGATGGCCAAGCACTGCCGCGTGTCGCCCCGATTTGACCACCGTCGGTCGCCGCGCCACCATCGGCACCTGACCCGGAGGCCCTGATGAACCCCTTCAAGCATCTGCTCAACAGCGCCGGCAGCCAGCCGCCCATCGGCACCTGGCTGATGTCGGCCTCGCCGCTGCTGGCCGAGGCCGCCGGCCATGCCGGTTTCGACTGGGGCGTGATCGACATGGAGCATGCACCGCTGGACCTGGGCGACGTGGTGCACCTGCTGCAGGCGGTGGCGGGCACGCGCATGGTGCCGGTGCTGCGCGTGCCCTGGAACGACACGGTGACCATCAAGCGCGTGCTCGACGCCGGCGCCACCACGCTGCTGGTGCCCTTTGTGCAGAACGCCGCCGAGGCCGCACGCGCGGTGGCCGCCACGCGCTACCCGCCCGAAGGCGTGCGCGGCATGGCGGGCATGAGCCGGGCGGCGCAGTTCGGCATGCGCGGCGACTACCTGAAGACCGCCAACCGCGGCCTGTCGGTGATCGTGCAGCTCGAGTCCGAGGCTGCGCTGGCCGAGCTCGAGGCCATCGCCGCCGTCCCGGGTGTGGACGCGCTGTTCATCGGCCCGGCCGACCTGTCGGCGTCGATGGGCCTGGTCGGACAGATCATGCATCCGCGCGTGATGGACCTCATGACCCGCGCCGCGCAGCGTTGCCACGCGCTGGGCATGCCGATCGGCAGCATCGGCGTCGAGCCCGAGGTGGTGGCCCGGTACCGCGCCGTGGGCTACGACTTTCTGGCCATCAACTCCGACCTGGGGCTGTTCATGCAGGGTGCGCTGCGCTCGATCCATGCGCTGCGGTCACGCGACAGCGAGCATGTGCACGACCTGGCGGCCGGCACGCGACAGGCCTGACCGTGCCGGCACTCTTCAAAGGCCGGTACAGGTTGAACGCGGCAACATGGGCGTTGTGCGCTGCGCGACAAGGGATCCGATGAAACACACGCCCGGCTCGGCAGCACCGAGCTTTGCCGCGTCCAACGAACGGCGCCGCCTGGCCCAGCGCGTGGCCGACGCGCACCGCGGCATCGATGACAGCACGCTGCTGAGCTTCGTATCGGGGTCGGTCGTCGACGGCCTGGCCGACGAGCGGTCCGACGTCGACATCAGCATTGCCATGACCGAGCTGCCCGAGCGGGCCTTGCTTGAACAGGCCTGCCAGGCCGCCGGCGCATCGCCCTGGATCCTGACCTCGGGTGACCTGATGCAGCAGCAGCTGCTGGCCGCCATGCTGATCGACGGCATCGAGGTGCAGCTGACCTATGTCTCGCACGATCTGCTGCAGCAGCAGATCGACGAGCTGGTGCTGCGCCACAACCCCGACACGCCGCTGCATCAGCTGGCCGACGCCCTGCTCAAGGCCGAGCCGCTGTTCGGCGAGCGCCGGCTGCGCGCCCTGCAGGTGCAGTTGTCGCCTTTTCCAGCGCCGCTGGCGCTGGCGATGGCGCGCCACTTCAGTGCCCCGCCCACACCCTGGAAGGTGATGGCTCAGATCGTCGAACGTGATGCGCCGCTGTGGTGCCGCGACCTGCAGGTGCAGGCCTGCTACCGGCTGCTGGGCCTGATGTCGGCGGTCAACGGGCGCTACTACAGCCGTTTGCAGAACAAGCGGCTGCACCAGCTTGCGGGCTCGTTCGAGCTGGCGCCGCCGAGCCTGGCCGACCGCATCGAATCGCTGCTGGCCGCGCCCCCGCCTGCGGCGGCCGCGGCGCTGCACGCGCTTGAAGGCGACGTTCTGCTGCTGCTGGCGCAACGCTTCCCTGAACTCGAGCTCGACGCCCTGCATCAGCGCCGCGCGCAGTTCACTGCCGGCTGAACGACCGAAGAAGATTGCAGGGCGACGGAACCTACCGCCGCGGGCAGCCCCTAAACTGGCCGTCCAACCCGCCAGCCCAGACCGCAGCCCCGCCCCGGCGGCTGCCGCCGCCCACCATGCCTCTTGCCAAGAAACTCCTGCAGCTGCCGCTGCAGGCGGCGCTGAACGTCGCGCTGGCCTTCACGCTGACAATCACTCTCACCACGACGCTGGCCGGCCCGGCAAGGGCCCAGGCCGCGCCGGCAGAAGCCGCAGCCGCCTTGCCGGCGGTGCCGCCGCGCGACCCGGCACCGGGCGACCTGGCGCAGTGGCGGCGCCTGGTGCTGCCCAACGGCATCAAGGCGATGCTGCTGTCCGACCCCAAGCTGAACGTCTCGTCGGCGTCGCTGGCGGTGGGTGTGGGTTCGCTGGCCGACCCGCCCGCGCGCCAGGGCCTGGCGCACTTTCTGGAACACATGCTGTTCCTGGGCACCGAGAAGTACCCCGACATCACCGGCTTCGACGCCTACCTGCGGCGCAACAGCGGGTTCAACAACGCCTACACCGCCGAAGACCGCACCAACTTTCACTTCGAGATCCGCCACGCGGCGTTCGAAGGTGCGCTCGACCGCTTTGCCCAGTTTTTCATCGCGCCGCTGTTCGACGCCCGCTACACCGAGCGCGAGATGAACGCCGTGGCCTCTGAACACCAGAAAAACCTGGAAAACGACCTCTGGCGCGAGCAACAGGTGCAGGTGCAGGCCTACGCCGTCGGGCATCCGGCGCGCCATTTCGGCACCGGAAGCAAGACCACGCTGGCCGGCGTCACGCGTGACGAGTTGCTGGCCTTCTACCGCAGCGAATACAGCGCCGGCCGCATGACGCTGGCGCTGACCGGCAACGCCAGCCTCGACCAGCTGGAGCATTGGGCGCGCCAGTACTTTGCCGCCGTACCCGACCGCGCGCTGCCGGCCCTGGTCTACCCGAGCGACTACCTGCCGCACAAGGCCGCGCTGCGCATGCTGCGCATGGAGCCCATCAAGGACCTGCGCCAGCTCAGCCTGCAGTTTCCGCTGCCGGGCCTTTACGGGGGCTGGCCCAACAAGTCGGCTGAACTGTTGGGTTACCTCTTCGGGAGCGAGGGTCCGGGCAGCCTGCTGGCGCAGCTGAAAGCCGAAGGCCTGGCCACCAGCCTCAGCGCCGGCGCCCAGCCGGCCACGCGGCAATACGGCGCGATGGAGTTGCAGATCGGCCTGACACCGAGCGGCCTGAAGCAGGTGCCGCGCGTGCTGGCGCTGGTATTCAGCGCGGCACGCATGCTGCGCGAGCAAGGCCTGCCGCCACAGTTGTTCAAGGAATGGCAGACTCTCGCGCGACTGGACGAACGGTTCCGCGATCGCGGTGAAGGTGCCAACCTGGCAACCGGGCTGGCGAATGCCGCAATGGACTATCCGCTGCCACTGGCCGAACGTGTGCCCTACCTGTGGCTGCAGCCCGACCCGGCGGCCTTCAACGCGCTGCTGTCCCGCATCAGGCCCGACAACCTGCTGGTCACCGTGGTCGCCAAGGGCCAGCCCACCGACCGCGTCGAGCCGATCTACGGCACGCGCTACAGCTACAGCGAAGACAGTGGCGCCGCGTACGCGGCCTTGCTGCAGCCGCCGGTGGTGGCCGCCATCCACACGCCGCCGCCCAACCCCTTCATCCCGGCGCACACCACGCAGCAGGCGCTGCAGCCGGCACGGCTGATCGACGAGCCCACGCTCAGCCTGTACCACCTGCAGGACAGCGAGTTCCAGCGCCCGCAAGCCGCGATGCTGATGCGCCAGCGGCTGCCGCGCAGCCTGGTCACGTCTGCCGGTGCGGCGCAGACCTCGGTGTTGCTGCGCTACTACCAGGCCTGCGTGAACGAGGCGCTGAACCAGACCACCTACCAGGCGGCCGAGGCCGGCCAGCGCTTTCAGCTCAGCGCCTCGCTCGATGGGGTGGCCCTGGTCATCGAGGGCTGGGACGAAGCCGGCGCGCGGCTGCTCGACGCGGTGGCGCCACGCTTGATCGACTTCGATCTCTCGGCCGAGCGCTTTGCCGACATCAAGGACCGGCTGCTGCGCGGGCTGTCGGCCTATGACAACGCCGACGCCTACGTCAGCGTGCGCGAAACACGCCGTGCTTTGGTGCGCGAGTTCTATGCCACGCCGGCCGAGATGCTGCCGCTGGCGCGCACGGTCACGCTGGACCAGGTACGGGCCTTTGCGCGCCAGCTGTATGCGCAAGGCAAGCTTGAGGCGCTGGCCTTCGGCAACCTGGGCCCGACCGACGCGCAGGCGGCGGTGCGCCGCGTGGCGCAACGGCTGAACACGCAGCCGGTGGCCGACACCGAACTGCTGCGCGGCCGCCAGCTGGTGATGGGCCCCGGCCAGGACCTGCGCAGCAGCGAGCGGCTCAAGGTGAACAACTCGACGCTGCGCCGCGAGTACGTGTTGGGCGACGACAGCCCCGAGTTGCGGGCCGCGACGATGCTGATCTCGGCCGTCATCGCCGATCCGTTCTACAGCGAGATGCGCACGCGCCAGCAACTGGGCTACATCGTGCAGGCCAACGCCTTCGTTGACGAGCAGCAGACGGAGGCGATGTTCATCATCCAGTCGGGCGAGTACAGCGCCGACCAGCAAGAGGCGCGCGCCGAGGCCTTCATCCGCACGCTGCCGGCACAGCTGCAGGCCCTGCCTGACGAGGCCTGGGCGACGATCGTGGCCGGCGTGCGATCACACCTGCTCGAACGAGACAAGTCGATCGCCGAGCGCGCGCAGCGCCTGTACCTGCTGGCCTATGAGCGGCACGCCGACTGGGCCCGCAACCAGGCCACGCTGGCCGCGCTGGACAGCCTGAGCAAGGCCCGCGTCGGCGAGATCCTGGCGCGCGCGCTCGACCCGGCCACACGCCGCATGCGCAACTTCCAGGGCTTTGCACGCCAGCACAAGCCTGAAGCGGCACCGGTGGTCAGCTTCAGCGACCGCGCCGACTGGAAGAAGGTGCAGCGCTACGAGTGAGGGGCGGTGCCGGCGGCCAGGGCCACTGCCCAACGCGGACCATGTCGCCGTCTGGATCAATTTCGACGCCTACCGTGAATGCCGGCAGTAAGTCTCACGACAGGGCCGTGCGAGCCGCCTAAGCGCAGATCGACTGCGCAACCAAGACCGGATCGCGCTAGGCTGCTCGCAGCTACAGGGCACACCCGTTCGAAAGGCGGGGCCGCAAAGCTTCCGGTCTACAGCTGAAAAGCCATGACAGCGGGGTTGCCAACAGGTCACGAAGCCTTGTCTCGTCGGGTCAGTCCCGGCGCCGCCGGGGACGCCCGTCGGATCTGCTGAGCAGCCACGCCGGCCGCGGAGTCAGCGCGCACGGTGCCTTGGGCGTCAACGGCCGAGGACTTCGCACCATGCTCGTGAACTTCCTGTTGCAGCACCCCCCGCTAGCCCGCATGTCGGTTCACAAGACCGATTCGAATGGCCGCGAGCGCGGTGGCCAGCCGCACGCCGACCAGCCACCACCGCAGGCACGGCAGGCCGACGATGCCGACAGCGCCGCACCACCGGCCGACGCGGTACAGACCGCCGACGACTGGGTCAGTCTGGGTGGCACGGTGTCGGCGGACCTGTATGACCAGCTCGGCAGCATGAGCCCCGTGCCGAACACCGTGCGCGACGGCATGGTGGCCGGCGCCACCATCGTCGACACGGATGCGGCCGGTCACCCACAGCCCGAAGACAAGACCAGGCAACTGCTGGCGCAGACTTACGGCCGCTAGGCTGGCGCGGCGCCTTGCCGCAGTCGCTGAGCTGCCGTCCGGCATGATCTGCGGCAAGTTCGGCAGCACACTTGGCGGCCACGATGAGGGCATCGTCGGCAGGTGCCTTGCGTCAATGGTTGATGCGGCTGCCGGCAGCACAAGGATGCCCGCCATGGTCACAGCCTCGATCGACGCGCTCGCCAAATCGGGGCTGCGCAGCCAGGGCGCGCGCATCGCCACTGCCGTTGCCAGCGCGCTTTTGCTGGCCGGCTGCACGGTGCAGATCCAGAACAGGCAAGCCGCCGATGAAATGGCGCAACGTGCCAAGCCGCCGGGGTCGGTCTACACCGGTTGGCGCGTCTTCCAGGACAAATGTGTGGCCTGTCATGGCAGCGACGCCACGGGCACGTCGCGCGGCCCCGACCTGCTGCCGCGTGTGCGCCAGATGGGCGCGCGGCGCTTCATCGGTCTGGTGCTGCGGCGCTACGACTGGATGCTGCCGCCGGCCCCGGCGGGCCGCGACCCCGCTGCGCTCGACGCCTTGACGGAAGACCTGTTGCAGGGCCGGCAGGGCGAGCTGACCATGCCGGCATGGCAAGGTGAACCGCAGGTCAGCGCTCACGTGATCGACCTCTTTGCCTATCTGTCGGCAAGAGCCCAGGGCACGCAGGGGCCGGGGCGGCCGACGCCGTAGCACGGCCAGGGGCCATTGCCCGCAGCGCGGGCAATGAAGCGGCCTGATGCAAGGGCTTGTCGTGGCAAATGCGCAGCATGCGTGGTGAGCGCAGCACGATGCCGCTCTTGTGCCGCGCGCTGCGGTCGATGCCATCGAAAGCCAGCTCCAGCACCAGGTTCGGCCGCAGGCTGCGCACCGGGCCGAACTTCTCCAGCGTGTGGGCGCGGACCTCGCGGTCGACCTGCGCCAGCTCGGCATCGCTGAGCCCGCAATCTGCCTTCCCAATGGCCACCAGCTGCAGCGCGCCGGGTTCGTAGGGCCGGCGCGCGGCGATCGCGTCGACCACCGCCTGCGCCTCGTTGGCGTCGCGCGGCGGCCGGCTCCAGACCGCGAAGCTGTACTCGGTGCAGACACCGGCACCGCGGCCCTGGCCGGCCTGGGCGTAGGTCAGCACGGCGTTCACCGTCAGCGGGTCGAGCTTCCAGGCCCACCAGCTGCCGTCGGACTTGCTGCGGCCACTGCCGTAGCCCGCGTCACGCTGCTTGAGCATCAGACCCACAGCGCCGCGCTGGCGTGCCTGCGCACGCAGCGCGGCCAGCGCAGCGCCGTCGTCGGCCAGCAGCAGCGGCGACAAACGCAGCGCATGGCCCTGCAGCAGATCTTCGAGTTGCTCGCGTCGCTCGTGCAGGGGCCGCTCGCGCAGGTCGAGACCATCGCGCTGCAGCAGGTCGTAGGCGATGAAAACCACCGGCGCATCGGCCAGCAAGGTCTTGCTCAAGGTCTTGCGTGCCATGCGAGCCTGCAGCTGCTGCAAGCTCGACGGCAGCGCATGGTTGGCGGGCCAGACCAGCAGTTCACCGTCGAGCGCGCAGCCGTCGGGCAGCGTCGACGCCTGCGCCACCAGTTCGGGCAGGCGGTCGGTCAGCAGCTCGTCGTCGCTCGACCAGATCCAGCAGCGGCCACCCCGACGGATCAGTTGCGCGCGCAGGCCGGCGTACTGCCATTCCAGCTGCCAGTCGCGCAAGGGGCCCAGCGCCTCGGGGTCGGTCAGCAAGGTCTGGGCCCGGCAGAAGGCATAGGGCCGGCCCAGGTCGCTATCGACGGTATCGACGCCATCGCCCGTCGGCGCCACCAGGCGGCGAAAGCGCTCGGCGCTGACGGTGGCACGGGCGTCGGTCCAGCTCAGCAGGCGCTGCGCCACGCGCTGGCTGTCGATGCCCGCGTGCAGGGCCAGCGCGCGCTGCAGCAGCAGCCTGTCGACGCCGAAGCCGCTGCGAAAGCCCCCGCCGCTCAGCTTGACGAACACGAATCGCCCGGGCGCATCCAGCTCGGAAAGCGCCTGCCGCAATCGGGCTGCCTGCTCGTCGGGTGACAAACCGCGCAGCGGCAGCAGGCGCTGTTCGACCCAGTACGCCAGGCCCTGGTCGCTGGGCTGCGCCGGCGGCGGCAGCACGTGGGCGATGGTTTCGGCCAGATCGCCCACCGACTGATGGCTGGCCTCGAACAGCCAGTCGGGTATGTCGGCCAGGGCACAGACGGTGCTGCGCATCAGCGCCGCAGGCAAGACCTGCCGCAGCCTGCCGCCGAGCAGCAAGTGCACCGCCCAGGCCGCGTCCTCGGGGGGCGCCGCGCCGAAGTACTGCTGCAGCGCCGCCAGCTTGTCGCCTGAAGCGGTACTGACGTCCAGCGCGTCGAACAGGGCGGCAAAGCGGCGCATGTGCCGATCATGCCTTCGCCCCGGCTGCAGACCGCCGCGTCGCGGCGGTCCCGAAGGCAGACGACAGCGCAGTCGCCATCGTCTGGCTGCCGGATGGCCGGCCTGCGCTGCCCACCTAAGGTCGCCGCAACGGCCCGCACAAGGCGGCATCCACTGCGGGCCGTACCCCATCCGGATGCCGTTCGAAGGAGTAGGTGATGAACACGTTTGCAAAACTGTCGGCCCTGGTGCTGGTCAGCGCCATGCTCAGTGGACTGGCCAGCGCCCAGGACGAAGCACCGCTCAGCCGCGCCCAGGTCATGGCCGAGCTGAACGCCGCGCGCGCCAGCGGCGAACTCGACGCCATCGGGGCCGAGGACAGCGGCTCGTTCTGGCTGTCACGCCAGGCCGGTCGCAGTGCCATGACACGCGCCCAGGTGCTGGGCGACCTGGCATCCTGCGGCAAGGTCTGCGACACAATGTACGGCGAGGACAGCGGTGCGCTGCACATGGGCCAGCAGCCGATCACCAGCCAGCGCAGCCGCGCCGACGTGGTCGCCGAGGTGCTGCAAGAGCTGCGGCTGCTGTACGCCGGGCCCAATGTCGCAACCAAAGCCGAAGTGCCGGCCGCGCAGCCGGGCCGCAGCGGCTGATTGCCGCCCCGGGGCACCCGGGTCGGCAGGCCGCCTGCCCGGCCCCGGGACTGTCAGTGTGCCGACCCCGATCGCGACGGACCGGGCACCGACAATGTCAGCACCTGCGCCAGGTCGGCCAGCCATTGCCGCAGGTCGGCACCTTGCAGGAAACCGTCCGCCGCGTCGGCGTCCAGCAACTCGCACACCGGTTCGGGACGCTCGGCCAGGCACTGGAACACGCCAGCCTCGAAACTGCCATCAAGCAGCAGCTGGGTCACCGGCACCAGATGCGCAAGGCCAGGCGCGTGCACATGGCCGAAGCGGCGCTGCAGCTGGCCCGGATTCCAGGGGCGGTCCAGATGCAGCACACGGGCGTCGGGGCAGCGCAAGGACAAGGTCGCGCTGCCGGGGTCGGCCACCAGCAGCAATCGCGGGCCCTGGCCGGACTCGAACTGCCGCTGCGCCGATTGCCGTACGGCCAGGGCGTCGCTCGACCGCCAGACCTGCACGGGCAGATCGGCATCGGCCTCGATATCAGCCAGTGCGGCACGCAAGGCGTCCAGCGCCTGCGGCCATTGGCTGAACACCACCAGCGGCGTTTCGGCCTCGGCCAGCACGGCTTGCACGGCGCGCGCCTTCAGCTGTGCCACCGTGGGCGCGTCGACACCGGCGCACAAGCCGCGCAGGGCCTGCACCTGGGCCTGCAGCTGGCGCTGCTGCGCGTCGGGCAACCAGTCGGCTGCCTGCCAGAACGCCAGGCTGTCGCGCAGCGCGGCCAGCAGGCCGTCGTGCCGGTCACGTTCGGCCAGCGGCATCTCGACACGCTGCACACGGTCCAGCCGCTCGGGCAGCTGACTGCGCACCTGGTCCAGGCTGCGCGCCAGCAGCACCGACGGCAGCGTGGCAGGCAGGTCGTCGGCGTCGTGCAAGCCGCAGAGCTGGCCGGCATCGTCGCGCACACCATGGCTGTCGAGCAGTGCAGCGTAGGGGCCACGCCGCTCGGTGTCGACAAAGGCCAGCCGCAGGGGCCACTCGGCCAGGCGCTGCAGGCCCTGGCTGCCCGGCAGCACGATGACAAAGTGGGCTTGCAGGCGCAACAGCGCGGCAGCGCGCTCGGCGTCGACCCACAGGCCGCCCTCGGCGGGCTCGTCGACGATCACCAGCTCGGGCGCCAGCGAACGGTGCAGCTCGGCATCAGTCACCAGGTTGTCGATCGCCGTCAGGCTGAAGGCCAAGTCGTCGGCGGGCAGTTCGCGGCGCCAGCGGTCCAGCGCCGCGGACGCCGTCAGCACCAGCACGCGCTGCAGGCCAAAGTGCCGGCGCCACAAGGTCACTGCGGCCAGCGCCTGCTGCTCGGGCTGCAGCGGCGCGCAGTCGGCCAGGATGCAACGCCCGGCACAGACCGCGAACAGCGCGCCTTCCCATTGCAACGGCAGCAGCGGCCGCAGCGCCTGCAGCACAGGGCTGTCCGGGCCCTGCGGCAGCAGGCTCTCCAGCCGCTGCACGCGCCAGCGGGCATCGCGCGCAGCCGCCAGGTGGGTCCACACCGATTCGTCGACCGACAGGTCGTGGCCGACCTCGCGCGCCGCGCGCCGCAATCGCGGCACGGCGCGATCGTCCATCGCGTCCGCCGGCACGCCCAGCAACTCGTCGGCCAGCTCGTTCAAGGCCGTCGGGCATTCGAGGCCGGGCAGCCACAGCAGACGACGGCGCGCGCCGTGCAGCATCTCGATGCGGCTGCCCACCGCTTGCGGCCCGCGCGCACGCGCGGCCGCCCGACCGGGGTCGGTCGCGATGAAGGCGTCCAGCGCCTGCACATGCGGGCAGCTGGCGTCTTCGGACAAGGCAAAGTCCAGGCAGCTGCACAGCGCCGTGCCCGGGTACGGCGTGCGCAGGTGCAACTCGGCACGCTCCTCGTCGGGCAAGGCGATCACATAACGACCGAAAAGAGAACCATCGGCTGGGGCGGTGATGTCGGCCGGCGGCGCGGCTGGCGCTGGTGCTGCCGGCGGCGCCTTGGCCTGCTTCGGCACTGCCTTCTGTACGGGCTTCGGCTTGGCCGTGCCACGTCGCGCTCGCGGGGCGGGCTTGGCTGCCTCTGGCGCGGCGGGCTCAGCGCCGGCATCCTTCACGGGCTTCGAAGTCATCTGCGCCTTGGCCGGGGCCGGGGCCGCCTTCACGGTCTTGCTCGCACCGCGGGCACCGGCTTTGGGCCCGGCGCTGCGGGCGGCGGGCGCACGCTTGGCTGGGGCAGGCGCAGAGACAGCCGCTGCAGGCTCGGCGGCTGGCGGCGGCGCTGCCGCTGCGGGCGCTGCGGCAGCGTCTGCGGGAGCGGGCGCATCGGCAGCCGGGCGACGGCTGCGGGTTCGGGTCTTGACTGCTGCAGGGCTGGCCGGGCTGGACTTGGAAGGCATGGTGGGATGCGAAGCGAGGGCGCAACTGTAGCCTCAGCGCCGATCGCGGCAGCCCTCAGGGCGGGTGGTGGCCATCAAGCCCGGGTCTCAGTCGTCAATGCCCCTACTTGGCGGGCCCGTCCACGACTTTCTGTTTCGCGAACAGGCCCTTGAACAGGAGCTTGAAGATCGACAGCTTCATGCCCAGCCGCATGACCTGCAACGCCTCTTCGGGCGAGATGATGGTCTCACAGGGCATGGCACCCGCGAACCCATTCATCACGATGTTGCCGTCTTTGACACCGGCCTGCTCGATGCGCAGGGACAGCTTCATTGAAATGGTGTTGACGCGCATCGTGAGCTCCTGCGCGACTCAAGCCCAGGGCTTGCTGAGGGCGACATTCTTGCCCGCCGCCCGGCCGGTGATCATGGCCTCGGTCAGGTAGCAGCCGTTCTGGTAGAGGTTGGAGAACATCGAGCCGCACTCACCGGCCTCATACAGGCGCGGGATCGGCCGGCCCTTCGGGTCCAGCACCTCGGCTTCCATGTTGCGCTTGGCGCCGCCGCTGGTGCACACCAGCGCCGGCACCAGGCGCACGGCATAGAACGGCCCGCTGGTGATCGGCTGCAAGGTGGCGGGGTGACGGCCGAAGCGTGTGTCCTGGCCCTTGGCGCAGTCAGCGTTGTACTGGCTGACGGTGGCCTGCACCGCGGCCGGGTCGCGCCCCATCTTGCGCGCCAGCTCAGTCAGCGTTTCGGCCTTCAGCACCAGCCCCTGTGCAACTTCGGCGCTGTTGTCGTCGCTCCAGTCGAGCCCCTCCACGATGTTCCAGGTGAAGGCCTTGGTCACCAGACAGTTGGCCTCGCGCGTGGCCTCGTCGAAGATCATGTGCACCGGCTGCGCGCTGACGTGCGGCGTGTCCACCCAGTGGCCGTGGATCTTCTCCTTGTAGTGCGTCAGCTGCAGCTCGGCGGTCTCGTTGTAGAAGCGCTGGTTGTCGGCCGCGATCTCCAGCCAGCTGAAGGTCTGCATGAAGATGTTGCGCAGGAACACGGTGTTCACCGAAGGGTGCTGGATGCCGGGCCAGATGCCACCCGACTGCCCCTTGTTGCGCATGTGCCAGAGCTCGGCGCCCGCCTTCTGCAGCACGCGCACACCGTCGCCGGTGTTGCCCGGCGTGCCCATCGGATAGACGTCCTGGTAGCCGCAGTAGTTGCGCTGCATTTCCAGGTCGGCCTCGTAGCCGCCGACGGCGATGATCACGCCGCGCCGTGCCTTGATATGACGGCGCTGGCCTTGCTGTTCGACCACCGCGCCGAACACTTCCAGGCTGTCCGGGTCCTGGATCAGCTCGACCAGCGGCGTTTGATACAGCACCTCGACCGGACGCTTGTCGACGTTGGCCTTGAAGGCCAGCCAGACACCGGCCGGAATCGGCAGGATGGTGGCCGTGTAGGCCACGGCCTCTTGGGCGCCGAGTTCGGGGTACTCGAGCACCGCTTCACGTTCGCTGAACCCCGTGCCCTTGATGAAGCGCGCGCCAGCCTCGTCGGCACGGGCCTGGATCCAGGGTTCCAGCTGCGTCATGCGCGTGGCCCAGGTGTCCAGCATGTCCTCAGGGATCGGATTGGATTCACTCATCAAACGCTGGTAGTCCTTCAGCGCCTGCGCGTTCTTGCTGATCATCAGCGACTGCCCCGACGCGCGCGTGTTGCCACCGGCCTGGTGCTCGGGCATCTTCTCGATGATCATCACGCGCGCCGCCGGATCGGCCTCGAGCGCCTCGATGGCCGCCGACGCACCGGCGAGCCCAAAGCCGCAAATCAGCACATCGACCTCGTGGTGCCACTGCGTGACGGACGCCAGACTGCTCATGTCTTTCTCCTGAAAGGGGTTGATCGTTGCGGCGCCGCGGCGGGCCGCTCATCAGACGGATTCGACGAACTCCAGCCAGGCGCCGTCGGGGCTGCGCAGCGCCAGCATGCGTACCGGCCCCGACGGGGCCAGGTCCAGCTGCGTCAACGGCATCGCGGGTTCGTGGCCCTGGCGGGTGAGATGCGCGGCAAAGGCTTCGATGCCACGCACCGGAAAGCGCAATGCCGCCATGCCGTAGTGGGGCGGCCCGGCATCGGCGCTCAGGTCCCGGCCCTGTGCACCCGGGTTGGTCACCAGCTCGATCGAACCTTCGTTCTTGCCCTGAGGATGCAGGATGACCAGGTGCAGACCGATGCGGTCCGACACACCGGGCGGAATGCCGAACAGGTTGGGGCCCGGCGGGAACTGCGGCACCTCGTACTGCATCACCGTCTGGAAGCCGAGAACGTTGCGATAGAAGGCAACGGCCGCTCCCATATCACGCACGATCTGACTGGAATTGAAGACCTGGCTGAACTCGCGGATGTGGTCGAAACCGGCAAGCGGCGGCGCCACGCGCTCGATCAGCGCCAGGCGCACGTTGTCGGGGCCGCGCACCAGCCATTCGCGGACCTTCAGCGCGCCGAAGTCCCAGCCGATCGGCGGTGCGCCAGCCTGCCAGTGCAAGGCGCGCATGCGTGCGGCCTGGCGTTCGAGATCGAGCACGCGCACGTTGAGGTCGAAGATGCCGCCCACGTCCCAGCACTGGTCGTCCTGGCGGATGTCGGTCTGTGGTGCAGCGCCGTCCAGCCTCATCAGACGCACAAGGCCAACGCTGCAATCGGGGTGCGCCAGCAGCCACTCGCGGCCGCTGGCGCCGGGGCGCCCCCAGGCCTGCAACAAGCGCCGGTCCACCGCACCCTCGTGGCGCAGTTGCCAGGCGCCCTGGCCCAGCCAGCAGTCCAGGTGGGGCTGTTCGTCGCGCACGATCAGCACCGCCTCGTTGAATCCGGATATTTCGAAGGATGGGCTGGTCATGGGGCTTCTTCGTTCCTCGGGGCCTGTGGGCGGCCCACACGATCAGGGCTTGTTCGGGCGCTGCCGGTTCAAGCGCACGTGGCGGCCCTCCTCGAGCCCGAAGGCCAGGGAGCCGTCCTCGCCATAGGCCCCTTCACGGAACCAGACACCCGACGGAAAGACGATCTCTTCGGAAAACAGCCGGCGCTTTTCGTTCTTGTATTTCGACTGGATCACGCAGCTGGCCGGGTCGATGCGGCCGATGAACTGGTCACCAAGCGGTGTCCACTTCGTCAGGCAAGCCTCGGACATGACCAGGCTGATCTGCTGCGGGCTGACCTGTTGCAGGAACTCCGGGCTGGGCATTCCCTGTTGCTTGATCGCCGGATCGTTGAAACGCCAGACGCGGGAATAGATCTGCTGGTCCTTGACGAAAAACTGCTGCAGGGTCTGGCGATAGACCTTGCTCTTGGCGGTGTCGCCAGCTTCGATCTTGTCGGTCTGGGCGTAGATCCAGTCGCCTTCGAGCAGTTGGCTGTTGACGGGTCTGAACTCGATGCGCATCGTTTCGTAGCGACTCTTCGGGTCGCCTACCGACGGCGAGGCCACAAACGACATCTGTTGCAGGTTGTCGAACTGACCGTTCAGCATGGTCAACAGACGGGGCAGCGCCGACGCAGGGTCTGTTGCCGCGCCATCGGCACCGAAGGCAAGCCCATTCAGCAAGAAGCCCGCAGCCAGCAAAGCCACAACCCGCCGGCTGCAAACCCGGAGTCTCGCCTTCAGCGTCTTGGGGAAGGTCTTGAACATGCGAATCCCGTGCTTGCAGTGATGGTCGGCCCTTGAAGCCTCAGCGCCAGTTGTTCTTTTCGTCGAGGTAACGCTTGGCGTCCTTCAGGCTGGTCGGCAAGTAGCGGTTGAACAGTCCGGGGGACTGGCGCGGCCGATAGCGGTCGAAGACGGGCTGGTACAGCGCCAGGTGAAAGTCGGGAATCTGATGCGTGCGGCGGAAGGCAGCCATCGGCAGCCGCGCGACGACTTCCTGCTCGAACTTTCCACTCGCCTTGGCCAGCGATTCACCCCGCGGCCCGTGGATTTCGGTGCCACCGGACCCACCCCCCGGATCGTCCAGAAAGCCCGGGTTGTCGGGTGACACCGAGTTGTTGACGATCACCGAAAACACGCGGTTGTACATCGATGTCATGCGCACATCGTCGGCGTTGAACCCGCCCGACGCCGTGCGCAGCAGCAGCTCGGCGCCCTTCAAGGCCATGGCACGGAACAGCTCGGGCTCGAGTTGTGTTGACGAGGTGGCGAGGTTGCCGATGTCGGTGCGGTGCACCGGAATCACCGCGTCGACGCCATACATCTCGACAAAGCGGTCCAGTGCGTTGTAGATCGTGGTGGTCACCAGTTCGAAGCCGGGGAAGACGCCCACGATGTTGCGCGCCTTCCAGTCGCGCGCGACCAGCTCACCGGTGGGGCCGATGATCGACGTGATGCTCAGGATATGGCCGGGCCAGTCCTTGTCGACCGCGTAGGCACCGAACTGGATGTAGCAGTTGTACTGCCGGGCCTTGGCTGCGATGGCCTCGGTCTCGGGCCCCGGAATGGTGATCGCGATGCGCTCGAGTTCCTTGCGGTCCCAGGGGTTCCAGCCCTGCAGCGGAAATTCGTGAAAGCACAGCAGGTCCTTGGTGCCGCCGAACCCCTGAACCTTGTCGATCAGCTCCAGCATGTGCGCCAGGTTGGCGCGGATGCCGGGCGCCGGGGTCTGGCCGTTCACGGAACGAACGCGCGATTGCACGGCAGCCACGGTGATGACGTCCGAGCGCAAGGGCTTGCGCTCGTAGGCCCGGCCGTTGGCGGGCACGCCCAGGTCTTCCGGCTTCGACCCCGGTGCGGGCTTGTCGGCCGCCGCGGCCGCCATGGACATGCCTTCAAGGGCGGTGAGGCCCGCCAGGCCCGTGATGCCGGTCATCATCCGGCGTCGATCGATGCGCGAACCCTGCGTCATTGTCTTGTTCCTCTTGTCATGAACTTGCTGCATGAGCGGTGCAGGCATGAGCCACCGTCGCCGGGCTCGTGGCCAAAACACTCATGCGACTGCACTGCCGTTGCCGGCCTGCCGACACGCACTCCACAGGGACGCGCAGGAACCGCGCGGCCGCAACCCGCGACCCCGCGACTCAGAAGTCGTACGAGGCCGTGACCCCAAACTGACGCATGCGCACGGGGAAGTCCACCGCCGTGCGGCGGAACGTGCCCGCATTGAAGTAGCGGAAGGCGTTGCCCGGGGTCGCGTCGTCCGTTGCGTTACGTACAAAAGCGACGACGCGCCAGTCCTTGCCACGCACGCCGGCATTCACATTGATGCGCGTGAATGGATCAGCCCAGATCGTGTTCGTGATGTCCGCATAGCGCCTCGACTGGTACGTGAGGTCCGCGCGCGACACGAATCTCAGACCGGTGCCCTGGATCGGCAGATCCATCGCCGCCGACAGGGACAGCGAGTGCTTGGGCGTGCGCTGCAGCGTGAAGCCGGCCACCGACATGTTGCCGCCGAAGACCGAACCGCTGGTGGTTTCGGTGCCGGCCAGCGCCTTGGCGTCGGTGTAGGCGTAGTTGCCGGACAACTGCAGCCACTGAGCGGCCTGGTACACGACTTCGGCTTCGAGCCCGCGTGTGCGTGCCTTGCCGACGTTGACCGTCGCCGTGTCGTTCTGGAACGCGCCCGTGAACGGGTTGACGAGGGTGATGGCGTTCGACAACTGCAGGCCGGAGATGTCGTTCTCGAACAGCGCCAGGTTCACCAGCAAGCGGCCGCCCAGCAACCGGCTCTTGGCGCCGATTTCCGTCGCGCGGATGCGTTCACCTTCGAAGGTCAGGTAGTTGGCAGCCAGCCCGGGAAGCGTATTGAAGCCACCGGCCTTGCTGCCCTTGGCCACCTGGGCATAGAGCATCGTCTCCTTGTTCAGCTTGTAGTCCACGGTCACACGCGGCGCGAAGTCGGTGAAGGTGCGGTCGCCTGTGATGCCGCAGGGTTGTCCGGCCACGCAGGGACCGGTGGTGACCACGGCGATGCCCTGGGGCGGGCCCCCGACCTGCACGCGCTCGCTGCTGTAACGGCCTTCAAATGACATGCGCAGTTGCTTGTTGAACTGGTACTGCACAGTGGCGAAGGGGGCCATGTTCTCGATCGTGCTGGCTGGCTTGAGCCGCATCGTGTCGGGCACTACCGCAGCGCCCTTCTGCACGAGCAGGTTGGTCGTCAGGCCATCGGCTTCTTCCTTGTAGTAGAAGGCACCCACTGCCCAGGTCAGATCGGCGTCCAGCGGTGAGGTCAGACGGATCTCCTGCGACTTGTAGTTGAGCTTGTCGCGGGTGTAGCTGAGCCACGATGTACCGAGCGCAAGGGCGGTGCCACCGTAGGACTGATCGGTGCCCGCGTTGGTGGCGGTGCGCGTATAGGCCGTCTGCGACGTCAGCTGATAGCCGTCGCCAAATCCGTAGTTGAGTGTGAGCGCCCCGCGATCGACGCTGCGGCGACTTCCGCGGACGTCACCATAGTCGATGCCGGACACCGGGTCGATGTAGCTGGCCAGTTCCGTGGCGACGAGCGGGAAGCTGGTCCCCGAAATCGACACCGCGCCACAGGGCCAGCCATTGGCGATGGTCGATGGCGATGCAGGGAAAGAGGCGCTGGGCAGCTTGGTGACCGGATCGGTACCCACCAGGTTGATCAAGTGGCCGTTGCACTCGCTGCCGTTGGCCACGTTGGACGAGCCGTTCTGGTTGGTGACCTTGCCGCCAGCCTGCAGGGGAATGGGCCGTACCACGGTGACGAACATGCCGTCGCGGCTGCGCGCGGTGTCCAGCGACAGCGAGGCATCGAAGTTCTCGCTCAGGCGCAGCGCGAACTTCACGCCACCGGAATCCGAATTCTCTGTGCCCAGTTTGCTGCCATCAACCGAATTGGTGTACTGGCCACCGAACTCAGAGTGTTTCAGGCGCACGCGCATCGACAGCATGTCGTTCACGAGCGGCACGGTCAGGGCACCGAAGACGGCCCGTTCGCCGTCCTCGGCCACCGTGGTGGTGACCTTGCCCGACAGCACATTGCCGGGTTTCACCGTCACGTAGTTGATGGCACCGGCGTAGGTGGCGCGGCCGTAGAGCGCCGACTGCGGGCCCTTGATCACCTCTATGCGTTGCGCGTCGTCGATGCCCAGGCTGAGCACGCCGTCGCGAACATAGACGCCATCGATGAAGACGGACACCGGCTGCGGCGCGTCCAGACGCGTCACCGAAATGCCGCGCACCACCGGGCGCTCACCGGTACGACCAAAGTCGGTCGAGTAGCTCAGCCCGGGCGTCAGCAACGACAGGTCGACCAGCGAGGTGATGCCACGTTCCTCCAGGTCCTTGCCGGTCAAGGCCACGATGGACAGCGGCACGTCCTGCAGGCGTTCGGCGATGCGCCGCGCGGTGACGATGACGGATTCGATGGCCTGCGGCGAATCGGCATTGGCGGCTGCCGCAGCGCTGGCGGCTGATGCAGCCGGTGCCGCAGACGTGGTCTGGGCGATTGCGGGGTACGCCGCCAGAATTGCGGCAATCAGCAGCAACGGCTTGGAAGGTGACATCGAAAGCTCCGGGTGGTGGATGGCAGGGTGAGGACGGGAAGGCACTTGCTGCAGAACCGTTTGCATCAGCGAACACAAACCCGTCTGCACCAATCAACGCATTCGATCGAGCCGCGCTGCAACGATCACCATCGGCTGCAGCACGGCAGTCAACCGTGCACGTCGAGGCCCTGTTCACTGCAACAAGGTCACACGTGTGCAACATCCCCAGGCAAGAGGCGTGCCACCAAAGTCTGGCAAATGGTCGCGACCAATCAGGGTTGACCCTGATAACGATGAGGCGCCAGCGCATCCTTCCCACAATTTGCCCTGCGATTTCTGGCGCGGCCACAGCCGAGCCAGAATCCATCCAGACATCACGCTCCACCCGCCTGTCGCGGCCCGGGTTTCAAGCCGAGCGGGCCGCCGAACACGGGCACCGTCCCGCTGGCGACAGGTCCCGGCACGATGCCGGCCCAAGCAAGACCCCCGAGGACCTCAACATGCTGAACGAGCCCGACACCCACCAGGAGATCCGCGACGCGGTGCGCCAGCTGTGCAAGCAGTTTCCGGACGAGTACTTCCGCAAGATCGACGAGCAACGCGCCTACCCGGAAGCCTTCGTCGACGAATTGACCAAGGCCGGCTGGATGGCGGCCTTGATCCCGGCCGACTACGGCGGCTCAGGCCTGTCGATGGCCGAGGCCTCGGTGATCATGGAAGAGATCAACCGCTGCGGCGGCAACTCGGGCGCCTGCCACGGCCAGATGTATGTGATGAACGCCATCGTGCGCAGCGGCACGGCGGCGCAAAGGCAGCTCTACCTGCCGCGCATCGCCAGCGGTGAACTGCGCATCCAGTCGATGGGCGTGACCGAGCCCACCACCGGCAGCGACACCACGCGGCTGAAGACTCTGGCGGTGAAGAAGGACGGCCGCTGGGTCGTCAACGGGCAGAAGGTGTGGATCTCGCGCATCCAGCACAGCGACATGATGATCCTGCTGGCGCGCACCACGCCGCTGGACGAAGTGCAGAAGCGCTCCGACGGGCTGAGCTGCTTCCTGGTCGACCTGAAAGCGTCGATCGGCCACGGCCTGACCGTGCGGCCCATTCTCAACATGGTCAACCACGAGACCAACGAGCTGTTCTTCGACAACCTGGAGATCCCTGAAGAGAACCTGCTCGGCCCCGAGGGCAAGGGCTTCAAGGTGCTGCTCGACGGCTTGAACGCCGAGCGCACGCTGATCGCGGCCGAGTGCATCGGCGACGGCTACTGGTTCATCGACCGCGCCACGAAGTACGCCAACGAGCGCATCGTCTTCAACCGGCGGATCGGCCAGAACCAGGGCGTGCAGTTCCCGATCGCCGAGGTCTACATCGAGCTCGAGGCGGCGAACCTGATGCGCTGGCAGGCCTGCGCGAAGATCGACGCGCAACTCAACGCCGGTGCGGCCGCCAACATGGCCAAACACCTGGCCGCCAAGGCCAGCTGGGAGGCAGCCAACGTCTGCCTGCAGACACACGGCGGCTTCGGCTTTGCCTGCGAATACGACATCGAGCGCAAGTTCCGCGAGACGCGCCTGTACCAGGTGGCACCGATCTCCACCAACATGATCTTCAGCTACGTCGCCGAGCACATCCTCGGCCTGCCCAAATCCTATTGAACCCCATTGCGCCGCCGGAGCCGACCATGACCCGACCGCTGGACGGCATCACCGTCGTCACCCTCGAACACGCCGTCGCGGCGCCGTTCTGCACGCGCCAGCTGGCCGACCTGGGGGCCCGGGTCATCAAGATCGAGCGCCCCGGCAGCGGTGACTTCGCGCGCGCCTACGACGAGCGCGTGAAGGGCATGGCCTCGCACTTCGTGTGGACCAACCGCTCGAAGGAGAGTCTGACGCTCGACGTCAAGCACACGCAGGCGCCCAAGGTGCTGGCCGCCCTGCTGCAGGGTGCCGACGTGCTGGTGCAAAACCTGGCACCCGGCGCGGCGGCGCGCCTGGGCTTGTCGTACGAGGCGCTGAAGGACCGTCATCCGCGCCTCATCGTGTGTGACATCTCGGGCTACGGCGCCGATGGCCCTTACCGCGACAAGAAGGCCTACGACCTGTTGATCCAGAGCGAATCGGGCTTCCTGTCAATCACCGGCTCAAAAGAAGAACCGGCCAAGGCGGGCTGCTCGATCGCCGACATCGCCGCGGGCATGTATGCCTACAGCAGCATCCTGTCGGCGCTGATCCAGCGCGGCCGCACCGGGCGCGGCTGCGGCATCGATGTGTCGATGCTGGAAAGCATGGTCGAGTGGATGGGCTACCCGCTGTACTACGCGTTCGATGGCGCAACGCCACCGCCGCGCGCCGGCGCGGCGCATGCCACGATCTATTCCTACGGGCCGTTCCCGGCCGGCGACGGGCAGACGGTGATGCTGGGCCTGCAGAACGAGCGCGAATGGGCGGCGTTCTGCCAGCAGGTACTGCGCCAGGACACGCTGGCGACCGACGAGCGCTTTGCCTCGAATTCGCGCCGCACGGCCAACCGCACGGCCTTGCGTTCGATCATCGTCGACAGCTTTGCGTCGCTCAGTGCCGACGAGGTGATCGCACGGCTGGACGGCGCGCAGATCGCCAATGCGCGCATGAACGACATGCAGGCGGTGTGGGCACACCCGCAACTGCAGGCGCGCCAGCGCTGGACCGAGGTTCAGACCCCCGCCGGCCCGGTGCCCGCACTGCTGCCGCCTGGCCAAAGCGATGCCTTCGAGCCGCGCATGGACGCCGTGCCGGCGCTCGGCCAGCACACCGAAGCGATTCTTCTGGGCCTGGGCTGGACGCAGGCGCAGATCGCCGCCTTGCGCGCCGACGCGGCGATCTGATCGACCGCCCCGGCCGGGTGACGGGGTTTCTGGCTTCAGGCCTCGTCGCTGCCCACTGCGTCCTGCGAGGGCCGCACCACGGTGACCGGCATCGGGCTGCTGCCCAGCACCGCCTGCGCCACCGATCCCAGGCCGCTGCCTTCGGGGTCACCCAGGCCGCGCGCGCCCATCACGATGGCATCACAGCCGTAGTTCTCGGCCAGCTCGACGATCAGGTGCTCGGGCACGCCGCCGGCCACCTCGCTCTCGAAACCGACACCGGCATATTCCAGGCGCGCTTCGGCCGCACGCAGCAGGTCGGCGCCGGCGGCACCACGCACCTTTTCGATCAGCGCGCTGTCGTGCGCGGTCACCACCTCGTACAGCGAGGCCGGCTCCTGCACGTTGACGAGCACGAACTCACTCTTCAGGCCTTCGGCCGCCTGGCGCAGGGCCCATTCGACGGCGTGCAATGCTGGCGCCGAGCCATCGATGGCAATCAGGATCTTCATGGCGCCTCCGCGCGGTATCAATGCATTGCATCATGCCTTGCCTGCGGTGGCATGGCCTTGCGCCGAGTCAGCCTGGCGTTTGGCGATGCAGGCATGATGGCCGCATGAGCATCCGACATCTCGATTCCCTGTTCGACCCTGCCTCGGTGGCCGTGATCGGCGCCAGCCAGCGCCCCGCCAGCGTCGGCGCCACGGTGTGGCGCAACCTCAGCCAAGGCAGCTACGCCGGCACGCTGATGGCGGTCAACCCCAACTACCGCGAATTCGACGGACACCCCGTGGTGGCCACCGTGGCCGATCTGCCCATCGCCCCCGAGCTGGCCGTGATCTGCACCCCGCCAGCGACCGTGCCCGGGCTGATCCAGGCGCTGGGCGAGCGCGGCACGCGCGCCGCGATCGTGATGACCGCCGGCCTGACCCCGGCGCTCAAGCAGGCCATGCTCGACGCCGCGCGGCAGCATCTGCTGCGCATCCTAGGGCCCAACTGCCTGGGCCTGCTGGTGCCGCACATCGGCTTGAATGCCAGCTTCGCGCATGTCGGCGCCAGCCCCGGCACGCTGGCCTTCGTCTCGCAGTCGGGCGCGCTGGTCACGGCCATGCTCGACTGGGCGCGCGGCAGCGGCGTCGGTTTCTCGCATTTCGTGTCGATGGGCGAAAGTGCCGACATCGACTTCGGCGACATGCTCGACTGGCTGGCCAGCGACGCCCGCACGCGCGCCATCCTGCTCTACATCGAATCGATCGAATCACCGCGCAAGTTCATGTCGGCCGCAAGGGCCGCAGCGCGCAACAAGCCGGTGCTGGTGGTCAAGGCCGGTCGCTCGGCGCAAGGGCAGCAGGCAGCGGCATCGCACACCGGGGCACTGGCCAGCGCCGACATCGTGTTCGACGCCGCGATCCGGCGCGCCGGCATGCTGCGCGTGGACACGCTGCAGGACCTGTTCATCGCCGCCGAAGCGCTCGGCCACTATCGCTCGGCCGCCAGCCAGGGCCTGGCGGCCGATGCCGCCGCCCGCCTGGAGCAACTGACGCTGCTGACCAATGGGGGTGGCGCCGGCGTGATGGCGGCCGACGCGGCCGCCGCCGCCGGGCTGGACCTGGCAGCGCTGTCGCCGGCCACGCAGACCGCGCTGAACCAGTTCCTGCCCGCCAACTGGTCGCATGGCAACCCGGTGGACATCATCGGAGACGCCCCGGTCGAGCGCTATGTCAAGGCGCTGCAGACCCTGCTGGCCGACCGCGACACCGGCACGCTGCTGTTCATGCACGCACCCACCGCCATCGTGCCCAGCGCCGACATCGCGCGCGCGCTGGTGCCGCTGGCCAAGTCCGACCCGCGCCGGGTGGTCAGCAGCTGGCTCGGCGGCCCCGGCGTGGCCGAGGCACGGCAGGTCTTCCACGACGCCGGCATCCCCAACTACGACACGCCCGAGCAGGCGGTGCATGCCTGCGCGATGCTGAGCACCTACCGCCGCAACCAGGAGCAGCTGATGCAGGCGCCGCCTGCGCGAACGGCACAGGTGCAGCCCGATCTGGCCCGCGTGCGCGAGCTGATTGCGCAGGTGCTGGGCGATGGCCGCGAGATGCTGACCGAGCCCGAGGCCAAAGCCCTGCTGCAGGCCGCCGGCGTGCCGGTGGTGGCCACCGAGGTGGTAGGCCCCGACCCCGAAGAAGCCGCGCTGGCGGCACGCGCGATCGGTTTCCCGACGGTGCTGAAGATCCTGTCGGCGCAGATCAGCCACAAGAGCGATGTCGGCGGCGTGGCGCTGCAGCTCGAGAGCGAGGATGACGTGCGCCGCGCCGCCAGCGCGATGCTGGCGCGCGTGCGCCGGCTGCGGCCGGACGCCACGCTGCAGGGCTTCACCGTGCAGGCCATGGTGCGCCGCCCGCAGGCGCTGGAGCTGATCGTCGGCAGCCATGTCGACCCGCTGTTCGGCCCGGTGATCCTGTTCGGCCAGGGTGGCACCGCGGTCGAGGTGGTGGCCGACCGTGCGGTCGCACTGCCGCCGCTGAACGAGCCGCTGGCCGAAGCATTGATCGAGCAGACCCGCATTGCGCGGCTGCTGGCCGGCTGGCGTGACGTGCCGCCGGCCGACCGCGGCGCACTGGTGCGCACGCTGATGGCCTTGTCGCAGCTGCTGGCCGAGGAACCGCGCATCGCCGAGATCGACATCAACCCGCTGCTGGCCGATGCGCGCGGCGTGCTCGCGCTGGACGCCCGTGTGCGCGTCTCAGCCGCGAGCCCTGGCGGGGCCGCGCATTTTGCGATCCGGCCCTACCCCAGCGATCAGGTGCAGACCCTGCAGTGGCAGGGCGCGCCGCTGGTGCTGCGACCGATCCGCCCCGAGGACGAGGCGCAGCACCTGCGCTTTCTCGAGCAACTGGACGCCATCGACATCCGCATGCGCGTGTTCTACAGCCGGCGCAGCATCGAGCGCAGCGAACTGGCCCGGCAGACCCAGGTTGACTACGAACGCGAGCTGGCCTACATCGCCACGCGCAGCACCGCCGACGCTGAAGAGACGCTGGGCGTGGTGCGCGCCGTGATCGACCCCGACAACGCCGACGCCGAGTTCGGCATCGTGGTGCGCAGCGACCTCAAGGGCGGTGGCCTGGGCGAAATGCTGATGCACAAGCTGATCGGCCACCTGCGTGAACGCGGCACGCAGCGCCTGGTGGCCACCGTGCTGGCCGAGAACGCACGCATGCTAGAGCTGGCGCGGGATCTGGGCTTCTCGGTGGCGCCACCCCAGCCGGGCGAGGACACCGTCAACATCGCGCTGCCGCTGCATTGAATGCGCCCCGCAGCGTGTCGCCTGCGCGACGCGCTGCCAAGGGCTCTCGCTACTGGCAAATGCCGGTCGCGCCCCCACAATGCAAGGTGATGACACAGCGCCACCGCCACCAGGGCCCGCCGCACACGCTGTACTCGCTGATGGAATGGCGCGCCCTGTTCGAGATGGCGCTGCTGCCCGGCAGCTGGCCACTGCTGATGCAGGCGCCGCGCGGCGATGGTCACCCGGTGCTGCTGCTGCCCGGCTTCATGGCCGACGAGACCACGCTGGCGCCGCTGCGCTGGTACCTGCGAATGCTGGGTCACGATGTCGCGGCCTGGGGCTTCGGTCGCAACGTCGGCTTTCAGGCGCGCCACGCGGCCGCACTGGAGCAGAAGATCCGCCACCTGCACCACCACAGCGGGCGCAAGGTCAGCCTGGTCGGCTGGAGCCTGGGTGGCGTGTTCTCGCTCTACGGCGCGCACCAGGCGCCGGAATGTGTGCGTCAGGTGATCACGCTGGGCAGCCCGATCAGCGTCGACGACGGCGGCAGCCAGAGCCCGGCCGTCGTCAAGGCGCTGTACCGGCTGATCGCCCACCCGCTGGGCCCGGGCGTGCATGTGGCGCAACCGCGCGTGAAGAAGCTGCGCCAGCGCCTGTTGCCGCCCGTGCCCATGAGCTGCCTGTATTCACTGTCCGACGGCGTGGTACCGCCGCAAGAGGCCACGCTCGACGGTGACCCCGCGCTGCACGAGAACATCCGCGTGCTGGGCAGCCACACCGGCCTGGGCGTCAACCCGATGGCGCTGGGCATCGTCGCGGCCCGCCTGGCCCAGCCCGACGGGCAGTGGCAGCCGTTCAGCCCCCAGGGCTGGGCAGGCCTGCTGTACCGCCGGCTGGCGGCCTGATCCCGGGTGCTTGTTGATCTGACGCAGCGAAGTCGCTGATCTGCGATGACGGGGTCTTGAAAGCAGGCCTCTGAGGTCCTAACTGTGGATGACCCGGACGGCACAGTCGCCGCCGGCCCCATCTGGAGGATCATCATGTACCGCAGCCTTTTTTCCCGCGACCTGTTTGCCGAGCTTGATCGCCTGCAGCGCGACATGAGCGGCATGTACGACTACTCGCCCTCGATCCGCGGCCTTGGCCGCGGCGGCTATCCGGCGCTGAACGTGGGCAGCACGCCCACCGGCGTCGAGGTGTTCGCCTTCGCGCCCGGCATCGACCCGGCCACGCTCGAGGTCAACCTCGACCGCGGCGTGCTCAGCATCGCCGGCGAGCGCAAGGCCGCCACGCCCGCAGCCAGCGACGACAAGAACACGCTGCACCTGAATGAACGCTTCGCGGGTCGCTTCCGCCGCGTCGTGAGCCTGTCCGACGACATCGACCCGGCCAGCGTCAGCGCTGAATTCCGCGACGGCGTGGTGCGCATCAGCGCGCAGCGCAGGGCCGCTGCGCAGCCGCGACGCATCGAAGTGCAGTGACCCCCAACCCTCGATCGGAGTGACACCATGAACAACCTCAGCCAGACCCAGGACAAGACGGCGGCCGCGGTCGCCAACCCTCGCAACGAAGCGTCGCTGCTGCCGCCGGTGGACGTGATCGAGGACAGCACGGGCATCACGCTGTACGCCGACCTGCCCGGCGTGCCGCGCGACAAGCTGCAGCTGCGCGTCGAAGGCGACCAGCTGATGATCGAAGGTGACATCCAGCTGGCGGTCACCCAGGGCATGGAATCGACGCATGCCGAGGTCACGCTGCCGCGCTACCGCCGTGCCTTCACCTTGAGCAAGGAGCTCGACGCCGGCAAGGTCAGCGCCGAGCTGGCGCAGGGCGTGCTGCGGGTTCGCATCCCCAAGGCCGAACACGCCCAGCCGCGGCGCATCGACGTGCGCGTGAACTGAGCCCCTGGCATGGGGCCGCACGCCGGTGCGGTCCCATGCTCGATTTTCAGACGCGCGCTCTTCAGGCGCGCGCTTTTCAGTTGTGCGCGTTCAGCCCAGCTGCACCGCGCCCTCGGCGGCCAGCGTCTTGATCTCGGCGTCACCGAAGCCGTGCTGCTGCAGCACCTCGTGCGTGTGCTGGCCGAACATCGGCGCAGGCCGGCGAATGTTGCCCGGCGTGGCGCTGAATTTCAGCGGCACGCCCAAGGCGCGTGTGTGCCCCGCGCGCGGGTGATCGAGTTCGACCACCATCTCGCGCGCCAGCGTCTGCGGGTCAGCCGCCATTTCGCCAATGCTCTGGATCGGGCCGGCCGGAATCCCGGCCGCGTCCAGGTCAAGCAGCCAGTCGCGCGTGCTGCGGGTGCGCAGATGCGCGCCGATCAGCGCCGCCAGCTCGTCGCGGTTCTTCATGCGCGCACTGTTGTCGACGAAGCGCGCGTCGATGATGAGTTCGGGCGCACCGATCAGGCCTGCAATGCGCTCCCAGTTCGCCTGGTTCGCGCCGCCAATGTTGATCCAGCCGTCGGCCGTGGGAAAGGCCTGGTAGGGCGCGGCCAGCACATGCGCCGAGCCACCCGGCCCCGGCGACACGCCGGTGGCGAAGAAGATCGCCGCCTGCCACGCGGTCTGGTGGATGCCGGCCTCGAACAGCGAGGTGTCTACCCATTGACCCTGGCCCGTCTTCAAGCGGTGCACATAGGCGGACACGATGCCCAGCGCGGCCAGCAGCCCGGCGTTCATGTCGGTCACCGGGCTGCCCACCTTCACCGGTGCGCCGCCGGGCTCGCCGGTGATGCTCATCAGCCCCGACACCCCCTGCGCGATGAGATCGAAACCGCCCTTGTCGGCCGCCGGCCCGGTGCGACCGTAGCCCGAGATCGAGCAATAGATCAGCGCCGGGTTCAGCGCATGCAGCGCGTCGAAGCCCAGGCCCAGACGGTCGAGCGCGCCTTTGCGGTAGTTCTCGGTCAGCACGTCGGCGGACTGCGCCAGGCGCTTCAGTACACGCACGCCGCCGGCGGTCTTCAGGTCGATCGCCACCGAGCGCTTGTTGCGGTTCATCATCATGAACGCCGCCGATTCGCCATTCACCTGCGGCTCGGCATAACGCCGCGTGTCATCGCCCCCGGGCAGGCGTTCGACCTTGATCACGTCGGCGCCCAGGTCGGCCAGCAAGGCGCCGCAGCTGGGACCGGCCATGATCTG
>Ga0138256_10000727_pt1 | contig 35381 bp, 37 predicted proteins | sample KNB2016incub_MG_FD_105486 | JGI IMG/M metagenome (GOLD analysis project Ga0138256, IMG submission 105486) | Active sludge microbial communities from wastewater in Klosterneuburg, Austria - KNB2014incub_MG | ecosystem: Engineered > WWTP > Activated sludge > Unclassified | place: Austria... | reverse complement strand
TTGCGCGCAGGTCTTTGAAACTGCGGGCGAAGGTTTTTCGCCATCCTCTGAATTGGGAGCCAGTGATCGCGCACTCCCTGCGTTCGGCGAGCACGCCCTCGTCCTGCGAGACGGTCTTCGGCCTCCCCGGGATGAGGGCGTGGTAGGCGCTTCATTTGGTCGAGGCTGTTGCGCCCGCGGTTTTGGCGGCCACTGCGAGGCGATTGGCCCAGGGGCTCTGGGGTTTGTGAGCCAGGCGTTCGGCGGCGAGCGCTTCAGCCGTGGAGCGCATCCCGCCATTGATCGCAGCGTGAAGCAGGGTGAGAGAGATCACGTCGCGCTGGGCGTGGCTGCCGCCGAAGCGCTGGGCGATGGCGCGGACGGGGGCGAGCCGATCGACGGCTTCGGCATGACGTTTCGCATCGAAGGCGAGGAAGCCGTCGGCGAGCGCAAGACCGACATCGTGCGTCATCATGGCGTTGTCGCCTGCCCCGTTTGCGGCGCGGCGCATCGACTGGAGCGTTCTCTCGGCAAGATCGCGGCGGCCGGCGCCGAGGAAGGCCATGATGGCGTGCAGGTCGTTGAAGGCGAGAATGCCGTCTTCGATCTTCTCTTCCCACACGCGCGCAAGGCGCGTGAAGCGGTCACCCGTGTCGACGCCATCGAGATGCAGGCGCCATAGGAGCGCCGAAGCATCGAGCATTTCGAGAACGACGTTCGCTGAGTCACGCGGGCGGACGCGCTCGTCATACAGCTTAAGCGCGGCCTGCGGGTTCTGTGCATCAAGATGCAAAAGGGCGAGGTGCCACCAGTTGTGATAGGCGAAACCGCAATCTTCCGACCAGCCCCCGGCGGTGTCTTCCAGCCAGTCGCGGCCTATGGCGACCTCGCCGCGCATTTCGTAGACGTGCGCGACGGCGTGCGTGGCCCAAGCATCCTCCAGCTCAAGCTCCACCGCTTCGAGGCCAAAGGCTTCGGCGGCGGCGTAGTCGCCACATTCCTCGAGACCGAAGGCGGCCATGCCAAGCAGCGCGTGATGGCCTTCCTCGCCCACGCGGCTGGCGCGGAGAGCGGCAAGCGGGATGTCGCGCAGTTCGAACTGCGCGCCGATGAAAAAGCAGCCGACATGCGCGTTCTGCACGGCCAGAAGATCGCGCGGAGCTTCGCGGGAGATCCGGGCGAAGGCCATCGCGCCCTCGCGGAAGCGGCCTTCAGCCCAGCTGCGCGCCGCACCGGCATGCGCCTGTTCGCGCGCATCAAGCCGGCAGGCGTGGGCTTCGCGCAGCGAGCGGGCGATCTCGCCTTCGAACATGCGGTCTGTCACCTGGGCGAGCACGATGGCGCGCGTGATCCAGGCGAGGCCGAAGCGCGGATCGTGGTCGAGCGCCGCATCGAGCGTGGCGATAGGATCGCCGTGCAGGGTGCGAATCTGGCGAAGCGCGAGGTCAAACGCCGCCTGCGCTTCGGGTGAGCGTGTGGAGAGGGCGTTTCCGTAGATGTCGTGCAGCATCAGTCTTGTCCCGGAGTCTTGTTCTTGGGGAGGGGCGTTGCGCCTTGAGCGGCGGCGTCGGCTCTCTTGTGGAACCGTGCGCCGCCGCCTCTTTTTCCTGTGCGTCAGGCGAGATGCGCGGGCTGACCTAGCATGGCTGAGATCAGGAACGCGAAGATGGGGCCCAGCGTCGAAAGTTCGACGATCAGCGCGACGGTGGCGATGTGCTTGGTCATGGGAGGCTCGTGTCTTTTCTTGTTATCGGTCTTCTGTGCCCGGCAACTCATGCGCCGGCATGCGAGATCTAGGACGGCGCAGGGCGTGCCGATAGAAGACGCGCGGTCTGGTTGCTGCACGGAATGTTTCGCAGGCGATTTCAGAGCGTTGGCGATGGCCGAGGCGTCGCGCTCTGCGGGTTTGCAGAATACGCGGGTAAGAACTGTACCTTTGGTACAGTGCACGTGCGAGGAGGCCGGCGATGGCTCCGTGGCATGACGAGTAGGCGGACGTCCAGGTCACGGCGTAGCCTTGGCGACGCAAGGACAAGCGGGATTTCTCAGGCGAAACGGTCGCACCGCGCCTGCTGCGTGTTTGAGGTTTCGGGCGGCCGAGGAAGCGGCTAAGCCTTGGCCGGGGCCGGGCCTCCGCAGCCTGGCCGGATCGGGATCGCACGCAGATCAAGACGTGGCCCGTTTGGGGTAGCGAGATGTTTGTACGTATTGTTCACTTCCTGCTCGGCGCTGTTCTGGCCGGAGGTGGAGGCTATCTCGCCTGGACCTACCGTTCCGGCGGCATGAATGTCTTTCCGCCGGCGACAAGCATGCCGTGGCTGGTGATTGCCGGCGTGATGGGGCTATGCGCGGGCGTCGTGCTGCTGGTGAACGCGGTGCATCCGCGGCCCAACCGGCGCGCGCGGCTGGCGGCGCAGGCGGCGACACGCGAGGCGACGCTGGGCGCGGCCGAGACCTATTATTCCGAACGGGGACGCGCGGCCGATCGCGACTGGCGGACAAGCGATATCCCTGCGCCGGCGACGCCCGCGCCAGTAGCGGAGGCGGTGCGGGCAGCTGCGCCGCCTGCTCCGGCGCTTCCGCAATCGCCTCCTCTTCCGTCGCCGCCTTCTCCCATTGCTCCCCCGCCGGTGAAGGTCGAGCCTGCGGCAACGGTTGCAGCCAAGCCAGTAGCGACATCAGCGCCGCCCGAAGCAGTGGCGCCGACGCCCTTTCCGTCAGCAGCGACGCTGGCCCCGATTCCGGTTGCGGCTGAGCCGCCGCCTGCGCCAAAGGTTGAGGTCCTCGTGGCTCCGCCTGTTGCAGAAACACCGGCTGCGGCGCCCGTCCTTGAGGAGCCGGTTACGGCGCCCGCCCCCGATGCGCCGATGGTGGTCGCCGGGGCTCCGACTGCACTGAGACCGATGGCCCCGGCGCCGACCGCGCCCCTGCCCGCAGCGCCCGCGCCGGCAGAACCTGTTGCGGCGGCGCCTGTGGCGCCGTTTGCGGCGATACGGGCGGCGCTGGCCGCGGGACGTCTCGACGACGCCGAGAAGCTGCTGAATGCGGGGCGTGAGACGGCGCACGGCCTGGAGCTGGCGGAGCTGACCGGGTTGGCCGGCGATCACGCCGCAGCGCTGGGCCGGGCGAGCAACGCCAAATGGCTGTGGCGTCTGGCGCTAAAACGGTTCGGCGAACTCGGTGCGATGGACACGCAAGCGGCCAGGGCGGTGGCTGAAAGCCTACGGGTGACGGTCTAGAAAAAGGGCCGGACTGTCGCCAGTCCGGCCCGGTCTGATCACGCGGGAGCGTGAGCGTTACCTTGCGATGCGCAGCCGCGAGATCGACACGGCGATGTTCCTGAACGCGGCTTCGAGCTGTGCATTGTCGTCGGCAAGGAAGGCGTTCTGCGTAATGCCGCCGGCGCAGGCCAACAGGAAGTCATCGCTGAAGCCGGCTGTGTTGAGCTGAAGGCCGACCGTGTAGATGATGATGCCGTCCGCGCGCATGGCGTTGCACAGCGCTTGCGCCTGCTTGAAGGAGGGGTCCCTGCCAGCCGTGTTGTCTCCGGCGGTGCTGGGCGTGCAGATGGTGGAGCTTATCGAACTCGAGCGAATGCCGTTGCAAGTCGAGTAATTGAACTCGCCGTCGGTCATCAGGACGAGCACCCTGGCCAGCTGGGCGAAATTCCTGGGCTGCGGAACGTTCTCAGGTTCCCTGTCCCACACCGTCGCGAAGTTGTTCGACAGCAGGTACCAACCCCAGGCGACGCCGAGCTGTCCGGCGGTGGAGCCGTCCGTGTCGAGATCCTCGATCGCGTCGAACAGGCGCTGCCGGTCATCCGTCAGCGGCGTGACATAGTTGGTCTGGGTGCAAGTCCCATCGCCCGTATAGGAAATGCCGAGGGGCGATGTGGCCGGGCTCGCGTCGGTGAAGGCGTCATCGCCATAGCGTTCGACCAAGCACGGGCTGGGTCGGAAGACGCGCTCGGAATTGCTGGCGTTCAGGTGCCAGTAGCGGTCGCAGCCATAGCGCGTGCATTGCGACGCGGCGCTGTTGGCCGTGTAATTGGTCGCCATGTTCGTGACTGTCGGGCCGGAGTCGCCGAGCGTAAGCAGGTTGTCGTTGGGATCGCTATCGGCAAGCACGGTCCAGGTGAGACGCGTACCCGACGAACATGTGCCCGACGAGCTAAGGCTACAGGTGTTGAGACCTGTCATGCCGCCGGCGCCCGTGATGACGATGCGTTCGTCGACCGCGATGCCGTGATTGGCGGACGTGATCTTGACGTTGCAGGTGGTCAGATCGCAAAGCGCGGTCGTGCCGCCCGAGGTCCAGTCGCGATAATTCCGGCCTTCGCCCGGAAGGTAGAAGACCGTGCCGGACGGGTTTTCGACGCTCAAGGATGAATTGAGCACAGAGTGCGCGGACGTGCCTGAGCCTGTCTCCGTCATACCCCAGATCGCGACGTAGTCGGATGTCGAGAAGCCGTGATTGGTCGAGGTCGTGACGCGATAGCGGCAATTGGAGACGTAGCACTTCGAGGCCGTGCCGCTGTTGTTGTAGGTCGCGAAGCTCGAGCTGTTCGTGCCCGGCAGGATGAATGTATTCGCGTCGAACGCGGCGATGGTGTAGGTTGTTCCCCACGTGTTGTTGGGGCTGGCGCCAGCGCCGGTCGTGTTCACGCCGTTGATATAGATGAGGTCGCCGGCCGAGTAGCCATGGCTGCTGGCGGTGACGCCGACTTCGCAAGTCGTGGTCCAGCAACGCTGCGAGGAGCCGGCCGTCGCGTTGGTCGTGCCCGAGGGCGGCGTCGTATAGGTCGTGGTCCCGAGGTTCTGCAGCCAGAAGTAATACGGGGACGTACTCGTGCGGTCTGCGACCTTGTAGCGATTGCCATTCAGGCCTGTGTAGCTGCCATTGGCGCCGGAAATATAGACCGTATCACCGTTCGTGTAATACGTGCTCGCCGAAGCCGAGACAGTGACGCGGATCCGGGTGTTGGAGTTTGTCTTGCGAATGTCTGTGATGTTGAGCGCGGCGCCGCGGCGCCAGGAGACACCGCTGATCGCCTTGCCGGCGCCAACACGCCAGCCGGCCTGGCTGATCGTCTTGTCGCTGGTCGACGGCTTGCGCCATGTGGCGGCGGAGATCGGAGTCGTGCCGATGAGCGCACCGCGCAGTTCATCGACGACGGTGCTGTTGACGTGACTGACCGCGCCTGTGCCGGTGGTGCTGAGGTTAACGTACTGTGACCACGGGACGATAGCCGCACGCGAGAAGAACGGCACCGCCGGCGGCTGCTGCTCGCTGACAACTTCATCGATCAGCAGGGTGGCCGCGCTCCTGAGACCCTCCATACGTGTTGCGTTCATCGAGCCGGTGATGTCGAGCGCAAGCGCGACCTCGACATTGTTGCCGCCCTGCCGCACTTCGCTTTCCGCCGAAACGGTCACGTGCGGTTGGCCGACAAGCGGCATGAAGTAGGTGTTGATGGTCACCTCGCCCCGGAGCGTGTACGTTTCGGCGCCGTTGACGAGGCTCTCGACGAGTTCGAGGGCAATCGGCTCGTCGTGCTCGGTACGAAAGTTGCGCTCCACGAACGTCGCGGCGATGGCGTCGAGGTCGGAGCCCTCGGTCAGCGTCGAGCCGACCGCAAGCGCAGCAGCGTCCAGCGCCGCGGCGAGTTCGAAACGCGCGAGGAAGGCGCGGCCGCCGTCGATGGCGAGGCCGGTGCAGACCGTCAGCGGAATCGCCATCATCGCGAATTGCAGCGCGAAAGCGCCGCGCTTGTTCGCTACAAACTTGCTTATGGACCCGAACATGGTCGTCTCGCCTTCCCCAGGGCGCGCGGTGAAGCGCGCCAGCTTCTAAAATCAGCCCGTACCGAAATTCACGATATCGCCGCCGTCATCTGAAACGCCGTCAAGCCTAATGAGGCGCTCGACACGGGGGCGAGCGTAGGCCGACCTTTCGATCGACATGACGTCGCCGCCGAAAAGATCGGTGAGAATGGAGCGATAAATGTAACGAACGCCAACGCGGATGACCGCTTCGTTCTCGATGCCCATGCCTTCCGCGTCCATGATATCGAATGCCACCGGTGTGCCGGCGACACGGCGCCAGAGGAATATCGGCTCTGCATCTGCGCCATCGAAGCCAATCTGCGAGATATCGAGATCGAGATTGTCGGTCGTGTCGAGAGGGCTCATCATGAACACGGATGCATCACGAATCTCTTCCAGCCCGGCGGTCGTCAGGGTGGTTTCGCGCGAAACGAGGTCCGCGACCTGGTGGACATAGCGCGTGGCCTCTTCGGCCGCCCGAAAGCGGAAAGACAGCTCGAACACGCCCATGACCAGGAAGATCAGCGCCGGAGCGATAAGGGCGAACTCCGTCGCCGCGACACCGCGGCCGTCAGCAAGAAACCGGGGAATGAAGGACGGGGTGCGCATGATCAGTTCCACGGCTCGTTTCTGACGATGCAGAAGCTGTTCACGATCGCAGGCTTGTCCGGCCCCATCTGGAACAGCTGATCCATGAAGGGCGTGACGAACTGATGATGGATCGTCGCGCGCACGACGGAAAACTGGTTGGGGCCGCCGGGATCGAAGATGAAGTTTGTCGGCAAACCGTTTTCGTCGAATTCAACCGGGGGAAATTCGAGTTCATTGAGCGCGTCGTAGTTGCGCACATCCCACTCGATTTCGTTGCAGTCCATCAGCGCGCCAGCGGATTCTCCGCACAGCTCGTCGAATCTTTCGCGCATGTCCTCGGCGCCTTGAACTTCGCCGGTCTGCAGGTTGCGGGTGGCTTCGTAGACGATGTGGTTGAGCGCGTAGGTCTTGTATTGGTAGAGGCAGAACTCCACCAAGCCCATGATCAGCATGAAGAAGATCGGCGCGAGCAGCGCGAACTCGATCATCACGTTGCCGCCCTCCGCTCTGGAGAGGCGCTTTTGGGTGCGCATGAGTGTCCCGCCTTTTACCGCAGGATCGGTTATGCACTATCAGGTTTAATTATCCGCTGAATGGAACTCGGCATTTTTGCGCAGAATCGCGATTGGACCGTTTACGTCTGCTTCATGCTTGGCGCTGGACCTCTTGATGAAGCGGACGTAAACGCGGGACATGGCCCAAACAGTCACCGCAGCAGTCATCATTATTGGCGACGAGATCCTTTCCGGGCGCACGCAGGATTCAAACCTGAAGACAATCGCGGAATTCCTTAACCCTCTGGGCGTGGAGGTGCGCGAGGCGCGGGTGATCCCCGACGTGCACGAGACGATCGTGAAGACGGTCGATGTGATGCGGACCCGGCACGACTATGTGTTCACCACAGGCGGCATCGGGCCGACGCATGACGATATTACTGCGGATGCCGTAGCGGCGGCGTTCGAGCGAACGATCGACGTGCGGGCGGACGCGCTAGCGATCCTCAGGCCCTGGTATGAGGCGCGCGGACAGGAGATCAACGAAGGCCGGATGCGGATGGCGCGCATTCCGGCGGGGGCGGAGCTGATCCACAACCCGGTGTCGGCGGCGCCGGGTTTCATGCTGGGCAATGTGTTCGTCATGGCGGGGATACCATCGGTGATGCGCGGCATGCTTCAGGATGTGGGACATCGCATCAAGGGCGGCGCGGTGCTGCATGCGCATACCGTGCGCGGGGCCGGGCTGCGCGAGGGCGATATCGCCGAGCCGCTGGGGGCGCTGGCCAAGGCACGGCCGGAAGTGAGCTTTGGCTCCTATCCGTGGATGCGGCTGAAGGGCAAGACGACGGAGTACGGCGTCAACCTGGTGGCGCGCAGCCGCGACCCGGACCTGATTGCGGCCGCGCTGCTGGCGCTGGTCGAAATCGTCGAGGCGCAGGGCGTGAAGCCCGAGATCGACCCGAAGAAGGACTGAGGCGGAGTGAGCTGGTCGCGGGTCTATGACGGCGAGGAGCCTCAGCGGGTCAACAAATGGCTGGCGCAAGCGGGCGTGTGTTCGCGGCGGGAAGCGGAGGCGCTGATCGCGGCCGGCGCGGTATTCATCGACGGGCAGCGTGTCGAAGATGTTGGCCGGAAGATTTCGCCAGGGCAGACGCTAGTGCTGAATGATCGCGCGGAGCTGGGGCTCGGGGCGCAGATATCGGTGATGATTCACAAGCCAATGGGGATCGTGTCGGCGCAACCGGACCCGGGGCAGATACCGGCGGCGCGTCTTTTGACAGCGGAGAACCAGACGGGGCCGGGCATCGCGCCGAGTTCGCGCGCGAGCTTTGCGCCGCTGGGGCGGCTCGACATGGATTCACGCGGGCTGCTGCTGCTGTCGGAAGACGGCGTGCTCGCGAAGGCGATCATCGGACCGGAGTCGCAGATCGACAAGGAGTATGTCGTGACAGTGACCGGCAAGGTGGACCGTGCAAAGATCCAGAAGCTGCGGCATGGGTTGGAGCTGGATGGGCGGCGGTTGAAGCCAGCGAAGGTGACGCTGGATGATGTGCAGGTGCTGCGCTTCGTGCTGACCGAGGGACGCAACCGGCAGATCCGGCGGATGTGCGAACTGGTGGAGCTAGAAGTCGTCGACCTGATCCGCGTGCGCATTGGTTCGCTGAAGCTGGGCGATCTGCCGGAAGGCAAGTGGCGGCACCTTTCGCCGGCCGAGCGCGAGGCGCTGGTGGCGGCGAGCGTCTAGGCGTCGATTGCGACCTGGTAGAGCGACAGGGCCTCGGTGCTGAAACAGCAGAATATCACGTCGGGGGCGACAGGTTCGGCGGCGAGGAAGCTGCGCACGGTGCGGACGGCGATCTGGGTAGCGGCGGGCAGCGGGTAGCCATATGCGCCAGTGGAGATCGAGGGGAAGGCGATCGAGCGGCAGGCATGCTGAACCGCGAGGCGTAGCGAGTTGCTGTAACAATTGGCGAGCAAGTCAGCCTCGTTGACGCCGCCGCCATGCCAGACGGGGCCGACCGTGTGGATGATGTGGCGGTGGGACAGATTATAGGCGCCGGTGATCCTGGCCTCGCCCGTGGGGCAGCCGCCAAGCGTGCGGCATTCGATGAGAAGCCCGGGGCCGGCCGCGCGGTGGATCGCGCCGTCGACCCCGCCGCCGCCCAGCAGGCTGGAATTGGCGGCGTTCACAATAACGTCGACAGCGGCGCGCGTGATGTCGCCCTGCTCTGCGGTTATGCGCGGCACGTCCAGCCCCTCGGCCCCGGAATTGAGCGCCATTGCGAGCATGACATTCCCGCTCAGCGCAAGCCCGATCGATTGTCTGGACGGACAGCATGCCGGAGCGACCAAATTATCGCCGGGAAACAGCGGCCCCCAGCTTGTTTATGCCGCCACATTGCAGAATCGCGCCGGTGGCGTAAATGACGCGGCCATGAGCGCGAAACCCGACCTTTCTCCCCTTCTGGCTCCTCAGGACGAGGCGTCGGCAAAGAGTCACGGGCTGAAGCCGAACGAGTACCAGATCATTCTGGATCGGCTGAGCCGCCAGCCAAACCTGGTTGAGATGGGCATCTTCTCGGTGATGTGGTCGGAGCATTGCTCGTACAAATCGACGCGCCGGCATCTGGGGAAATTTCCGACCAAAGGCCCGCGCGTGATCCAGGGGCCGGGCGAGAATGCGGGCGTTGTCGATATCGGCGACGGGCAAGCGTGCATCTTCAAGATGGAGAGCCACAACCATCCGTCTTACATCGAGCCACGGCAGGGCGCAGGCACGGGCGTGGGCGGCATCCTGCGCGATGTGTTCACGATGGGCGCCCGGCCTGTGGCTTTGGTGAATGCGCTGCGCTTTGGCGACCCGAGCCATGCGAAAACGCGGTCGCTGGTGGCAGGCGTGGTGTCGGGCATTGGCGGATACGGAAACTGCGTGGGCGTGCCGACGGTGGCGGGCGAGACGCAATTTCACAAGGGCTATAACGGCAACATCCTCGTCAATGCGATGGCGGTGGGGCTCGCGGACCAGGACAAGATCTTCTATTCGCGCGGCGCCGAACCGGGCAATGCGATCTTCTATGTTGGCTCGAAGACCGGGCGCGACGGCATCCATGGCGCGACGATGGCGTCGGCGGAATTCTCGGAAGGGGATGAAGAGAAGCGGCCGACCGTGCAGGTGGGCGACCCCTTCACCGAGAAGCTGCTGATCGAGGCCTGCCTAGAGCTGATGGCGACGGATTGGATTCAATCGATCCAGGACATGGGCGCGGCCGGCCTTACCTCCTCCTCCGTCGAGATCGCGGACAAGGGCGGCGTCGGCGTCGAGATGGACATGGACAAGGTCCCGCAACGTGAAGAAGGCATGACGGCTTACGAGATCATGCTGTCGGAAAGCCAAGAGCGGATGCTGATGGTGCTGAAGCCGGGGCGCGAGGCGGATGCGAAGAAGATTTTCGACAAGTGGGATCTCGATGCCGAGGTGATCGGCTACACAACCAACACGGGCCGGCTTGTGCTGAAGCAGCAAGGCAAGGTCGTGTGTGATATTCCGGTGCCGCCGCTGAGCCAGGATGCGCCGAACTATGACCGGCCGTGGAATACGCCGAAGGCGGCGCCAACGCTGGATATCTCGAAATATCCGGAGCCGAAGGATTATGGCGAGGTTCTGCTGAAGCTGATGTCGTCGCCGGACATGGCGTCGAAGCGGTGGATCTGGGAGCAGTATGACCGCCATGTGATGGGCGACACGATCGATAGTTCGCAGTCGGGGGGGGACGCGGCCATCGTGCGTATCCACGGGACGAACAAGGCGCTGGCGATCTGCTCAGACTGCAACCCGCACTATGTGGCGGCCGACCCCTATGAGGGCGGAAAGCAGGCGGTCGCGGAGGCGTATCGCAATCTGAGCGCGGTTGGCGCGACGCCGATCGCGATTACCGACAACCTCAATTTCGGCAATCCGGAGAAGCCCGACACGATGGGCGTGATCGTGAAGGCGATCGAGGGCATGGCGGAAGCCTGCCGCGTTCTGGAATTCCCGGTCGTGAGCGGGAACGTGTCGCTCTACAATGAGACGGACGGCGTAGGGATTCCGCCAACGCCGGTGGTGGGTGGGATCGGGTTGATCGAAAATCTCGATCACATTGCGACGCTTAAGGGCGCCCAAGCGGGCGATGTGTTGGTGCTGGTTGGCGAAACGAAAGGGCATATGGGGGCGTCGGCTTATGCGCGCATTGTTCTGGGCCTCGACGGCCTTACTGCCGGGTCAGCCCCGCCGGTCGATCTCGTCAAGGAGCAAGAGATCGCAAACGTAATTCGTACACTGGTCAAAGCGGGCCGTGTGAATGCCGTTCATGACGTCTCGGAGGGCGGCATTGTTTGCGCTGCCGCAGAAATGGCCCTGGCGAGCGATATCGGCCTCGAGATCGGGACTGACAACCAATGGTGGACGCTATTCGCAGAGGATCAGGCTCGCTATCTGGTCGCATTCTCCCGCGAAGAAGATATTGGGCAGCTGAACAAGCTTGGCGTTGAGTGGCTCGGCGTGCTTGGCACGTTTGGCGGCGACTCGATAACTGTCTCTGTTGCCGACAAATCCAGCACGGTCACCCTCGCCACCCTCCGCGCCGCTCATGAAGGGTGGTTGCCGAAGTACATGGCCGGCGCTTCATAGCGATCATCTGTGAGCACGGCCTCGTCCTTCGAAGAGCGGCCCTTCGGGCCTGCGAAGGATGAGGGCTAACCGCTGGCGGACCTGTAGCCATCATTGAGCAACATGCAACGCGTGCATCCGTCAAAGGACGAGAGCGTTCACGCCACTATCTACACATAAAATACCGCCCAGTGGGGAACCTGACTCATTCGACATGGTGGAACGCGGAACGAGACTCTAAAGGCCTGCGTTTCCACGGTGATGGGTGGGGACCCGATCACTTGGAGGAACCTATGTCGCGTTTCATTCTATTAAACGCCGCCAGTCTTGCCGCGCTTTCGCTCGCCGCGTGCGGCGACAATATGAGCTCGAACACAGCGATGACCACGCCGACCACGGAAACCGCCTCGATTCGTCCGGCAACCGCGGAAAACGCCACGCGCGAGGCCCAGGATTTCGTCAACGCCGCCGGTCAGGCGAGCCTGGTCGAGATCCGCACCAGCGAGATGGCCCTAGAGAAATCGGCAAGCGCAGACGTAAAGGCGTTCGCGCAGATGATGATCGACAACCACAAGGCCTCGATCGACAAGCTGAAGGCTGCGGCCTCGGCGGCGTCGCTGAGGCCGCCGATTGACGTCCTGGATGATTTCCACATGCGGCGGATCAACGATCTGGTGGAGACGGATGGCGATGCCGATTTCGATGCTGACTATGGCGCCTTGCAGATCGATGCGCATAACGACGCAATCAAGCTGTTCGAGGAGTATTCGAGGGACCCGGATGCAACAGCTCAGCTGAAAATGTATGCGGACGAATCCCTGCCGACGCTGCAGACGCACAGGGCCGAGGCCGAAAAAATCCGCGACATCGCCAAGAAGTCCGACAAAACGCCCAATCCCAGCTAAGGCAGGCTGGGGACGGCCCACGCGGCGCACAAAAAGACGCAGGGTCTCCCGCACCGGAGACCGTGCGTTCCGCTATTGTGCAGGGCGAAAGCTGAACTAGATACGTCATCCGGGATTGACGACCGGATCCGACCACGGGCGCGACCCAGGCGGCGATCCTGGGAGGGAATATTCATGGCGATGGATCGTGCGACGCTCGAAGGTTATTTGCGCGAAGCATTTCCCGACGCGTCAATCGGGCTCAAGGACCTTGCCGGCGACAACGATCACTGGAGCGCGGAAATCGTCTCGGAGCAGTTCCGCGGCAAGTCGCGCGTCGCACAGCACCAGATGGTCTATGCCGCACTAAAGGGTCGCATGGGCGGCGCGCTCCATGCGCTCGCGCTCTCGACCCGGGCGCCGGACTGAAGGGACAGAAGCCGCGTGTCCGAAGTTATGCGTGACAATGCCATTGGCGTGCGCCGTCTCGGTTTCGGGGTGAGCGGTCCACATGGCTCGCCGCTGATCCGACCGCTGGCGACGGTCGAGATGATCCTGCATGCGTTCGCGCTGGGCGTGCGGGTATTTGATACTGCGCCGGCCTATGGCGCCGGCGAGGCAGAGCGCCGATTGGGCGAAGCGCTGGCGCGCCTGCCGCCTTATGAGCCGATCGTCTCGACCAAGGTGGGGCTGAAGGCTTCCGGCCTCGCGAAGCGGGCACATGAGTTCGAGCCGGAGAGTGTGCGCAAGTCAATTGAGGCGTCGCTGCAGCGGCTGCGGCGGACGCGGGTGGACTGGCTGTTCCTGCACGGGCCGCCGTCGTCTGCGCTGACCGATGCGCTGCTTAAGACGCTGGTGGACCTGAAGTTCAAGGGCGACATCGGCGAGATCGGCATTTGTTCGCGCGACAACGCGCTGGATGCCGCTCTGGCGACGGGGCAGTTTACCCTGTTCATGACCCCGGTTCATATCGGGCTGGAGCCGCATGAACTCCAGCGGTTGGAGCGGCTGCGCGCGGCGGGCGAGGTAATCGGGATCGAGGCGCTGGCCCCGGCCAAGCGGCGCTTCCGGGCGCCGGTGAGCGCAGGCGCGACCTGGCAGCTTGCGCGCACGCTAATGGGCCGAGGCGGCCCTGTTCCGCCGACGCCCATGACGGTGGGCGAGGCCCTGAACTGGGCGCTGCGCGAGGGCGGCGCGCACCGGGTCATATCGACGACTTCGCGGCTGGATCACCTGGAAGCCAACGTCCATGCGATCACCAGTCCCAGCACCGGACGCTTGATTACGGCGTGATCCGGCCTTAGCTGAGGGGAAGAGCCCCACTTTTCCCCGGGAATGACGCCATGTCCGACGTAAACGCACGCATCCAGGCCCTGGTTGATAGCAGTCCCGTGTTCCTGTTCATGAAGGGCACGCCTACCTTCCCGCAGTGCGGATTCTCGGCGACCGTGATCTCGATCCTCGACCATATGGGCGTTCAGTACGATAGCGCGAACATTCTCGAGGATGCGGAGCTGCGCCAGGGCATCAAGGACTTCTCGAACTGGCCGACCATTCCCCAGCTCTATGTGAAGGGCGAATTCATCGGCGGCTGCGACATCGCGAAGGAGATGTTCCAGTCGGGGGAGCTGAAATCGCTGCTGGTCGACAAGGGCGTGCTGGTCGCGGCCTGATCCAGATAGTGATCCCTACAGGCCCGTATAGCGGGCGCGGGGACGGATGATGCGGCCGGCTTCGCGCTGCTCCATTGCGTGCGCGAGCCACCCTGCCATGCGGGCAAGTGCAAAGATCGAGAATGGCGCATCGTCGGGTAGACCAAGTTCGCGCGTCATCGCGGCGAGGGCTGCATCGCAATTGGGCTTGTCGCCGGTTTCCTGCTGTAAGGCGCGGAGCGCCCTGGCGATTGCGGGCTTCGGCTTGAGCGCGGCAAGCAGGTTCACAGCGCGGATATCGCCATCCGGATAAAGCGGGTGCGACCAGCCGGCGATCTGATCGCCACGCGCCACCATCGCCTTTGCTTCGGCAGCGATGTTCTTCGCTTCGGTCAACTGGTCGAGTTGCGCGAGAGCGCGCGCAGGCGCCTCGCCGTGCAGCGGACCGGCCAGCGTCGAAAGGCCGGACAGCATGCACGCAGCCAGCGGTGCGCCGGTCGAGGCGGCGATGCGGACCGCGAAGGTGGACGGGTTGAGTTCATGATCCGCCATCAAGACGAGCGCGCGGCGGATCAGGTGCGCGCCGCGCGCGTCGAGCTTCCATGCGCGGGCCAGCCGATCGTGCATCGCACCCTTGCCAGACTCGCCGCAAAGGACATGAGCGAATTCGAAGAGGATGGACCAGGCGTCCGCGCGCAGGGCTTTTGGACTGCGTCCGAGGCTGGGCGCGTCTTCGGCTGCGCGGCGCGCGAGCATGGTGAAGGCGCGCGCCTTTGGCGTGGCGCCGGGCGTGCGGCGTGACGGGTTCGGAGCTGGGATATCGTCCGCATTCCACAGCAGGCGCGCCATGTCTTCGAGCGTGTACTTCGCCGCGAGCTGTTCGATCGATCGACCCCGGACGATGAGCTGGCCGTCGCGCACGGTGGAGATGGCGCTTTCGAGAACGGGTTCCCCCCAGGCTATGGCGCCGGCGGCGACTTCCGAGCGGCGTCGGGCGCCGCGCCGCCTGCCCTTCAGCTTGCCGACATCGCTCGCCGAATAGAGGCTGCGGCGCGGATCGGATTCATCCGCCTTCGCGCGGACGAGACCGCGGCTGACATAAGCGTAGAGCGTCTGCTTCCGGACGGCGAGTTCGGTCAACGCCTTGTCGATGGAAATCCAGTCCATCCTCGCCTCTGGTTGATTATATTGATCAATCTTGACCAACACGACCATGGATCGCCATCTCACCCCCGTCAATCAGGGAGTAAGCGATGGACGCGGGTCTGGAGAAAGTTGTCGCTGCCGAGACGGTGCTGTCGGATGTGCAGGGCGCGGAAGGACGGCTAATCATTCGCGGCCGGGATGTGGAAACGTTGGCCTTGGCATTCAGCTTCGAGCAGACGGCGAAGCATCTGTGGGCGGGGTTCTTCGATGATTTGCCAGACATCAAGGCGGCGTTGGGCAAGGCGCGCGTTGCCGCGTTTGCGCGACTGAAGCCTGATTTCGTGCGGCTCGCGCCGTTGGCCGAGATCGAGGCCTTGCGGGCGGCGCTGGCTCTCGCGCCGGACGGGCATGATGCGGCTTCGGCAATCGATCTCGTGGCGACGATGGCCGTGGCGACGGGCGCCATCGCGCAGATGAAGGCGGGACGTGCCCCGGTGGCCCCCGACGCTGAGACGGGGCATGGGGCGGATTTGTTGCAGATGATCCGGGGTGAGGCGCCGTCGCCGGAAGAAGCGCGGGCGCTGGAAGCCTATCTGGTGACGGTGTCGGATCATGGTCTCAACGCTTCGACGTTCGTGGCGCGCTGCGTGGCGTCAACGCGGGCGGGGCTTGGGTCCGCGGTGATTGCAGCGCTTTCGGGGTTGAAGGGGCCGCTGCACGGCGGCGCGCCGGGACCTGTGCTGGACATGCTGGACGGGATCGGCGCGGCGGATCGTGCAGAGGGCTGGATCCGCAACGCGCTGGATCGCGGCGAGCGGCTGATGGGCTTCGGGCACCGGGTTTACCGCACGCGCGATCCGCGCGCGGATGTACTGAAGCGCGTGGTCAACACTTTGCCGGCGAGCAGTGGGCGGCTTGCGCTGGCGCAGGCGATCGAGGGGCGCATCCTGCAAAAGCTGGCGGCGGAGAAGCCCGACCGGAAGCTTGAGACCAATGTCGAATACTATACGGCGATCCTGCTCGAGGCGCTGGGCATTCCGCGCGGACTGTTCACCTGCCTGTTCGGTTGCGGCCGCGTGACGGGATGGATCGCGCATGCCCGCGAACAGCTGGCGACCGGGCGGTTGGTGCGGCCAGCGTCGATCTATCTAGGGCCGGCGGCCGCAGCGAGCGCGGCGGCCTGACGCTACCAGTCGAGGCGGCGCTCGAGGTCCCTGGCGACAACCGCCATCTCGCCTGATCCGGAGCGCGCACGCACCAGTTCGACGGCGGCAAGCGCAAGTTCAACGCCGTCGATCGGCTTGGGAAGCGAGAGGGACGCGCCGCAAAGTTCGGCGAGCAGGAGAACGTGCTCCAGCGATCGGCTGTGCGCCGCCCTGCCCGCAAGAGCGATGACTGGCGGCATGTTGGGCCGGCTGCACAGGTCGGCCACGAGATCGAGCCCACCCGGAGTATCGACCCCGACCACAAGGACATCGCGATCCGCGAGCGAGCCGCGTGAGGCGGAGACCTGCGCTGGAGCCAGCGCCGAGAATTCAATGGCGGGGTGGCCGAGCGCATCGACCTCCGACATCAATAGATCATCGCCATCGACAACAAGAATCCTCAGTTGGTTTGGCGAACCGCCCATGTCCCACCCAGTTCTGTCCCGGATCCACGCCTGTCCGCGTGATCCCTACCCGTCACAAGCGTTAATCACCGCATCCTAATTATTAGTTGCATCTGGCACCGGGGTGGCCCCTGAAATTCACCCCGGCAGTTCCCCAAGGGACAAAAGAATGCCTATGAAAACGAGGGATAGTAGAAAGCGGATAATGGTCGACGATCTGTCGCATGCAGATGATTCCGAGGACGCGGCCGTCTTCTCGCCGCTGCATCCCGTGTTTGCGGATGCGCCGGACAGCGTGACGTTCCGCAAACTGCGCAAGCGGCTGGTGCGGCAGACGCAGGAGGCAATTCGGGCGTTCGGGATGGTGAGTTCGGGCAAACGGCCGCGCTGGCTGGTTTGCCTGTCGGGAGGCAAGGACAGCTACACCTTGCTCTCCGTGCTGCTTGACTTGCAATGGCAGGGCGCGCTGCCGGTGGACGTGCTGGCGTGCAATCTCGATCAGGGGCAGCCGGGGTTTCCCAAACACATCCTGCCTGAGTATCTGACGCGCGTTGGCGTGCCGCACAGGATCATCACGCAGGACACCTATTCGGTCGTGACGGAGAAAGTGCCGGCAGCGAACACGTACTGCTCGCTGTGCTCGCGGCTGCGGCGGGGGATCTTGTATCGTGTCGCGCGTGAAGAGGGTTGCGAGGCGGTGGTGCTGGGGCACCATCGCGACGACTCGCTCGAAACCTTCATGCTCAACTTCCTGCACGGCGGACGGCTGGCGGCGATGCCGCCGAAGCTGGTGAATGACGCGGGAGACCTGTTCGTGTTGCGGCCGCTTATCGGCTGCGCCGAAGAGGACATTCGCAGGTTTGCGGCGCAGATGCAGTTTCCGATCATCCCGTGCAATCTCTGCGGATCGCAGGACGGGCTGCAGCGGATGCAGATCAAATCGCTGCTGAACGAATGGGAGCAGCGCAATCCCGGCAAGCGCCAGGTGATGGCGCGGGCGCTGAGCCATGTGCGGCCGTCGCATCTGGTTGATAGCGAGCTGTTCGATTTCGCGGGGCTGGAGCTGGGAGAGCCTGGCACAAAGGATGACGGGCTGTAGAACCGCAAGCGAACGCCTAGCGCGAGCCGCCTGACGTGGTGGTTGCCGCGGCCGCGGTTGGGCCGGAGGTGGTTTTGGGGGCTTCGAAGCGTTGCTTCATGGCGGCGGCGAAGGCGTCGACTTTCGGGGCGTCTGCGAGGCGACGGACGGCTTCGGAGAGGGCGGCGCCGGAGACATCGGTCTGCGAGGTGATCAGGTCGAAGCTGGCCTTGTTTGCGTTGCCGTTCATCGCGCCGTCATAGGCGCGGAGCTGGGCGATCATGCCGGCGTCCTTCGCCATGCGCGCGGCGATAGCCGTCTTGAAGATGGTGTCGCCATCCTTCTTCTGCGCCTGGCCCGCGGGCGCCAGCATGGACATCAACGCTTTCGAGGCTTCGGGCCATTTGCGATCGCGCCAGTAGGCGTCGGCGAGGAGCGATTTCGCCTCGACGCCTTCAAGCGGCTCGACGAGTTCGATGACGTGATCGAACTGTCCAAGGTCGCGATAAGCGGCGGCTTCGAGCAGACGGCGTTCGAGCGCGAGCTCCTTCGGCAGTTGCGGCTGGCGCGTCGTGTTGATCGCGGCGAGCGCCTTGTCGGGCCGCTTGTCCCACAGATAGATCGTCGCGAGGTCGACGGCGACGGCGGCTTTGCCGACGCCGCGGATGCGATTGTCAACCTGGTATTGCAGGAGCAGGCTGGCCGGCTCGAGAAGGTCGAATGCGACGAGGCGTTGGGCCAGCTTGCGCACCATCTGGTCGCCATCCGGGCCGATCGGCATGAGGCTGTCGTCGAACTCGTAGAATAGGGCGACGGCCTGAATGGGATCGAGACGGTCGGCCTCGCCGTTGAGGAAGAGGCGGCGGAAATAATCCGAGAGCTTGATGCGCAGCTCGCGCGCGCCCGGCGCGGTGGCGTCGCGCAGCGACGTGGATTGCGCAAGCAGGAGGGCGTCACGGAAGCGGCCGACGCGCATGTATTGGTCGGCGAGAATACCGACGGTCGCCATCTCGACTTCATCGCCGCGCCAGCGATAGCGCAGGGCTTCGAGTTCGGTTGCGGCTTCGTTAGCGTTCATCTTGCCGGCGAGAACGCCGGTTTCCAGACGCTTGAGTTCGGCGCGAACGGCGATCGGCTCGGAGGCGTTCTTCGCGAGCGCGACGAAATCGTCATAGGCGGCGGCGGGACTATCGATGACTGACCGCAAGGTCGCAAGGACGAGCTGGCCGTGTTCCTTGGTCTCGCGGTCGCCATTGGCGACGGCTGTGTTGGCCTGTCGACGCGCGGTGTCGTAGTCATTGGTGCGGAGCGCGGCTTCGGCCCAGGCGGCGGCAAAATCCGCAGCGCGGCCCGAGGGGTAGAGAAAGACCTGCTTGTCTGACGCGCGGAAGAATTCCAGCGCGCGCTCCCATTCGCCACGCTCGACCGCGATCATGGCGCGCCACAGGGCTGCGGACGATTCGCCACGCAGGACGCCGCGCGCGAGATCATCATCGGCCGGCTTGAGACGGCCCGCCATGTAGTTGGCGACGCCGCGCAGACCGACGAAGCTGGGATCCTGTTCAAGCTCGGGACGATCCTCCGCCGCGACCTTGAGAACGCCGAGCGCTTCGTGCGCCTGGTCGTGGCCGAGATGAAAGCGAACGAGATCAAGCGCGGCGCTGGCGCCGGGCGGGGTCGAGGGATCGAGTGAAGCAGCGGCGGATTCGAGGCCCGAGAGCTGTTCAAAATAGGCCGGGCCGCGCGCGGCGCCCCAGCCGGCGAAATCGATAAAGGCCGGGTTGGCCGCCGCCTTGGTGAAGCCGCTGTCGGCGACGACGTCTGGCGTCGATTGGCCGCCGGACGCCATCGAAACAACGACGCGCTCGCCCTCTATGGTGACGACCACGTCGTCGGATTTCGGCGCGATGGCGAGGCCATGGGCGGTGGCCGGAAGCGAGGCTTCAACGAAGTCGCGCGGCGTAGGCGCGGCGGATGACGGGCCGTAGGAGACGGCGACGGCGATCTGGTCGCCGATGACAGGGTCCTCGAACCAGATCAGGCCGGCCGCGCCGATGAGCATCGTTTCGATGCGGGCGCGGCCGCTCTCGCCTGCGCGGCGCGTAGGCGCGAGGAAGCGCTGAGGCTTGGCGCCGGTGGGCGCAAAGCGGAGCGTCCAGACCGACTCATCCATGTCGGCGGAGACGATCAGGCCTTTGGGAATTTCGAGCCGCATCAGCGTGGCGTCCTTTGCACGCATGGTGCGGACGCGATAGCCGGCGGGAAGCTGGGTCGGATCGATCTTGAGATCTGCATTGGCGCCGAAGACCGCCCAGATGGCTGCGCCGCGTGCGAACACGGCGGCGGGCGCGGGGGCGGCGAACGGAACCTGCAGTTCGAGGCCGTTAGCGAGCGGGGCGGCCTTTACGTTGACGAGACCGTTGCGGGGGGCTGGGTCTTGCCAGTTGCCCGACATCTCGGTGACGCGCTCCGGGCCGCCAAGCGTGGCGTCGGCCAGGGCCTGCGCGCTGGCGGCGGCCTTTGCGGCGTCGTCGGCTTCTTTGGTGTTCTCGCTCTCAAGCATCTGCTTGGGCGGCGCAAGGAGGATGGCGCTCTGCTTGCCTTCGGCGGGCTTGTCTGCGGCGGATGTGGGCTTCGCGGGCGCCGGTTTGGCGGCTTCGGCTGTCTGCGGCGGCGCGGGCTTGGTGATATCGACAACCAGCACATCGCCTTCGAGGAAGTGCTTGAGCGGCAGCTTGTCCTTCGAGGTGATGGTGACGAGGTAGCCCTTGTCGGTGTTCTCGCCCTGGAAGTCAGCGAGGTTGGGAGGCGGGGTGATGCGGAGATAGGCGAGGTCGGGCTTGGCGCGCCTGGCGAATTGCAGCTTGAGCGTGCCCTCGCCTTGCGAGACGACTTTGTAGCCGACCCGTGTCGGCCAGTAGAAAGCGACGCGCGAGGAATCGCCTGAATGGCTGCCGCGGACTTCGAGGGGTTCGAGGGCGGCTGGCGGCGGGATGGCGGCGACGCGCTTGGCTTCGGCCTCCGCTGCGCGCTTGGGGACGAGCGGCGAGACGAGCTTGGGTGGCGCGTCGGTGATGGATTCGGGGATGAGATCGATCGCGGTGAGATCGATCGAGGTCGAGACGGCGAGGCGTGGGGCCTGCTTGAGACCGATGCGGGCGGTCATGCCGTCGGGGTCCATGAAGGTGACGGCGGCCCAGCTGGGCAGGCCTTCCTTCAGCTTGTCGAGATTAAGCGTGACCTTCTCGCTGAACGTGAGGATGAGAACCTGGTTAGTGACCTTGGCGCTGATCTTCGGCGCGGTTTCATCGCCATCGCCCCATTTGGCGGTGATGCGGGCATAGCCTGGCGCTTCCTTGAAGGCGAACTGGATCGGGCGATCTGCAAAGGCGGGCGCAGACAGGGAAACAGCCGCCGCTCCCATCATGGAGAGGCGGATCGCCCAGCCAATTGGAAGGCGGCTTGCGCTCACGTTGGCGTTTTCTGCTGCAGGGCTTCGATGCTGGCGGGCGGCTTGGCGAGACCGGCGAGCAGTTTGGTGAGCGCTTCGGCCCGCTTGGGCTGCATTGTCGACAGGACGGCGGCGAGCGTGGCGGGCTTCATTGTCTTGGCGATGTCGAGCAGCAGCGGGTCTTCCATGCCGTCGAATATCTTTGCAGCGTCCTTCGGCTTCATGGACTCATAGGTTTTCACGAGCGCGGCCATGCGCTCGTCGCGCTTGGCATCCATGGCGGTCAGGAGCGTCTGGATTTCTGTCTCGACGGCCTTGAGCTGGGTGATCTGTTCTTGAAGGCGCGAATCGGCGGCGGCGGCGGCCTGTTCGCGGGTTTCGAGACCACCTTCACGCGCGTCGAGCTCCTCGCGGCGTTTCTGCAGACTGCGGAGGACGAGGATTTCCTGCGAGGAGAGACCCATCTCCTCGGCCGCGGAGTTGAGGGTGGTCAAGCACTGTTCCGGCGTGGGGGCGGCGGCTTCGGCGGGCGGAGCGCCCTCTTCTGTCGCAGCAGCGGCGGCTTCTGGCGCTTCTCCGACGCCGGCGGTGAGCTCGGTCTCGGCGGCCGCAGGCGCGGCTGTTTCCGCGGTCTCGGCGGCGACGGCCTGCGCGATGTCGACGCCCTTGAAGGCGAGCGCGCCGACTGCGACGGCGCAGACGACGGAGAGGACACCGACCTTGGGAGTCATGGGCAGGCTCTCCTAGAGCACGCTGCGACGGCGCAATGTGAAGTCGACATTGGCGCGGGCGGTGGCGTGCGCGGTTTCGCGCGGCGGTTCGCGGTAGGGATCGATCGGCATATCGCGCACGTCGCGGACCATCGGTATAGACGCAACCGCCCTGGCTTCGTCGATCTTCGTCTGAAGCTCCTTGCCGGCGGCGTCGGCCGAGCGGCGCAGGGCGGTGACTGCGTTCTGGGCGTGAATGACCGAGTTCTGGAGTTCCTTCGCAGCTTCGAGCATGCGCGCATTGCCGTTGCGCAGCGCCTTCAGCTTGCCGTCGAGGCGCATGCAATAGGCGATTGCGATAACGAGCAGCAGGGCGAGAAAGCCCTCAAGCACGATGGAATAGAGTCCCGCCGACATCATCATCTTGCTTCCAGTACCCGTTTCTTGGCTGCGTTGGTGATCGGCGCTTCGACGCGCATGGCCACTTTCTGACCGATGCGACCGACCTGGCCGTGCGTGAGATGGATGTCGCCGCACATCAGATGTGCTTTCGACTCCGGCGTGGCGTTCATGATCAGCGTGTCGCCGACCTGCAGGTTCATCATCTTGCCGAGCGGCTGGGTGAATTCATCGAGGACGACGCGCAGCGTGGTCGGAGCGGACCAGAGTTCGGTGGCGAGGTGACCTTCCCAGATGTTGTCGCGGCCGAACTTTTCGCCCATGAAGTTCTGCAGCAGCATCTTCCGGATCGGTTCGAGCGTTGCGTAGGGCAGCAGCAGTTCGCAGCGGCCGCCGCGGTCTTCCATGTCGATGCGCAGCTTGACCAGGATGGCGGCGTTGGCGGGCTGGGCGATGGCGGCGAAGCGAGGGTTGGTCTCGATGCGATCGAGTTCGAATTCGACGGCGGTGAGAGGATCGAACGCCTTGCGCGCATCGTGCAGGATGACTTCGACCAAACGGGTGACGAGCACGCGCTCAATCGTGGTGTAAGGCCTGCCTTCGACGCGCATGGCGACGGTGCCGCGGCGGCCGCCGAGCAGAACGTCGACGATCGAGTAGATCAGGTTGGAGTCGACGGTGAGAAGTCCAAAATTGTCGAGCTGCTTGGCCTTGAACACGGCGAGGATGGCTGGCAGCGGGATAGAGTTGAGATAGTCGCCAAAACGCATGGACTGGATCGCATCCAGCGACACTTCCACGTTGTCGGAGGTGAAATTGCGCAGGCTGGTGGTCATCAGGCGCACGAGCCGGTCGAACACGACCTCGAGCATCGGCAGCCGTTCGTAGGAGACGAGCGCGGAGTTGATGAGCGCACGGATGCCGTTGCGCTTGGCGCCGTTTTCTTCCTCGAGCGAGAAGCCGAGGAGCGAGTCGATCTCGTCCTGATTGAGGATGCGCTCGGAGCCGACGGCCTGCTGGGCGAGCGACTGCGCGCCGTCCCCACCCTGGGACTCCGCACTCCATGCATCATCGCCGCCGCCGGGCTTGCCCGAGGCGACGCTGGCTTCCCAGCCAGCTGCAAGTTCTTCGTCTGTGGTTTCCTGAGCCATGTGTTGCTTACTGGATCAGCATGCTCTCGATCAGCACGGCGTCGATCTTCTTGGGATCCATCACTGTGTTGAAGCGATTGAGCAATTCGCGGCGCAGGCGCCAGGTGCCGGTCGAACCGTTGAGATCCTCGACGCGCAACTCGCGCAGAAAGGCGTTCAGCTGGTCCTTCAGGCGCGGCATCAGCTCGGGCACGCGCTTGAATGTGACGGAGCTGCTGGATTCAAGCGTGAGTTCGAGTTCCATGTAGGGCGAGCGTTGGCCTTCCGCGCCGGCGAGATTCACGACCAGCTTGGGCATCGCGTAATAGCAGGGATCGCCATCCTGGCATTCGAGCGGGTGGCCGACATCGCCAGGATCGCCTGCGGCGGCGGCGCCCTCAGCGCCATGCTCGCCGCCAGCAGCGGGGGCGCCATGTTCATCGGCTTTCGCTTCGCCATGGCCTTCTTCGGGCTTGGCGTGACCTTCGCCTTCTTCTTCCTCTTCGCCGTGCGCTTCGGCCGCAGTCGCCGGCGCGCCGCCGCCGAGCAGCATCATCGCCGCAGCGCCGCCCCCGCCAAGCACCAGCACGGCGGGAAGGATGATGAAGAGCACCAGCGTCTTGCCAGCCATCTTCTTCTTGACGGCTGCGCCCTCCTCACCCTCGGCCACCGGCTTATCAGCCTCGGGAGCTTCAGGCTTCTTTGCCTTTTCCTTCTTGGCCATGGCGGCCGCCCCTCTGCCAGCTAGTCCGGGAATCACACGACCCGGGACACTCCGGGCTACCCGGCAAAATCGTCTCCCGATGGTTAAGGATTGGTGGAGATGGGCAAAAGCTGCCGGGTGAAGAACTGCCGGGGCGCCCTGTCTGGCAACATCCCGTTAACCGTGCGGCCCCATGCTGGACCCGTTAATTCCCGTGTCCGCCGCAGAAAACGCGGACCAAGCCCAGCCTGGCTCCATCGCCGCCAAAAGCGCTGCGTGGAGACAAACGGCGGCCCATGGACAATTCATTCATGGTCGGCCTGTCCGCGCAGCAAGTGCTGCAAAAGCGGATGGACACGACCGCGAACAATCTCGCGAACATGACCACTGCCGGCTTCAAGGTCGAGCATCTGGTGACGCGCGACCTGACGGAGAAGCCCGCAACGGCTTCCGACTCGCCCAACGAGATCTCGTTTGCGGATGCGTGGATGCTCCAGCGCGACTTTTCAACCGGCCCGATCGAGCAGACCGGCAACCCGCTGGACTTCGCCATCGAGGGCGAAGGCTTCTTCGCGGTGCAGACGGCGGCGGGCCAGGCCTATACGCGCGACGGTCGCTTCACCCTGAACCAGCAGGGCCAGGTGGTGACGCGCAATGGCGACCTTGTCATGGGCGAAGGCGGCCCGGTCACGCTGAATGCGACAGGCGGGCCGATCTCCGTCTCGCGCGAAGGTTCGATCAGCCAGGACGGCCAGATCGCCGGGACGCTGCGTGTTTCGAACTTTCAGACGCCGGCGGCGCTGGAGAAGGCTGGCAACAATCTATGGCTTGCGACCGACGAGCAGCCGGCGCCCGCGACGGATGCGCGTGTTGTTTCCGGCTTTGTCGAGGGCGCGAACGTCAACGCGGTCAAGGAACTGACCGACATGATCGAGATCAGCCGCGCCTACACGTCGGTTGCGAAGATGATCCAGCAGTCGGACGAGCTTCGCGGGTCTTCTATCGAGAAACTGGCTCGCGTCAGATAATTTTTGGACCACCGCCTGAGGAGGCAAGACTTACATGCGCGCTCTCAACACCGCCGCCACGGGCATGCAGGCCCAGCAGCTCAACGTCGAGGTGATCGCGAACAACATCGCGAACATGAACACGACCGGCTTCAAGCGCCAGCGCGCGGAGTTCCAGGATCTGCTCTACCAGAATGTCGAGCGCATGGGCGTTACCTCCTCCGACGCCGGTACGATCGTTCCGACCGGCGTGCAGGTGGGCGTGGGCGTCAAGGCCGGCTCGGTCTATCGCGTGACCGAACAGGGCGGGATGACGCAGACGAGCAACCCTTATGACGTCGGCATTTCCGGCGAAGGTTATTTCATCGTCCAGCTGCCCGATGGCCGCGACGCCTATACGCGCGCGGGCAATTTCGCGCTGTCGCCGGACGGGCAGCTGGTGACCGAAGACGGCTTCACCGTGGCGCCAGGGATCTCGGTTCCGCTCGATGCGGTAGGTGTTTCGATCAACCGTCAGGGCGTTGTGCAGGCGATCATGGCGGATGGCAGCGATCCGCAGGATGTCGGCGCCCTCGAGCTGGCGCGCTTCGTAAACCCGGCGGGTCTTGAAGCGATCGGCGACAACGCCTTTCTCGAAACGCCGGCTTCGGGCGCAGCCAATCGCGGACAGCCGGCGGCCGTGGGCTTTGGCTATCTGCAGCAAGGCTTCCTTGAGACTTCGAACGTCAACGCAGTGACGGAGATTTCGTCGCTGATCACGGCGCAGCGCGCTTACGAGATGAATTCGAAGGTCATCACCACGACCGACGAGATGCTGCGCGCCACCAGCAATCTGCGTTAAGTTTCATGACCCGTATCGCCGCTCTTGTTCTTTCCGTCCTGCTGCTCGCGCCGCTCGCGGTCGCGCAGCGCACGGGCGTGAAAGTGATCGGCGACTGGATAACGCTGGGCGACGTCGCGCCCGTGACGGGCGAGCATGCAGGCATTCTGCTTGGGCCGGCGCCGCCGCCAGGGCAGACGCTGGCGCTCGACCCGGCATTCCTGATCGCGACAGCGAAGAATGCGGGCGTGATCCTCGCGATTCCGCTCGATCAGCCCATCATGGTGACGCGCGCGACCGGCAATGCGACGCCGGCGCCGGTGGCGAACACCGCGCGGGCTGCAACGCCGGCGGCGCAGATTGGCGGAACGACGAGCCCCGGAGAGGTTCTGGTATTTGTACGTGACGTGCCGCGCGGTCATGTCCTCGCTTCCAGCGATGTGAGCTGGGAAGCAGCCAGCCCCACCCGCCCGATCCGCAACGGCGCCGATGCGCAGGCGGTCGGCATGGAAGTGAAGCGCGCCATCAAGGCTGGCCAACCCGTGCTGGCGCAGGACCTGAAACAGCCGGCGCTGATCCGCAAGGGTGAACCGGTGAAGCTGGTTTATGTCACGGCGGGCGTCAGGCTCAGCGTCGATGGCGTCGCGCAGAACGAAGCAGCGAAGGGCGAGCCTGTTCGCGTGCTCAATAGCTATTCCAAACGGACCGTCGAAGCCGTGGCCGTAGCCAGCGGCGAGGCCCGGGTCAACGGCAGGTAGAACAGATGAAACACGCAATCACAACCGGAGCTGGTCTGGCCGCGCTTATGCTTGGCGGCTGCGCGGGGATTAATGAGGCGATCGCGCCGCCGCAGCTGACGGCGATCTCGAACCCCGCGACGATCGCAGGATCGCAGCGCGTCTCCATGCCGCTTCCGACGCCGAATGTGGAAGCGCAAGCGCCGAACTCGCTGTGGCGGGCGGGCGCGAAGTCGTTCTTCAACGACCAGCGCGCCAGCAAGATCGGCGACATCCTGACAGTCAATATCGAGATCGCGGACTCGGCGCAGCTGAACAACACGACGGCGCGCAGCCGCACGGGCAGCACAGAGACGGGCGTCCAGGCCCTGCTCGGGCTGGAGGACACTATCCAGAATGCGTTGCCGGGTACGCCTTCGCTCGACCCGGCGGTGGGCTTCAATTCGAGTTCCGCGTCGAACGGCACAGGTTCGGTGAATCGGCAGGAGACGGTTAATCTCACCGTCGCCGCCGTGATCACGGACCGCCTGCCGAACGGCAACCTTGTGATCGGCGGCAGCCAGGAAGTCCGCATCAATAACGAGCTGCGCGAGCTGCTGGTGTCGGGCGTGATCCGCCCGGAGGATGTGGCGTCGGACAACACGATCGCGCACACCAAGATCGCCGAGGCGCGCATTTCCTATGGCGGCCGGGGCGACATCAGCCAGGTGCAGCGCGACAAGTATGGCAAGCTGATCTACGACCAGATCACGCCTTTCTAGGCTGCAGGCTTTTCGTCTTTCGGAATGTTGTCCAGCTTGCCGCCGCGGGCGAGCTTCTTGACGCCCATCCAGGCGCCGAGGCCGCAGACGGCGGTGACCCCCAGCATGGCCAGCACGAGCAGGATCTCGCGGAGGGGCGAGGTCAGGAAGTCGAACGTGTGCAGCGCCATGTGCCAGATGCGGAAGCCCTTGGCGCCGTCATCGGCGATGAAGCGCAGACTGCCGGTGTCGGGATCAAGATAGAACCGCGTGTCGTCGCTCGATTCTACGCGCACGACCGGCAGGTCGGACGACGAGGCGCCTGGATAATAATATTCGTCAGCTGAGGTCATGAGAACGAAGCGCGGCGGACCCTTGTCGCTGGCGAGGAGATCGGCGGCGCGCTGGCGGGCGGCGTCATCGAAGGGCGCAGGCTGGCCATTGGCGTCGATGCGACGGCGCGAGCCGTCGGCAGACTGCCAGATGAACCAGGGGCGCCCCTCGATCTGGGTGAACGTCACAAGGCTGCGTTCGCGCGATACGGTGCGCAATGCAATGGCCTGCGCTTCGAAGGCGGGCCTGGCTTCGGCCCAGGTAATGGGCTTGCCGGCGTAACGATCCGCCGCCTCGCCGGCTGCGGGGCCGCTTTCAAGCCAGCCCCAGGGCTGCATCGAGGTGAAACCGGAAAAGCTGAAGGTCAGCACAAGCACGCCGAAGACGAGCCCGATCATGTGGTGCCAGAACTTGGCGCCGCGATAGGGCGAGGCGAACTTGCCGGTGGAATGGCGGCGGCGAAACTGGCGAAGGCCGACAAAAACGCCAAGCATGGTGAGGAAACAGCCGGCGAGCGAGGTCCAGATGATGACCTGCTGCCAGAGCGGCGTGTTGCGGCGGAGTTCAGTGAAATACAGCCAGTGCGGGATTGCGCCCAGCCATGACCAGACGCGCAGCGACGCCGTCGTGCGCTGGCTGACTTCGCCGGTCTTTGAGGAAATGTAGAGGACCGTCTGTTCGGGGTCGTTCAGGGGGACTTCGTAGAACGGACGGCTATTGTTGAAATAGCCGGCGACGACGAACTCGTCGCGTTCCATGAGCTTGGTGAGCGTGGGTTGGCCGGCAAGCTTGTGGCGTTGGAGGTAGGTGCGGGCGACGCCGAGGGCGTCGGCTTCGCTGATCTGATCGATCTTCGCGGCGGTCGCGAGATCGTAGAGGCCGCTCGCCCTCTCCGCGCCCGTGCTCCATGCGACAGACATGACAGGACGACCGGCCAGCATCTCGATGCGTGCGTATGACAGCGTGGCGGCGTCGGGGATTGCGGGCAGCGCAATGCGGTCTGGCGAGATGATGGGGGCGAGCCCCTCGACACGATAGTCACGATCGCCCAGCGTTGTGGCGGGATAAGGATTCCAGATCATCACCACGCCCGTGATGCACCATAGCAGCATCAGCAGGCCAAGCGTCGCGCCCATCCAGCGATGGAGCGCGAACAGGAAGCGGATCAGTCTGGCCTTGATCAATGTCCGCCCCGGATGAGCCTCGCTCGAATGCGACAGCGCCCGGTCTGTATACAAACCGGGCGCGCAAGCGGAAATGATTTGTGGGCGACGGGCCGGTTTTGGGAGCGCGGACTAAGCCGCGTCCCTCTCTTTCTTCTTCGCCTTTTTGACCTTGTTGATGGCGTAGGAGCGTTTCAGGCGCGAGAGGTGGTCGATGAAGAGCGTGCCCTGCAGGTGGTCCATCTCGTGCTGGATGCAGACAGCATACATGCCTTCCGCCCACTCCTCGACCTGCTCGCCCTTATAGTTGAGGTAGCGCAGCTTCACGCGATTGGGACGCTCCACTTCGTCGTAGAAATCCGGGACGGAGAGGCAGCCCTCTTCATAGATCTGCTTCTCGTCATTGAACTCCAGGATTTCGGGGTTCACGAAATAACGGGGTTCGGGCTTTTCGCCTTCCTTGGCGAGGTCCATCACGATCACGCGGACGGGTTCGCCGATCTGCACGGCGGCCAAGCCGATGCCTGGCGCGGCGTACATCGTCTCCAGCATGTCATCCATAAGCGCGCGCGTATGGTCAGTGACCGTGTCAACGCGCTTCGACACCTGTTTCAGGACAGGGTCAGGAACGGTGAGGATGGAACGGATAGCCATAACGGCTAGCTATGGACGAGCCCGGTTTTCGTCAAGTGAACGAGCCCGTGAGGAGTGCTTCATGATCGGGGAAAGCCGCTGACAGGAGGGTTATTTCCGCTTTCCGCCCGCCGCCTGCGGCTGCAGGGCGTCCAGTAGCGGGGTATCGGACTTTACCTCTGCTATCTGCGCCTGCGGCGTACGGGCGCGGACGCCGAGTTCCCCGGGCGCTTCAACGGCGCGGTCTTCAGTCGGGATCTGGAGCTCCTCGAAGCGCCGGACCTGCGGCATGACCTTCCGCTCGTAGGAGCCGACCAGCGAGTTGTAGCTGTCGACTGCCTTGTCGAGGTTGGAGCCGACTTTCGACATATGGTCGGTCATCACGGACAGGCGCTGGTAGAGTTCCCGGCCCAGCTCCACCGCCTGCTCGGCATTGCGAGCCGCCTGCTCCTGGCGCCAGCCATAGGCGACGGCCTTGGCGAGCGCGATCAGGGTCGATGGCGTGACGATGATAACGCTATTCCTGGAGGCGAAATCGAAAATCTCGCGATCATGCTCCAGCACGGCGGCGTAGAAATTCTCGCCCGGCATGAACATGGCGACGAAGTCGACGCGATCTGAGAAACCTTTCCAGTAGTCCTTGCGGGCAAGGTTCGTGACGTGAGCGCGCACCTTGGCTGCGTGGGCGGCCAGGAAGGCCTGACGCTTCGCCGGGTCGCTCTCGTTGGAGGCGGCGAGGTAATCGTCGAGCGAGACTTTGGAGTCGATCACCAACTCACGGCCGCCCGGCATGCGGACGATGACGTCGGGGCGGATACGACCTTTTTCGGTTTCCGAGGAGTTCTGCTCGGTGAAGTCGGCGTAGGGCGACAGCCCCGACATTTCCAACACGTTGCGGAGCGTCTCCTCGCCCCAGCGGCCGCCGTGGCGGGTGGTGGACAGCGCGCTGGCCAGCTTGCCGGCCGCGCTTTCCGTCTTCCGCACGCTTTCGCTGACGCCACGGATCTGTTCTTCCAGCTTGGCGCGGTCTTCCGAGCTGATTTTTTGAATCTCGTCGACCTTCTTCTGGAACTGGCCGAACGTTTCCGAGATCGGCTTGAGCATCTTGCCGAGTTCGCCTTCGGCGCCCTCCTTGTGCTTCTTCAGCGTCTCGTCCGCGATCGCCACGAATTGCTGCTGCGATTTGAGAAGCGCGGCATCGGCCAGCGACTTGAAGCGGGCCTCGCTTTCGGCCTGCATCTTCGCCAATTGCTCGCGCTCGCGCACCATGCTGGCGTCGCGTTCGGTCATCTTGGCGGCTTCAGCGGCGTGGAGCCTTTCAGCGGCTTCGGCGCGCTGGCGCAAGGCCGAGACCTCGGACTTCAGTGCGACGACTTCCTTGCTGCGCTCGGCCAATTCAGCCGAAAGGTGCGCGGTGTCCGGCGGCTTGCGCTGCGAGAACACGAAGGCTGCCGCGGCGGCGGCCAGAGCGATGACCAGAAGAATGATGTGAAGCGTATCAAGCGTCATGCCTGCGACCATATGTTCATTATTTGTTCCGATCAACCAAAAGGCGTCGGAGCGTCGCGTGATTCTAGCGATAAGAGAAAATCAGTCGCGCATGCCGCGCTTGGGTCGCCAGCCTTCCGGCATGTACGGATAGTTGGGCACACCCTCGAAAGCGTCGTCAGGGACATCCGTGCCGAACACGTCGAGCGGATTGTTGGCGCGGCGCGCGTTCGTCCGCACGTCGCTGGCAACGCGCCTGATCCGATCGCGCATCAGCCACATCCCGAATCCGACGCCCACGCCGACCGCGGCTAGTGTCAGTACAACCGGTACGTGTTTGCGTTTCACCATGGGACGTTCCAGCCGTCTTTTCTATCGCCTCGACGCCATCGCAGCCGCGATCGTGCCATCGTCGAGGTGATCGAGTTCTCCGCCCACGGGCACCCCGTGGGCCAGGCGCGTTACCTTCACAGGCAAATGCGCCAGCCTGTCTGTGATGTAGTGGGCGGTGGTCTGCCCGTCCACGGTTGCATTCAGCGCCAGGATTACTTCGCGCACATCTGTGGCCCCGGCGCGCTCCACCAGCCCCGCGATATTGAGGTCGTCGGGGCGTACGCCGTCGAGGGCGGACAGGGTTCCCCCGACCACATGATAACGCCCCCGGAAGACGCCGGAACGCTCCATCGCCCAAAGATCCCCCACCTCTTCCACTGCGCAGATGACGGATGCATCCCGGCCCGGGGCGATGCAGACGGAACACGGGTTCACGGTGTCGAAATTCCCGCACTGACGGCAGATTTCGACCTTGGCGGACGCATCTGCGAGCGCCGCCGCAAGAGGCCCCAAAAGCTGGTCGCGTTTTTTCAGCAGATGCAGCGCCGCCCGGCGAGCCGAGCGCGGACCGAGCCCGGGCAGTTTCGACAGGAGGTCGATCAGGCGGAGGATTTCGGGGCCGGCGGAGCGGTTGATCATGGGAGGCGTTGCGCTTTCATGCACTGGACATAGTCGCCCGAGGCGTTGACAGGAACACCCTGCAGGCTGCGCCGAGACGATACACCCAGGAACTGAACCGGCCACCCGGGGGCCCGCCGAGCGTCACTTCCTGCGCTTTGAAGCTGCGCGGGCCGCGTCCTGCAATTCCTCGAAGTCGGACCGGAGGACATAGTCGCGAACGAAGTCGACGGAGACGACGCGGCCGATGAAGCTGGCGAACATCCAGTCGATGTCGCGCTTGGCGACAAGGCCGCGCCGGGTGAGGCCGGAGACGAATTCGAAGAAGTTGAGCAGATCAATCAGTTCGCCTTCGAGCGCCTTGGGCATGCCCGGCGTCGACAGTTCGGTTTTGAGGGCGGCGAACTCGGGCGAGTCCGGATTGGCGAGCACGAAGCGGATGCGGCGGTAGCGGTCGGATTCGAAGAACATGCGGTAGAGTTCGCGTACCTGTTCCGTCTGGCGCATGCGCTCGGAGCGCAGATAGCGGAACAGGCCGAAGAGACCGGCGAGCAGCGCCGCGACAAAGGTGAAGGCCGACGCCCAGTTGCGCGCGAGTTCGGACCAGTAGAGGCCCGCATCTGCGCCGTTCGAAATGACATCCATCTGCGACTCCACGCTGCGTCCCGCGCAGCATCATGACTCGCAGCGCTTATTCAAGAGCCGACAGATCGTGTCAGCTGGTCTTCAGCTTGTCGCACAGATTGACCTTCGAAGGCGTCGTGGCGCGCCACTCGTATTCCAGGTGCTGAAGGTCGCGCACTGGTCGGCCATTGCGCGTGGCGGGAACGAAACCCTGCGCCGAGAGGCAACGGACCGTAGGTTCAAGGAAGATCGGATCGCTGCAGACGCCATCGGCGCTGAGGAGGCTGCCGTCGGGGCCGATCTCGAGCTCCATCTGGCAGCAACCGGAAAGCTGCTTCTCGCGGGCGGGCCTGGGATAGCGACAGGCGTCGGGACGGAAGCCGCCGGCATACTGCGCTTCGGTCTTTTTCCCCGGCGTCGCCGCAGGCTGAGCCAGCCCCACGCTGCCGAGGCCGGCAAGGATCGCGACGGTTGCAAGGGCCAAGCGTGAGCGGATGGTCAATCCTCCCGTGACGGCCTGAGGCTAGACCGGCGTTGCCTAGCTTGGCAATTCGCGCTGTAGGTCTAAGATGCAGATCACCCTGCTCTCGGTCCTGGATTATGCAGGCGTGGCGACGTTCGCCGCGTCCGGCGCCCTCATGGCCGCCCAAAAGCGGCAGGATGTGGTGGCGTTCATCTTCTTCGCGGCGATCACGGGCGTAGGCGGCGGAACCCTGCGCGACCTGCTCATCGATGCGCCGGTCTTCTGGGTGCTCGATCCAGGATACGTGATCGTGTGTTCGGTCGTGGCCGTGCTGGTCTATCTGACACGCGGGCGCGGCGTGCACGAAAAGACGCTGCTGTGGCTCGATGCGGCGGGGCTGTGTGTCTATGCGGTCGTGGGCGCCGCAAAGGCGCTGTCGCTGGGCGTGCATCCGGTGATCTGCGTCGTGATGGGCGCACTTACGGCAACATTCGGCGGCATCATCCGCGACGTGCTGGCCGGCGAACCGTCAATCCTGCTGCGACGCGAACTCTATATCACGCCGGCGATCGTCAGCGCGGGCGTCTTCATTGTGATGCGCACGCTCAGCATGGACTGGACATGGGCCAGCGGCATCGCCGTCGCGCTCGGCTTCATCGTTCGCGCCGGCGCCATCCAGTGGAAGTGGCACATGCCGGCGTTTGAGCCGCCCCGAAACAAGTCTTAGGTTCGCGCGTCCGCCCGTGTCCTCCGGGACGCACCTTTCAGGCGCCCCTCAGGATCAGGGCCAATTCGCTAACAGCTGTTCAGTCCTCGTCCTGAGGAGGCCGTGCGCCGTCTCGAAGGATGAAGATGTCGCGCAGGTCAGTCGTCGCGGATCGTGCGTTCCTTGCGTTCGTGGCGTTCCTGCGCCTCGAGGCAGAGGGTGGCGATCGGGCGGGCGTCGAGCCGCTTCACGCCGATCGGCTCGCCGGTCTCTTCGCAATAGCCGTACTCGCCGAGTTCGATGCGTCGGAGAGCAGCTTCTATCTTGTTGATCAGCTTGCGCTCGCGGTCGCGCGTGCGCAATTCGAGCGCGCGATCTGCTTCGGAGGAGGCGCGATCCACGAGATCGGGAATCGGCGCGACGTTCTCCTGCATCCCCGTGATCGTCTCGCGGTTGCCCTGAAGGATTTCCTCCTTCCAGGCGATCAGCTTTTCCTTGAAATACTTGAGCTGTTTCTTGCTCATGTAGGGCTCGTTCTCGGTCGGCTTATAGGTGGCCGTCTTGGAACTCATCGCTTGTGCTCCCTAGGCCGGCCCATCCCCAGGGCCGCCTTAGCTGGGCGGGCTATATATAGGAGCCCGCCTACTCCGTAAACGGGCTCAGTCATCCATGATTCGCGCCTGGCGTGTTGAAATTGTTGCGAATTTTTGACGACGCTCGTTTAGCATGCTTAATGCGTGAGTATTCGCTCACGGAACTGCGCATTGCCGCGGCGCAGCAATTATTGACTGCACAGACATCAGGCTGGCTCGGCTTCGCGTTCCAGCTTGGCGGCTTCGACTGCGACGCGGACTTCCGCCCAATTTAGCGTATCATCAAGGCCGATATCGCCGGTGGCGTCGCGTTGTTCAGACAGGGCGCCTTGAAGAAGCGCAAGATGGCGCTGTGATGGGCCTTCGCCCAGCATGGCCAGCTGCAGGCGATCGAGTGCGTCGAGCAGGCGGCGGCCCTTGCGTAGCGCGCGATCGCGGGCTTCGAGCCCGCCTACGCCCTGAAGCGCAAACAGGGCGGAGAGCCCGGATACCCCAGCCGCCCCGGAAACACCTGCGGCTGCAGCGCGTGGCGCTACCCCATCGGCGGCGAGCAGGCGGCTGAAGCCTTCGGCCGCGGGTTTGGCGCCGCCGCCAGCGGTTGCAGATGTCGACGAGGTGGAACTGACCTTCATCTCAGCACGTCTCCTGCCCGGCAGATTTGGCCTAGTTGGTTAATGGCGGCTTAAGGAAAGTTTCCCATCGGGAAACGAGGCTTAAGGCTTTGTTGCGAATTGCCGGACGAAACTCCGGACAAGAACGCTGCGGCCAGAACGGTCGGAAATTTCCGTCACCCGTACCCTGGGATCTCATGCGCGTGCTCG
>Ga0138256_10000726_pt1 | contig 35385 bp, 31 predicted proteins | sample KNB2016incub_MG_FD_105486 | JGI IMG/M metagenome (GOLD analysis project Ga0138256, IMG submission 105486) | Active sludge microbial communities from wastewater in Klosterneuburg, Austria - KNB2014incub_MG | ecosystem: Engineered > WWTP > Activated sludge > Unclassified | place: Austria... | reverse complement strand
TTTTACTACTGGATGGCGAAGACCTTCTCGATCAGCGATCGCTTCTTCAGCTCGACGCTGGGTCCGACCTGGCCGAACCGGTTCTTCTTCTATGCCGGCACGGCCTGGGGCAACACCAAGACCGGCACGCTCGATCCGGTGGCCGACCCCATCTACAAGCAGGCGCCGCGCATCACCGATCTGATGAAGTCCGCCGGAAAGAGCTGGAAGATCTATCGCGACGGCCTGACCTCGTTCGCGGTGCTGTTCGGCCTGAGCGGTGAGAACTATGGCAGCAAGCTGACGGATCTGGCGACCGACGTCGCCAATGACAAGCTCGCGAACCTGGTGCTGATCGATCCCTCGTTCAACGGTCAGTATCAGAACGACGAGCACCCGCCGACCAACCCGCAGCTGGGTCAGAAGCTGGTGGCCGACGTGTACGCGACGCTGACCTCGAACCCCGCGGTGTGGAAGAAGACGGTGTTCTTCCTGATCTACGACGAGCACGGCGGGTACTACGATCACGTGCCGCCGCCGGACGCCTGCGAGCCGGACAACTACCTGCCGCCCACCCACGGCTTCGGCCGCCTGGGCTTCCGGGTGCCGATCTTGGTGGCCTCGCCCTACGCGAAGGCGGGCTACGTCAGTCACTTCGTCACCGATCTGACCAGCGTCACGCGCTTCATCGAGAACCGCTTCGACCTGCCGGCGCTCACGGCGCGAGACGCGAATGCCTGGCCGCTCCTGGATCTGTTCGACTTCGCGAACCCGCCCTTCGTCACGCCGCCCAGCGGGGCACCGAGCGCGACGCCGAATCCCGCGCACGTCCAGTGGTGCGCCACTCACCCGCCGGGGACCGGCAAGCCATGATCGCCAGGCTGTGGGCCCTTGCCCTGGCCAGCGCCGCCCTGGCCTGCAACACCCTGAGCGGGCTCGACCGGCTGGAGAAGGCGGACTGCGTCGAGGGCTGCGGCGGCGCGGCGGGCTCGGGCGCCCTCGCCCCCGAATCGCCCTCCGTCGGCCGCAGCTCGAGCTGCGTGATCCTGTCCGACAAGAGCGTGCGCTGCTGGGGTGCCCACCCCGGGGTTGCTCCCGGTACGGTGACCACCACTCCGGTCAAGGTCGACGCGCTGGCGGACATCGACGGCATCTCGGTCGGGCTCGGTCACAGCTGCGCCGTGGATGGCTCGGGGGTGGTCTGGTGCTGGGGCCAGAACGACCACGGGCAGCTGGGCGACGGCACCACCGGTCCGAGCCCCGTTCCGAAGGCGGTGCCGGCCCTGCCGTCCATCGACACCGTGATCGTCGGGGACGCGCACTCGTGCGCGTACACCAGCCCCGACGTCGATCCGGTGCAGGCCTTCTGCTGGGGTCGGAACGACTCGGGCCAGCTCGGCGATGGCACCACCACCGACCGCCCGAACCCGGTGAAGCTTGCGCTGCCCGGGGGCGCCAAGGTCGTTCGCATCAGCCCGGGCACGGGCTTCACGCCGGCCATCATCGACGTTGCGGGGGTGCTCGAGACCTGGTGCTGGGGCAAGAACGACAAGGGCCAGTGCGGTCAGCCGACGAGTCAGGCCGTGATCGCGACCCCGACCAAGATCCCGGGCCTGCCGCAGCTCGAGCGCGTGTACGGCGGCAGCGAGCACGTCTGCGGGCGCACCGCCGGCACCAAGCTGCCCTGGTGCTGGGGCTCGAACGAAGACGGCCAGGTCGGGCAGAACCAGAGCAGCCCCAGCGAGGCGCCGGCGGCGGTGATCGGCGGCGTGGCGGTCGACACCATGTACGTGGGTGCGCGCCACAGCTGCCTGATGAAGAACAGCAGCGTCGAGGGACAGTGCTGGGGCGCGAACGACTTCGGCCAGTTCGGCGGGCAGCCCGGCGCCGACGCGCTGATGCCCACCGACGCGCCCTACTTGAACGGCGCGTCGACCTCGATGCGCCAGGCCGAGCATGGCTGTCGGATCTTGGACGGCGTGGTGACCTGCTTCGGGGCCAACGACAGCGGTCAGCTCGGAACTGGCAAAACCGAGCCGTTCAGCCCGCCCGCGGTGGTCGATCTAGGCCTGTGAGGCGGGCGGCCCGTATGATTGGGGCGTGACCCAGCTCAGCGAGGGGACCGAAGTCACCCCGTCGATTCGACTCAAGCGACGCTTGGGCGCCGGCGGCATGGGCTCGGTCTGGGTGGCGGATCACGCTGCGCTGCGCACCGAGGTGGTGGTGAAGTTCCTGGCCGATCGACTGGTCGAAGACACCACCAGTCAGGCGCGCTTCGCCCGCGAGGCCTCAGCCGCTGCGCAGGTCAAGAGCCCCCACGTGGTGCAGATGCTCGATCACGGCATCATGGCCGGCGGGCACCCGTTCATCGTGATGGAGCTGCTCGAAGGCTGCGATCTGTCCCAGGCGATCAAGCGGCGGCGGCTGTCGCCCGCCGAGGTCGCCCACGTGATCGAGCACGTGGCGCTGGCGCTGGACCGCGCCCACGCCAAGAACATCGTGCACCGCGACATCAAGCCCAACAACATCTTCTTGTGTGAGGTGGGCAGCGGGTCACCGTTCGTCAAGCTGCTCGACTTCGGCATCGCGCGCGAGGGCGATCAGAACCTGACCACCACCGGCAACCTGGTGGGCACGCCGGCGTTCATGAGCCCCGAGCAGCTCTCGGGCAAGCCGGTCGACGCGCGCGCCGATCTCTGGTCGCTGGCGATGGTGGCGCTCAAGGCGCTGACCGGGCAAAACCCCTTCGAGCGACCGACCATCCCCGAGACCATGGGCGCGGTGGTGCACGGTGATCTGCCGGTTCCGTCGGCGCTGCTCCCCGGGCTCCCCGCCGGCGTCGACGCGTGGTTCGCGTGCGCGTGCTCTCGTGACCCGGGCGCGCGCTTCGCTTCGGCGCGTGAGCTGTCCGAGGCCCTGTGGGCCGCCATCGACCTGCCCAAGACCCTGCGCTCGTCCCCCAGCGCCAGCCTGCCGCCCGCGGTCGCTCCGGCGGCGGCGACCACCGTCTCGATCACGCCCGGCGAGCCCATCACCGAGGGCACCCTGCGCTCCACCGTCGACCACCCGTCGCTCCCGCCCCGCCGCCCGCGTACGGGCTGGGTCGCCGTAGCGGGCGTGGCGGTGGTGGCGCTGGTGGGCGGCGCCTACGCCCTGGGCGCGTCCCGGCCCGGCGCGGCGTCCCTCTTGGGTCGAGCGCTGCCGCACGCTGCAGCGCTGGCCCGGCGAGTCGAGGCGAAGCCCCCGAACGCGCCGCCGCCCAGCGCTGCCGCCCCGAGCGCCGAGCCCAAGCGCGCTCCGGCGCGGCCGTCACCGGGCAAACCCAAAGGGGGCGACGATGACGACCTGGGCTTCTGAGCGCGCAATGGCCGTGGTGCTCGCCCTGTCGCTGGTCGCCGGGGCGGCGGCCGCCGAGCCCACGCCGCAAGAGAAAGAGACCGCCCGCAAGCTGGTCAAGGCAGGCCGGGCGAAGAAGCAGGCGGGCGATGCCAAGGGGGCACTGGACGACTTCAAGGCGGCCCACTCGATCATGGGCGTGCCGACCACTGGCATCGAGCTCGGCAAGGCGCAGATCGAGGCGAAGCAGTGGGTCGAGGCGCGCGACACGCTGCTCGCGGTGTCGCGCACGTCGCCGGCACCCGGCGAGTCGCCGCTGTTCGCCAAGGCCCGCGCCGAAGCCAAGGCGCTGGCCAAAGAGCTCGAGCCGAAGATCCCGCAGCTGACCCTGGATCTGGAGCACGCGCCTGCGGGCGCCCGCGTCCTGGTCAACGGCGTCGAGGTGCCGGCCGCCGCGCTCGCGGCGCCGCTGGCGCAGAACCCCGGCCGAGTCAGCGTGCGCGCGACCCTCGACGGCCGCGAGGTGAAGGCCGAGGTCGAGCTGGCGGAGGGGCAGAGCCGAACGCTGAGCCTCGATCTGGCCAAGCTGGCGGCGCCCGAGAAGAAGCCCCAGCCCCGACCCTCCGCCGCGGCCGGCACGAGCCCCTGGGTGTACGTCGGGTTCGGCGTGGCCGGGGCGGGTGTTCTGGTCGGCAGCGTCAGCGGCGGCGTTGCGCTCTCGAAGGCGTCGGCCGCGAAAGAGGACTGCGTCGACGATCGCTGCCCGCCGTCCACCCACGACGACATCGACTCGGGTCGCACCTGGGGGACGGTGTCGACCGTCTCGTTCATCGTGGCGGCGGTCGGTGCGGGCGTGGGCGGCTATGCCCTGTGGAGCTCGAAGCCCGAGAAATCCCGGGTCGAAGCCTGGGTGGCTCCCGCCAGCGCGGGCGTTCGCGGTAAGTTCTGAGCGCAATGAGACAGCTCCGACGCGTCTGCGTGTACTGCGCCTCGAGCAATCAAGTGGCCGAGCACTGGCGCGAGACCGCCCGCGCCATGGCGCGTTGCCTGGCGCGCCGAGGGATCGGCGTGGTCTTCGGCGGCGGCAGCGTGGGCTTGATGGGCGCCCTGGCCGACGCGGCGCTGGGCGAAGGTTGCGAGGTCATCGGGGTCATCCCGCGCAAGCTCCTGGAGCTCGAGCTGGCCCACCTGGGCGTGACGGAGCTCTTGGTGGTCGACACCATGCACCAGCGCAAACACCGCATGGCCGAGCTGAGCGACGCTTTCGTGGCGCTGCCCGGCGGGTGGGGCACGCTGGAAGAGATCTTCGAGGTCACCACCTGGACGCAGCTCGGCTATCACGAAAAGCCGGTGGGTCTGCTCAACGCCGGCGGCTACTACGATCACCTGCTGACGTTCCTGGATCACGCGAGCGAGCTGGGCTTCATCCGCCCGGCGCATCGCCCGATCTTGCAGGCGTCTGCCGATCCCGACGCGCTGATCGAGCTCTTGCTCTGCGCCGAGCTGCCGAAGCTGGACGGCGCGGTGCTGCGCGGGCCAGCGGGGCCCTGAGCGCGAGAGGCGCTGGCGCTGGCCGCAAGTGACCCCTCGCACGAGGGCCGGAGACGGCGTAAAGTCCGCGGTCCTTGCTTCCGAGGTGCCCGCCGTGACCGCCGACCGCCCCAAGGACTTCATCCGCGACATCATCGACGCCGATCTGGCCGCCGGCCGGCATCAGAAGATCGTGACGCGCTTCCCGCCCGAGCCCAACGGCTACCTTCACATCGGCCATGCCAAGAGCATCTGCCTGAACTTCGGCATCGCGCGGGACTATGGCGGCGTGTGCCACCTGCGCTTCGACGACACCAACCCCACCACCGAAGACGTCGAATACGCCGAGGCCATCATGCGCGACGTGCGCTGGCTGGGCTTCGACTGGGGCGACAAGCTGTTCTACGCGTCGGACTACTACGAGCGGCTCTATCAGCTGGCCGAAGAGCTGATCGAAAAGGGCTTGGCCTACGTCTGCGACCTGAACGAGGAAGAGATCAGCGCCTACCGCGGCACCATCACCGAGGCCGGGCGCCCCAGCCCGTATCGGGAGCGATCGGTGGCGGAGAACCTGCAGCTGTTCCGGAGCATGCGCGCCGGTGAGTTCCCCGATGGGTCGCGGGTCTTGCGCGCCAAGATCGACATGGCTTCACCCAACATGAAGCTGCGCGACCCCCTGCTCTACCGCATCAAGCACGCGCACCATTATCGCTCCGGTGACGCCTGGTGCCTCTACCCCCTGTACGACTTCGCCCACCCGCTCTCGGACGCCATCGAGGGCATCACCCACTCGATCTGCACGCTCGAGTTCGAGAACAACCGCGACATCTACGACTGGCTGGTGGACCACCTGACCCTGCCGGCACGCCCCCGGCAGTACGAGTTCGCGCGGCTGAACTTGACGTACACGCTGATGAGCAAGCGCAAGCTGCTCCAGCTGGTGGAAGAGAAGCGCGTCAGCGGCTGGGACGACCCCCGCATGCCCACCATCGCTGGCCTCAGGCGCCGGGGGGTCACGCCGGAAGCGCTGCGCGCCTTCGCCACCCGGGTGGGGGTGGCCAAGAACAACAGCACGGTGGAGCTGGCGCTGTTCGAGCACACCCTTCGCGAAGATCTGAACGAGCGCTCGCCGCGCGTCTTGTGCGTGCTCGATCCGCTCGAGGTGGTGATCGAGAACTATCCCGCGGGGCAGAGCGAAGAGCTGGACGCGGCGCTCTGGCCCCACGACGTGCCCAAAGAAGGCAGCCGCAAGCTGCCCTTCGGCCCGCGGCTCTACATCGATCGCAGCGACTTCTCCGAGAACCCGCCGAAGGACTTCTTCCGTCTCGCGCCGGGTCGTGAGGTCCGCCTCCGCCACGCCTACGTGATCCGCTGCGAGCGCGTGGTCAAGGACGCCGCGGGCAACGTGACCCAGCTGGTCTGCTCGTACGATCCGAGCACGCGCGGCGGCGACGCCGGCGGGCGCAAGATCAAGGGCACCCTGCACTGGGTCAGCGCCGACCACGCGGTGGACGTCGAGGTAAGGGCTTACGACCGCCTGTTCTCGGTCGAGATCCCCGGTGCCGCGGGCGGCGACCCGCTGGCGGATCTGAACCCCGCGTCGCTGGTGGTGCGCACGGGCTGCAAGGCCGAGCCGAGCCTTCGGTCCGCGGCCGCCGGCGATCGCTTCCAGTTCGAGCGCGAGGGCTTCTTCTTCGTCGATCCGCTGGCGAGCCGGCCGGGGGCGCCGGTCTTCAATCGCACCGTGAGCCTGAAGGACAGCTGGGCGAAGGCCGCGGCCAAGGCCGAGCCCAAGGCCGAGCCGCGCGCAGCCAAGGCCAAGGCGCCCGAAAAGCCGAGCGCGCGCGAGGCGCTCTCACCCGAGGCGCAGGCGCTGCTCGAAAGGCATGGCCTCTCGCCGGAGGACGCCCGGGTGCTGGGCGAGCCCGGGCCGCTGCGCGCTCTGTTCGATGCCGCGCTGGCGTTCCATGGAAACGCGCGCGGGCTCGCCGCCTGGATCGTCAACGAGCTGCCCCCCGCGGCGCGCGCTGGAGAACCCCTGCCCTTCGGTGCCCGCGAGCTGGCCGAGCTGTCGAGCCTGATCGACGACGGCACGCTGAGCGGCGCGCTGGGCAAGAAGGTGCTGGCCGAGATGCTGAACGGCGGCGGCTCGCCCAAGGCCATCGTCGAACGCCTGGGGCTCAAGCAAATCGGCGATCCGGCGGCGCTCGGGCCGGTGGTCGATCGGATCCTGGCCGAAAGCGCCGAGATGGTGGCGCGCTACAAGGCGGGCAACAAGAACGTGCTCGGCGCCCTGACCGGGATGGTGCTGAAAGAGACTCGCGGCCAGGCGAATCCAAAGCTCGTGAGTCAGCTCCTACTCGACAGGCTCGGTTGACCGCCAAAGCAGCAGACAAGCCCCGCGTCCCGTGGCGCAAGCGTGTGGCGCGCATCGCGCTGGAGATCGCCCTGGTCGTGGCCGTGTACGTCGGCGTCAGCGCCTGGCAAGGGCGGAAGCTCGTGGGCCAGGGTGAAACCGCGCCCGCGTTCACGCTGACCGCCCTCGACGGCAAGCAGGTGGCACTGGCGGATCTGAAAGGCAAGCGCGTGCTGCTCCACTTCTGGGCCACCTGGTGCGGGGTGTGCCGGCAAGAGCACGGCGCGTTGAACGCGGTCCAGGCCGGGCTCGGTCCAGACGAGGTGCTGCTCAGCGTGGTGGCCGACTCCGAAGATCCCGAGGCCATCCGGCGCTACGCCGCCGAGGCCGGCATCCGCTACCCCGTGCTCCTGGCCGACGCGGCGGTGGTGCGAAGCTATCGGGTCGGCGCCTTTCCCACCAACTACTTCGTGTCCAAAGACGGGCAGATCACCGGCCACACCGTGGGGATGAGCACCCGGATCGGGATGAACGCACGCCTCGGCTGCGCGCGCTGAGCGCTCGGCTCAGAGCGCCGCCACCACGTCCATCAACATCGGGAACGTGCCCGCCGCGAACAGCGTCGAATTCACGAAGTCCCCCGGCGAGTCGGTGAACTGCCCCACGGCGCCGGCGCCCGTGTCGCGGTTGTAGAACAGCGTCATGCCGCTTCGCAGGTTCACGATGTGCGTCCACTTGCCGAAGGTCCAGGCCGCCGACCACGCCTTGATCTCGGTGCTCCCGCTGTAGAGCTTGGCGGTGCCGTTCGCGTCGGAGTACGCGAAGATCAGCTGTTCGCCGGCGCCCACGCAAGCCGCGTGGCTGGACGCCGGCACGGTCATCTGCGTGGCCATGGTGAAGTCGCTGCCGAACACGCGTCGATAGAGCAGCGTGTCCCCCGTCGAATAGAACAGGTAAGAAGACGTGCCGCAGCGATGGAAGTGCTCGAAGGTCGTCGCGGTCGGCAGCGCGAGGGTGCCCGAGTAGTCCACGCTCCAGTTGGCGCTGCCCCAGCCGCCGGTGATCCACGCGCCGGACTTGCCGTCGAGCCACATCACCTTGCCCTCGGCGCGCTTGGTGGCCAGGTCGTATCCGGAGCCCAGGGAGGTGGGGCTCTTGCCGGTGGTGGTGGTGTCGTTGGCGATCGAGAGCGGCGCCGCGAGCTTGTTCTGCGCGTTGTGGAACAACACCTCGGCGCCGGCGCCGGCCAGCTTGGTCACGCTGGTCGCGCTCGTCCAGTCGCCGCTCAGCGAGAACGACCCGGCGGTGCGCTGCGATTTCCCGTCGGTCTTGATCCAGCGCAGGCTGTTGCTGCTGTTCTTGGCGTAGAACAACACGCCGACTTCGTCGGCCGCCGCCGCGTTCGGGTTCGTGCCGCCTGTTCCTCCGGTAGCGCCGCCCGTTCCGCCGGTAGCGCCGCCCGTTCCGCCGGTGGCGCCGCCCGTTCCTCCGGTTGCGCCGCCCGTTCCGCCAGTGGCGCCGCCCGTTCCGCCGGTAGCGCCGCCCGTTCCGCCGGCGGCGCCGCCACTTCCCGAGGCGCCCCCCGTGGCGCCGCCCGCGCCTCCGGTGGCACCGCCCGCGCCTCCGGTGGCCGAGGTTCCGCCGCTGCCCCCCGATCCGCCGGTATTGGTCGATTCGGAGCTGCAGGCGACCACCGTGCACACCGCGAGACAGAGCGTCAGATGCTTCATGCGGGGGCGGCTACCTCGAGCGGCGCCCTGAGCGCATCTCCCATCTGGGAGGTGCCCGGCAGTGGCCGGCCGGCGCGAGTTCGACTAATCGTCTTGGGATGAAGCTGGGCGCCCTGTCGCTGTCGCTCGTGGTGGGTTTGAGCGCCTGTTCCAAGCCCGAGCCCCCGAAGATCACCCCCCACGCGGCGCGGGTCCAGAGCGTCACGCCGCTGGGCGTCGGGCTCGCGCTCGAGCTCGACGTGGAGAACAAGAACCCCTTCCCGCTGATCGTGCAGGAGGTCAGCGGCACGCTGAAGCTCGGCGCGGGTGTCGAGGTGGGCCGCGCCCGCTCCGAGCCCAAGGGCAACGTGCCCGCCAAGGCCACCACGCGGGTACCGGCGACGCTGGACGTTCCGTGGACCCAGCTCGGAGCGCTGGCGCCGCTGGCCGCGAGCGGCAAGCCCGTGCCCTACACCTTCGACGGCACCGCCAAGATCGGCAGCACGAAGCTCACCTTCGACGTGCCCTTCACGGTCAAGGGCGAGATCAGCCAAGCGCAGGCCATCCAGGCCGGCATCCGCGGGCTCGGGGGGCTCGGCGGGTTGATCCCGGGGCTCAAGTAGGGTCTTTGCAGCAGCGAAAGCCCGTCGAGTAATCGTGGTACTTCGGCTCGTGGCCGATGGTGACGAAGCCGCAGCCCTTCCCGTGCTCGTCCCCCGTCGAATAGAAGCCGCCCATGAAGATGCCGTGACCGGTGTTCACGTCGAGCTTCTTCTGGATGTCCTCGCGGAGCGGCAGCTTCTGCTCCAGCGTTCGGTCGACGACGTCGCTCACCCATTCGTGGACGTTGCCCACCATGTCGAAGGTGCCCGCGGGGCTGGTGCACTCGGCGTGCTCGCCGGTCTTCGCCAGAAAGCCCGGCGTGGCGTTGAGCTCGGGCGCGTTGAAGTGCTTGACGTAGTCCCAGCGGCGCGGATCGTTGCCGAACAGCTTGCCGAGCAGGTGGGGCTTCTGGGCGTTGCACGCCCCGCGCTTCTCGTGCCACCCGTAGGGAAAGGTGGCGCCCTTGTCGCCGCGGCAGGCGCGGTACCACTCGCCCAGCGTGCACAGGCGCTTGCCCGAGACCTCGCAGGCCGCGCGCGCCTCGATGCGGCTCACGTACGCCTGGGGAAAGGCGCCGCTGGCGCTCCGGGCCGCGTAGCTCACGCCGGCTTCGGGCCGCTGGTTGTGCGGGTGCACGCGCTCGGGCGCCTCGGCGTGGACCAGGTGCGCCTCCCAGCGATCGACGCACGCCTTGGCGACGCGGGTCATCTCGGGTGGGCAGGGCCCGGCCGGGGCCGGTGCGGCCGGTGGGGCCGGCGGCGCTGGGGGCGCGGGGACCACGCTGGGCGCCGCGGCCACCGTCGCGCTGGGTGCTTGCTGTTCGGCCCGTGCCGGCTGGCACGCCACCACTACGATCGAGAGCCCGAGCCAGCGCCGCACGCCGCTGTTGTGCCACGGGGCGCGGATTGACGCGAGATCCTGGCCGAGCCAGACGGACCGTCGTGGACGAGCTTGGGAGCTGGGACGCCGTCGAAACCGCGGAGCGCATCCGGAGCCGAGAAGTCTCGGCGAAAGAGGTGGTCGAGGCGGCCATCGTGCGCGCGGAGGCGTCCGCGCACCTCGGCGCGGTGGTGTCCACGACCTTCGACCGCGCCCGCGAACAGCTGGCGCGGCTCGACGGAGCGCCGTTTTCCGGAGTGCCGAGCTTCATCAAGGATCTGGCCCGGCTCGAGGGCGTGCCCATCACCTGGGGCTCGCGGGGCGCCGGGCAGTACACGGCCAAGCGCAGCGACCCGAGCGTGCGTCGCATCGAAGCGCTGGGCTTCGTCACGCTGGGCAAGAGCGCCACGCCCGAGCTGGGGCTCACAGGAACCACCGAGCCGGTGGGCTCCGAGCCGTGCCGCAATCCGTGGGCGCCGTCGCGTTCGAGCGGGGGGTCGTCGGGCGGCGCCGCGTGTCTGGTGGCGTCGGGCGTGGTGCCGCTGGCGCACGCCAGTGACGGCGGCGGCTCGATCCGCATCCCCGCGGCGTGCTGCGGGCTGGTGGGGCTCAAGCCCACACGCGGTCGCTTCGACATGGAGGGCTCGGAGCTCTTGCCGGTCAACATCGCCGTGACCGGCGTGGTGACGCGCACGGTGCGCGATCAGCTGGCATTCTTCCGGGAGCTGGAGGTCGGTCGCCCGCCGAAACGCCTGCCCCCCATCGGTCCCGCATCGTCCCGCCCGGCGCGGGGCCTGCGCGCTCTCGTGTTCACGGACTCGCCCTCGGGGACGGAAGTGCACGGCGAGCACCGCGACGCTGCACGCACTGTCGGCAAGACCCTCGCGTCGCTCGGTCACCAGGTCGAAGAGGGGCCGTGCCCGTTCTCCGCCCAGGTGATCGACGACTTCCTGGAGTACTGGCGCCTGGTTGCCTGGATGCAGGTCGTGAGCGCGCCGATCACGCTCCACTGGCGCTTTGATCGGAGCGCGATCGAGCCATGGTCCGCCGGGCTGTCGCGCTCGTTCGTGGCGCGGCGCGCGCAGGTGATCGCCGCCACACGGCGTCTGCGGAGATTCGCTGCAACCTACGCTCGGGCCATGCAGACCTGGGACTTGCTGGTCTGCCCGACCACGGCGCATCCGCCGCCGGTGCTCGGGCATTTCTCGGCAGAGCTGCCGTTCGAGACCGTGTTCGAGCGCTTGCGGACGTTCTTGCCCTTCACGCCGCTGCAGAACTCGGCGGGGGCGCCGGCGCTCTCGCTGCCCGCCGGCCAGAGCGGCGTCGGGACTCCCATCGGCGTGCAGCTGGCCGCGGCGCAGGGCAAGGATCAGCTCCTGCTCGAGGTCGCGGCGGCCATCGAAGCCGCCACGCCCTGGCCCCAGCAGGCACCGAAGGCGCTCTGGTCGTGACCGGGCGCGGTGCTAGGCTTGCCGCGCCATGCGAGGGAAAGTTCCGCTGATCTTGGCCCTGACGCTGTTCGCCGCGCCCGCGGTGGCACAGCCCAAAGCCAAACCCAAGGCCCCGGCCGCCGCGCCTGCCAAACCCCCGCCCGCGTCGTCGTGGAGCTTCTCGTTCAAGAGCGGCAAGGGCCGCCTGGGCGTGCACGCGACCGACATGACCGAAGAGCTGCGGGACCACTTCGGCGCCCCCAAAGACGCCGGCGTGCTCGTGCAGCGTGTCGAGCCGGGAACGCCGGCGGCCAAGGCCGGGCTCAAGGTGGGCGACGTGATCACGCGCGTCGGCGGCGATCCCGTCGACGGCCCCAGCGACGTCACCCGCGCGCTGGCCGACAAGAAGGCGGGCGACGCCGTGCCGGTGACGGTGGTGCGCGCGCGCCGCACGCTGCAGCTTCAGGCCAAGCTCGACAGCGATCCGCCGGCCGACGGCGAGCTGGATTTCGATTTCTCGTTCGACGGCTTCGGCGAGCTGTTCAAAGGGATGGGGCCGGGAAACAGCAAGCAGTTCTTCAAGCAGTGGCAGTGGAAGTGGCCGCCCGACGGCGGCAAAGATCCCGCGACCGATCCCGATCGCATCGACAAGCGCATGAAAGAGCTCGAGCGGCGGTTTCGCGAGATGGACAAGTCTCAGCCGAAGGCCAAGCCCGCAGCCAAGTCGAAGGCGTGAGCCGCGTCTCGCTCTCGCCTGCTTCGTGGTACGAGATCTTCAGCGCGACAGCAGGATCTTGAGGGTGACCCGCCGCTTCTGGGGGTCGGGCGGAGGCGCCTCGGTGCCGCCGCCGTAGACCGCTGCGGTCACGGTGATGGTGGTGATCCGCGACGGATCGACGCCGCTGTCGAGCAGCAGCTTGCGCACGGCCGTGGCGCGCTCGGTGGCCACCGACGGGTGCTCGCCCGGCGACACCTGCCCGACCACCGCCACGCACTCGATGCCCGGCGACGACTTCATGCGCTGCGCGGCGGCCTGTGCCGCGGTGGCGACCTCTGCGCTGGCCACCGCCGATGACTGCTCGAACAGCATGACTTCCGGCATCGCCTGGGCGTTCTTGCTGAGCTCGGGCAGCTTGTCCTGGGTCGCCTGCGACTCGATCTGGGCGCAGCCGTGCACTTCTTGAGCGGCGGTCGCGCCGGTGGGCTGAAACGGCGGCAGGGCGATGCTCACCTTGCCGGGCTGGCAGGTCCCCTGGGGCGGCGCGGACATCTGGCAGGGCGCGGTTTCGTGCTTCTTGAAGTAGTCGTCGAGCTCCAGCTCCTGGTTCGCCAGAACGCGGATCTCTTCGCGCAGCGCCGGGGGCGTGAAGTTGGGGGAAGAAGGGTTCGACTGCGGCTCGTAGATCACCTCGAAGATGCCGTGCGGCACCGGCAGCTCGGCGTGGCGGATCTTGACCACGCTCTTGAGCTTGCAGGTGCCGCTCCACGCGCCCTCGGCCGCGCAGCTGCGCTCCGAAGGCCCCCCGCAGGCGAAGAACGACGAGACGAGGAGCGCGCCGGGAAGCGCGCCCAGGGCCCAGCGACCGAACGAGGTCATGGGCGGAAGCTAGGTGGCGACGAGCGCGCAGGCAAGGTCGACGAGAACCGGGTTGGGCTCTCGCGCTTGTGACGCGGTTTCTGGCGCGCAGAGCGCCAATCACAGCGTCACAAGTCGCGGCGCGGCGGCGTCACGGAACCAGCGCGACCGCGCCGTCGAGGACCGCGATGTCGCCGTCCTTCTTGATCTGCATCCCGCCCTCGAGCCGCTGGAAGCCCTTGGCGGGGAACGCGCCGTCCTCGGCCAGCAGCCAGCCGGCGTCGAGCCGCCTGAGCTGCACGAAGTGCCGGCGCCCCGCGGCCCCGGCATAGGGCGCGGGATCGTGGACCACCAGCACGCCGTCGACCGGGTTGCCGCGCTCGTCGACGTTCACGCCCACCACCGTGAGCCAGTGCCCGCCGTGGCGACGGTGGAAGTCGCCGCCGTACTTCGCCGGCGTGTACCAGCCCGCGTGGATCACCGCGACGCCGCCGTCGGCGAGCGCGCGCTCGATGAAGCCCAGCTCGACGGACTTCACGCCCGTGGTGAAGCGAGCCGGGTGCCCCCGCCAACCCTGATACTGAAGGCGCTTGTACCCCCAGCCGCTGTCGCGCATGAACGCGTGCAGGCCCTGGAGCACGTTCTTCGCACCGGTGCCGCCGTTCGGCGTGGTGCCCATGTACCGCCCCGACCCCAGCCGCCGCACCAGCTCGAGCTGGCGATCGCGGGGCGACGCACCGGCCGGGAGCAGCGTCTCGCGACCCTGGGACCCGAGCCATGCCAGCGCGTTCGAGACCGCCACCGGACCGCACCACGCCTCGCCGCCACCCGACACGCCGAGCGCAGGGTCGGTCTGGGTGAGGTCGGGCATCGGCCGCAGGTGCTGGTCGAGCCGATCCCGCTCTTCTCGGCGGGTGATCTCCGCGGCCTGCTCGGACTCGAAGGCCACCCGGGCCTGACGCGTGAGCGCGAGCGACGGCTCGACCAGGCCGGGTTGCAGACGACCGCGCGCCGGCTGCGCCGCGGCCGACGAGAGCCCGAAGCGGAAAGCGCCGGCGCCGGCAGCCAGAGTGGCGAAGAGGATCAGCCAGGCCCGCGTGCGCATCGTCGGGCCGGAGCGTACCCGGGCCGAGCCAGAAGCGTCAAAGTCGCGGCGACTCAGCCCCTTCCCCGGCTCCGAACTCGGCGTATCATGCGCGCCATGTCGAACCGGACCCGAGTCTTCAGCTTTCGCCTGCTCCTTTCGCTCAGCGCCGCCAGCGCCCTGGCCGCCTGCGGCACCGGCGGCGTCGGCAACGCCGTGCGCCCCAAAGAGACCAGCGCGGGCGAGGCCCTGGAAGAAGGCAAGTGCCAGGGCGTGGGCGAAGGGGGCGAGCCGCTGGTCGTCGACTGGAAGCCCGACCAGCGCGGCGATCTCGAGATCGCGATGAAAGAGGGCGTCGCAGTGGTGGCCTACAGCTGCGAGGGCATCAAGCTGCTCAAAGAGTGCCACCTGGAAGGCAACTACGGCTACATGGGCATGACCCGCAAAGAGCAGGTGGTGCGCCTCAACAACTCGGACGAGGTGCGCGCCAACCTGCCGCTCAGCGGCGTGAAGCTCAGCGCCGAGCTCAAGCGCGGCTCTTCGCTCGACGTCGCCATGGTCATGGTGGGCAAGCAGAAGACCACCTGGACCGAGCCCACCAAGGGCGATCTGAAGGGCAAGTGCGACGGCGCGACCCACTTCGTGCGTGGCGCCACCGTCGGCGCCTTCGTGATGGAGACCAACACCAGCGGCGAGGCCAAGGCCGCCGCCGAGTTCTTCGGCGCCGAGACGGGTGGCGCCTCGGCCAGCAAGCGTCAGGTTCAGAACAAGGACGGCGATCTCGGCGCCTGCAAGGCCTCGACCTCGAACGCCGCGAACGCCCCCGATCAGTGCGGGGCGCCGGTGCGCCTGCTGATCTCGCCAATCAGCAAGGAAAAGGCCGCGGACGACAAGGCTCCGAAAGAGCCGCGGGTCGAGCTGGCAAAGATCGAGGGCGGGTGCCCGGCCGGGCTGGTGCTGGCCGAGGGCAAGTGCACCAAGGCCGCCGACGCGCCGGCCTATCAGTGTAAACCCGGCAACGCGACCGAGTGCCAGGCGCAGTGCGACAAGAACCACGCGGGCAGCTGCGGGGCGCTGGGCGTGATGCTCGCCACCGGCGACGGTGCCACGAAAGATGCCGCCAAGGCGGCGCAGCTCTTCGAGAAGGCCTGCACCGGCGGCGACACACCGAGCTGCGTGAACCGCGGCCGCATGCTGGCCGACGGAAGTGGCGTCGCCAAGGACGAAGCCAAGGCCAGCGAGCTGTTCGACAAGGCCTGCGCCGACGGCGTGGCCGAGGCGTGCGGCTTCTTGGGCACGCTGCTGCTCGCCAGCAAAGACACCGCCAAGGCGGCCGAGAAGCTCAAGCTGGGCTGCGATGGCGGCTACGACAAGAGCTGCGGGCGTGCGGCGCGGCTGTACGCGACCGGCGATGGCGTCACGCAGGACCTGGGCGTGGCCCTTCAGCTCTACACCAAGGCGTGCCGCGGCTCGGACGGCGCGTCGTGCAGCGAGCTGGCGCAGATGCACGAGTACGGCAAGGGCACCAGCAAGAACCCGATGATCGCCGAGATGCACTATCGGCGCGGTTGCTTCATGGGCAACGCCGACGCCTGCGCCGATCTGGGCCGCCTCGAGGCGGGCAAGCCCGGTGGCGCCGACAGCGCGAAGCGCAGCTTCACCATGGGCTGCCAGCGCATGAGCGCGTTCGCCTGCGCCGCCATGAAGGTGATGTACGGCGGCACCGGGGCGGTGGTCCCGAAGCCCACCGATCTGATGGAGTGGCGCCAGGCCTGCACCAAGAACGACCTCAGAGCCTGCACGCGCGTGGGCGTGATCAACGCCGCTCAGGGCCAGAAGGCCGGCGCGACCATGGACTTGCAGCGCGCCTGCACCAGCGGCGACGCCTTTGCCTGCGCGGTGGGCAAGGCCATCAAGTGAGCCTCTAACCTATCGCCGAGCGGCGGTATCTTCGGACCATGGCCCAACTCTCACCCGCCGTGACCGCGATCGTGGCCGCCGTGCTCGGCGGGCTGGTCGGCGGTGGCATCGTCCGTTTCACCATGCGTGGCCCTGCTCCGTCGGCCTCGGCCACGCGCGAGCCCGGGGCCGCGCCGGACACCAGCGATCTCGAGAAGCGCGTCGCCCAGCTCGAGCGTGGCTCTTCCCGAAGCGTCCGCGCGGAGCGCATGGAGCGGGCCGCGGCCCAGGCGGCCCCCAGCGGCGCCGGTGACGAGCCCGCGCCGGCCGGCGCCGGCCGGCCGCACATCGACGACCCGGTGTTCGAGAACGCCGTGCGCGACGTGCTCGAGCAAGTCGAGGACGAGCGGCGCGAAGAGCGCAGCGCCCGCGGCGCAGAGCGCCGGAAGCGCATGGCCGAGCGCTGGACCGGCGAGCTTGCCAGCGAGCTCGGCCTCTCCGATGCGCAGAAGCAGAAGGTGGCAGAAGCGGTGCAAGAGTACTTCGAGTCGTTGCGCGCGCTCCGCGACGCGGACGCCGGCCCCGCCTCGCGCTCGGAGTGGCGTGAAGCGGCACGCAGTGAGCGCGAGAAGGCCGAAGGCAAGCTGGGCCAGATCCTCGATTCGGGTCAGCTGCAGAAGTACAAGGCCCTGGACGAAGACAAGAAGCTCGGGTTCGGCGGCGGTGGCCGGGGTCGGCGCCAGCGCGAGTGACGGGTTGACGCGCGCCGGCAGGTCATCGACCGTCGCCGGGTGATCGCTCGCGCAACGCTCCCCCAAGCCCTGCTGGTCGTGCTGGCGCTGCTCGCCTGCAACTCGTCCGCCCAGAAGCCCGCCGAAGATCCCGAGCCTGCGCCGCCGCCGGCGCCCACCGCGCCGCCGCCGGTGGGCAGCGCCGAAATCGCGCCGCCGCCGCCGACTGCCGAGGCTACCGCGCCGGCGAGCAACGACGCGCCCGAGATCAGCCGTTCGGCAGGGGCTCCGGGTGGCGCGGTCGTGCTCTGGCCACGCATCGTGCTGCCGCGCGACGCCGGCAAGCCCGATCTGGACACGCTCAAGGCCGCGGCCCGCGTCCAGTCGCGGCTGGCGGACATCGCGCGCAAGGTGCTGGGCAACGTGACGGTCGACATGCGACCCGAGCCCGAGCGCGTCTGCCCGAAGCAGGGCTGCCAGGCGCTCTCGGTCGGCATCTTGTTCGCCAAGGCCGGCACCGGTTGCTCGGTCATGGCCCTGGTCAGCGCGCCCGGCGCATCGCCCCAGCGGATCGTGCCGTGGTCCCCCGGGGTGGTGAAGCTCACGCGCGACTCGGTCGGCTTCCGCGAGCCCGCAGAGGGCGTGGTCAAGGTCACGGACTATGGCTCGTGCGCCAAGCTCCCGGACGAGCTTGCCGCCAAGGACTCGGACGTCGAGGCGGCGATCCGCAGCGCAGCCGGCAAGTGACCCGAGCCCTCGCTGCTCTGACGTTGCTGTCGGCGTCGGCCGCCGCGGACCCGCTGGTGGTGGCGACCGGCGACCCCGGCGGCCACGTCACGACCCAGGTCGCGGTCGGCTGCCTCAGCCCAGGCGCGCGCTGCGAGAAGACCGCCGGCGCGCGGCGCACCGCCGGGATCTTCGGGCTCCGGGGCAGCGAGTCGGTGGTGGACGGCAGCGATGCCAAGGCGGGGCTGGCGCTCTCCAGCCTGTCCCGGTCGGTGGTCACCGATCCGCGGGGCGGCGTCACGGCACGCGCCGGGCACATGGCGTACATCGGCGGGGGCCGCGGCGGCGTCGAGGGCGGCCTCGGGGTCGATCTGGGCTTCGGCCTGTTTCACGCGCTGGGCAACCGCCACGGCCCCTTCTCGCGCCTCGGCGGCCGGGCGTTCGTGCTCGGAAGCTCGGTGTTCTACGCCTCGCTGGTCGAGCTGCCGCAGTTCGAGCTGGGCTATCAGCTGCAGAGCCGCGACCTCTACCTCGAGCTCGCGCCCCGCGTGGGCTCGGTGCTCACGGGGCGAATGAACCCCGGAGACGATCGGCGCCGACTGGGCCCGACCTTCGAGTGGGGCGGACGCCTCGCGCTCGGCGCCGGTCCCCTGGACTTCGACGTCGAGCTCACCCGCGTCACGCCGCGCGACGCCGAGTACGGCAGCGTGGATCTGGTGTCAGCGCTGCTGTGCGGCGGGGCGCGGAGCCTGGGCGCGTGCTTCGAGGCGCGCTGGTTTCACGGCGCCACCGACGGCCGAGCCCAGCGGGTCGACACGGTGCTCCTGGCCGTCACCCTGGGCTCGGCCGAAAAACCGATGGGCCACTGAGCCGACTTGGTCCAAACTGGCGTCGCGTGAGTCAGAGCCACGACAGCCACCACTGGGTCGTCGAAGAGCAGCGGGCCCTCGACGTCACCAGCAGCGAAGAGTTCGATCGTATCGCGTTCGCCATGCGCGCCCTCGCGCTCTTGCGCCCGCCCATGACGGTGGCGGTCTACCCGAAGACGAGCGGGCTTTCGGTCGAGCAAGGGCGCGACCTCTGCGCCGAGCCCACCGGCACCTGGGCCATGCTGGGCATTCCGCCGAACGCCAGCCGTGCGCACATCGCGCTGGCGGTGGCCGAGCTGGCGCCCGAAGGCCGCAGGCCCTGGCTGCTCGACCTGTTGGTCCGAGCAGGTCCCTGAACCGTCGCCGCCCCGCAGAATCTTCGCGATTCTGCCACGCTCGCCCGAAGCTATAGTCGGGTGGGCCCTTCCGCATGGCGAGCGCGACCTCCGTCCTCGAGCAAGCTCTGGGCTTGCTCGGCGTTCGCCGGGGCGAGGGTCGCCGCACGGCGCTCTTGTTCGCCCACCTGCTGCTCGCGTCGGCGGTCTTCATCCTGGGGCGCACCGTCCGCGACACGCTGTTCCTGAGTCGCTATTCACTCAAGGCGCTGCCGTGGATGTTCGTGCTCTACGGCCTGGCCTCGGCCATCACTGCCGTGGTCTACGCGCGCTTCGCCGACAAGATCCCGCGCCACGTCGCCATCTTGGCTTCGGTCGCCATTGGCATCGTCACCTATCTGGGCGTGTGGGTCGCCGTCCGCGCCGGCGCCACCTTCATCTACCCGGTGTTCTATGTCTGGTCCGAGGTGGTGGCGAACCTGTTCATCGTCCAGTTCTGGACGCTGGCCAACGATCTGCACGACCCGCGCTCGGCCAAGCGGCTGTTCGGCACCATCGGCGCCGCGCGCATCTTGGGCGTCGTTCTGGTCGGCACCACCGCCGGCATCATCGTGCGCGCCATCGGGACCGCTCAGCTGCTGTTCGTGCTGATGGCGATGATGATCGCCATCGCCTTCATCGCCCTGGCGCTCTCGCGTGAGCCCCGGCCCGAGGTAGAGGTCCGGGGCACGACCACGAAGCGCGAGCACGCGGTGGTGTCCGATCCGTACGTGCAGGCCCTGGCGGTGTTCTTGCTCTTTGCCTTCACCGCGCTGACCGTGGGCGACTATCAGTTCAAGGCCATCGCGCGGGCGACCTATCGCGAGGACGCCCTGGCCCAGTTCTTCGCGCTGTTCTACGCCGCCACGGGCATCGTCTCGTTCTTGTTCCAGCTGTTCGTCACGCCGCGCCTCTTGCGCCGGCTGGGCGTGGGCTGGGGCATGAGCGTGATGCCCGGGGTGTTCGGCGGCGCCAGCGCCCTCTTGCCCTTCGTGCCCAGCCTGGGGCTGGCCAGCGCGATGAAGTTCGCCGACAACGGCTTTCAGTACACCATCCACGAGACCACGCTGCAGGCGCTGTACGTCCCCTTCCCCGCTGCGGTGAAGGCGCGCACGCGGGCCATCCTCGACGCGGTGGTCAAGCCGTGCGCGTATGGCGCTGGCGGCGTGCTGCTCTTGCTCTTGGCCGAGCGGCTCTCGGTGGCGAACCTCAGCTACGTCACGAGCGCCGTGGTCGTGGTGTGGCTGTCCAGCGTGCCGCTGGTCCGTCGCCGTTACCTGTCCAGCCTCGAATCCACGCTGAGCGTGCGGGGAACGCTGGCGCTGGATGCCGACTTCGTGCTCGACGCCGGCAGCCGGCGAGCGCTGCTCAGCGTGCTCGAGCGGGGCAACCCGCGGCACGTGCTGGCCGCGCTCGAGCAGCTGGGCTCGGACGCCACGCCCGAGCTTCGGCAGCACATCGAGCGCCTCTCGGCCAGCGACGACCCGGTGGTCCGGCGCGCCGCGCTCGAGAAGCTCCACACCCTGCCCGGCGCCTCGGCCGCCCCCGCCCGGGCCGCCCTCGAGGACGCCGACGCGCTGGTCCGGCGCGCCGCGGTCGAGGCCTATGCCAAGCTCGCGGGCGACGAGTGCGTCGACGCGCTGATCGCGCGGCTGGACGATCCGCAGATGGAGGTGCGCGTGGCCACCATCGCGGGGCTCTTGCGCGACGCGGGCGTCGAGGGCGCCATCGTGGGCGGCGCGCGGCTCGAGCAGCTGATCGTGGCGGGCAAGCCCGAGGCCCGCACCGAAGCCGCGCTGGTGCTGGGCGCGATGGGCCCCGGCGCCTATCGCCCACTGGTCAAGCTGCTGGCCGATCCCGATCCGGTCGTGCGGCGCGCTGCGCTGCGCGCCTGCGAGTCGGTGGCCGATCCGCGCCTGGTCTCGCTGCTCGTCGGGCTCCTGGCGGATCCGGCGGTTCGCGTCCGCGCCGCCAACGCGCTGGCCGCCATCGGCGCCCCGGCCCTCGAGCCCCTGCTCTCGCTGATGACCAGCGCCGAGACCCCACGCGACGTTCGCCTGCTGGTTCCGCGGGTGCTGCGCCGGATCCCGAGCCAGGAGACGTATCAGCGACTCATGACCCAGGCCGACGTCGCCGAGAGCCACCTGCGACTGCGTGTCCTGGGTGCGCTGTCTCGGCTGCGCCAGGTGCTGAAGCGTCCGCCCGAGCCCATCGAGCGGGTCCGCGCCCTCTTGCGCAGCGAGCTCGAGCGCGGCTACCGCAATCTGGCGGGGTGGGACGCCGCGCGGATGCGCTTCGAGACCCCGCTCTTGTCCGAAGAGATGGACTTCCGCCACACCCGGGCGATCCGCCGCATCCTGCGCATCCTCGAGCTGCGCTATTCGCCCGAGCCACTGCGGCTGGTGCGCGAGCGCATCGAAGATGCGAGCCGGCGTGCCAACGCGCTCGAAGTGCTGGACACCATGCTCGAGCCCACGCTGCGTCCGATGGTGATGCAGTTCTTCGACGACCTCTCACCGCGCGAGCTGGTGAAGAAGGCCGACTCGCTGGCCCCCAAAGCGGCCCCCACCGCTGAAGACTTCATGCGCGAAGAGGCGGCCCACCCGAACCCGTACATCACGCTGGTGGTGCTCGACGCCCTGGCGCGCCACGGCGACGCCCTGGCTGTCGAGCTGGGCGAGGCCGCCGCGTCCAGACCCGAGGCGCTGGCCCGCGAAGGCGCGGTGTTCGCCCTGGCCAGCGGTCCCCCCCAGCGGGTCCGCGGGCTGCTCTCCCAGCTCTCCAAAGACCGTGATCCCGTCGTGGCTCGTCACGCCCAGATCGAGCTGGCCCGCCTCGGGGGCCAGCCGCCAGAGGTACCCATGCACTCGACCGTGGAAAAGGTGTTGTTCCTCAAGAGCGCCCCGCTCTTCGCCAAGGTCACGGGCGAAGATCTGGCCCCGCTGGCCCACGTCGCCGAAGAGCAGACCTACGCACCCGGGGCGGCCATCTTCCAGCAGGGCGAGCCCGGCGACAGCCTGTTCGTCATCGTGCGCGGACACGTCTCGATCGTGCACGACGGCGACACGGTGGCCACCCTCGGCCCGGGCGAAGCCTTCGGCGAGATGGCCGTGCTCGACAAGGTCCCGCGCAGCGCCGGCGCCGTCGCCCAGGAAGAGTGCGAGGTCTTGCGGATCGGCAGCCCCGAGTTCTACGAGATCTTGCACGAGCAGGTCGAGATCGCCGAAGGCGTGATCCGCATGCTGACCCAGCGCCTGCGCGAGGCAACCAGCGCGGGCGTGGACGAGAAGAAACAACGCATCTCGAGCTTCTGAGATTGACGCCTTCGCCGGGCCTGGCGAACGTCCCCCCCGCATGCGACTGATCTCGATCTTCTGCGCCGCGGCGTTCGCCATCGGCTGTCGCGCCCTCGAGCCGGCGCCGCCAAAGGCCGCAAAGCCCGTGGGCCGGGCCGACGTGGCTCACGTCGCCGCCGGCGACCGCGCCTTCGCATTCCGCCTGTACTCGGTGCTGCGCGATCGGCCCGGCAATCTGGCGCTGTCACCGGCGGCCGTGCGCATGGCGCTGTGCATGGCCTGGGCGGGGGCCAGCGGCGAGACGGCGGGCGAGCTCGAGAGCGTGCTGGGTCTGGGCGGCGATCCGCTGGCGATCCATCAGGCCAACCAGGGGCTGCTCGCGGTCTGGCGGGCGCCCGCGGGCGCCCTGCCCGTGAGCTTCAAGCTGCGCATCGCCCAGGGTTTCTTCGCGCCGACCGAGCGCCGCCCCACCCAGGCGTTCATCGAGCTGTTGCAGCGGCACTACGACGCGCCCGTCTCCCCCAAAGACTTCGCTTCGCCCGACACCGCGCGCGACCAGATCAACCACTGGGTCGAGACGCGCACCGAGAAGCGGCTCGAGGGCTTCTTGCCGGCCGGCAGCGTCGATTCTGGCGTCTCGCTGATGCTGGTGAGCGCCGTCGACTTCGAGGCCCCGTGGAAGGCCGCCTTCGACCTCGGTCTGACGACGCGTGCCAAGTTCAAGCGCGCCGACGGCAAGGGGGTCGACGCGATGTTCATGACCCGCACCGCCGATCTGCCGGTCAACGACACGCCCGAGGCGCAGGTCGTCGAGCTCGAATACGCGACGGAGGGCTTCGTGTTCGATCTGATCGTCCCCAAGGACGCCAGCAAGTTCGAAGCCGGCTTCGACGAGAAGAAGCTCGACCAGCTGCTCGCCGGCCTGACGCCCAAAGAGACGACGCTGACCCTGCCCCGCTTCACCGTGGGCGAGCCCCTCGAGCTGGCGGGGCCGCTGCAGAAGATCGGCATTCACGCGGCCTTTGCCCGGGGCAGCGCCGACTTCTCGGTGATGACCGGCACGCGGCAGCTGCACCTCTCGAGCGTGCCGCACCGGGTGCGCCTGGTGGTGGACGAGGGCGCCACCGCCGAGAGCACGGCCAGCGGCAAGCCGCCGGCGCCTCAGGGCGTCGTGGTCAAGGCCGACAAGCCGTTCCTCTTCGTCGTCCGCGACCGCAAGCGCAACTTGATCCTGGCATTGGGCCGGATCGGCGAACCGGGCTCGGGGTAGGCCGTTTCCGGATCCGCGCGGGTCGATGTATCCTCGGCGTCGACCATGACGGGGATGCGTTCGGGGGTGGCGGCGCTGCTGGTGGTTGGTTCGTGCTGCCTCACGGCGTGCAGCGAGGACGACTCGAGCAGCGGGCCGTCGACGGGAGGCGCGGGCGCTGTGACCAGCGGCGGCGCAGGCGGCGCGAGCGGGGGCGCAGGTGGGGCCGCGGGGGCCGGCGGTGGGAGCGGAGGCGGAACCGGCGGAGCCACCGGCGGAACCGGCGGAGCCACCGGCGGAACCGGCGGAGCCACCGGCGGAACCGGCGGAACCGGTGGAGCCACCGGCGGAACCGGCGGCAAGCCCGCGGTGATCCTCTGGACCGACAGCATCCAGAAGATGGCCAGCTCGCCCTGGGGCTTCGACGGGATCGGCGTCGAGCACCCCATCGGCTCGGCAGTCGCGCCGAGTGACACGAACGGCGCCAACCTCTCGCGCGTCTCCGATCCGGCCGGCGGCTCCGGCTACGCCCTGCGCCACTTCGGGACCTTCGACTCCGGGGGGTCGCGGTCTCAAGCCGGCATCTACGGTTTTGCCAATGCCGTGTTCGGTGCCCAGGCGAAGAGCGCTGAGGGCATCTACATGGCGCAGGAGTGGTACTTCCCCACGACCATCGGCGCGGGCGGCGACGCCTGGCCGTGGATCAACCTCTGGGACTGGCACTCGACGGACACGGGGGGCGGCAACCGCTGGCACACGCGGCCCGGGCTGATGCTGGTCGAAGACGGCTCGATGCGCGTCCGCTGGGAATGGGGTGGGGCGAGTCCCAACGCCTCGAGCGCCGATTCCAGCGTGGCGCTGCCCGTCGGCAAGTGGTTCGACGTCGAGATGTACTACCAGTGGTCGACGTCAGGCACCACCTTGAAGCTCTGGGTAGATGGTGTGCTGGCGCTCTCCCAGAGCGGCGTCACCACCCGCGCCGCGTCCCACGCGAACGTCGAGACCTACGTCAAGTTCTACGGCTCGGACCAGGGGAAGACGCCCTGGGCGCCGACCCCGAGCATCCGCTACACGCGCAACGTCCGCATCGCGGCGACGCGCATCTGGCCGAGTTGATCGGCGCAGACCTTCAGCCGGCCTTGCTCGCCAAGTACTGCCGCAGAGCCTCGGGCACCGGCACGGGCTCGAAGGTCTTGCCGCTGACCCACACGTGAACGGTCTGCCCGATCACCGCCACCGTGCCGTCGAGCTTGCGGATGCGGTGTGCGAACGCGGTGCTCGAGCCGCCCACGTGGGCGAGCACGACCTCCACGTCCACCTGGTCGCCGAAACGCAGCGGCGCCAGATAGTCGGCCTCGGAATGCACCAGCGGCGCCGCCGCCGTGCGCCGCGCGAGATCGCCGGGCACGTCGAGCCCGGCCGCGAGCAAGAGCTCCAGATAGGCGTCCGAGAAGTACTCGAAGACCTTCGGGAAGAAGATCGTCCCTGCCGCGTCCACGTCTTGGAAGCGCACCGGGCGGCGCTGGGCGGCCAGCGCCCCGCCCGCCGCCAGGATCTGCTCTCGCGAAAACCGCTGCTCGGGCTTCATGCCCCGGCTGATAGCAGGCTGGCCAAGCGGAGCCAATGGTGTCACAAACCCGCCTCGAATGAGCGACCTCGAGTTCGAAACCGGCTGGGCGCGCTACCAGGTCCCGGGCCTGCTCGCCGGCGGGCTCGCGCTCTACGGCGCGTCGCGCATGGACGCCACGCGGCCGGTCGCCGGGGTGCTGCTCACCTATGGCTTTCCGGTCCTGGCGCTGCTGGCGGCGAGCGCGCCCCTGAAGCAAAGCACGATCTTCACCCCCGCCTTGGTGATCGGCGGCACCGGCGCTGCCGCCGCTGAGCTCTCGATTGCCCATGCCCTGCAGCCCAGCGTCAGCCTGTATGCAATCGTCCCCACGAGCGTGCTGATGGCGATCTCCGTCCTGGCGCTGCTCGCCTCGGCCGGGGTCCAGGCCGCCGCGGCCGGGCGCGGCATGCGCAACACGTTCACCGCGTGGATGGGCATGGTCACCCTGCTGGCGCTCTACCTGCCCAGCCACGCCAAGGTCGGCAAAGACGCGCTCGACGCGTTCATCGCCGCCCTCATGGTGTCGCTGTTCGTGGGCGGCGGCGCGGGGCTCGCCCTGGGCGCCCTTGCCACCCGGCTGGTCCGCCGTCAGGACCCAGGCAAGTCCGCCTGAGTTACCGGCAACTCGCGTGCGCTGCGCGGCAAAAACCCTGTGGCCTGGGGCTTGCTCACGGGCGACGCATGCGCGTCGTCCTGATCTACCCGGCCATGCGCCGGTACTCCGGTTACCTCTCGGCCCAGCGCGTGCCAGGCCAGGTGTGCACCCACGCCGGGCTGTCGATCTTGAAGCAGGTGCTCGAGCGGCAGGGCCACAGAGTCGAGGCCTACGACGAGCAGATCACCCCGTTCACCCCCGCGCTGGTGGCGGGCGCAGATCTGGTCGGCGTGTCGATCCAGACCTGCAACGCCATCCAGGGATTTCGCATCGCCGACAGCGTGCGCGCGCTGGGACTGCCGGTCGTGCTCGGCGGCGCTCACGCCACCCTGAACCCCGACGAGTCCCTGGGTCACGCCGACTACGTGGTGCGCGGCGAGGGTGAGCACACGCTCCGGGAGCTGTGCCACGCCCTCGAGACCGGCGGCGATCTTGCCGCCATCGCCGGCCTCACCTTCCGGCGCCGCGGCGAGACCCACGCAAACCCGGCCCGCGCGCCCCTCTCGAGCGCCGAGCTCGACGCCCTGCCCTGGCCCAACGTGGGCCTGATCGCCGGCGCCGCCAGCCGCCTGCGCTACCCGCTGAACCCGAGCATCTACTTCACCCAGGCCACCCGGGGCTGCGACCAGGCCTGCAACTATTGCTCGATCACCAAGGTGTTCGGCCAGGCGCTCCGCCACCGCTCGGTGCAGAGCGTGATCGACGAGCTGGGCGCGCGCTGGGACCCCGAGCGGCAGTTCCTGTTCTTCATGGACGACAGCCTGGCGGTGGGCGGCACGTTCTTGAAGCAGCTGCTCACGGCGCTGATCGACCACCGTCTGGTGCCCAAGCTGGGCTGGCACTCGCAGCTGCGCTCGGACGTGGCGCGTGACCCCGAGCTGCTCGCGCTGCTCTCGGCCACCAACTGCACCTTCGTCAGCTGCGGCTTCGAGTCGGTCCGGGATCTGTCCCTCAAGTCACTCTCGAAGGGCCAGACCGTGCGCGACGTGGAGCGCGACGTGGCCCAGCTGCGCGAGCGCGGCATCCTGGTCAACGGCTTCTTCCTGACCGGCACCGATCACGATCGGCGCGAAGACTTCGGCGAGATCGTGCGCTTCGCTCACCGCATCGGCTGCACCCTGGCGGGCTTCATGCCGCTCACGCCCTACCCCGGCACGCCGATGTGGAAGAAGCTCGAGCGCGAGGGCCGCATCTTCACCCGCGACTGGGAACTCTACGACATGCAGCACGTGGTGACCTTCCCCAAGAACATGACCCCCCTCGAGCTGTATCTGGGCACGCTCCGTTGCTACCCCGCGTTCTATGCCGGGCAGAGCCCGTGGAAGCAGCTTCGGCGCCTCTTGCCGCACTGGCCGCGCCCGGTGCTCGCCGCCCTGGCGGTGAGCTGGCCCCTGGCGCGCCACTGGGTCTGGTCGCGCGAGGTGGTCGCCAACCTGGACTACATCCGCGCCCTGCGCCGGCTCGAAGCCGACCCCCGCGGGGGCTTCCCGCAGCTCAGCGCCCAGGGGCTGGCGCTCAAGGATCTGTGGAGCGGCCGGGAGCTGAAGCGCGTGATCTATTCGCGCCCGGTGGCCCGGCTCGGCGCCGCGCCGACGGCGGCATGAGCCGATCGCTGGCTCGCACCAAGGGGGGGTGCCTGCCCCGCTCTGCCATCGACGTGACCGTGAGCACGCCCTACGATGGCCGGCCACCCCCGAAACGAAGCCATGAAGAGCCCGCAGAGCCTGGTCCACCAACTCGCAACGCACGCCCGTGAAACGCCCGACGCACCCGCCATCCACGGCAAGGTCGATGGCGCGTGGAAGACGCTGACCTGGGCCGAGTACTTCGCCCAGGTGCGCGAGGTCGCCAAGGGCCTGATCGCGCTCGGGCACCAGCCGGGCGACTGCGTGGCGGTCGTCGGTGCGAACCGGATGGAGTGGGTGGTGTGCCAGTTCGGGATCATGGCGGCCAAGGGGATCCCGGCGCCGGGCTACCCGACCAACACGGTCGAGCAGTTTGCGCACATCCTCCGCAACTCGCGCGCGAAGATCGCCATCGCAGACACCAAGGCGCTGGTCGACCGGTATCGCGCGGCCGTCGCCCTCGACCCGGGCCAGGTGCAGGTCGAGCACCTGATCGCCATGCTCGACGGGGCAGACGACCAGGCCATGAGCCTGACCGCGCTGCGTGACAAGGGGCGGGCCGAGCCGGACACCGAGCTCGACGCGCGCCTGGCATCGCTCGGGCACGACGACACCTGCCTGCTCATCTACACGTCGGGGACGACCGGCATCGCGAAGGGCGTGATGCTCGACCACGGCAATCTCCTCGGCATGCAGGAGATGCTCTTCGACCACGTTCCCATCTTTCGCGGGCCCGATCGCAAGCCCTACATCGTCGTGAGCTACCTGCCGCTCTGCCACATCGCCGAGCAGATCATGACGAACCTGATGTCGATGGGGGCCGGGGGCGAGGTCTACTTCTGCCCCGATATTTCCCAGGTGAAAGACCACCTGCTCGAGGCCCGCCCGACGGTGTTCGTGGCCGTGCCGCGCGTCTGGGAGAAGTTCCAGGCCGCGCTCGAGGCGAAGCTCTCGGCCACGACCGGGATCAAGGGCACGCTCGCCCGCTGGGCTCGGGACACCGAGCTCGCAGCGATGACCCGCGAGCTGGCCGAGAAGGCCCCGGTCACGGGCCTTGGGCGCTCGCTCGCCCACAAGCTGGTGCTCGGCAAGGTGCGCGCGGCCCTTGGGCTCGAGCGGCTGGTCATGGCCGGCACCGCCGCCGCCCCGATCTCGGTGGGGACGCTGAAGTTCTTCGCGTCGCTGGGCATCGCCATCCACGAGTATTACGGGATGAGCGAGACGACCGGGATCGTCACCGGCTGTCGCCTGGGCGAGGCCCGCTTCGGGACGGTCGGGACGCCGCTCGCGGGCTGCGAGGTGAAGGTCGCCGACGACGGGGAGATCCTCGCGCGGGGTCGCACCATGACCCGCGGCTATCTGCGCATGCCCGCCGAGACAGAGGAGCTGATCGACGCCGAGGGCTGGGTCCACACCGGCGATCTCGGGGCCTTCGACGCGGACGGCTACCTGAAGATCACGGGTCGGAAGAAGGACCTGCTGATCACCGCCGGAGGCAAGAACGTGGCACCGGCAGAGATGGAAGGGTACGTGAACCAGATCCGCGGGATTGCCCAGGCCGTGGTGGTCGGCGACCGCATGCCGTTCCTGGCGGCCCTGCTGGTGCTCGACCCCGAGAACCTCGACGGTTTGGCTGCCGACGCCGGCACCCAGAAGGATTCGCTCGAGAACATGGCGAAAGACCCCAAGGTGGAGAAGCACCTCTCCGCCGCCATCGAGGCGCACTGCAACACCAAGGTCGCGCGGTACCAGACCATCAAGCGCATCCGCGTCCTGCCGGTCGCCTTCTCGGTCGACGGCGGTGAGCTGACGCCGACCATGAAGATCAAGCGCAACGTCATCGCCCAGAAATACGCTTCCGAGATCGAGTCCCTGTTCGCGTCGAAGGACGAGCTGCTCTCGGCACAGTAGCGCCGCGGGGTGAGCGGGGGCCGTGTTCCTCAGCTTGTGTCCACCAGGCGGACAGGAGGCGCGGAACACGGGGCGTGTTCCTCAGCTTGTGTCCACCAGGCGGACAGGAGGCGCGGAACAGGGCCGTGTTCAACGCCTGGTGTCCATGGGGCGGACAGGATGCGCGGAACACGGGGCGTGTTCCTCAGCTTGTGTCCACCAGGCGGACAGGATGCGCGGAACAGGGCCGTGTTCCTCAGCTTGTGTCCACCAGGCGGACAGGATGCGCGGAACACGGGCCGTGTTCCTCAGCTTGTGTCCACGGGGCGGACAGGATGCGCGGAACACGGCCGTGTTCAACGCCTGGTGTCCATGGGGCGGACAGGATGCGCGGAACACGGGGCGTGTTCCTCAGCCTGTGTCCACCGGGCGGAACGGCGCTTGACAGGTCGCGGGCCTTGGCGTGCCATCAGGGTGTGAACACTCCCGTCCGCATGGGCGCGCTCTGCCTGATGGTGCTTTCGTTCGGGCTCGGCTGCGGCTCGGACGACAGCGGGGGCTCGTCCCCGGACGGCGGCGGCGCATCGAGCAGCGGCGGCGCATCGAGCGGCGGCGGCGCACCGAGCGGCGGCGGCACGGCGGGGGCCGGTGGCGGCGGCGGCGCATCGAGCGGCGGGGCTTCCAGCGGCGGGGCATCGACCGGAGGCAGCGGGGGCGGCTCGAGCGACCCCTTCGAGGCCGCTCGTCAGGCCTGCATCGATCACATCAACCAGCTCCGTGCCGGCAAGGGTCGCGCGCCGTACCAGCGCTGGACCAGCGCCGAGTCCTGCGTCGACGGCCAGGCGACGTACGACTCAACCCACGGGCCGCACGCGGCCTTCTCGTCCGGCAACTCGTGCGGCGCCTACGGCCAGGGTGAATGCCCGGGCAGCGGGCCCGGCTCGGTGGTGAGCTGCATCGATCTGATGTGGGCCGAGAAAGATCAAGCCATCTGCGCCAACTGCGACGCTTGCCCGAGCCTGAACGAAGGGTTCGCGGGCAAGTGCCCGGGGTGCTCGGTGACCGCGTCGAACCCGACCTGCGGTCACTACCTTGCGCTGGTCAGCCCCAGCTTCAAAGCTGCCGCGTGCGGCTTCAGCACCGGCAGCCCGTACATGGCCATCGACTACCAGTGACGAGCCCGGCGCACTACTCGCCAACCGGCGCTTCGATCGGATCGGGCGCGAACGCACCAAGCGCCCGCGCCAGCTCGGCCGGGGTCGCGAAGCCCAGCTTCGTCAAGGCGGACGAGAGCGTGCGCGAGACCGTCGCCCGCGACAGCCCCAGCTCGTAGGCGACCAGCTTCTGCGGGTGCCCCAGGGCCACGGAGGCAGCGACCATGCGCTCGCGCGCGTCGAGCGACAGCGGCGCCGCCAACGCCGGCGGGTTCTTGCGCGCGACCACGAAGTGCCGCCCATCGGTGTCGAAGTGATCGAGCAGCGTCCACCGCCCGGACACCAGCGCGGTCCAGGTCTCGAGGGCCAGATCGGCGTCTTCGCGTCGAAGCCGGGTGCGCGCGCGGTCTCGCGCCCGACCCATGGCGCGCAGCGCGCGTCGAGCGCTGGGGTGGGCGGCCTCGCCCCGCGCGTCGATCACGCTGCCGCCGGCGTCGAGCACGGCTTCGCCGTCGCCGCCCAGATCGGCGCGCGCGGGCCCGTGGCCCAGACTGCGGCGCAGGCGCAGCGCGGTGGCCACGTGGACCGCCAGCCGGGCGTAGCGAAGCTTCTGCAGGCGGGTCAGCTGGGTGGCCTCGCGCGTCGGGATGCAGATCGAGCAGCCCACCCGCCGCGCATCGAGCGCCAGCATCCCGAGGGTATCGCCCACTTCCCGCGGCCAGTTCGAGCCGCAGGCGGCGACCACCTGTCGCCACAGCCGTCGGCCGACCTGAGCCGACGACGTGTTCACCGGGTGACCGCCGAACAGGCGTGCGGCATGCTCCGGAGACAGGCTCTCGAACATCGCCACGATGTCGATGGCCGGGGCCCGCGGCGAGTGCACCGCGGGGCGGGCCCGCACACGGTTCATGTTCGAGGCGTCCAGGAAGAACGCCGAGCAACCCAGCTCCGAACCGGTCGCACGCTCGACCTCGGTGCACAGCTCGCGCAGCCAGGTCTCGTCGGTCCCCACCATCCGGTAGGCGCTCTCGACCACGTCGAGCAGATCCGGGTTGACCCGCATCAACGCCTCCCGAGCCTGGCCGCGATGGCCACGCGGGAGGCGGCACCGAGCTTCTTCATGATCGCGGCCACCTGATTGGCGACCGTGCGGGTCGATGTCCCGCGGATCGCCGCGATCTCCCGGTTCGACAGCCCCCGCGCCACCAGCCGAGCCACGTCCCGCTCGGCGCCGGGAAGCGCTGGCGCCAGCGACGCCGCCGGCGCAGACACCAGCACCAGCTCGGCGTCGAGCGCATGCATACGTACCCCGCGCGGATCTTGTCGACTGCCGCCCGCCACTCCTTCCGAAACTATCACCGGGGCGGGGGCGCCGGGGAGTACGCCGATTTCGAACAACCCCCAGCCGTGTGAGCCGCGCGGGGTGTTCCCGAACCGTTCAGCTTGCAGCGTTGGCTTGGCCCGCCGCGGTCACTCGCTGCGAAGCGCCCACGGCTTGCCGGCGGCAGGCTTTCGCTCCTTGGCCAGCCACGCCACCACGCGCTTCGCCCACTCCTTGCGAGCGTTGATCGTCGGGTGGATCTTGTCGCCCAGGCGCGGCATCCCCGGGTAGACCACCTCGGTGTCCATGTAGCGGCACGGCGCCACGTTGTCGCGGATCACCTGGTACAGGCCGCGCTCTTCGGTCCAGATCGGCGGCGCGATCCACACGCACGGGCGATCGCCGATCAGCTTCACGATCTTCTTCACCAGCGGCGCGCGCTGGGTCGGATCGGGCATCTTCACCTCGTTCGTGTCCAGCGTGATCAGCATCAGATCGGGCTTCATCTGCGACAGGTGCAGCGGCAGCTCTTGCCCGCCCGCCCAGCCGGGGATGTAGCTGGCGGTCTTGAAGCGCAAGATCCCCTTCACGTTGTGCTGCTTCAGCTCGTCGTTCAGCGCCACGCCCAGCGCGCCCGCCATCGAGTCGCCGACGTGCAAGACCACCGTGCCCTCGGGCAAGCGTGGGGGCGCGGGCGGCGGCTCGGGCACGGGCTCGGGGGTCGCGGGCGCGGTGCTCGCGGTCGGGGCGGGAGCAGCGGGCGGCGACGCACTGGCCGCGGGTGCGGGCACGGGCGCGGCGCTTGCCGTCGGGGAGGGCACGGGCGGCTCGGCCGGCGCGGGCGCAGGGCGGGCGCAGCTCACCAGCACGAGACCGATCAGGGGCAGCAGGTCGAGTTCCATCCGACTCCGACATCGCGATTGGCGCAGCCGGCGGCTGCGCTGACTTGGTTGCGGGCGTGGTGCGTCCCCCCGCTGTAACGATAGGCGCTCGGGCGCCCGGGCTTGTTCTGCTGGCAGTCCGCGTCGTAGGTGGGCGTCCGCACCCGGGACACCGGCGTGGTGTCGGCGGCGGGCAGAGGCCCCTTCACGTCGAGCGCGACGGCGCAGCCGTGCCCCGGCTTCTTCTCGCTGCCCGCCGGGCACTCGGGCTCGCCGTCCCGGGCGCAGCGCACGCCGTTCCACTTCGTCCGGCCGCTGCAGGCCATGGTGGTGACGCCGTGCTGGCAGCGCTGGCCGTCTGCGCTGCGGCCGAAGGGACAGATCACGTCGCCGGGGGTCAGCGCGCAGCGAAAGCCCAGGTGCGAGCCCGACAGCTTCGGGGGCCAGCGATTGCGCAGCTTGGGGCTCATCCACTTCACGAAGCGCCGGCTCCAGCTGCCGCCGCGATAGACCTTGTTCGTGCCGCCGGGGGGTGGCCAGGGGTAGTCGCCAAACCAGTCGTCGGTCCACTCCCAGACATTGCCGATCATGTCGTACAGGCCGAACGCTCCGGCCGCGAACGACCTGACCTTGCACGAGCCGCCGATGTGCTTCCAGCAGGTTCGACCCTCGGGCGACTCCGAGCCCCACGAGAACGCGCGGTACTCGCCGCCGCCCCGAGCGGCGTATTCCCACTCGAGCTCGGTCGGCAGCCGCGCCCCTTGCGCCTGGCAGTAGGCCTGGGCTTGCCCCCAGCTCACGCAGTTCATCGGGTGATCCCCGCGGTCGGAGAAGCGCGTGTTGCAGAAGCGCCCTTCGTCGTGGGCCTTCTCGCACTTGCCGGCGCTCACGCACGCCGAATAGGCGTCGACCGTGACCTCGGTCACGCCCAGGCAGAAGGTCGCAACCTGGGTCTCGAAGCGCGGCATCTCTTCGGGCGCCGAGCCCGGCGTGTCGCTGCCCACCGCAAACGCGCCGCCCGGGATCTTCGCCATGCTCACCGGGCAGGCAGCGATCGCGGGTGACGGCGCGACCGTGACCGGCCGGGCGCTCGGCGCTGCGCTCGCGCTGGCCGCTGGCGGCGACGGCGCCGCGCTCGCGCTGCCGCTGGGGGTCGGGGCCGGGGCCTTGTCCGCGCAGGCGGTGGCGAGGAGCAGCCCCCAGCTCGCAAGTGGTCCACGCATCAGGCGAAGCCCCGGGCATCGGGGTGGTCACCGTACAACACCGGCCTTCCGCATCAAGGCCGTCATCGTCGCCGGTTGTGAAGGGTTCCTTGCTCTGCGGCCCGCGGGTTGCGGCGCGGTCTCACCCCGGGCCGCGGCAGCAGCGAAGCGTCACCCGCCCGCGGAGCAGATCAGGGCGGACGTCCGGTTGGCCTCGCGCCAGCGGTGGGGACTGGCGTCCGGTTGACTTCGCACCAGGGGGGGTATTAGTACGGAATCCACGGTACATCTGCCGTGCGGGGGAGGTGGTGGCCGAAAATGAAGGCAGCGAAACTGACCGTGCCGTTGCTCGCGGCTCTTGTCGTGCTTCCGTGCGACGCGGAGGCGCCCGGCAGGGCAGGAGTCGAACGTGGCGAAGGGCGCTGGCGGGTTGTCCGGATGCGCCGACGCCTGGAACTACGACTATCGCGGGCTCTTCCTGGCGGCCTACGCGCTGGCGAACCCGAACTCCAGCGTCACTTCGGGGTGGTTTTCCAACCTCGACGTCACTCCGCAGGTCGTCGGCACGTCCTGCCCGGACATGACCACAAACTACACATACGGCGGCGGCCATGGGATCGGCGGGTGCGGTGCATACAACGTTCTTTCGTTCGATGTGACGCAGTCCCTTGCGAACTGGCACGTCGACAATGAGTCGTGGCTGGGGGCGCGATTCGAGTGGAACGATGCAACCGGAAACGCCTTCGGGCGCTGGGCAGCACACTGCAACTACGACTGCTACACTTATCCGTTCACGAAGTGACACGAGGGGGGATTCATGGAAGCCAGGAAGTTCACCTCAACGCTGCTTTCGCTGTTTGCTGCCGTCGCCTGCGGAAATTCTCCCGACGAACCGCAGTCGCGCGCATCGCAACAAGCGCTTGCCCAGGCCGGCACGATTCAAGGCTACGCACATGCTCTGCCAGCGTCGAAGTTCAGACCCGGCCCGGCGCCTGCACAGGTGTCCGAGTTCGGGTTCCAGAAGACGGTTGGTGCATTCGGGGTCTTCGCGACGCGGAAGAGCGGGTGGGCGGTTGGGCTCCCGAACGCGGACGCACCGGCGGTGCAGCGTCCGCCTCTGGTGACCAGCGGCGAGGCGCATGACAAGCGTGTTCTTTCGTATTTCCTGGCTGCCGGACTTCCCTCGAGTCAGGTGCAGCGAGTGAACGCGCACGCAACCGTCAGCCAGTCCGGCGCAACCGAAACCTTGCACGATCTTCAAGCAGCTTCGCCCACGCTCGAGTGGTATTCGTCCGTTATTTCCAGGGCTATTCAGGGGATCCCAGTAGCGGAGTCATTCGCAATCGCGCGGTTCAACGCGGACGACGAGGTTGTTTCGGAGTCGGTGTTTTGGCCCGCGATCCCGGCCAGCGTGGTGGCGGA
>Ga0138256_10000725_pt1 | contig 35440 bp, 28 predicted proteins | sample KNB2016incub_MG_FD_105486 | JGI IMG/M metagenome (GOLD analysis project Ga0138256, IMG submission 105486) | Active sludge microbial communities from wastewater in Klosterneuburg, Austria - KNB2014incub_MG | ecosystem: Engineered > WWTP > Activated sludge > Unclassified | place: Austria... | reverse complement strand
GGATAAGGCAGAAATAAAACCACCGGCAGCATTACTGGAATGTTTGCAGGATGAACCTGAGGCATTGAAATATTTTAATTCCCTGCCGCAGGGGCACCGCAATTATTTTACCAAATGGATAGAGTCGGCTAAAACAGAGCCTACCAAAGTAAAACGCATTGCCATGGTGGTTAAAACCATGGTACGCAAAATGGATTTTGGCGCCATGCTGAGAGAAGATCGTGATGAACGGAGAATGCTGGGTAAATAGTACAAGGCTAACGCAGCAAAACAGAAGATCCTTTCAACTGTACTTTTTTACCCGTATCAATATCGGTATAGATCAGTATCCACACATAAGTTGCCGGATCGGCGCCCTGCCCTTTAAAAGAGCCATCCCATTTACTTCTCCAGTCCCGGGTTTCAAAAACCATTTGCCCTACACGGTTATAAACACGGAACAAAAGATCAGTTGCCTTATATGCATTTAAAGGATACAGAAAATCATTGAGTCCGTCGTTATTGGGTGTAAAGGCATTGGGCACGGCAATATAACAGCTATTGGGTACCGTAATTTTTTGAATAGCCGTATCAAAACAACCATAATTATTCTGTATGATCAGTCTTGGAAAAACATCTGTTGTAACCCTTGGCGGAATATAGGATTGCGGCGGGGGTGTTTGCGAATTGCTGGTAACCCCGTTTCCAAAATCCCAGAACCAGGCAACAATATTTCCGGTACTGTTATCCTTAAAAGAAGCTGTTTCATTAGGGCATACAATGCCTGTTGCTTCAAAAGCTGCATTTATTTCATTATCTAAAAAAACAGGGATGATATCGCTGGTATCGCGGCATACGCCATTGGAAACAATTAACTGCGTAAACTTCTGGCCAAATGTTGCATAATGGATCAGCGGGTTTTGTACACTGCTGCCCCGCAGGTTATCGAAATTCCATTTCCAGTAATTCACTTCATTGAGGCCATCATGAAAATAACTGACCGCATCCCGGTCGCAGGCATAACTTATATTAAAAGTGAAATCAGCATTCACGGTATCTTTTGTTGTAAAATTAATGGCTGATCCCACAGGGGTTTCCTGTCCACACTCATTAATAATTGTATTACCATCGGTACCGGTTTGTAATACGATCTGGTAAGTTCCTCTTGTTTGAATGGGTGCAGCAAGCTTTACTTTGATAAGCGGCGTGAGTCCGTCTGGTCCACAAATACCAACGGCACCAATAACATTTACGGGGCCACCAATACCTGCAAGGGTATTCACCCTGAAGTCGCTGCCATCTGCAGCAATGCTGTTACACCTGATAAAACGGATCTTGCTGCTGAAATCCAGTATCAGCTCATCCGGTGCACAAGCCAGGTTTTGCAGGCTGTCCATGGGTGTAGGAAATACCGGGTACACCACCATGGGGATATTTTCCCCTACAGGGATATCCCTGTCACAATGATCCCTGATGGTATTACCATCGTTTCCGTTGCGGATATTGATGGTATAATTGCCAGGTGGCAAAGGAGCATCAAGTGTAAGTATTAAGGAATCCATATCAAAACCATTACTGCAACCAAAACCCGTAGCCGAAATAACATTGGCAACAGCCGGGCTGATGGTGAACTCCGATCCGGTAGCCGTAAGGCTGTTACATTTCATTCTCTTGTTAAACTTAATGGCAGCCTGTGTACCATCGCAGATGGCACGTGAAGATTGTAAGTGTGGTTCTTTAGGATCGGTGATACTTGCTGTACCTCCAGTAAAGGAAAGATTGTAGCCTGCTGTACCTCCTCCTGGCTGAGTTCCTGACCAGTTTGTAACCATCAGTAAATATTCATGGCCAACCGTTATTGTTGGCATTTCATTAAAAGGAGAATTTCCATTAGCCGATCCTGCACAATGCACATTTCCGGTGGCGCCTGCCTTGCATCCGGTAGGAGATTCGGGAAATTGTGCAGGCGGGATACCTGCTCCATAAAGATTAATAGAAATTGCCAATGCCGGGTTTGTAAATACATCATTTGGGTTACGCCCGGTGACGTCAAACAAGGCCCAGTCATAATCATCTGTACTCAAAATGCCACTGATTAAAAATCCTAAAGTACCTGTCTGGAAGCAGGTGAATTTATACCAAAAGGAATTTGATGAAGTTACAGGGGTTGTAGCACAACCGGTTTGGGCAACAGCATTTCCGGAACAACTAACTACCTGTGCCTGGTGAAAGACAGATGTACCACAAACCGGAATCGCATTACCTGCTGTCATGCCCGGGAGTGAACAGACCTGAGACTCAGCATTCAAGAGCAATGAAAAAATAAGGATTATAAAAGAAAGTAATTTTTTAAACATATGACAGCTAAATTATTGTAAAGACTCCTTATTTTGCTGATACGCTGCAAGTGTTAATAAGGTTTTAACAAGTAACGATGAAGAAAATGCAAAGATTACATATGGAGCAGCAATTTTTATGCCCTTAGTTCAGCTTCGCTTTTATTTCCTGCAGTTTCAGTAAGGCTTCCACAGGTGTTAACCTGTTTATATCCACTGCTTCCAGCAAATTTCTTATTTCATCAAAGGTTGCGGAGTGCGTATCAAAAATACTGAGCTGCATTTTTGGGGCGTTGACATTTTTCAGTTCTGCATCAAGACTAACGGCATTACCGGAATCACGGCTGTCTTCCAGTTGTTTTAAAATTTCATTGGCCCGGTCAATCAGCAAGGGTGGCATACCGGCCATACGTGCTACATGAATACCAAAGCTATGGGTGCTGCCACCGGGTGCAAGTTTACGAAGGAAAATTATTTTATTACCCACTTCCTTATTGGTTACATGAAAGTTTTTAATGCCATTGAACTTATTTTCCAGTTCGTTCAGTTCGTGATAATGCGTGGCAAATAATGTTTTGGGTTGATGAAGAGAACCGTGTAAAAATTCTGCAATGCTCCAGGCAATGCTGATACCATCGTATGTTGATGTTCCCCTGCCGATCTCATCAAGCAATATCAAACTACGCTTTGTAAGATTGTTGATGATGCTTGCGGTTTCATTCATCTCCACCATAAAAGTACTTTCGCCGCCACTTAAATTATCACTGGCTCCTACCCTGGTAAAAATTTTATCGGTCAATGGAATTTTTGCATCGCTTGCCGGTACAAAGCTGCCCATGTGTGCCATTAAAGTTATGAGTGCTGTCTGGCGAAGTATGGCACTCTTACCACTCATATTGGGGCCGGTTAAAATGATGATCTGTTGTGTGGAAGGATCAAGATAAATATCATTGGCAATATAGGTTTCGCCAACCGGCAGGTTTTGTTCAATTACCGGGTGGCGGCTGTCTTTAATGTCTAAGATAAAATCATCCTGCAGGGTTGGCTTTTTATATTTGAATTGCAGGGCATTGTTGGCAAAGCAACACAAACAATCAATCACAGCCATCACATGCCCGTTCACCTGCATGGGCGAAATATAATCCTGCAGTTCGTTCAGTAATTCTTCGAATAGCTGCATTTCAATGGCCAGCATCTTATCTTCTGCTCCAATAATTTTTTCTTCGTATTCTTTTAATTCGGGTGTGATATATCTTTCAGCATTAACTAAGGTTTGTTTACGTATCCATGTATCGGGCACTTTGCTTTTATGAGCATGGGTTACTTCCAGGTAATATCCAAAAACATTGTTGAAACTTATTTTTAAAGAGCTGATACCTGTTGCCAATGCCTCCCGTTGCTGTATCTCTACCAGGAAATCTTTTCCGCCGCTGGCGATCTTTCTCAGATCATCCAGTTCCTTATTGATGCCGCCGGCAATTACTGATCCCTTGGAAGCTGCTACCGGCGGGTTTTCCATCAGCTCTTTTAATATCTTGTCTAAAATATATTTACAGGGATTAAGTGAATCTCCCAATCTTTTTAAATATTCGTTAGTTGAAGTTTCACATATTTTTTTTATCAGCTCTGTCTGCTGCAATCCTTTTGCAATTTGTAAAACCTCCCTGGGGTTTACTTTTTTAAGCGGCACTTTGCTCACCAGCCTTTCTACATCGCCTGCCTGTTTTATCGCCTGCGATAATTTATTACGGAAATCAACTTCTTTTATCAGATACTCAACAGTATGCAACCTTTCATTGATCTTTGCAATATTATTCAGTGGCAAAACCATCCAGCGTTTCAGCAACCTGGCTCCCATGGCCGAAACGCTGTTGTCCAGCACTTTCAGTAAAGTATTGTTTCCATCAGCACCGCCAAACAATTCAAGATTGCGGATGGTAAAACGGTCCATCCATAAATGATCATCCTTGTCTATTCTTTGTATTGACGTGATATGACCGAGATTTGGATGCTCGGTATCTTTTAAATAATGCAGTACCGCACCGGCTGCAACAATACCCATCGCCTGCCCTTCAATACCAAAACCTTTTAAACTATGGGTACCAAAATGTTTTAGCAGACTTTCTGCTGCATAAGCTTCGGCAAAAATCCATTCCTCCAAAGTGTAGGTAAAGAATTTAGTGCCGAATGTTTCTTTAAAATATTTTTGCCTGCTGCGCTGAAAAATAACTTCGGCGGGTTTAAGGCTCTGCAATAATTTATCGGCATATTCCTTATCGCCTTCGGCAACAAAAAATTCACCTGTGCTGATATCTAAAAATGCAATACCTATCTTCTCTCCGTCAAAATGTAATGCTGCTAAAAAATTATTGCTGTTATGTTCCAGTAATTTATCGCTGGTGGCTACACCGGGTGTTACCAGTTCTGTTACGCCCCGTTTTACAATTCCCTTGGCTTGTTTGGGGTCTTCCAGCTGATCGCAAATGGCAACACGATAACCAGCCTTAACCAGTTTGTGTAAATAAGTATCTAATGCGTGGTGAGGAAAGCCCGCTAATTCGGATGCATCAGGATCGCCGCTGTTGCGTTTGGTTAAAGTAATGCCCAGCACCCCCGCAGTAGTTATGGCATCCTGCCCGAATGTTTCATAAAAATCGCCAACACGAAAAAGCAGTATGGCATCAGGGTATTTAGCCTTGATGGCATTGTGTTGCTGCATTAAGGGACTATCTGCCTTCTTTTTTGCCATAACTTGTCCGATTCATCGGGTGTGGCAAAAATAACAAACCAATCGCAGATTAAAAGATTAACTGATTTCGCAGATAAAATCAGTGAAATCTATAAAGAATCATTGCAATCTGTGATCAGTTTTCCTGCTTGGTCAATATCTCTTTCTTCATTTTTTCCCATAGGCCGTCAAAGGTCTGGTGGTTTTCTTCTTTCCATTTTTTGCTGAAGTTTTTCATCTTTTCATTCCGGTCATCTTTTGTAAGAGAGAAAAACGCAGTAATGGCTTCGGAGTCATTTTCAAATGCCATTTGGTTATACAGTTCTTTTAACTGCTGTTCCTTGCGGATATTGCTGTTGGCTATATCAATTTCCATTTCTTCCCTCAGCATTACTTTCTCATCATAACTGCCCGATGGTAAAATTGTTTTTGCTATTACCGGCATCAGTTCAATCAGCATTAAAATAAAAACGATGAGGTAATAACGGAACTGAAGTGCAGGATTATTCTTTAATAAATTTGTTAATGCCTCAACCCGTGTTAGAAAACCGTTGTTGAGGTATAAGACAAAGTTTGCTTCTTCTGTTTTTATCTTATTGTCTATTTCCTTTAACGCCGCATCATTACTGTCAAGCTTCGGCTGATTTTCCTTTAGCAAAGCCTGGTACTCTCCATCTAATTTTTGATATTCGTTTCGCTTTGCAATAGCAATATCCTTAATACCTACTTTCCCCGATCCTCCGCTGCCATCTGTTTCGGCTAAAAAATTCTCCCTGGCTTTGTTTACTATTTCTGATTTTGCCGCCAGCTCAGATTTTATTGCTGCATTTTCCTTTATCAATGCATCTTTAGGTGCTTTATATAATGTCACCAGTTCCTCCTGTTTCAGCATCTTCTTTTTTTCATTATCAAGGGAAGTCTGCAATTTTATCTCCTTATCAAACATATACAATACAGCCGGCTGCGCCATAAATGTACCGATGGTTATTGCTAAAATTCCCCTGAACAAAAGTGGTGCAAATTTTTGCTTATTGAATTTGGTTATACCTTTTATCAATGCACGGTCGATGGTAAGAATAATAAAACCCATAAACAGGCCAAGTACTGAAGCCAGGATAACAGAATCAACAATGGTGTTGAAAAAATAAGTCCAGGTAAATGTTGCGAAGGCCCAGGTTGCCAGCACCGTCATACCGATAATGCGGTAACGGTTTCTGTCAACAACAGAATCCACCAGTATTTCCTTTTCAGCAGTTGAAAGCCACCAGAGAAATTCTGTGAATTGCGAAGGGTTATAGGTTTCCCTTTGGGAAACGGCAATATTTTTTTCCATGATATGAATAAATTAAGTGATGCTTACCACTTCACTCATATTTTATGAGCTATGCAATACGCTGTAAAAAAGAATCAATAGCGGAGTTGAGTTGAAGAATTGCAAAATAGTTATTCTTTCGGGGATTAACGCTGTATCGATTTACTTATTTTATTTATACTGACACATTAACAGTTCATTAAACAAAGGCATTAAACACGGCTTGTAAAAACCCATCTATTATTATATCTTTGCGCCGTTTAACAAAAGGATGATTTTTTCACTATAATAAGCAATATGAAGAAAATTTTAAGTGTGATGGTATTAATGATGGCAATGGCTTTTACATTACAGGCACAAACTCCAAAAGGAATAGGCAACAGTGACCCCGAAGCAAAGAAGATATTAGATGCCGTAAGTGCCAAGTTTAAAACTTTTAAATCGGTTCAGTCAAATTTCAGTTTAAAAATAGAAAATGCCAGTAATAAGTTAATGGGCAATAAAAAAGGTACCGTGTATATGAAGGGTACCAAGTACCGTATTAAAGTATCTGGTCAGGATATTTTTTGCGATGGCAGCAATGTATGGACAGTGGATGCAGCAGCAAAAGAAATAACCATCACCAAATTAGATCCATCGAATAATACCATCACACCACAGAAATTATTTACTAATTTTTATGATAAGGATTTTTTATACAAATTAAACAGTGATGCCAAAGGGATACAGGAAGTGGAGCTTACCCCGATTGATAAAACAAAGCTTTTTCATAAAGTGATCGTGTTTATAAACAAGACAACCAAAACCATCACATCAACTAAAGTTTTTGAAAAGGCCGGCAACCGTTATACTTATTCTGTAAGCGGCATGAACACCAAATCAAATATAGCTGATGCTACATTTGCATTTGATCAAAAAAATTACCCCGGAATGGAGCTTGTTGATTTAAGATAAATTATCGCAGAAGCTCTGAAAAAAAATCACCGTTGCTATTTTGTTGCAGCGGTTTTTTATTTCCCCCAGCGATAAGAATCATTTTTTAGCCCTGCAAGATCAATGATCCTGTTTACAACGGTAGCAGCTACTTCCTCAATAGTTGCCGGCTTACTGTAAAATGATGGCGTGGCAGGGCAGATAATTCCTCCCGCCAATGTTATGGTTTCCATATTGCGTATATGAATGAGATTATAGGGTGTATCCCTGGCCACACAGATCAATTTTCGTCTTTCTTTTAAGATTACATCGGCGGCCCTGCTAATCAGGTCATTAGATACACCGGAAGCAATTCTTCCCAGGGTTCCCATGCTGCAGGGGATGATAATCATGGTATCATATTGTCCTGATCCTGAAGCAAATGGAGCATCAAAATCCTGTTGATTATAAAATTGAACAGGAAAGTGTTTATAATCAGTATTCTCAAGCTCAATTTTCCAGACTTCTTTTGCATTTTCTGTCATTACAAGCGATAACGCATCCCATTGATTCTTAAGTACTAAAAGCTTATGCAGCAGCAGATACGCATAAATAGAACCACTGGCTCCAGTTACGGCAATAACAATTTTTTTTTCCATTTTTCCGTTAATATAATGTAAGCTACAAAACAATTATTTTATGCAAACCTTTTTCCGTCTCCTGCTGGTAATTATCATCCTGATACTTATCATTTCTTTCAAGCCACGCAAAAAAGAAAAGATCAAATGGATAAGTGTGACTGAATTGCAAACAGCATATGTCAAAGAGCCAAGGCCGATCATCATTGATGTTTATACCAACTGGTGTGGCTGGTGCAAAGAAATGGATAAGAAAACTTATGGTAATGAAAAAGTGGCTGAGTATATTAATGATCATTACTATGCAGTAAAATTCAATGCCGAAACAACAGACTCTGTTATTTTAGGCACCATAAAATATGGCTTTAACCCGGCATATAATACCAATGACCTGGCTGTATATTTATTATCAGGCCTGATAGCCTATCCAACAACAGTATTATTATCTTCAATAGATGCAAAGCCTGCTCCACTCTCTGGTTTTCTTAAACCTTCTGAATTAGAGCCACCGGTTAAATATTTTGGCGATGGCGCTTATAAGGAACAGGAATTTACCGCTTATATGAAAAAGTTTGAGGGAAGCTGGTAAACAAGAAAATATTATCCCCTGTTTTTATCGACAATTTTATTTCAGGCTTTAATTAAGGCCTGATTTTTTATGAACTTGTGTCTGCCTAAATTGTGATTCCCCGTTCAATTTTTGGATGCTGCAATAAAACAAATGACCTTATAAAAGCAATTCAGCAGTATTGCTGGAAGATGAGATTGGTGAAATTGGAAAATAAACTATTTTCTAAAAGGATGGTAAAGTATCTATTTCTGTTAATTTATCATTCTTAAAAGTAAAAGCCATACAATAGCTCCCGTTTGTAATTACCAGGTAAGGAACCTGCAGGTTGATATTATACCTTAACAGCTGGTCAAGCACGGTTCTGTCCAATGCAACATTCATTTCCTTGCACTCCACCATCATCCAGGGTTTTGTATTGCCGTCATACACTACAATATCAAACCGGTTTTTAAGTTCCCCGGTTTTTATTTCTTTTTCTACGGCTATCAATGAAGCCGGGTATTTTTTTACCTGGGTAAGATATTGCAGAAAATTCTGCCGCACCCACTCTTCAGGCGTAAGCACAACCCAGCGTTTTCTGAATTCATCAAAAATAAATTCCCTGTCTGCCTGCCTGCCGTTAAAGGCAGGATCTTTTTTAATTTTAGGCTGATATGGTGGATATTCAATTTTAATCATTCGCTTTAATCTTAGCTGAGGAAAAGAATTTTGTATATTTAATTTTTTATTTGAATAATTACTAAAGATATGAAGTCGAAAGAAGAAATTGTAAAGAACTGGTTACCGAGATATACCGGCGAAAAATTAGAAAATTTTGGAGAATATATTTTACTGACAAATTTTGCCAATTATGTGGAGATGTTTGCCAAATGGCATAAAGTAAAAATAGTTGGAACCGGAAAGGCGATGCAGTGTGCCACAGCATCAAATATTACCATCATTAATTTTGGTATGGGCAGCCCTGGTGCCGCAACAGTAATGGATCTGCTGAGTGCTATCGAACCCAAGGCTGTTTTATTTTTGGGTAAATGCGGGGGATTAAAAAAACGCAATAAATTAGGCGATCTTATTCTACCCATTGCTGCCATCAGGGGCGAAGGAACTTCCAATGATTATTTTCCACCTGAAGTACCGGCATTACCTGCATTTGCGCTTCAAAAAGCAGTCAGTACAACCATCCGTGACTATGCAGTAGATTACTGGACAGGCACGGTTTACAGCACCAACCGCCGTGTTTGGGAGCATGATGAAAAATTTAAAAGTTATTTACAGGATGTGAGAGCCTATGCGGTGGATATGGAAACGGCAACCATCTTTACCGTTGGTTTTTACAATAAGATACCTACCGGTGCTTTGTTATTGGTTAGTGACCAGCCCATGACACCCGATGGTGTAAAGACTGCAGCCAGTGATAAAAAGGTAACAACAAAATATGTTGATGTTCATTTAAAGATCGGGATTGATTCCTTAAAACAACTGATGAATAACGGACTCACAGTAAGGCATCTGAAGTTTTTATAACCATGCATGACTCCATTACTCTCCATAAAAAATCTTTCGGTACAATTTAATAATGATGGCAATTTAAGCAGGGCTGTTTCAAACAACTCATTTACCGTAGCGCCTGGTGAACTGGTTGCCATTGTTGGTGAAAGCGGATCGGGTAAATCGGTAACCGCATTATCTATTTTACAATTGTTACCCAAATCTGCAACTGTTTCAGGAGAAATTTTATTTGGTAAAAATGAACCTGTTGACCTTTTACAATTATCCCCCAGGAAAATAACCGGTATCCGTGGCAATGAAATTGCCATGATCTTCCAGGAGCCGATGACTTCATTGAATCCGGTGTTTACCTGTGGTTACCAGGTGATGGAAGTTATCCGTTTACATCAACAGGTATCAAAAGAGATTGCCAGGCAAAAAACAATTGAGCTTTTTGAAAAAGTAAAATTACCGGAACCGGCTGCTTTATTAAATCGCTATCCGCATGAACTCAGTGGAGGGCAAAAGCAACGGGTGATGATTGCCATGGCCATGAGCTGTAACCCTGCTCTGTTAATTGCCGATGAACCTACAACAGCGCTCGATGTAACGGTACAAAAAACAATCCTCGAACTCATCAAATCATTACAGCAGCCCGCAGGTTCCGGTGGACAAAATAATATGGGCGTAATTTTTATTACTCACGACCTGGGCGTTGTAGCAGATATTGCTGATAAGATCTTAGTGATGTACAAAGGCGAAATTGCTGAGCAGGGAAAAACTGCTGACATTTTAAGCTCCCCGCAACACCCTTATACAAAAGCGTTGCTGGCATGCAGGCCGGCAGGAAAACCCAAAGGGAAACGCTTACCTGTTGTGAGTGATTTTATAGAAACCGGGGCCGGAGTGAATTTGCAGACAGCAAATTATAAAACCTCCACAGAACCTGATGGACAAACTCTCAGCAGTCAACTGAGAACAACTGTTCTTGAAGTTAATAATCTGACCGTACAATTTCCCATAAAGAAAAATCTATTTGGAAAGCCTGTTCAGTTTTTTAATGCCGTTGATGATGTAAGCTTTAAAGTTAGCCAGGGAGATATTGTTGGGCTGGTTGGCGAAAGCGGCTGTGGTAAAACAACTTTAGGCAGAAGTATTCTGCAACTGATAAAACCTTCATCGGGAAAGATCATGTTAGGTGAAAAAGACCTGGCGCATACAGGCCGGCATGAACTCCGCCATATGCGTAAAGACCTTCAGATCGTTTTCCAGGACCCCTATGGTTCTTTAAATCCACGTATTACCATTGGCAATGCAATATTAGAACCGCTGAAAGTACATTCCGTTTTATCGGATAAGAACCAACGAAAGGAAAAAGTAATGGAACTCCTGGAGAAAGTCAGCCTGGATACCAGTCATTTTAACCGCTACCCTCACCAGTTCAGTGGCGGGCAGCGGCAACGCATCTGTATTGCCCGGGCCCTGGCACTTAATCCCTCTTTTTTAATTTTTGATGAAAGTGTATCAGCATTGGATGTAAGTGTACAGGCACAGGTGCTGAACTTATTAAATGACTTAAAAGATGAATTTGGTTTTACCGCAATCTTTATTTCACACGACCTGTCTGTTGTACATTATATCTGCAACCGTATCCTGGTAATGCACAAGGGGAAAATTGTGGAAGAAGGTGATGCTGATCAGATCTATTATCATCCGGATAATGAATACACAAAAAAATTAGTAGGTGCCATTCCCGGAAAAAGTATTTCTTAATCTTCAAATTGCCGAAGGCCCCTGAGCGATCCAAAATAATCATTGTACCCATAAAAATTCCTGGCACTCTTATGAAAGCTGAATAATCTTCTTTTTAAATATTTTTGCAACTGTTCATCCAGGGACTCATCTGTCTTTATCTTCCGCTCTGTCATGGAAGTTAATTTATCATCACTGCCAACTTCAAGTTCATTCTCAGGCTGCAGTCCGCTCATGCCGATTTTCCAGTCATCCTCCTTATTAACCCTGTATTTAAAAAAATAAACCAGGCCCTTTTTATCCTCGTAAGCAGTAGCTTGCTTTTGCAAAAAAACAATAGAATCAATTTTTTCATAATTCTTATCGGCCACCATAAAGCTCCTGGCCATATCAAGCTGGTTTTTATACCTGATCGGAAATTTATCCAGTCTTTTTGATTTCTCAAGATTTTTAAATAACCTGCTTCTGTATTGATCCTCAGATGCCAGGTTTAATAATACGCTGTCGGCTACAGGAAGATTGTTGCGTAATAATAAAACCGCAGCATTCAATCTCACTTCGGCATCTTTAGATTCAACCTGGTGTTCAAAGAAAAGCTGTACAGATTTATTTTTTGCATAGTGAGGTAAAAGCAACACATTATATTCATCCAGGTTGGTTTGCCCGCCTCTGTCGTAATCTATATATGCCAAAGTCACATCCTTATTGTCATCCTCTTTCAGAATTTCCTTTTCCATTATCTTCTCATCCTTCAGTCTTTGCCTCTTCAGCTCAATTTTGGCATCGAAATAAATCTTAGAAAAATAGTTTTCATAATCTGTGGCTTTAATAATATTGCTGTCAACCAGCGTAACCAGCAGTGATAGTACCCGTTCCTTATAATCAATTACTGATGTCAGTTGCAGCAATTCCGGAAACAGCGTTTTGGCAAGCAGTAAAGAATCTCCCAGGTTATCAAATATCCCGCTGTACTCATAACTGTCGTCAAATATCGGAGGATCCTGCAGTATCAGCTCTTTAAACAGGCTATATGCGGCCTTGGTTTTATGCCTGGCCAATGCTTTAAAAACCTCATTTTGAAAAAGGCTGGTATCGGCAGTTTGTTCATATATTTTCTTAAGTGCTTTTACAATAACAGGTTTAGTGGTATCTTTTATAAATCCGAGTTCTGCTATTAATTTACTCTTACTGTCAAAATATTGTTTGTCAGTAAGGTTTAGCCGATGAATGGATCCTATAATTTGGGGTACTCCTTTTTCTCCATAATAAATATCGGAAATGGATTGCTGTGCCTTTGACTGAACGGCGCTATCCTTACAGAACAGATCTGCAAAAAATTCATCAAGCCTGTCGTCATAAATATTACGGCCAAGCGTTTTTTCAGCAGGTATAAAACTGTTGAAAAAACTGTTTATAAAAGAACTGCTTGCAGTAATGGTATCACCCATGGTAACCAGGCTGAAAGTATGATTATCCTTAAGCATTACAAGCCTGGTTATGGTACGTGACGAGCCTGTATCTCTTAGTTCAAACCGATATCCTTTTAATCCGTTACCCAGGTTTATCGAATCGCTTTTATACAGCAACAGGTCATTTTCCTTATAATTTTCTTCCAGGTTATTGATCCAGAATTTTGCAGAATCTCTTACATAATAGTACCTGGGATATTCCTGTACACTCACACCGATCATTTCGCCGGTGGCATCACTTTTAAATAATCCATTCCTTGTCCTGGGCCAATAGCTTATATAACCCGAATAATTATTGCCATTAGACATTTCTTCCGAAGCCTTTTCTATCTGTTCCCTCAATTCTTCATTCATGTGCGGGGCAACCGGTGTATTAACAGTAAAATGCATAAAGGTATCCACGTATGCTGAAGCAGGCTGGTATTTAAACGGGGTGAAGCGAAACGAATTAAAAAAAGAGCCATGATCTGCCATTGGTTTCTTACTCTTTACTGCTATAACATAATAATGTGGACCCCTGATGATATATCTTGCCTGTATGGTTGATCCATCTTTCATCAGTTCCTTTACATCAAGACAGGGATATCCGTTAAAAGAACTTTGTTTACGGCTTTGCTGTTTTTCAAAAAGTTCAGGATCCCTGAACGACTCTTCAATTAAACCGAGGTCAAATGAATCAACTTCTATAAACTGAAAATTATACACCGATTTTTTTAAAACCAGGTAAGCATCATCATTCGTTTTATCAACGGTTTCGTATTCCCAGCGGTCCATCCCATCTGGAGAAATGGTATTCAGGTATTCAACCGGTGTTTGTGGAAACTTTACAGAAAAACCTCCCTGCTCAGGCTCAAAAACTACAGGAGTATTAACCGGCTCTTTCAGTTGTATGGAAGAAAAAAACTGTTCTGCTTCTTTGCCCTGCACATAATTTTCTTTTCCACTCATTTTAAAAAACAAAACTTCAAAAGGCGTTACAAAAATATTATACCGCTGCAGATCTCCCCGCCTCGTGCGGTTACTGATATCGTATCCTCTATACCCGTTCCTGCTGATGAGTTTTTTAGATATAATTTTCCCTGGTATGTTTTCGTATAAAACACTGTCTACTTTTTTTAATACTTCTTTTTCGCTTTGTCCTAAAAATGCAGCATGGGTCTTTATCCTGGTAACTAAATAATAGGCTCCGTTACTCATGTCGGAATATTGCCGCCTGTCTAACTGCTGGTATTCTTCTGTCAGCTTATATAACGGGCCCGGCATGGATACATTATAAAATCCATCGTCTGAATGCTGTGTTGAAAATTGTACCGGTACTTTAAGTTTATCAATGGTTTCTTTTTGTTGGGCATCTCTGTCCGTCATAATGATAGGCCGCAGTTTATATCCCTTTTCACGAAGCAATTCAATTATACCCCGTTCTCCAGGTAAATGCGCTGCGCCAACGCCAACAAAAAGTGAATTCTTTTTTATGATCGTGTCAATTGAATTTGCCTGGATCTCATTTCGTTTATACAGGAATTTTTCCATAAATGCATCTGAGCGGTCCATCATCCTGTCCAAAGAATCCATCAGGTCCAGGTCGCCCCTACGGTAAGCATCCTGCAGTTTTTCAACAATATCATACCTCGATTCACCATCAGTGTCTATCGACTTTTTCTTTTTTTCTTTGGCCATATCAGTATAGGCCTCCATCACAATCTTTTCCGTTTCAAAATAATCTTCAACCCCTGTAGCCCTTTTGCCCAGTTTTTTGCCTGTTTGAAATATATAGAGATCTAAAAAAGTATCTTCTTCAAAATCCTCTTTGGCCTTATAACTGCGGTAGAGTAAACTATTCACTACAGTAGGTTCACTGCTCATGGCTGTTTTTAAATCATCGTCATATTTTGATATCCGGAATGAGTTTTCTGTCAGGTAGTCACCATCACGTCTTTCGGTAAAATCAACATAGTTCTGTTTCTGTTTATTCAGATTCACCATCTGCCCCTGCCACAGGTCGGGATTAAGTTCCAGCGCCACCGCATCGGCACTTTTTATAGCCAGGTAAAATGAATCACTTAAATGAAACACCATTTTACTGCTTACATGCATGGTACCAAAAAGATAGGAAGGCTTTGTTAACCCATTTCCGGTTATCTCCCACAACAGGCTTGGATATTTGGGTACAGTCTTTTTTTGGCCAAATACTGAAATTGAACAATAAAAAAGGATAACAAGCAGTAAATAAAAGGGTTTTTTAAGCATTATATCAAATATTAGTAAAAATTGCCGGGTACCTTATAAAGATGCACAGACCTAAAGAAACCACAAAATAATCAATAAGTATTTAACGTATAGTTTTGGGGCTTGTTATATCAAAGCTTTAAATACTGTATCAAAATATTAAAATCAGGATATTAATCTACATTTATTACCTTTGCCCACTTTAAATCATGCCATAACATGATAAATGTCCCGAAATACCGGGGCTAAATCACTGTAAAACTACAGTACAGGCATGTAGCACTATTAAAAATTAAATACGTTACATGAAATTATCCCAGTTCAGATTCGACCTTCCTCTTAACCTGATTGCCCAAACCCCGACAAAAAAACGTGAAGACAGCCGCCTGATGGTTATTCACCGTAAAACCGGGCAAATTGAAAACAAACATTTTAAAGAAATACTTGATTATTTTGATGATAAAGATGTGTTTGTAGTTAATAACACCAAGGTTTTTCCGGCCCGTATGTACGGCCGCAAAGAAAAGACCGGTGCAAAAATTGAAGTTTTTTTGTTAAGAGAACTTAATAAAGCCAATAAACTTTGGGATGTAATTGTAGATCCTGCCCGTAAAATAAGGGTGGGCAATAAATTATATTTTGGCGAAAGTGATGAGCTGGTGGCTGAAGTTATTGATAACACCACGAGTCGTGGACGCACCATTCGCTTTTTATGGGATGGCACTGATGAGGAATTTCGTGGTATGCTGGAAATCCTGGGAGAAACCCCTTTGCCCAAATATATCAAGCGTAAGCCTGATGAAGATGATAAGCAGCGTTACCAGACAGTGTATGCCAAACATGAAGGTGCTGTTGCTGCACCTACTGCAGGTTTACATTTCAGCGAAGAATTAATTAAACGCCTGGAGATAAAAGGAATCCGTTTTGCAGAAGCCACCTTACACACAGGCCTGGGTACTTTCCGCCCGATTGAAGTGGAAGACCTGAGCAAACATAAAATGGATGCTGAATATTACCGTATTGAAGAAACAGCTTGCAATATTGTTAACAAGGCAAAGCAAGGGGGTAACCGAATCTGCTCAATCGGCACTACAACCATGCGGGCCATGGAATCTTCATTTACTGCACAAAAATTGTTAAAGCCTTCTGAGGGCTGGACCAATCATTTTATTCATCCACCTTATAATTTTAATATTGCCGATGCATTGGTAACTAATTTTCATTTACCAAAAACAAGTCTGCTTATTATGGCTTGCGCATTTGCCGGTTATGATTTAATGATGGAAGCATATAAAAAAGCAATTAAAGATAAATACCGCTTCTTCAGTTATGGAGATGCTATGATGATAATATAACAGCATATTTTATTTTAGAAAAACGACTCCTCAGATTTGAGGAGTTTTTTATTTCTCAAAATAAAAAAGCCCGGATAGACATCCAGGCCGCTGAATCCAAAATTATACGAAATATTTAAAAAGTTAAATTATACTTTATTCTTTCAACTCGTTTAACAATCACCAAAAGGTTGTTAACATTTTTTATATCAAATCCGAATGCAAAATATTTTATCTCCGTTAATTATGCAATACCATAAACAGGGTATTTTTAAGGGAATCCTGAACAATTCAAAAAGGGCCGGATAGAAATCCAGCCCTTTAAATCCAATATTCCATGAAAAACCAACATATATACGATGCAAATTATCACATGGATTGTAGCAATAAAAAAACGGGACCAGATCATAATCCGGTCCCGTTCAATCCAATATCCTATGAAATACCAGTAATAAGACGCAAATAGCTATGCATTTGTTGCAAATGAATTGTTAATAGATTTAATTAACTTTAATTAATTAAACTTACAAGCATGAAAACCATACATCAATGGCTTAGCGAATACGGCGATAGCCACCAGGACCATACCAACAAAACCATTCACTGGATTTGTGTGCCGGCCATATTTTTTTCTATTATTGGTTTATTATACGGTATAAAACTTCCTTTTGCCATTTCAGGGGTAACTATAAATGTTGCCATGATTGTTTTAGCACTGGTTACCATTTATTATATCAGCCTTTCCAAAACCTTATGGGTAGGGTTGCTGTTATTTGCTATCTTATGTTTGTGGTTGTGCAACCTGATTGAACAGGCAGGTTTTATGCAACTCTGGCTTTTTAGTATAATTGTTTTTGTAGTGGCGTGGATAGGACAGTTTTACGGCCATAAAATAGAAGGAAAGAAACCATCCTTTTTAAAAGACATCCAGTTTTTAATGATTGGGCCGGCGTGGCTGATGAGTTTTATTTATAAGAAACTGGGAATAGGATTATAAATATGGTTTTTGAAATTCACATACCCGGTTTTCCACTCACCCAGTTTGTTGAAAGTTTTATTTATTACCGCGATTATAATCCTGTGCATACCATCGACAGGTTTTTGCCAGATGGCAATGTGAATATCATCATTGATCTGAAAGACCGTCCTCAATATATTTATGATAATGAGACACTGAAGGAAATTCAAACCTGCCGCCATGTTTGGTTTTCGGGCATCAGAACAAATTTTATAACCATCCCTTCGGGCAAGGAAAGTGAAATGTTCATTATTAATTTTCACAAAGGAAGGTCTTACCCTTTTTTAGAAATGCCTTTACATGAATTGACTGACAGCGTGGTTGATGGTGACCTGGTACTGACCAATGAAATTATGAACCTGCGGGAAATGATCCTGGAGTCTGTATTAATAACACAGAAATTTATGGTGGTTGAAAATTTTCTGGTAAAAAAATTCCGGAATAAACTTATTGTAAATCCGTTTATTGAATTTGCAGTTAATAAAATTATCAGCTCGCCAAACCAAATGTCTATTGAGCAGATATCGAACAAGGTTGGTTACTCTCAAAAACACCTCATAAAACTTTTTAAAGATAATGTTGGACTAACGCCGAAGGGTTTTCTTAAGATCATCCGCTTTCAAAAAGCTATTGAAGAAATAGCTGGCTCAAAAAAGGCCGACTGGACAGGAATTGCATACGAAAGCGGCTATTATGACCAGGCGCATTTCATCAACGACTTTAAAGCCTTTTCGGGCTTCACTCCCAATCAATATCTCAAAAAACAATTCGAACATCTCAATTATATTCCGGTAGATTGAGGATTGCCTGTGGGTAGGTAAATTTTTTCCAATACTATATCCTTTCATTACAGTTGCTTTGTAATAAAAAAGATATGGAACAAATACACATCAATCACTGGGCGGTTATAGTTTGTGCAGTTGCCAACCTGGCCCTTGGTGCCATCTGGTATTCGCCGGTTTTGTTTTACAAAGCATGGAAAAATGAAAATGGCTTTTCAGATGAACAATTAAAAACCATTAACCCCGTAAAGGTTTACGGAATTACTTTCATTCTGTCTTTGCTTATCAGTTATAACATGGCGTTTTTTCTGGGTGATGATAAAACCGATATGGCCTGGGGTACAACATCCGGTTTCCTAACCGGTTTTGGATTCAGCGCTTTGATATTTACGATCGTTGCACTTTTTGAAATGCGTAGCTGGAAATATATTTTCATCAATGCAGGATACATCACGCTGTATTTCACCATCATCGGCTTCATCCTTGGAGCCTGGAGATAAAAACTAATCATCATGGCAAAAACATCAGGAGAGTTTGAACAGGAATTTATTCAAACTGCAAAAGAAAAAACAGGTAAATCGCTGGAGCAATGGTTACCTGTTGTAAAGGCTTCGGGCCTTAACAAACAAATGGAAATCACTAACTGGCTTAAAGCAGAACATAAATTTAATCATCTGCAGGGGCAATTACTTGCCGGCCTGTTCTTAAACAATGGTAAACCGGTTTATCAGAATGAAACTTCGTTGCTTGAAAATCAATTTATAAAATGCGAAGCCATGAAGCCGTTGTTTGAAGAAGTTTCTTCTAAAATATTATCGCTTTATAAAGATGCAACGCTCATACCTAAGAAAACATACCTTTCTTATACAGCCGCCAGGGAATTTGCTGCAATCAATATAAAACCAAAAGAATTGAGGGTGGGCTTAGATCTTGGCGATATGGCTTTTACAGAAACACTGCAAAAATCCAAACTCTCCGGCCCTATGCCCCGGATATCGCATATGGTTGTGATAACAGATACCAAACATTTCAATAAGCAACTTATTGAGTATCTTCAATTGTCTTATAACAGAACCCATAAAAAATAATACAATGCAGTACATAAGTTCATTATTTTTTTCGCTGGCAATTCTTTTGTGCATTCATGGATGTAAAACGACTTCCGGAAATCAAAAAAAGACAGATACAGTTCATGCAGCATCCGGTGTATTGGCATTCCTCTCAACAAGAGACGGGAACTTTGAGATTTATAAAATGGATGCCGATGGAAATAACGTTATAAATCTGACCAATAACAAGGCATTGGATTTCTGGTCTTCCTGGTCGTCAGATGGGAAATATATTTTATTCTATTCGAACCGGGATGGCAATAATGAAATTTACCGGATGGATGCCGATGGCAGTAATCAAACCAGACTTACCAATCATCCTGCCAATGACTATTTACCAACTTACTCCCCGGATGGGAAAAAAATAATTTTCACCAGTGAAAGAGATGACAAAAACAGGGAAATATATACCATGAATGCCGATGGGTCGGATATAGTAAGATTAACAAACAACGACCTGTTTGAAGAAGTCCCAACTTATTCACCGAATGGAAAAAGAATCCTGTTTACCAGGCAGATCAGTGAACTGGTTGATACTTCTTATGTAACAAATGGAGAGATTTTCATTATGGATACAGATGGCAAAAATGAAAAACGTCTGACCAGGAAAAAAGGTTATGATTCAGGAGCTAAATTTTCGCCGGATGGAAAACGAATTGCTTTTTATGGCCCGGATGAAAATAAAAATTATGAAATATTCATTATGAATGCAGACGGAAGCAATATTATTAATTTAACCCAGGATGCGCTGGAAGATTATTCTCCTGACTGGTCTTCCGACGGGAAGTGGATAGCTTATACAAACGGGGATTCAAAAAATTATGATGTATGGATAATAAACGTGGAAACAAGAATAAAAACACGTTTAACAACCCAGCCAAAAAGAGATGAGAGCCCGGTATGGAAACCTGTATTTTAATACCCTGTACAACAAACTCCTGAATATGAAATTTATCTGCTGTCTTTTATTTATAGTAGCCGGGCTTTCATCAAATGCCCAGAAAACAAATCCTGATTACGATTCAACACTTGCCAAAAAATTCGGCGGCGATGATTACGGTATGAAGATGTATGTATTTGTAATTTTAAAGACAGGCAGCAATACCACAACAGACAAGGCTTTAACAGACAGTTTGTTTGCAGGCCACATGAGCAACATCAATCACATGGTGAGCATAAATAAACTATTGGTAGCCGGCCCCATGGTAAAAAATGACAAAACATACCGTGGCATTTTTATCCTGGATGTAAAAACTTTTGAAGAAGCAGAAAAACTGCTGGAAAAAGATCCTGCGATTAAAGAAAAATTACTGGCAGTTGAAATGTACAACTGGTATGGCTCTGCAGCTTTGCCCGCCTATATTGAAGCGTCAGATAAGGTAAGTAAACTGAAATTTTGAGGTTGCCTACAATCCAAATAAACCTTTGTTTAACAACTGCAAAGTAATTTCTTTATCTGCCCTTGCAATCAATAAAGAGATATTATGCCTGCTGCCCCCATAACTTACCATACGCACAGGAATTGGCTCCAATGCGTCAAAGATTTTTTTCATTACATCTTTTGTTTCGGCAATTTCATTGCCAACAATAGAAACGATTGTTTGATTGGTATCTATCTCAACCGTTCCAAATGCTTCCAGCTCTTTTGAAATCTCGGGCAGGTGTACATCATCATCAATGGTAACAGAAACAGCCACTTCAGATGTGGTGATCATATCAATGGATGTACGGTGTTTTTCAAACACTTCAAAAACTTTACGCAAAAAACCATAAGCCAGTAGCATGCGGCTGCTTTTTACTTTTATAGCCGTGATGCCATCTTTTGCTGCAACAGCTTTTACACCAACGCTTCCGGCTTTTTCGGCAATTAATGTACCTTTTGCCTCGGGCTCTAATGTATTAAGCAGGCGAACAGGTACGTTGTAAAACTGTGCAGGCCATATACTTGCGGGGTGTAAAATCTTTGCACCGAAATAGGCAAGCTCTGCAGCTTCTTCAAAACTCAACTGCTCTATTGCTTTTGTTTTTTCAACAACACGGGGGTCGTTGTTGTGCATACCGTCAATATCAGTCCATATTTCACAAACACTGGCGTTGATGGCTGCAGCGATTAATGAAGCGCTGTAATCACTTCCTCCCCTTTTCAAATTATCAACTTCGCCTTTGGCATTGCGGCTGATATATCCCTGGGTGATGAAAACAGATGTATCCTTATGCTTATTCAGCAGTTGCGCCAATTTTACTTTGATGGTTCCCACCTGCGGCTCATCATAACTGTCAATGGTCATAAAATCAAGTGCCGGTAACAACACATGATCAACTTTTATTTCTTCCAGGTAAATACTGAACAGTTTTGTACTTAACAGTTCGCCCTGTGCAAGAATATCTTTATTCAATGCCTGGCTGAAAGATATTTTTAAGATGATGGTGAGGAATTCGAAATGCTCATTCAGTACTGCAGTTGCTTTCTCTCTTGCATCAGTATCTTTCAGTAATTCAAGAATGAAGTTTTGATAATGCTCATGCAAACTGTCTATCTGTTGCTTTGCTTCAGCCCTGTCTCCTCTCGAAAGTGATTCACTTATTTGCACCAGGGCATTGGTGGTTCCGCTTAAAGCTGATAAAACTACGATCTTGCTTTCCTCATCTCTTGCTATCAATTTTGCAACTTCATGCATACGCTGCGGCTTACCTACGCTGGTGCCACCAAACTTCATTACTTTCATTTCAATAAAAAATTTTGAGCTGCAAATATAAGGCTAAAATACTACATTAAACTTAATACTTATCGCTTCCAAATCGGCTACCACAGCAGGAAGCAAGGGAATACCGTTTTTCATTCTTTCAGTTTCCATTTCTCTTTCCGGGTCGCCGGGAATCAGCACTTTTTCCTGGCCGGGAATTGTTTTTGCCGAACGGAAACGACCAATCCATTTATCCATGTGCTCCTTAAATTCGGCAGCCGGTCTGAATGCATCAATACGCATAGCGCCAAAAAAATGTCCTATTCCCTCTCCCGGCATATTTTCGGGCATCGTCAGGTAAGCTGGAAATGGCGGCACCCAGGGGCCATAACTGGCACCGCTCAATATTCCCGAAAAAATATCTGCAATGGCTCCTAAAGCATAACCTTTATGACTGCCATGTTCTTTATCGCCTCCAAGCGGCAAAAGCATTCCGCCGTTTTTTATTTCATTGGCACTATTTGAAGGCACACCTTCCTTAGTGAGCACCCAGCCTGATGGCACATCTTTATTCTGTCTTTGCAATACTTCCAGTTTACCATTTGCTGCTGTAGTTGTTGCAAAATCTGCAACAAAGGCTGGTTGGTTTCCGGCAGGTATTGTTACAGCAATAGGGTTTGTACCCAACATCCTTTCACTTGAAAAAGTTGGCGCTACCAATGCCGAAGCATTGGTCATGGCGATACCGATCATATCATGCTCCAGCGCCATCATAGCATGATGACCGGCAATGCCAAAATGATTACTGTTCTTTACGCTTACCCAACCGGTGCCCACCTGTTTTGCTTTGCTGATGGCAACCTGCATAGCGAATGGCGCAACAACCAAACCCAATCCTCTATCACCATCTATCACAGCAGTAGATGGCGTTTCATGCACTATTTTCATCTGAGCTTTTGCATTAACACGTTCTGCTTCCCATAAGCGTATATAACCACTTAATCTTGCTACACCATGACTATCCACACCACGCAGATCGGCTGAGAGCAATGATTTAGTTGCAGTTTCTGCATCTGCATCATTGCAGCCAATCTTTATAAAAATATTTTTGGAAAAAGTATATAGTTGGTCGTAGCTGAAGTTTTTACTCATGCGGCAAAAATAAGTTTTCTTTTACAACGGAGAGTCACCGCATAAGAAAGCCGTTCAAAAATGAACGGCTCTTGCTCAACCTTACTGCACAGGAATAAGTGACTGAATCTTATCCTGCGAATAAAATCTTAGGAATTATTTTTCCCGCCTTCTTTAAACTTTGCTTTTTGCTCTTCGGTTAAGATGGATTGTATCTGCTGGGCCTGTTTTTTTTGTAAATCACGTAACTGTTTCTTCTTTTCGGCATCAGACAAAGCGGCATCATTTTCAATAGCCGTTTTTGTAGCCTGGTTCGATTGTCTTATTTCTTTCAGTTTACTTCTTTGCTCTTTTGTAAGGTCAAGGTCTTTTAACCTGTCTTTACGGCTTGCCTTATTATCCATTTTACCAGATGGCTTTACTGTTGAATCGCTATGGGCGGCAGATGGTTTTCTTTCAATTTGTGCCGATACAAGATTGGAGGTTAAAAGAAGAACAAAAAAGATAGCCGGAATTTTCATGTGTATAATTTTTATGTATGATAGATAGTTTTTTATAGCTGAAGTTTAAATGCAGGCAAAAAAAATATCCCGCAAAGTCGCTAAGTAAACAAAGTAATTTAATATTCTTTGCTGCATTAGCGCATTTGCGGGACAAAATATAACTCAGATCAAAAACCCTATCTCAGAAAAAGTATCTCCCTGTATTTAGGTAATAACCAGAAAGCATCATCAACCAGCAATTCCAGCTTATCAACATGATAACGGATGATATCAAAGTATTTACCTTTTACATTATCGCAATAGGCAATCGCCATCTCACGGGTATCTTTTACTTCATTGGCTTTCTTTCTTTCTTCAATCATCTTCTCCACATTATCGCTTACCATATTGATATGTTCGCTGATCTTCTCCAACACCTGTTTTTGGTTGGCATAAGCTGCTTCTTTAAGGCCGGCTTCTTTTAAACCAACAATATTCTTAATTAATACATTCTGATATTTAACTGCAGAAGGTAAAATAAATGTAGTCGCCAGATCGCCCATCACCCTTGCTTCAATCTGTACTTTTTTAATGTAAGATTCAAGCATGATCTCGTGGCGGGCTTCCAGTTCGGAATGGCTGTATATTTCGTTGCTCTCGAAAAGTTTTTTGTTCTTATCTGTGATATAGGCATCCAGCGCCAGTGGGGTTGTCTTTACATTTGGCAAACCTCTTTTTTTCGCCTCTTTTTCCCATGCATCGCTGTAACCATCGCCTTCAAATAAAACAGACTTACTCTCAACAATATATTTTTGAATAACCTGCATGATGGCAACCTCTTTCTTCTCTCCTTTCTCAATCAAACCATCCACATCTGTTTTAAAACTCTTTAAAGTGTCAGCCATGATCGCATTCAGCGCTGTCATTGAATTGGCGCAGTTTGCAGAAGAACCAACCGCACGGAATTCAAATTTATTTCCGGTAAATGCAAATGGCGAAGTACGGTTACGGTCGGTATTATCAAGCATCAGTTCCGGAATACTCTTATGAATATCCAGTTTAAGGATGGCTTCATCCTGCTCATCAAATTTATCACCTACCCTGGCCTCCACTTCATTTAAAACTTCGGTTAAATATTTACCGATAAAGATGGAGATGATGGCCGGTGGCGCCTCATTTGCACCAAGACGATGATCGTTTCCTGCGCTGGCAATTGATGCCCTTAACAGGTCGGCATAATCATGAACCGCTTTAATGGCATTCACAAAAAATGCAAGGAACATTAAATTGGTCTTTGGTGTTTTACCCGGCCCCAGCAGGTTTACACCTGTATCAGTTGCAAGGCTCCAGTTATTATGTTTACCACTACCGTTGATACCGGCGAATGGTTTTTCATGCAATAAACATTTTAAACCGTGGCGTTTGGCAACACGATCCATAATATCCATCAGCAAAGTGTTGTGATCTACCGCCAGGTTGGTTTCTTCATAAATAGGTGCACACTCAAACTGTGCAGGCGCCACTTCATTATGCCTTGTACGGATGGGAATACCCAGCTTATAACTCTCCTGTTCAAAATCTCTCATGAAAGCATAGATCCTTTCGGGTATTGCACCAAAATAATGATCGTCTAACTGTTGCCCTTTTGCAGGCGCATGACCATAAACCGTGCGGCCGGTTAAAACCAGGTCGGGCCTTGCATTTGCCAATCCCGCATCAACCACAAAATACTCCTGCTCCCAACCCAGGGTTGCAGTAACCTTGGTTACGTTTTTATCAAAGTACTGACAGACATCAGTAGCCGCTTTATCTAAAGCAACCAATGCTTTCAGCAAAGGTGTTTTTGTATCTAAAGATTCGCCGGTATACGAAACGAAGATGGTAGGAATGCACAAGGTTTTTCCCTGGCCTATCTCCATGATAAAAGCAGGAGAAGAAGGATCCCAGGCAGTATAACCACGGGCTTCAAAAGTTGCTCTTAAACCTCCGCTGGGGAAAGAAGATGCATCAGGCTCCTGCTGGATCAATGCAGCTGCTTCAAACTCTTCAAGTGGTGTACCATCAGATTTTAAAGTAAAAAAAGAATCATGCTTTTCGGCAGATAAACCGGTAAGCGGTTGAAACCAATGCGTAAAATGTGTAACACCTTTACTCTCGGCCCAAACACGAATGCCGTTGGCAATACGTGCACCCATCAAACGGTCAATTTTTTTATGACCTTTAGTTGATGCCAGTAAACTTTTATAAGCTTCGTCACTTAAATATTTACGGGCAACATCCAGCGTAAATACATTTTCATTAAATATCTCGGTAATTTTCTTTGAAGCCTCAACCTTAACTTTTGAAAGGCCATTACTCAGATTATCTAATGCTTTAAACCTTAAAGATTCCATATATTTTTTGATTTAAGCCACAAAAAAACATTAAATCCGATTATAAACCAATAAATTTTTTAGAAAAAGGATAAATCACAAGAGAATGTGGAAAAATAACTAACATGAGTTTATTTTGTAATTTTTAAACTTTTTGCTAAGCTTTTCCAGTTAATCATACATAAAAGCGGGGTAATTACAATGGGCAGATAAAGGCTTCGGTACCTTACCAGTGAACCCAGGTTTGGAACAATATATCCAATCACTAATAAAACCGTGCATGTAAAAAAGAGGACGAAAAATAAAAAAGGCCTGTCAGCATAGTTATTATCCTTTCTTCTGAAAAAAATAAAAGCGATGAGTAATACCAGGTACAAAAACCACTCTATATTTAATGGCAAGAGGGAGTTTACCGGCAGTTCCCATAAATAAGGCCGCAGTAAACTATGATTTAATGCTTCGGGTACATTGTATATAAAACTTTTAACCGTTGGTTGCAAGGGAGTGAGTTCTATCTGCGTAGCTGCCCTGGGCAGATTGATATACTCTGTTTGCTTATTGGTAATTATTTCGGGCGGATTTATTTTACCGGTTAAAGGGCCAATACTAAAAAACAATATCCCGGCAAGCAGGTAAACTACCGCAAAGGTTCGGCCAACGGGCCATTTGGCTTTTGCAGATAATATCCATGCAAACAAAGCTGGAAGCAGTAAAACAAAAATATAACTTCTTATTAAAAACAGAAAAGCCAGGCTGATGATTATCAGCAAGAGTCTCTTTAAAGAAACATTGCTTTTTAAAACAGACTGGTAAACACTGTAGATCAAAACAGCCAGCATTAAAAAAACCAAACCGTCTTTATGAATACCCGAAGCAAAATACAATGTTGATGGCAGGAGAAAACAACCGATGATTACAGGTATCTCTCTCCCTGGATAAAGCTTAATGAACAACCTGTACAAAATAACATGCCCGAAAAAAATGATGAAATTAAAAAACAGGCTGTTGATATAATAATCGCCACGGCTGAATAAATTAAATACAGAAACCAGTTTGATAACAATATTTCCCCGCAGATCGTTCCAGTAAGAATCACCTGTGCTGAACATGCCTCCATAGCCCTGCTGATAATCTGAAGTAAAAATATTGATGATGTATTTACCAGGGTTTGATAATAACAGTTGGTACTCTTCTCTGGCAAAATCATTTACATCCCAATAGTCATTACCGGGGCCATATATATGTATGGATATCCAGCCAATAGCAATACCTGCAACTACTTTAATAAGAAACAGACCCAGCAGGAGTTTGTTGTTGATCCCTGCGTTTTTAATAAAGGGAGTTCGCAACAGCAGCCAGCAAAGGATAACCAGGTAAACAGCAAATAAAAGATAATTCAAACCCAATATTTTTTACTGTGGGAAGATAGTTAAAATATTTACGCCACCTGGCAGGATAAAAGATACTCAAATTGTACCTTTGCGTTTTCTCAACAAGCACTCACAGATATTTATGGAAATAACAGTAAAAACAGCCGAACAGTTAAGACTTACAGCCGAAGAATTTGAACTGATACAAAAGAAACTGGGCCGCATGCCCAATTTTAATGAGCTATGTTCTTTCAGTGCTATGTGGAGTGAGCATTGCAGTTATAAGAATTCCATTAAATGGTTGAAAACCTTACCCCGTGAAGGAAAGAAGATGCTGGTAAAAGCCGGAGAAGAAAATGCGGGACTGATGGATATTGGCGATGGCTACGGCGTTGTTTTTAAAATTGAATCGCATAATCATCCTTCGGCCATTGAACCTTTCCAGGGCGCAGCAACCGGTGTTGGCGGTATTAACCGTGATATTTTTACCATGGGCGCAAGGCCCATCGCTTCTTTAAATTCTTTACGCTTTGGAAAACTTACCGAAGCAAAAACACAACATTTACTTGCAGGCGTTGTACACGGCATCGGCCATTACGGTAACTGCTTTGGCGTACCAACAGTAGGTGGTGAAGTTTATTTTGAAGAATGTTATCATACCAATCCATTGGTGAATGCCATGAGTGTTGGCATATTAAAGAATGGCGGAACCGTTTCTGCAACTTCGGGTAATGTAAAAGGAAATCCTGTTTTTTTTGTAGGAAGTGCTACCGGTAAGGATGGAATTGGCGGTGCAAGTTTTGCATCGGCAGATATTACTGAAGACAGTGCTGAAGATTTACCGGCGGTTCAGGTTGGTGATCCTTTCCAGGAGAAAAAACTTTTGGAAGCCTGCCTGGAAGTGATACAAACCGGCGCTGTTGTTGGTATGCAGGATATGGGTGCAGCAGGAATCATTTGTTCAACATCCGAAATGAGTGCAAAGGGAGAAGCAGGAATGAGGATTGATTTAGATAAAGTTCCTACCCGCCAAAAGGATATGAAACCGTGGGAGCTTTTGTTAAGCGAAAGCCAGGAACGCATGTTACTGGTTGCAGAAAAAGGAAAAGAACAATTAATTATAGACGTATTTGCGAAATGGGATTTGCCCTGCAGCGAAATTGGAGAAGTAACTGACGATGGCTTGTTACATTTTTATGTTGATGGAAAACTGGAAGCACAGTTGCCAGCTTATGAATTGGTGTTAGGTGGCGGTGCACCTGTTTATGATCGCCCTTACAACGAACCAAAATATTTTGAGAAGATAAAAGCATTTGATGCTTCAACAATTGCAATCCCAAAAGATTTGAAAGCGGTTGCAGAGCAAATCATCCAGATACCAAACATAGCCAGCAAACGCTGGATATATGTGCAGTACGACAGCATGGTGGGTACCGGCAATGCAAGTACCAATGCACCAAGCGATGCAGCCATAGTTCTTGCAAAACCAACCAACAAAGCTTTAGCATTAACAACCGATTGTAACAGCCGTTATGTTTTTGCCGATCCCTATAAAGGTGCGATGATAGCTGTAGCAGAAGCAGCAAGAAATATTGTTTGCAGCGGCGGACAGCCCTTAGGCGTAACCAATTGTTTAAATTTTGGAAATCCTTTTGACCCCGAAGTGTATTACCAGTTTGTAAATGCGATAAAAGGCATGGGTGAAGCCTGTATAAAATTTGATACGCCGGTTACCGGCGGCAATGTTAGTTTTTACAACCAGGGGCCCGATGGAGCTGTCTATCCTACTCCAACCATTGGTATGGTAGGTGTGCTGGATTCTGTGAACGAAAAAATGACTATGGATTTTAAACAGGAAGATGATGAAATTTATTTGGTGGGTATCCAACGGAATGATATCAACTCATCGGAATATTTGCATAAAATTCACGGTGTTGAATTTTCTCCCTGCCCGCATTTTGATCTTAGCGAAGAATTTGAAGTACAGCATGAAGTAAAAAAGATGATCCATAAAAAACTCATCAACTCAGCACATGATGTAAGTGAAGGTGGTTTGTTTATTACCTTGATTGAAAGTTGTTTTAACCGCAATCTTGGTTTTGAAGTTGAAGCTCATGCAGATGATATTAGAACTGATGCTTACTGGTTTGGAGAAGCTCAAAGCCGTGTTGTAGTATCGGTTTCAAAAGAAAACAGGAACGATTTTAATATGCTGCTGGAAAAAATGGAAATGACGGTAACTTATCTCGGCAAGGTTTCTGCTGGTACTATTAAAGTTAATGGCGAAGACTGGGGACATGTAAATGACTGGAAAGAGAAATATGAAAATGCAATTGCTAATTTACTGGCCGGGCATGAGAGTGAGCATGCGCTGGCAGCTTTATAAGATTCTATGGATAAAAATTCAACAATAATTATAACAGGTGCTGCAGGCTTTATTGGAAGCTGCATGGTGAGTTATTTGAACCAACAGGGATTTGAAAATCTAATCCTCGTTGATGAATTTCAAAGAGAAGACAAAGAACTGAACCTGCTGCATAAAAAATTTATTGCCAGGGTGGAACGGGAAAACTTTTTTGACTGGATACAAAGGGAAAAGCATGATGTGAAATTTGTTTTTCATTTGGGCGCAAGAACGGATACCACCGAATTTGATTATTCTGTTCACCAGCATTTGAACGTGGAGTACTCCCAAAAAATATGGAACTATTGTACGGTGAATAATATTCCGCTGCTGTACGCCTCATCAGCCGCCACTTATGGTGAGGGCGAACTGGGTTATGATGACAGTCATGATATAGTTGAGCAGCTCAATCCATTAAACCCTTACGGCATTTCAAAAAACGAATTTGATAAATGGGTACTGCACCAGGAAAGTCATCCACCCTTTTGGGCCGGACTGAAATTTTTTAATGTGTACGGCCCCAACGAATTTCACAAGGGACGTATGGCCAGTGTAATTTTCCATTCCTTTAACCAGATCAAACAAAACGGGAAAGTAAAACTGTTCCGGTCGCACAAAGACGGGTATAATGATGGTGAGCAACTCCGTGATTTTATTTATGTAAAAGATGTGATTGAAGTTTGTTACTGGCTGATGGAAAACAAACCTGCTTCTGCAATCTATAATTTAGGTACTGGTACAGCCCGTAGTTTCAATACATTGGTGAAATCAACATTTGCCGGGCTCGACCTCCAACCTCAAATTGAATTTATTGATATGCCTGAAGATCTTCGTGATAAATACCAGTACTTTACCGAAGCTATTATGGATAAACTGAAATCTGCGGGTTGTAACAAGGAGTTTTATTCGCTGGAAAAAGGAGTTGATGATTATGTACGAAACTATCTTTCTAAAAACACGTTCTACTAAAAATTATACATGAAGAATACAATTGCAATTATCGGTGGCGGAAACTTAGGCTCTGCCATTGCAGAAGGATTAATAAAAAGTAAATTCTGCAAGGCAGTTGATATACATATCACTAAAAGAAATACCGCTACGCTTAAAAACCTGCAGGCAAAAGGAATTAAAGCCGGATCGGATAATGCAGCAGCTGTTAAGCAAAGCCAATTGGTTATTCTTGCTGTAAAACCTTACCAGGTATCAGAAGTACTGAATAGTTTTAAAAAAGAACTGACCCACAATCATATTTTAGTATCTGTTGTAACCGGTGTTTTTATAAAGGATATTGAAGAGATCATCAAAAAGAAACTACCGGTTTTCCGTGCTATGCCTAATACTGCCATCGCCATACAGCAAAGCATGACCTGCTTAAGTTTTTCAAATGCCACAGAAAAACAAACAGGGTATGTAAAAGATGTTTTTTCCGTATTGGGTAAAGTGGCCGTCATTAATGAAAACCTGATGGATGCCGCTACTGTACTTGGTGCCTGCGGTACTGCATATGCCATGCGTTATATACGTGCCAATATACAGGGCGGTATTGAAATTGGTTTTGATGCCGTAACAGCAAATTTAATTGCAGCACAAACTGTAAAAGGTGCTGCACAATTATTGCTGGAACATGGTACACATCCTGAGCAGGAAATTGATAAAGTGACCACGCCCAAGGGCTGCACCATTGCCGGACTGAATGAAATGGAGCACAGAGGTTTCAGTTCATCACTGATAAAAGGTATTGCTACGAGTTATAATAAGATTGTGAAGGGTTAGTAGAAAGTCCCTTCTTTAATATTCAACTGGTATGGCACCAGCTCTGTCATAATTTTTTTATCAGAAAGGATGAATAAAACCATTAGCCCTCCTCCTGATAGTCCGTGAAGAAATGTATTGAGTGCCACATCAAAAAATTCTCCCTCTTTTGTAAAAATTTTTCTGATTATTCGTGGACCAGCTAATTCGAACGTGTTTTGAACCCTGTTCATTTTATAATAGCTTTCATTTAAATGTTTGTAGATACTCCTGCCATCAGAATATCCCCAGGCAATATTTGTAACAGAAGTATCAATTGTATTACTGAATAAGTAAGTATCTGCCTTACTGGTTTTAATTTTAAAATCTCCTTCCATTGGATTATTATTCAAAAAATCTTCATAGCTGCGGTAAATTCCTTTCTTTGGTTCTTTGGTTTTCAGTATTGGATAATTAAATTGATTTTCCAATGAATCAGAAAGTAGTCTGACGGGGTAAAAAGGATTAGCAGATGATAAAGACAACATGCTATCACATACTGTCAGCGCTGTAATCAGCGTTTTCTTAATTAAATCATCAGAAGCATGTCCTATCCACTTCCGCAGGCTGATGACTGTATCAAGCTCACCTGCAAATTGTACCATTCCGTCTTTTTCCCGATAATAATCTGCTTTGAAATAACAAAAACTTAAATAACCCTTGGGCCCGGTCAAAAGAGACTCAGCAAAGGTTGCTTTTGCTATTACCTGAGACATCCACATGTGCCTGATCACAATCCGAAGACTGCTTTCCTTGTTTGCTGTCTGAATGATGTGCTGAAATCTGGAATTGATGTATTCGCTGTTTTTTTCCGGGAAAACAAAATTATAAAAAGAGTTTTTTTCTCCCATCCTTACAAACCCCATTTTACTTTTATCTGCTCTTCCATCAATAAATTCAACATCGCCGTAGAAATTGATTTTAATACTGTCAAACCACTTCTTTTTAACTTCAATCCCGTAGTTTTTAAAGTTGGCAGAGTTAAACTTATTATGTTTTAAAATTTCCCGGTTTTGCCCCCAGATTATATTGTTCATACTCAATAGAAAAAGCAGAGTAAGTGTACTTTTCATGAACGAATTAGTTTAAAAAGTAAAATAAGTTTTTTTCAGCAAAAAGTACCCCCAAATTTCCTGCTCCCAACTATTCATCCTATCTTTGCATGACCTCCAAGATTTTATCCCAAAATTTTCTGGTCATATTTTTTAACCGGCAACCGGCTTCCCCAAAAATAAGGGAGTGGTTGGCAAATTATTTTTTATGGCTAAGTATATTTTTGTAACCGGCGGCGTTACGTCTTCATTAGGTAAAGGTATTATTGCCGCATCGCTTGCAAAACTACTGCAGGCAAGGGGTTTAAAAGTAACCATACAAAAATTTGACCCTTACATTAATGTTGACCCCGGCACTTTAAACCCATACGAACATGGAGAATGTTTTGTAACCGACGATGGTGCCGAAACCGACCTTGACCTTGGCCATTACGAACGATTTTTAAACACCCCCACTTCCCAGGCCAATAATGTTACCACCGGACGTATTTACCAAACTGTAATCAATAAAGAACGTGCCGGTGATTATTTGGGCAAGACTGTACAGGTTATCCCACATATTACCGATGAAATAAAGAACCGGATGCTTTTACTGGGCAAGGGCGGAAAATATGATATTGTAATAACCGAGATTGGCGGAACTGTGGGTGATATTGAGAGTCTGCCCTTTGTGGAAGCCGTTCGCCAGATACAGTGGGAGCTGCCCGAAGAAGATTGCATGGTGGTTCACCTCACCCTTATCCCCTATTTAAAAGCTGCCAAGGAATTAAAGACTAAACCTACGCAGCACAGTGTACGTATGCTGAGCCAGGAAGGTGTGCATCCCAATGTGATTGTCTGCCGTACCGAGCATCCACTTACCGAAGACCTGAAGAAGAAGATTGCTCTGTTCTGTAATGTAAAGCCTAATGCTGTAATTGAAGCCATGGATGCCAGCACCATTTACGAAGTACCCCTTAAAATGCTGCAGGAAGGGCTGGATGTGATCGTACTGAAGAAATTACAGATCAACGGTTATGCTGCGCCAGAGTTAAGTAAGTGGCGTGCATTTTTAGATAAATTGAAATATCCGCACAGCAAAGTAACCATTGGCCTTATTGGTAAATATATTGAGTTGCAGGATGCTTACAAATCTATCCTGGAATCTTTTATACATGCAGGTGCCATCAACGAATGCAAAGTGCAGATCGTAAATGTACACAGCGAATTTATAACCGATGAAAACGTACAGGAAAAACTGAAAGACCTAGATGGTTTACTGGTAGCTCCTGGTTTTGGCAACCGTGGTGTGGAGGGAAAGATCATTGCTGTAAAACATGCCCGTGAAAACCAGTTGCCCTTCTTTGGTATTTGCCTGGGTATGCAGATGGCTGTAATTGAATATGCAAGAAATATTTTGGGCTGGGCAACTGCACATTCAACAGAAATGGATGAAAAAACTACGCACCCGGTTATTGACCTGATGGAAGACCAGAAGAATATCGAGAACAAAGGCGGTACCATGCGTTTGGGTGCATATCCCTGCGAAATAAAAAAAGACAGTCTGGCCCATAAAATTTATGGTACAACAAAAATAAGTGAGCGCCACCGCCACCGTTGGGAGTTCAATAATAAATACATCAGCGATTTTGAAAAAGCCGGGTTAATACCCAGTGGAAAAAATCCTGAAACAGGTTTGGTGGAAATTGTCGAATTGAAAGATCATCCTTTCTTTATAGGTGTTCAATATCACCCTGAGTTAAAAAGTACGGTAGAAAATCCACAGCCTGTGTTTGTAAGTTTTATAAAAGCTGCAAAAGAATATTCCGAGAAAAAAGATGCCGTAAAAGCTCCTGTTTTGCAGGGAGAAATGAGTTCATAAGTTATGCGTAAACTTTCCATGGATGAATTGAACCGTAAGTCGGTTGAAGAATTTAAACGATCAGATAAGACTCCTGTTATTGCTGTGCTTGAAAATATCCGCAGTGCTTATAATGTAGGCAGTGTGTTCCGTACAGCCGATGCATTTTTGCTGGAAGCCATTTATATTACCGGTTACACCTGTGTTCCTCCCCATAAAGAAATAAAAAAAACAGCACTGGGTGCTGAAGAAAGCGTTGACTGGAAACATTTCCCCAATGCATCAGAAGCCATCAAGGCATTAAAGGAAAACGGTTATAAAGTGTATGCTATTGAGCAGGCAATGAACAGCCTGAAGCTTCAAAACCTTCAATTCACCAGTACTGATAAAATTGCTGTTATTTTTGGCAACGAAGTAACCGGTGTAGAGCAGGATACTATTCAACAATGCGATGGCTGTATTGAAATACCACAACTGGGTATGAAACATTCACTGAACATTGCAACAGCAGCGGGTGTTGTGTTGTGGGAGATTGTAAGGAGCAGATTAACCCCTAACCCCTAAAGGGGAATTTTATCTGAGCGAACTTATCTTTGCGTAAATTATGAACAAAGTAAAAAATTATCTTTCTCTTGTAAAATTCTCTCATACCATTTTTGCAAT
>Ga0138256_10000723_pt1 | contig 35483 bp, 32 predicted proteins | sample KNB2016incub_MG_FD_105486 | JGI IMG/M metagenome (GOLD analysis project Ga0138256, IMG submission 105486) | Active sludge microbial communities from wastewater in Klosterneuburg, Austria - KNB2014incub_MG | ecosystem: Engineered > WWTP > Activated sludge > Unclassified | place: Austria... | reverse complement strand
GTTTTCCCGGTCGGCGGCGTTAAGGAAAAAGTGCTCGCCGCCCATCGTGCAGGAATCCGCCGTATCGTCCTGCCGGCGCAGAACGAATCGGATATTGAAGACATTCCGGAAGACCTTCGTAAAGAGCTCGAAGTTCACCCCGTTAAGCTGATCAGCGAAGTGCTTGACGCAACCTTAGTTGCGGGGCCAAGGAACAACCAACCTGCCCACTTATTTGTGCCTACCTCGGAAAACGGCACCGATGTTGGCGAATCGTTAAGAGCAAAGGATCCTGAAACTTAGAGATCCCAGTGTCATTCTTGTCTCACAAGAATGACATCCCATGCCCATCGACCGACTTGAGATACATGAGTGTCACGTACTTTTGCGCGATATTTAAATCGATTTCCGTATTCATCAGTCTTGCGAGATTCATGGTACGAGAGATCAATGCTACGAATCCCCAAAGTCGTCAAATTCAAAAGCTCGTCAACCTCCGAGAATCCATTGTGATTAAGATCCTGCCATAACCTAAGTTGTGAAAAGACAGAATCAGCGTTATCGATTTTCCTATTGTTGTTTCCACCATTTGACTGTCGGTCGAATACTGCTAGAGCCAGGAACCCGTTTTTTTCCTGGCCAACAGCTGGGATTGGTTGCTGGGTATAATTGCCAAATAGTTCACGTCCATCATCAATGATTCCGTTTCCGTTTCGGTCAAGTGCAAGCCAAGCATCATCAGAATTCTCCGAGGTCCAAGCTATCTCATCTAGTGATCCATCGCCGTTAATATCGAAACTTGTTCCTTCTGACGCACTAGTTAATTCAAAACCATTTCCTATTCCATCAATTACAATTGGCGTATCCGGACATCCGCACAAATTCCAATTGTAAGTTCCACCATTATTTAAACAAGCATCTAATTCAGATTCATCCGGGCTGCACGGGCTACATCGCTCGGCCAGGTTGCTCCGGTTAAACTTTTTGCCAGATGCCGTATGTCCCGACCGACAACCGCTGCCACCGGGCGGCTGTGTACAATTTTGTCATGTAATCTCTTGCTCCCAAGGTGACTGGACACCGGAATTCGTATAACTACCGCACCAAATTGCTCCCGGAACTACTGTCAACACAACCGAGCGAAAGCTTGCCTGATCTATGCTTGACGTATCTGTTTCACAGGAAGGGTCAACCAAGTGACCGTCTATCTCAACCCAATTAATCAATCGTGCGCCGTTTCCACACGTATTTTCATTGAAAACGAAAGTGCTAAAATTCCAAAGATAGAAACTGTCCGTACAATACATTCGACCATCAACTCTCGCATGCCCACTGTTGGCCTTCTCATCGTAATTTGGAATGTCAGTCAGCCAGTACAAGAAGCCATCATATAATTGAGCTTGAATCGTGCCGGCCGTTGTCACAGCAAGAATCACAGCCAATATCAATATTCGAGTTAATTGACGCAGAGATCGCTGGAGATTGTTTGTTGAATCTGTTAAATGTTTACATTTTCGAAAATCCATCATATAGCTCCAACCGGTTACGTCAAGCCTTTCAGGACACCGCGTAAACCGATTCTTCAGTTTTTTACTTTACGAAGTATCACTTTTTTAGAGTCATGATTTAAAAGAAAATCCGTGGCTATGGCCTGATCGGCATGTATGGTTCGTCGCCTTGAAAGTTCCTCGCCAAGTGCTCTAATCCTGAATTCATATCCTTGCTGGTAAGCTGTCTCGGGGGTTTCTGCGCGATTCGATTTTCGAGATCTGACTTTAGACTGTGCAATATAGTTGGTTAGTTTTTCGGAAATTCTGTTACTGGATCGTGACGCCGAAAACAACGAAATTAATTCGTTATGTGCCGCTATTCGGCCGCGCATCGAGTCAAAATAAAAAAAACTATCAGGACCGACAAATGTACCGTCACTAAAAAAGATCCCATCGATCGATACCGAAATGTGAGAAAACATTCCGAACAGGCTATTCTTGCTGTTTTCAATTGCTTGAATCACGTCTTCTGACTGAAACGAGTTGGAAAATGTTGAATTTTGTTTGTTGACGCTGTTTACCTTAAGATTGAGAAAGAGCTGTTCTACATTTGTATCAAAGGCAAATAGTTTTACATCACCGGCGGAAATAAGACTCGTGCGACCCTCCATTTCTGGGTCGAGGGGTTTCATGCCCATAAGTTCCCCAGGCGTGGATTGTATTTGCGGAAAGACTTGAGTCACCCCTTGAGGAGTTATCATTTCCCACCTTAAGCTACACCCAACGATATCCTTATCCGAATCATTGACAATGATGACGGACAACGGCTTTGCTACCTCGATTAGGTTAGTCAATTCTTTGTGCGAATTCCCAATCACTCTCCTCAATTCAATATCGAATCGAGGCGTCGATGACCCGACGATCTCAATTTTATATTTTTGCAGGGTATTGCTGGTCTTGAGACTGGCCATATTATTCTCAAATGATTGGGCACGTTCGCTTTTGCCGACCTCGCTTTGCCGGCGTGTTGTGCTTGAAACAGAAAACACCACGAACAGAATTAGAGTACTTGCCATAGCACACGCGACAAATAGTTTAGTTCTCATGTACAACTCCTCCCGACGGCATCTGTTTGTTCCTTCGCTTTTACATTTGTGACAATATGTCCGTATATTCCGCGAGGAGGATACGCCTGTCCGTAGGCCAAGTCAACCCAAAGCCTTGCCATTGAATTATTTGAATTCTTGACTCTCGCGCGAAAATGTTTCCCCAGGGAAAGAATTTCCGCAATTTTCCATTTCCGCAATTTTCCAGTGGAAAATTGCGTCGTAAAAAGTGTATGCTTATTAATTAGACGTTTTGGTGCAATGTCACTTCCTGAATATCTACCCTGAGCGATGTTTTAGCCGGCTTTTTCAGCACTTGCGAAGCAATGTGAAAGTGCATTGACCCACATTTAGATAACTATCAAAAATGGCATTTAAATCATTATTTAGCTTGTTTTCCAGCGATTTGGCAATTGATCTTGGAACGGCGAACACGCTTGTTTACGCAAAGGGCCGCGGCATTGTCGTTAGCGAACCTTCCATAGTTGCGATAAACAAGGTCACAAATCAGGTCGAGGCCGTCGGCCGCGACGCAAAAGAGATGCTAGGCCGAACGCCGGGCAACATCGTCGCGATCCGCCCGATGAAGGACGGCGTTATCGCCAATTTCGAGGTAACGGAAAAGATGCTTCAGCATTTTATCCGCAAGGCGCACAACGGCAAATCGTGGGTGCGTCCGCGTGTTGTGATCGGCATCCCTTCCGAGATCACACAGGTTGAACGCCGCGCGGTCGAAGATTCGGCGTATCGTGCAAAGGCTTCTGAAGTTTATTTGGTCGAAGAGGCGATGGCGGCGGCGATCGGCGCCGGGCTGCCGATAACCGAACCGCACGGTAACATGGTCGTCGATATCGGCGGCGGAACGACGGACATTGCGGTCATTTCGCTTTCGGGCATTGTTTATTCGCGAGCCGTCCGTGTTGCGGGAAATGAGATGGACGAAGCGATCACGCAGTTCATTAAACGCAAGTACAACCTTCTCATTGGCGAACGAACGGCCGAGGCCATCAAGATCGCGTTGGGAAGCGCATTCCCGCTTGACGAACCTCTTTCGATGGATGTTCGCGGCCGCAACCTGATCGAAGGTATCCCGAAGACGATCACCATGACCGACGAAGAGGTCCGCGAAGCATTGTCTGATGCGGTTTCCACGATCATCAATGCCGTCCGCGTAGCTCTCGAACGTACACCGCCCGAACTTTCGGCCGACATCGTCGAACGCGGCATCGTCCTCACCGGCGGCGGCGCTTTGCTCAAGAATCTTGACAAACGCCTCACGATCGAAACCGGCCTGCCTGTTGTCATTTCGGATGACCCGCTCTCATCCGTGGTTCTCGGCACCGGCAAGATGCTCTCTGATTTTGAACTGCTAAAACGCGTCAAGTGGGACAATTCATTAATGACAGGTAGTTAGTTCCGGGTTCCGAGTTTCAGGTTCCGAGTTGAAATCATTGACTCGGGACCGGAAACCCGGAACTCGAAACTTTGAAAGGATGGTTGAGCGTAGTCAAAAGGAAGTTTGGCGGATAACGCCTTGGCTCGTCATCATATTGCTGCTTGGGAACTTTCTGCTTATGGCGTTTGACGCACGGCAGTTGAACTCGGGTCAGCGGATGATTCGGGTCTGGGCCCAGACTGCCGCCGACTTTGTCCAATCGCCCGTTACAAGCCTCACTTCCGGCGTTTCTAACTATTTCGCCTCAATATCGAACCTTAGGTCCGCTCAAAGCGAGAACGACCTGCTAAAGCAGCGCGTCCAGGAGCTTGAGGTAGAGATAAAAGGCAAGGAAGATCTAACCGCCGAAAACGAGAGGCTTCGGGGCCTGCTTGATCTAAAAGACAAAAGCAAATACAAGGTGCTGAATGCCCGGATAATTGGCCGCGACCCGTCTGTTTGGTTCGATTCGTCGATCGTCAATCGCGGCAGCCTCGACGGCGTGAAACTTAACATGCCGGTCGTTACGGACGGCGGCCTTGTCGGCCGTGTAACGGCGGTAAGCCCTCTTACCGCTCAAGTCGATTTGATCACGAGAGATAAGTCGGGCGTCGGCGGAATTGTTGGCGAGGTCAGCGGTTCGGGAGCTCTTGGGGTTATTTCGGGAACAAGCAAGAACAATACTTTCGAGATGCGATATGTCTCAGGCGGCACCGAGGTTCTGGTTGGACAGCCGGTTTACACCAGCGGGCAGGACGGAATCTATCCCGCCGGCCTAAAGATCGGCGATATTGTCGAGGTCATTTCGGGTTCGGCAACGGTGCCGCACAAGATATTCATTCGACCGGCGTCGCGGATAGATTCGATGCAAGAGGTGGCTATTCTCCTTTACGAACCGCCCGCCAAACAAGAGTTTGAGCAAACGATCCCGAATGCGGTGAAAAAGAAATAGTTCCAAGTTTCGGGTTGACCTTCGACGTATTGAGATTGAAAACAAGAATGGCGACTATCAAAAATCTCGAAGGTGTCGAGGTATGGAAGATCTCTTGTGAGTTGGCCAAACGAATCTACCAGCTGATAAGCAGCGGGAATTTTGTTGAGACCGTGGGTTGAACGACCTGATTAGAATAGGAAAGGGTTCTTCATCCATCGCTTAAAATTTCGCTGAAAGCTTATATGAGCGGAAGACATCGTACTCATTTATTTTTTGAGTGTCACGTATGGTACCGGTAAGCAGGCACGCTCACAACCTAAGTAGCGCTGGACAATGGTTTTGTTAATGACGATGATTTCATTAGGTTCAAAGGTTGTTTTATCCAGGCCGGGAAAATGATCGGAGGTTTAGTGAATTATTTGGATCAGTCTGATAAAAGGCGGCGAAAGTTTACATAAGGAACTCGAAGCTTCTTAACGCATGGATCAACTAAAGATAACAATAGCCCTGGCGGTTTCGATACTTTTGCAGTGGACGCTGCGAAATGTGGCGGAGCCGTTTGCTTATGTTGATTTTCCGTTGATCATCGTCGTTTATGCCGCGCTTCAGCGGGATGCGATAAAGGCGATCTTTTTTGGAACATTTTCCGGACTTGCCGTTGATGCATTAAGCGGCGGGCTGTTAGGGTCCAATGCATTCTCGAAAACTCTTATCGCGTACATAGTTTCCGAACTCGCCCGCAGGGTTTACATGGACAACCTATTGCTCCGTATTCCCGTCATAGCGGGTGCTTGTTTGCTGGACGATCTGTTATATTTCGGGCTGCATAGGCTGCTTGGCCAGGAGCCCGCGGGGCCGCTTATAGTTGTCGTGGCTTACAGTCTGATCGGTACCACAATAGCCGGAACGATCATTTACATTCTTCTTGATTACGTGTTAGTGGAAAAACAGCGCGGCCGAAAACGGGAATCGTTCCCCAACCGGCGGCAGACCCGACGGCGAAATCCGATAAGATTTTCCAGATAATTCCGTTCAAGAGCGTTTTATGAAGCTGAACGAGCAAGGACAAAACCTTTTCCTGCGAATCGGGACGATCCAGATCGTCGCGTTTGTATTGCTCTCGATACTCGGTGCACGCCTTTATTACCTGCAGGTCGTTCAGGGCCAGTATTACAGCGATCGGGCAGAAAATCAGCGTATCAGGCTGATCCCGATACCAGCGCCGCGCGGGGCGATCTTTGACCGCAACGGAAAGATACTTGTCGATTCACGGCCGACCTATAACGTCGTTCTATCGAACGAGCCGATAAAAAAGATCGACGTCAACGACCGGATCGACGATTACGCTAACGGCCTTGACCTGGAAACGAAATTCGTCGTCGAACGCCTGAACCTGATCAAAAAGCAAAATGAATTTGAGGCGATGGTTCTTAAGGAGAATGCGACGATACAGGATATCGCGTGGGTCGAATCGCATTCGCTCGAATATCCTGAACTTCGCGTCGAATTACAGCCTCAGCGCTTTTATCCGCATAAAGAGATACTTGCTCACGTTCTTGGCTATGTCGGCGAGATCAGCCCGAAACAGCTTGAGTCGGAAGAGTATATGGCCCGCGGAATGCGGCCCGGAGATATTATCGGCAAGGGAGGGCTCGAACAATACTATGACGAATATCTTCGCGGTCGTCCCGGCTATCGAAAGGTCATAGTGGACAGCCGCGGCCGCGTGCAAAGCGAGATCGCGGTCGTCAAGCCTCAGTCAGGGCAGGATCTGATAACGACCATCGACCTCGACCTGCAGCTTGCCGCCGAGCAAAAATTGTCCGAAACGCCGACCAAACGCGGCACGATCATCGCGCTCGACCCAAATAACGGCGAGATAATGGTGATGGCGGCACAGCCGTCTTTCGACCCGAATATTTTTGTACAGGGAAGCAAAACGACCGAAGGCAGAAAGATCATCGCAGCTTATTGGCAGGACGAAAGCCGTCCGCTGTTCAACCGTGCGATTCAGGGCCGATATCCGCCGGGTTCGACATGGAAAATTCCTGAATCCGTTGCCGGCCTGCAGCAAGGAGTGATCACGGTGAAGAACTCGAACCTCGTATGCGGAGGCGGCATACAGATCGGGAATAAATTTACGCGCTGCATGGGCAGCCACGGCTCGCCGCCTCTTGGCTATGCCATTACGCATTCGTGCGACGGTTATTACTACCGACTTGCGCTCAAGATGGGTATTGAAGGCATCATAAAAATGGTCGAAACCTTCGATTATGACAAGCGTACCGGAATTGACCTGCCCAACGAAAAGATCAGCCAGACACCAAAAAGCTGGAAACCGATAATTGAGAAACGTGAGGGCAAGTGGAGCGACATCCGCACCGTCTATTCGGGCATCGGCCAGGACACGGTTGTCATTACACCGATCTCGCATATTCGGGCGATTGCCAGCATCGGGGTGAAAGGCAAGATGTACACGCCGCACTTCTTGAAAGAATTCAAACCGATCAGTGCCATTGGTGAAGAAGGGCAGGTTGGATTTTTCCCCGCTCGAGAAGGATTTATGTTCCAGCATCCAGAGCCAAAAATGATCGAGATGACCAAGGAACAGGACGACCTTGTGGTCAAGGGCATGTGGGGCGTGGTCAACGGCGGCGGTACAGCCGGATCGATAAAAATTCCAGGCTTCGACATAGCCGGCAAAACAGGAACTGCACAGGTTGCCCAACTCGGAAAGGACGTCGGAGACAAGAAAGACCATGCTTGGTTCGCCAGTTTCGCGCCGGCCGAAAAACCAGAGTTGGCCGTGCTCGGACTTATCGAAAATGTCGGGTTTGGCGGCAGTTTTGCGGCCCCTGCTGTAAAGGGCGTTTATGAGGCGTATTTGCTGAAACGGCCGGGCGGGCCGCCGCAGCCTGATCCGACAAAAGTTGGCAAGAACGAACCGCCCAAGAGCTCAGGGGTCCATTGACCTCAACGGCAAAGGTAAAATGGTTGCGATAATCGAAAAAAGAGACCTAAGGGATTTTGACTGGCTAACCACGCTGCTTGCCATCTCGATCGCGTGTTTCGGAATTTGGCAGATCCATAATGCCGTGCCGGACAAAGATTACTGGTCGAAGCAGATCTTTGGTTTGTGCATTGCTATCGTCGCCTTTCTTGTCGTCGCGTTCAGCGATTACCGGCGGATCATTGACGCGGCCCCAATTTTCTACGGATTTGGGCTTTTACTGCTCTTTCTAGTTCTGACGCCGCTTGGCGTTGAGGTGAACGGCCAACAGGCTTGGGTTAAGCTGCCGGTCATCGGGCAGTTCCAGCCTTCCGAGTTCGTCAAGATACCGACCGTCCTGATGCTGGCAAAATATTTCGGCGGCCGCCGGTCGGGAACCCTTGAGCTGCGCGAGGTCCTTATCGGCGGTGCGATATTGGCAGCACCTGTGGGCCTGATCATGCTTGAACCCGACGCGGGCCAGGCCATAACATATATGCCGATCTTTGCGGCAATGTTGTTCTTGTCCGCGATCAAGATACGGTACGTCGTCATCGCACTTGTTGCGATGGCGGTGCTTGTTCCGTCTGCCTACATGATCGGCGTGAAGACGGGCAAGATAAAGCGCTATCAGCAGGAAAGGATAATGGCGATCATCGACCCGGATTCGGTCGATCCGCGCGGTTACGGTTATCACACGATCCAGTCGGTCATTACGGTCGGCAAGGGCGGCTTGTCCGGGATCAAGGGCGATTCGGAAACATCGCAGAGCGTTCTGAAATTCCTTCCAGAGCCGCATACCGATTTTATCTTCGCCGTAACCGCCGAGAACACCGGGTTTATCGGCTGCGTCTCTCTGCTGTTGGCGTATGCCTTATTACTTTCGAGGCTGATCGCGGGGGCAAGAGAGGCGAACGACCGCGCCGGAATGCTTGTAATAATGTCGATCGCGACTGCGATGTCGTTTCAAATATTTATTAACATAGGAATGGCACTCGGGTTTCTACCGGTCATCGGCGTACCGCTTCCGCTGATGAGCGCCGGCCTTTCGGCGATCCTTTCGACCTTCATCGCCATCGGATTCGTTGTTAGCATAAGAATGAGGCGGTTTGTGAATTAAATTAGTCCCAGGCCCCATGGACCAAATTTTTGGAGCGCTTGGAACCAGGAACATCAAACAAATGTTATGGCAAGAGATGTAAAGAAGATCAGAACGCAAGAGGTTGGTACGCTGCCGGGGAATGGGCGGCGTGGTTGGGTGAAGTTTGCATGGTTTTTCGGGGCGTTGCTTCTTGCATTGGCGGCCGGCGGCATGACCGGCGTTCTAGCATCTTATTACCTCAACAACTCGCGCTACTCGATCGAAGTTTCGGCCCTTGCCACTTATCGCCCGCCACAGGTAACAACGATCTATGCGGACGACGGCGAAACCGTGCTTGCGGAATTTGCGATCGAAAAGCGCATCCCGATAAAAGAAAAGGATATCCCGAAAAAAGTTGAAGATGCGTTGATCGCGGTCGAGGACAACAGGTTTTACGATCACATCGGCATCGACCCTTATCGTATCGCCGGGGTCGTGTTCAAAAACATTACGACCGGCAAAACGGAAGGAGCTTCAACACTGACCCAGCAGCTTGCCAAAAATCTCTTTCTCTATAAGGACCAGACTTACACCCGAAAAGTAAACGAATGGGCGGTAGCCCTTCAGATCGAACGCTTTTATACGAAACGCCAGATACTGGAAATGTACATGAACTATGTTTTCCTCGGTGCCGGCGCTTACGGGTTCGAGGCCGGGTCGAGAACCTACTTCGGAAAAACGCTTGCCGATCTGAATCTCGAAGAAGCGGCACTGCTTGCTGCAATTCCAAAGAGTCCCGAATACTCGCCGACCCGCAATATGGAAAAGGCGAAAATGCGCCGCGACATCGTTCTCGATCAAATGGCGAAGTATTTTCCCGAGACATATTCACAGGCAGAGATCGACGCCGCCAAGGCGAAACCGATCAAGCTGGCGGACACCGCCTATTATCAAGCCCTGCCTAAATCAAGCGCATGGGATTATCCGATCGAAGAAATTCGAAAATATCTCGAGGACAAATATACGACCCGCGTTGCACAGGGCGGGTTAAAGGTTTATACGACGATCAATCCTGAGGCACAGGAACTGGCGACCAAGGTCGTCCGCGAACGCCTGAGGACATTTGACCGGGGCCGCAAGTGGCGTTCGGAGTATCAGAACATCCTCGTTGATTCGGACAATCAACCGCTCACCGAACAGAAAGACATCGAAAAGGCCCTTACTTCATACAAGCACGCGGATTGGTACGGGAACGAATACGAGGAAGGCGAATACCTTAAGGGACTTGTAGTTAAGGTGAACCCGGCGTCGGACGAGGTTGGCGTAAGGTTCGGGTCTTACAAGGCGGTCGTTACCGCCAAGGATATGGGCCGCAGCGGCAAGCGGCCAAAGGACGAGTTAAAACCGGGCCTGCTCGGCGAATTTCTCGTTAAAAAGGTCGATCCGCAGAATCAGGTCCTTCAGGTTGAACTTTCACAGGAACCCGAGATCCAGGCCGCACTTGTGACCATCGATTCGCACACGGGCGAGATCGCGGCAATGGTCGGCGGATACGACTTTCACTCGAGTAAGTTCAATAATGCGACACAGGGATTGAGGCAGACCGGTTCGGCGTACAAGCCTTTCATCTACACGGCGGCGGTCGAAGACGGGATGACGCCCGAAATGCTGGTCAGCGGAGCTCCGATCAAACGCGGCGGCTGGCAGCCGCACAACTACGACGGCAGCTTAAGCCATGGGAACGTGCCGATGAAGATCGCACTTGCAAAGTCATACAATCTTGCCGCCGTCCATCTTCTCGAACAGGTCGGCATCCAGGCGGGCGGCCAAATGGTGAGAAGATTTGGTATTACAAATCCGATGGCGCCCAGTCTCCCGTCGGCGCTGGGCGCCAGCGAAGCATCGCTGCTTGAAATGACCTCTGCCTATTCAGCTTTCCCGAACAAGGGCGTGCGGGTAAATCCGCATCTTATCAGAAAGGTATATAGCCGCGACGGGACGCTTTTGGAAGAATGGGACAAGGCAAGCTCAAAGGTAACAAGTGAATATGTCGCTCTTACAATGGTCGAGCTGATGCGTGCCGTTACCGGGCCGGGCGGGACCGCCCCGGGTGCGAGTGCAGGCGGTCAACCGGTGGCCGGCAAGACGGGCACGGTCAACGATCATACGGACGTCTGGTTCATTGGATATACGCCGACTTATGTAACCGGCGTTTGGATGGGAAATCCGCAGCGAAAGGAGAATCTCGGTTCGGGCATGACAGGCGGCCACGGGGCTCTGCCGTTCTTCAACGCTTTTATGAATCCGTTTATGAAAGGAAAGAAGATCGAGCGGTTCCCTGACGCCCCGCCGATGCCGAGCGAGATCAAGCAGCTCATGGAACGCAATAAGCGAGAAGAGCTGGAGAAACTTGAAAAAGCGGAGCGTGAAAGTGTAAGGTCGGGTGCGCTTACCAAGCCTGTGGTGACAACCGACACCACGGAGACCGCGGATACGCCTGCGGCCGATACAGGTGACGGCGTTAAAACAAATCAGCCGGCCGGCGATGCTCCGCCGCCGATACGCCCGCCGGCCCAACCGCCGCGGCGTGACCCGGAAGCTCCGCCATCCGAAAAACCCGAGGGAACCAAACCCAAAGGTAAAAAAGGAGACGGAAATTAGTTAAAACAAGATATGCCGGGCCGGCCAAGACCGCTCGGCATATTTTATTTGTTGCCTATCCAAATGCTGGAATCGCTCAATTGCGCGACTCAAACGTGCATAAGTTACAGCAATCCGAAATCATGGCTGGCCATCCGGCAGGTAACTGTGGTGTTCAGAATTACGGGTATTGGATAAAACGTTAGCAGGGAGGGTTGTTCACGGGCCTCAAACAAGCGGCCGGTGAACCCGTCGGGTTCCTAGGCGGCCCTGGTTCAATGTAACCAAAACCGGATATGAACCGTATTATATGAAAAATACCTAGTCAAATTCTAAATAAAAATGAAAAGCGAAAGATCTATTTACTTAATTCTTGTTGTCATTTTGCTTTCTCTTTGCGTTCCGGCGTCGCTTGCACAGCAAGCCGTCCCACAGCCGACTCCCGTAGAGATAAAGATAGACCCGGCGTCGTTCGACGTTTACACCGGCCAATATGAGGACGCGGTAAATCTTGGCGGGGCGATATTCTCATTTTTCCGCGAGGGCGATAAGTACTACGTCCGTGTCATTAATCAGGACCGACTTGAGATCTTCCCGTCGGCCTCGGGGGCCTTTTTTGCAAAGGCCCTTCCGGCGACGGCCGAATTCAACCGCGACGCGGGCGGCAAAGTAGTAGGCATGACCTGGCGGCAAACGGGGCAGACGTTCAATACAAAGCGGATTTCTGATGTTCCGTTGCCCGATCAGCGGGTCGCGTTCAAGCGTACTGAAGCGATGATACCGATGCGTGACGGTGTAAAGCTGTTCACTGTAATTCTCACGCCGGAAACACAGTCAGGGCCGCTTCCGATCCTGATGGGCCGTACCCCATACGGTGTTGACGGCTGGAACTCTGCCCGCCTCAACGGCTCACGGCCCGAACTTGTTCGCGACGGTTACATATTCGTTTTCCAGGACATTCGCGGACGTGAAAAAAGCGAGGGTGTGTTTGAAATGGTCCGCCCGCCACGCGATAAGAAAGATCTAAAAGCGATAGATGAGAGCACAGACACTTACGACTCCATCGAATATCTGATCAAGAATGTTCCAGAAAACAACGGCCGCGTCGGCATCGCCGGTGTGTCTTACGATGGCTGGACGGCCGCGGTTGCCCTGCTCGATCCGCATCCGGCGCTAAAGGCGTCATCGCCGCAGGCTCCGGTCACGGATCTGTGGATGGGCGACGATTTTATGCATCACGGGGCATTTCGCCAAACTTATGCCTACGAATGGGCGGTTCCGCTCGAATCTGCCAAAACAGGCGGCAACATCACTTTTGACAAGGAAGATATGTACGAATGGTATCGTGCCTTGGACCGTTTGCCTGGCCTTACGCAGGAATTAGCGAAAAGGTCGCACTCGTGGCAAGCGTTTATTGACCACCCCGAATGGGACGCATATTGGCAAAAGCGGGCCACTGATCTCTATCTTCATGACACAAGCGTGCCGACAATGATCGTCGGGGGATGGTGGGACCAGGAAGACCTTTACGGCCCGCTTGCCCTATATAAAACACTTGAAAAGACTGATAAGGACAACCAGGTCTTTCTCGTGATGGGACCGTGGAATCACGGCGGCTGGGGCGGACGCGGCCGGCGGCTTGGTACGATAGATTTCGGCAGCGACACCGGCCGATATTTCAAATCCGAGATACAGGCACCTTTCTTTGCCTATCACCTAAAGGGTAAAGGAACGCTGAAGATGTCCGAGGCAACTATCTTCCAGTCGGGCTCGAACCGCTGGATGAAATATAACTCCTGGCCATCAAAAGCATCGAATATAGTTCAGCGCGGTCTTTATCTTCAGGCCGACGGAGGGCTTTCATTCGACAGGCCCGCCGCCGCTAAAGTGGACGGTTATGACGAATATATCTCTGACCCGCGTGATCCGGTCCCGTATCGAAAACGGCCGGTGCTTGCCACCTATGGACGCGGGTCAAGCTGGTTTACATGGTTAGTTGACGACCAATCGTTCCTAGCTGACCGAAAAGACGTTTTGTCGTGGAAGACCGCGCCGTTGACCGAAGACGTTACGATCACGGGCGATATAATCGCCGATCTATACGCGTCAACAACCGGCACCGACAGCGACTGGGCCGTCAAACTTATCGATGTCTATCCGGCGGAACAAGATCCTGTGAACGCGCAAACGGCAAACTTTCAACTAATGGTCGCGGCCGAAATCTTTCGCGGCCGCTATCGCGAAAGTTTTAAGAAGGCAAAGGCACTGTCGGCAAACACGCCGCTCGAATACAAGATAGATTTGCGTGGCCAGAACCATACATTCAAGAAGGGCCACCGAATTATGGTGCAGATACAAAGTACATGGTTCCCGTTGTATGACCGCAACCCGCAGAGATTTGTTCCGAACATTTTTCTGGCAAAGGAGGCTGATTTTCAGGCAGCGACCCAGCGCGTTTACAGGTCAGCGAAGTATCCGACCCATTTAAGCGTGTCGGTAGCCCAATGAAAAAAGGAAGCGCGGTCCGATGAACAGGAACGACATATTAATGGCCGTAGCCCGGGATCGTCCGCCCGGCAATTCCTAATGCGTCATGGAACTCTTGAGCGGACTAGACCGACGGCATCGCGCCGGATAGAATAGCAGAACCATGGAAAAATCCGATGCAATTCAGCAGAAGTCTTATGTGCTTCCGGCGTTCAACCTGAATGCTCTTGTTGTTCAGATCGCATTGCTTGCGGCGGCTGCGATCCTGCTGCCGGCGGCGGCGCATGCTACCGGGCTTCCGGTTAGATGGCTGCTGCCGATGCACTGGCCCGTGATACTCGCCGGACTTTGTTACGGGTGGCGCTCAGGCGCGGCGATCGGGTTGCTCGCCCCGTTTGCGAGTTTCCTGATCTCAGGCATGCCGCTGCCGCACATTCTTCCGGCAATGACGGTCGAACTGGCGGCTTACGGCCTGATCGCAGGCTTTGCCCGTCAGGGCCTGCATTTGAATTGGTTTCTTTCATCGGCGGCCGCGCTGATTGGCGGCCGGATCGTTTTCCTTGCGTACGTTTTGGCTTTCAGGTCGGTGTCACAGCCGTTTGGGGATTACCTTGTGGCAGCAATGCTTCCGGGTATTCCGGCCGCGATCGCCCAGCTCATTCTTCTTTCGCTGGCCGCCAAATGGTGGGTCGGCCGGGGCGAGCGTCTCCACTGAACGCCGCACGGGAAGTCGGACACATAGACTGAAAAAAATAGCCAATTTTTCCCGTACGGCCTAATGACAGCCGGCCCCACGGCATTCGGAGTGGCCGAAATAGATCATTTGATTCTAGAATTGACCCGGCAATAGATGAAATCTGAACGAAGACAAATGAATCGAGCGGATCTAGACCGATAGATCCGCCGAATCCGGGTTCAAAACGCTTTGTTTGCTCTGAAATTTCCTTGATTCAGGCAGTTGCCTCCGTTACGTGTTTCACAGCTTCATTAACTTTCCCTAAAAGTTCGGCGTTTCAAGTCAGGGTGCGTTTTTCACCTTTTTTGCCGCCCGATCTATTCGGCCCCTTCGGATATTTTATTCTTGTCAATCCTGACAGAAACGGCCCAGATAATGCGGCAGCATCTTCCGCCACCAGGGCCAATCGTGAGCGACATCGTGGCCCCAAAGTTCGAGCAGATGCGGGATGCCTTTCGCGTGCAGCATGCCGGAGAGTTCTCGACTGCGGTCCGGGGCTTCGTAGTTTCCCTGTCCCGAGACGATTACGATCGAATCCGCTTGTTGCAGCCGCGGCAAATGGTAATCATCATTCAGTTTTGGCAGGTACATCGCGGGGTTGTTGAAATAGACGTTGTCGTCGTAGTAACCCTTGTCCAGGTAATTGTATATATCGTAGCTGCCGCTCATCGCGATGGTGCCGCGAAATTGATCGGAGTGTTTGAAATAGGTATTCGCCGCGAGAAACGCTCCCAAAGAGGCTCCCGTCGTCAACGGCCGTGCGTCGTCACCGCACTCATTACGGATAAGCGGCAGGACCTCGTCCATGATGTAGCGGTCGTAACGCTGAAGCATCTCGACCTTCCAAGCCGGGTGAGATTCACGATTCAAGAGGCTGTATTTGTTGACCGAATTGATCGAATACGCTCTGATCAACCCGTTCTCAATAAACCATTTGATCGAGTCAACCAGATAGAAACGCTCATATTCAAGATAGTCCGCCGCCGCCGTCGGGAACATCAGCAGCGGATAGCCGGCGTGCCCGTATGCCACTAAGGGCATGTCCATATTCAGATTGTGGCTGTACCACGATGTAGTTTCGCGTCGCATATTTGTTAGTTGATCGAGTTTTTCGAGTTGACCAAGTTTCCGGTGTTTACAGAATTCTTGTTTCGTAGATATTTCGAAAGTGAAATATTCATTTTTGAGATATCTCCGAGCAGTTCATACATTTCACGGAATTGAGGTTCATTTATTTGATTCAAATCCAATAGAACATAAAGGTGCGATTGAAGTTCAACAGAAGGGCCTCGAGCGATATTTAGAAAATTCGCGAATTCGTCCTCAGTGCTCTTTCCATGTCCTTCGGCAATGTTTGCCATTGTCGAGACGGATGCCCTTTTCATTTGCTCTCGATGGCTGAAATCTCGTGAAAACTCGCCCGGATTAGAAAGCCAATATATTCGATTTGTCACAACTCCGGCCTTCTGCCAAAATTGCATCTCTTCAAACTTCCGGCATGTAGGCAATATGTCAGAGTCTCGGCACACTCGGACAATTCGCAAAACTACTTTGTGATCGTAATCTCCCTCGTCGTCGAATTATACCCGCCATTATCGACCAGATTGCCTGCCTTGTCCACCAGTTCAAGTTTTACCGGATGTTTACCGGCCGACCATCCGGAAAGCCAGATCGGTTCCCATTTCTCGATATATTTTGCCTCGCTGCCGTCAATCGAATATCGTATGCGGTATTCACCTCCGTCGCCGGTCAGCTTGGCATTGGCAAGCCAGAAATCGATCATGATCGAATCGGCATCGGCGCCTTTGTACTCGCCTTTCGGCCGGCTGTAAGTGAGAAGCGGTTTGGCCGGGTCAACGGCGCCGGCGGTTGACGACGGCATATCTTTGCCTTCGGATGCGGGCTTAGAGGCGGAATTTGCATTTGAATTTGCCATCGTGTTGCCAGTGTTTGTCGTCGTCGGTTTCGAGGCATCGCCGCCGCCGTCCTTAACAGTAAACTTGACCATCTGGAAAGCTCCGGCGTTTTTGTAGCTCTCGTGCCATGGCCGCGATGGAAAAACCCGAAGCGTATGCTCGCCATCGGTCACGTTGCGAAGCTCAAATTCCTGATCGAGGTTGTAATATGCCTCATAAGGCTGGTTGTCGAGGATCACATGAATATGGTTGCCCATTCCGGTTTCCGGGTCCTTATGCGGCTTATAACCCTTTAGGTCGCCCGAGATATTGAGCTTTACCTTTACGGTCGAATTACTGACAGTCGAGTTTGCCGCCGGCAGTACGATAGCCAGCGTCGGGGCTGCCTGGTCCTGTTCGCCGCGGGCCGCCATTTGGTCCTTTACCGACTGTGGCCGTTCGGCGATGGTTATCGTCTCGCGGGCCGCTTCCGGTTTAGTGTTCGTGTTTGCGGTATTAGAATTCTTGTTCGCATTTGTTGCCGTGTCTGTTCCGCCGCAACTCCAGGCAAATGTAATAAGTACGAAAAACGCTGTGATCTTTAGTGTCTTCATGATTCCTCCCATTGAAAGTAAAAATGTCGAAGCTCGCGCTTCGGCGGCTGTGTCAGAACTCCCGAAGGGCACATAGCCACGCCATTTATGGCGTGGACCGAGACTATACGACGCGAAAGGGCGCTTTAACGTCCTTCTGGTTAAATGGCTGAAGCCACCGGATTTAAGCCCGCTTAAGCGGGCTACAAATCAAATCGTCTATGTACCGCTACGCGGACTGGTTTTGACACTGCCGCGTCAGTAGGGGCAAAATGCTCAACGCTGCGGCTTACGCCCTTACTAACCCTCTGGCTTCCGCCATAGTTCCTTTTTGCGACGAGGGTTTCAAACCGAAAACATCGGCAAAATTCTCGACGATCCGATCCTCTACTTCGGCCATATCCAATTCGCAGCCGAGAAGTTTGTCCATTGACGTGACCGGCTCGCCTTCACATGCGATTATCCAATTGTAATAGCTCAGGTCAGTGTTCACATTCAGTGCAAAGCCGTGGGTCGTGACCCAGCGTTTAATATGAACGCCGATCGCCGCCACTTTGCCTTCGGCGGTGTGTACGCCGGTCAGTCCCTCAATGCGAAATGCCGGGATCCCAAAATTGTACAAGGTCTTTATAAGTACTTCTTCCAGGTCGCGGACGAATTTGTGTACATCCTCGCGGTCGGGCGAAAGGCTGATTATCGGATAGCCTACCAGCTGACCAAGCCCGTGATAGGTCACTTTTCCGCCGCGGTTGGTTTCGAACACCTCGACCCCAAGATTTTTTAGCATTTCGGCCGTTGCGAGAACACCGGCTTCCTTCGCGCGGCGGCCGATCGTGAACGTGTGCGGATGTTCGAGCAATAGCAAATAGTCTCGTTCCCGCGTCTCGATCACCTCGGTCTCAAGCTCTTTCTGCAGGTCCAGGGCAGTTCCGTAGGCAACCCTCCCTAAACGGCGAACTTCCAACAATCTCTCCTGCATATATTGTATGATAAGTTGTTTAGCAGATATTGAACAGGCAGGAATGACAATGATCAAAGGTATGTATTTGGCTGCTTTTGGATTTCTTATGCTCGCCGCGGCCATGCCTGCGGCAGCCCAGCGGACTAGACGCCCGGCCCCGCGGCCGACACCAAAACCAACGCCTGCAAGGCCGACGGCAAGCCCTATCGTCCTTGCGGCAAAGCAGCAGGTGGCCAATCAGCTTTCAAACGTAAATATGTTTGTAGATAAGATGGGCCCGATCGCTCTCGATATTGAGAATATCGACAAGGAAGCAAAGACGAATCGCAGGATAAAGAAAGAGACCATCGATGCCAACGAGACCAACAAAAAGAAACTGGTACTCGCTATCAGAGGCATGCGGCAGGCGCTGACAACGCTCGAAACCGATTTCAGGACAAAGCCGCAATTGGCTCGCTATCTGCCTCAAATTCAGGGTATTACAAGCCTCTGTACCCAGTCGGAGGACAATGCGATTGCGGGCAGATTTGTTGCCTCAAAAGGGCCGCTAAGGCAGGCGGCACAAAAACTCTCGGACACAATGGCGGTCCTGCCGTGAAGAAACCGGCATCGCCAGAAGTCGTGATCAAAAAGGGCTGAACAATTTGCGGAAGCCGGCGTGGATGCAAGTGCATGTTCTACTCGCCGAACATTGAGCGGTTTCTAAAGAGCAGGCTTTAGTAAAATTCTGGCCGAACGTCAAAGAGCAGCAAGTCATTGCCATCTGTCCGCTGCATAGATCTAAGGCATTACCAGGCTCGTTTTCTGCGTTTTAGGGTCGCAAATTTCGATCTCTTTTGAATTAGCGGCCGCGGCCCCGACGGCGGAAAGCCCCAATTTCTCGCGGATGAATTTTTCCGCATCCGCGCGGATCAGCTCGCCGTTTACCACGGCGGGCTTGCTAATTAGAACTTCACCTTTGGGCAGAATTTTCGACGGTTCGATGAAAACGTACCAAGGCGAACCCCATTTGCGCGTGTCGCCGGCTGCGGTCCGCTGGGTGTAATGGATGGTGTTAAGGCGTTCTGCTGAAGCCGACGATTCATAAACCGAGGGAAAGGTCAGCTTATTCTGATCGTAACTCGATCTCATTCGGTCAATTGGATCATATTCACCAACGCCGATAATAGCCAAGCCGTCGCGGCCGTATTTTTCATGCAATTCCTGAACGAACCCGACATCATGCCGCCAGTTTGGGCACCACGGAGCCCAGTAAACGACCAGCACCAGCCGTTTGCCCTGTGCAAACGAGCGAAGGTTCGTTTCGCCATCGCCCTTTAAATTCTTATATGTCCAATCTCTATATCCGATATCCTTTTCCACGATCGGCGACTGTTCGTTCTGCCCAAATGCGAAAGCAAAGCCCGAAGTAATGAGAACAAAAGCAAAAATGAATTTCATGATGTAAATAGTACGGACGGCATAAGCCTAGCGTTTCAGATGATCAAAGGCAACAAAAACGCTGCATCAGTATATCGAGTTCCGACCTACAAGTTTCTTGCCGCGGACTGCTTTATAGGCTTGCGGAGCAATCGCCGCGTCCAATGCACAACATTCAAATATATGCCTGTCATCGCGGACATTGCCGCCAGGGCGGAAAAAATAAGCAAGAGCGTGACCTGCCAGCTTCCGGTGAAATAATAAAAATGTGCCTCGCGGAAAAACCGGGTCTTCCACGTCGGGGGCTTTGAATGGGCGGCCTCGCCCGTTTCAGCATCGATAAATATCGACTCGGCGCCGAGGCCGCCGATCGCTTGATACTGGGGCCGTCCGTCTTTCATCAACAGCGTCAAGGCCGTTGTCGGCAATTGCCTTCCGGCAAGTTCATTTGCCCGCGTCATCGCATCCGCCGGCGATAAACGGACGCGGGCCGCAGCGATCTTCTCCACTGTCCCGCCTTCAACGCTATTCGGTACGGCATAAAGAAATCCGCTCAGTGCCCATGCAAGCACCGGCAAAGAAACAATAAGGCCTGATATCAGATGAAATTGGTAGATGATCTTTTGCATAAGGTTCAGGCAGGGCCGGGATGCGGCGTTCGCGCGATGAACGTTTTGTGCTAATCTTACCTTTTGAAAGCTAACCGAACACGCAACTATGAGCAACCAGCCGACCGTCACAGATATTTTCAAACGCTCGCTTGAGATGCGCAAGGCCAACCCGAACGCATCTTATGACGATGTGAAGTCGCAGCTTATCAGTGAATTCAGCGGCCGGCCGTTTCCATCGACCGCCTATCTGACGATCCCCGAATACGACAATATCGTACCTGAAGAAGACTGGACCGCCGGCCTTCCGGTTGTCTATCGAGGCATTCAGAATGAAGATTGGAAGGATGTTATCCAAGGCATCATCATAAGCCTCGAACAGGTCGAAAACTACCCAAAGGAATCGGGCCGCGAGGACGACCCCGCAAAGGAATGGCGTAACCGCCAGCGCGGAATAGCCGAGGCAGAGGAAAAGGTTATCGAAAAATGGATGCCGGATGAGCTGATGTCTATGGCCAAACGAAATATTTCAAAATAGTTTCGGCTTCTCAGTTTTCGATCTTGTCGGGCACCGCCAGTTTTAGTCCGTCGAAGGCCCGGACCACCTTTTGGCCGGGTGATAATTTCGCAGCCTCCGCCTCAAGATCAACATCATCCCAATCCGGATAGAGATGAGTTAGAACCGCACGTCCCGGGCCGGCCTTTCGGATCAAATACATCGCTTCTGCCAAATCTAAGTGATTCTCGCCGGGTTTGTTGCGCGGAAAAGATGCTTCGATGAGGAGCAGATCTACGCGGCGGGCAAAAGCGGCGAGTGTTTCGCTAAATCCGGTGTCGCCCGTGTAAACAAGCGTGGCGTCATCGCGGCTGCGAATGTGAATGGCAAGGCTTTCATCGGTATGCGGCGTTTCCAATGCGACAGCGTCCAAATGCGGAGCGATCTCAAATTTTTCAAGCGGCTCGACCTCGGTGATCTCGATTGGGAAAGGCTGATCGAATAGCTTGTAATTGTTCAGATTGTTAAATCTCATAAGTAAGTCCTTTAGCCCCTTTCCGCCGAAGATCCGCAATGCCTTTCGTCTATCCCGCATTTCTGCTGCATACCGGCTGCCAAAAAGAAAGGGCGGCAATCCGCCGCAATGGTCAAGATGAAAATGTGAGATCCATACAGCGTCCAGTTCGTGCCAGGGCAGGCCTTCATCGAGCATCCGGCCCATTGCCGACACGCTAAAATCGAGCAGCACCTTTTCGCCCGAAGCCTCAAGCCAGAAAGCCGGGCTTGACCGCCTTGGATGCGGCACGGACGTGCCGGAACCTAATACCGTTAACTGCATATTTGCCATTGTATTCCAGAAGCCCCGGCGGCCGTAAGCGAACATGATCGTACGCTTGGACCGGATCCTTACGGGCGGCTTTTCGCGTCTGCATGAGGAACACAACGTTTGATCATCACCTGTGTTAGATTTAACTTTATGATCCAAGTGGACATTCTCGCGGTTTTTGCACACCCTGACGATCTTGAGCTGACGGTTGGCGGAACCATGCTAAAGATGAAAGGCCTCGGGTATCGAACGGGCGCATTGGATGTGACCCGGGGCGAAATGGGTACGCGCGGTTCTGTCGAAGATCGCGCAAACGAAGCCGCAGCGGCGGCAAAAATATTAAGGCTGGATGTCAGGGAAAACCTCGGTCTTGCCGACGGACATGTTTTTGTCAACGACCCGTCAAGAATAGCCATGGTGCGCGTGTTTCGCCGGCTCAAACCAAGCGTGATATTGACCCATCAGATCGATGATCCGCATCCCGACCACGATCATATTGCCCGTCTGGTCCGTGAATCCGCCCGGCTCGCAAGTATGCGAAACTATGACGCTGATTCAGGTAATGAAAAGATACCGGTACCGGTCGTTGCCCATAATATTTTCTCGAGACATGTTGTTCCATCTTTTGTCGTGGACGTTTCACCGTTTCTCGAAGACAAAATGTCGGCGATCAGGGCGCATCAGTCGCAATTTCATAACCCGGGATCGACGGAACCTGAAACACGTTTGACAGCCGCAACCTTCCTCGATGAACTTGAAAACAGGTCGCGGTACTTTGGATCGCTGATCGGGGCGGAGGCCGGCGAACCGTTCTTTGTTCGCGAAGCTCTAAATGTCGATGACCCGGTCAGACTTCTTACGCGGCCGATGAACCTCTATTCATGATCGACCCGATGGCCTCAGACCTAATTACAACCGAACTTCCGCCCGAAGAGATCGAACTGGCAAAAAAGCGCCGTGTCGTGGACCGTTTGGCTGAACGTCTCGCCGACGCCGAAGAAGATATTGCTGATCTGCGGACCGAGCTTGAACGGTTTGAGGCGAGATATACGATGGAGGTCGGCAGGCTTTATGCCGAACAGGATGAGATAGATGCGCAGATCGCGGAAGAAGAACTAAAGCTTGTTCCGGATGATGAGGAGATAAAGAAAAAGGTCGAAGAACTCAGGCGGCTGGCTGACGAATCCGCGGCCCGTGCAAGGGCGGCCGCGGACAAGGAAGCCGAACAATGGGAACCGACCGCCGAGGCCCGAAAGGCCTATCACGAACTTGCCCGCAGCATTCATCCGGACCTGGTTCTTGATGTCAGCGAAAAGGAACGGCGCCATTCTTTAATGGCAGAATTGAACCGGGCATATTCTTCCGGCGACCAGGTGAGGCTGAAACGGTTCGCGGACGAGCTTCGGGTCAGCCCGGACGCAGTAAAAGGAGGGTCTCTTGGCGATGAACTTGTCAGAGCTGTCCGCCAGATCGCTCAGATAAAAAAGCGTCTCGCGGCGATAATGAGCGAAAAGCAGGAAACCGTTTCGGGCGAACTTTTCATCTTACATACAAAAGCCGTAGAAGAAACTTCAGCGGGCCGCGATATGCTGAAGCAGATGGCAGAGAGGGCGAAAACTCACATCGCCAAAACGCAGCGCCGCCTTGAAAACTTAAGAAATGTGAACCGGTCCGCGGAAGAGTATGTTAAAGATCGGTTTGGGATGGATATATCAGAATTTAGATGAACCGCAGCCGCTTGACTAAGCTGTCGTTTTGTGGCAGTCTATATTTTTCAGTTTCTAGTTCCTTCCACTTCAACTAAATCGCTTTTTTTGAATATATTGTGGCGGTAGTGCGCCGCCGGCAAGCGCGTTAATTTTTGGATTTCGCAGCTGACTGCTCCACCGCGGTCGGCGCGAAACGGGGGAAAGGCGGAGTGGGAGACGCCTTTCCCCTTCTTATTTGCGCGTTAAACGGCAGTACCGGCCGCATGGCCGGACGCCCACGCCCACTGAAAATTATATCCGCCAAGCCAGCCTGTTACGTCAACGACCTCACCGATAAAGTAAAGGCCGGGAACCTTCTTCGATTCCATTGTTTGAGACGAAAGCTCTTTTGTCGAAATTCCGCCAAGGGTAACTTCCGCTCGGTCGTAGCCTTCTGTATCAGAAAACCGAACTTTCCAATTTTGCAGCGACTCCGCGATCTGGTCGATGTCACGCTCAGAGAGCGTATTCAGCGATTGGGAGGAGAACTGAGAGTGCATAAATTGATCGACAAAACGCCGTGGCAAAAGGCCCCCTAGAAAGTTGGTCAACTTCTGGCCGCGGCCGCGGCCTTCATGAAGCTGGGCCGCAATATCCCGGCCGGGCAGCAGGTCGATCTCGACAGGACGGCCTTTATCCCAGTAGTTAGATATTTGCAGGATGGCCGGCCCCGACATGCCGCGGTGCGTGAATAGAATGTTCTCGTGAAATGAACGCTTGCCGTCAGAAACGGCGGCATCAATCGAGATCCCTGCAAGTTTTGGATACATATCCTTGTCCGCGGCGGTCAAGGCCACGAGCGAGGGACGGAGTTGTGTCCGCTCTATCCCGAACTGTTTGGCCAGAATGTATCCGAGGTCCGATGCTCCTATCTTTGGATAGGAAAGGCCTCCTGTTGCGATGACCACCTTGTCGGCCGAAAGTCCGCCGGATGAGGTTTCGAGCTTAAATCCGCCATCAAATTCGAGATGCTTTACGCTGCACGAAGTTCTGATCTCAACACCTGAGTATGAACATTCGGCAAGCAGCATATCTACGATCAGGCGCGCATTTTCGCGGCAGAAAAGCTGGCCAAGCTTTTTCTCGTAAAATTCAATTCGATGCCGCCTGACGAGACGGACAAAATCATCGGGCGTGAATCGTGCTAGTGACGATTTAGCAAAGTGCGGATTTTCCGAGATGAAGTTTTCGTGGCCTGTGCCGAGATTTGTAAAGTTGCATCGGCCGCCGCCCGAAATGAGTATTTTTCTACCGACTTGCGGATTGTGCTCGACGACCAGTGTTCGCCGGCGGTGCCGGCCCGCATGAATCGCGCAGAAGAGCCCGGCCGCGCCGCCGCCGATGATCACAACGTCGTATTTCACACCTGGCCGAGATATCTTTCGTTGAGAATGTTGAGGTGATGCCGAACATGGCCGATCGAAATATTGGCGAGAGCCCGGACCGAGATCGGCAAACCGCTCGCGGTTCCCATTCGGGCCAGTCCAGCGGCGTCCAAATTATTCAAGAAAATCACGTTAGACTTTCTGGACAGCTCAAATTCGTCAAGCAGGTCCGCGAACGAGCGGTTGTTCGCATTTGAGTTCTCGATATATCCGTCCTGCTCAAATCCTTCGATCGGAGTTTCATCGCCTCTAGAGATCCGCAGCATGCGATAGGCAAAAATGCGTTCGCCATCGATCAAATGGCTCAAAACCTCCTTGATCGTCCATTTGCCATTTTCGTATGCAAACGTTCCTTTCGCTTCATCAAGGCCGCCTAGAACGGTTCGGAGGCCGCCCGGCTGGGCCTTGAATGCATCGCGGATGTCGGGTTCGGCCACGAGTGAAATATACTTATGATAGTACTGATCGTATTCGTGTGGTTCGGGCTTGTACATTCAATGCAAAACTCCTTTTCTCAGTCGGTATTTTTGTGTGTAATATTATCAGAATTTCGCGCCGTTCGCGGAATCGGCCTTATGAAACGATCAATTTCAGCTGCGGTCTTCATACTGATCTTGTCGGTCGCGGCGGCCGCTCAGGGCGGTAATGCCGGGCCGCGGCGAATCGAGTTGGTAAACGGCAGAAACAGCATAACGCTCACGGGAATCCTTTCAAACTCGCAGGAGATGGAGTTTGTATTCCATGCCCGAAAGGGTCGGGTCGTATCATTGAAAATGAGCAGCTCAAATCTTTTTGATTTTCGTCTGTTCAATGCAGAATCGGATTTTGATACCGAATTCGATAGTTCAAGTTCGGCCACGCACGAGCTGCCGGCGGACGGAGATTACTATCTATTCGTGCGCAAGAAAATGGTAGGTCGTCCCCGCACGGCGAGATTTAAATTGTTCCTGGCCATAAAATAGTTCGAACCGCTGTTTTGGCAAGTTTTCATCATTTTGGGCGAAGCAGCGAGCCTTTGCTAGAATACGTGCATCATATTCATTCCGTCGAGTGCGGAATAAATAGTTCTATCCAAATCATTTGTAGTTAAACAGGAGAACCTAGATGAAACGAGTTTTCTTTCTGACGGCGCTCGCGATTGCGGTCGCGGCTGCCTTGATCGGCAGCGGGGTTGAGGCCGTGAACAAGAACTTGATCGAGCGTTATGCGGCCGCGGATGCCAAGCAGACCGGCGCCGCCGGTGCGTATAATTTTGACAAGGCACATAGTTTTATCGGCTTTAAGGTAAAGCACATGGGGCTGATCGAGGTGCCGGGCTTTTTCCGCGATTTCACAGGTACAGTGAATTACAACGCGGGCGACCCGACAAAGTCCACGGTCGAATTTACGGCAAAGGCTACTAGTGTTGATACAGGGGTTGCGGGGCGTGACCGCCATCTTAGAACGGCCGACTTCTTTGACGTCGAAAAGTTTCCCGATATCACCTTCAAAAGCACAAAGGTGGAAAAAAAGGGGAAGGGTTACGTGCTAACGGGTGATTTCACATTGCGGGGCGTGACGAAATCGGTCTCGTTCCCGTTTCAGATCGCGGGCTGGCTCGACAATGAACGCAGCACAAAAATGGGCCTCGTGGCAGATACAGTCATCAACCGCCGTGATTTTGGCGTAAATTACGGAAAAGCCCTCCCAAGCGGCATCGCCGAACTGTCAGATGTCGTCAAGATCACCTTACAGATCGAAGCAAACATGCCAAAGCAAGCCGCGCCGAAAGCAGAATAAATGAATCGATAATACACTTCAGTTCAGTTTTGTTGGGATAAAGCGAATCGGCCGCACTGTTTGGTGCGGCCGATTCTCATCTTGAATGGGTTGTGTCGTCTAACTCTTTTCAGCCTCGGCGAAAGAGATATCGTAGATCGAGTAGTTCTCCCAGCCTTTGTAGTCGAAATGCCACCATTCGTTTGGATTGACCGTGAAGCCTTCTGCCTCCATCGACCGGCGGAGCATATCGCGGTTTGACCGCTCCTTATCGGTCCCTCCCGTGTATTCAGGCGAGGCACGATCGGTGAATTCGTCGTAACCAGAGGGCATATCCAAAAGTTTGCCGGTACTTAGCTCGTAAATGCTCAGATCGACCGCACAGCCGCGGTTGTGCTTAGAGCCTTTTGCGGGATCGGCGACAAATTTTCGTTTATCTTCGGGCGTTACTTCCCAAAAGAGCTTTGTGATCGCCCAAGGCCTGTATCCGTCAAAAATAACAAGTCCGAGTCCCTGTGTTTTCAACTTTTTGTGGACGCGCAGCAGTGCCTTGGCTGCAGGCTTCTGAAGGAACGCGCGTCCTTCGGGATAGACCTTTCGTCCGACAAAATTATTTTCGGTCGCGTAACGGATGTCGAGTTTTATCGATCCGTCAAGATTGATCAGTTCTATCAAATTGGCCTCACGTTTCCCGGATTCTTTTGGCGGGGCGGTTTGGGCAGGCGCCGCTGAATAGAGGATAAGACAAAACAAAAGCCCAGTAAATTTGACGGCATGTTTTCCTATCATGATAAGTGTTCTATGACTGCGGTTTTTGAAACAAATTACTGAATTGAGGCTTCATTGGACCTTATCGGCTTTGCGTGAAAAGGGGTTTGACCTCGCGATGAGTCCGCAAATAGCCTCAATGGGAAATATACCGTTACCGCATGTTTAGCACGCCGCCAAATTATTAGCGCTTTTGGTGCAGCAATTCGGATCGATAATACAGGACCGCATCGATCAATTATGTATTTGGTGTATCCGCTGCCAAACAGATCATGCGGCAAAAACCTTGTTCAAATGCGGCATCTCCTTTGGATTTTTGAACTTATTATCGTCTAGTTTGACGGCTTTTCTTCCGGTTCCGGCTTTGTGTCTTCCTCGACGATCGTGACCTCGGTGCCATACTTCTGATAGTTCTTAAATCTGATAAGGTTGCGGCTTTCAAACAGCTTGCCAGAGCCTTCTACTGTACCGCGAAAATCGGAAAGGACCGGAAGCAAATATTTTTCACCCGAGATGGCGACCTCATCATAATCAATGAGCTTAGTGACGGCCTTTACCGGAAATGTCGGAGAAATATCAGTAAGCCGGTATTCGATCCTCAAAACTCGAAAGTTATCGCGGTCGATCCAGATGCGGCCCTTTTCACCGGCCGGCGACGAACGATAGGTCGGGCCTTTTAGCCCGACTCCGCCGTGCTTATTATTTGCTAGATCGATCTCATATTGGTAAACGATCGCCTTGCGGCCGCGGATCACGTCGGTACTCTCCGGTTCAAATCGGGTTTTGCTGTCAGGCTTGAATATTTTTTGGAGGTCTTCGACAAACTCGCCGCCCGAAGTGGCACCGTCAAGGCCGCTGTAGCTTCCGGATGCTTCTGTATTGACCGGTGCTCCGTTTTTGGAAAGCACTTTATACTGCTCGCCTCTTTCATCACTATAACTGACAGCGATTATCAGATTGTCGTACGGTCTCCAGTTACCGGTGCCGGCGTATGCCTCTGACCGCGTGATCAGCTGCTTTACCACAAAATCGGGCATGTCTTCGATCAGCGCCAGCGTGTTTTTACGAGTTTTCTCAAGAACGGCAGTCGATTCAACCGGCGACGGAAGTGCGGCACTTTCGGGGTTTTGCCGGCGCCTTTCGGCCTCTTCCAACGCACGCTTCAACACTTCGTTGTTACCACTTTTTGATCGTGTCAATCCGCGAATGCCGTCGGTGACCGCAAACGCAATGCCCCTGCTCCGCATTCCCTCCACTATACCGTCAATGCTTGCGGGCCCCTTTATTGCGTAAAGCATACGGACATATTCTGTTTGAGAGATCGGCCTTTCCTGCGAAAAGGCAGACGCTGTCGCGACCACGAAAATGAATAGAAAAAGAAGCTGTTTCATTGAATTTAGGGATGCTGTTGCGGCCTCTATCGTTGGCTTTTTGTAGAAGAGGTGAATTGACGGTGCCGACGATGGCCCGGCGTTGGCCTTGGTAGAAAGCTGCTTCGGATCAAAATTGAAAATGTTCCTGTATGTCTCATTCAGACGGGAATTGAAAAAGGCTGCCTCCTTAAAAGCAGCCTCCTTCGTTATATGAATACGAAGTCAAAAAATTAGTTAACCCATTCTTCTTCGTAGTTTAATTGCCAATGCCGTGTGACCCATTCTTGTGCCGCGGTCATGGCCGTGTTTTTCCATTTCTTGATATTATCCAAGATGGAAAGTGCGGCCAGCGGCTTGCTTGGATCACGCTCCACCCGAATTACCTGTGTTGCAACCTCTATAACGGTCTTGTCTTCCTCAATGATCCGCAATCGGACTTCGCTTCCAACGGGCGGAAGCGTTTCGAGATTAACCAACGCGCTCGATTCGCCAATGTTCTCGGTAGTTCCTTCGACTTTGATCGTTTCGCCGCTTTCCTTATCGACCCAGCTTGCAATTACGGGCATATTCGCCAGTATGCGATGATGCAGCGGCGTCTTATACGACGACGTTGCGTATTCTATTTGTGCCATATATTTCCCCCCTTTTTCGTTCCCTTTAACCTTCTGAAAACATTGAGCTTTCCCTAAAAGCATTCAGAAGAGAGTAAAAGTTACTTGATTCTTACAAAAAAGTCAAGTTTACCAGAGGCAAAGTTGAGTAAAACGCTAACTCTCTGCAAATAAGAGGTTTAGCCGGCAAGGTCCAAGGCTTTTCTGGACGGCCCCGTTTGTTGGTTTGCATTCTTGTGCGGAAAAGTTCAAAATGTCTGGCAATATCGAACAATTGAACGGGCGGGGAATCGTTTTCGAGTTTCCAGACACGCTGGTTGATCTTCGTTTATTCCGGCGGCACCGAGTAAGGTTTCTGTTAACTACTGTGCAGGCGAATTAGGTTTTAGGACTTCAGTTTGCCTAACATAATAGTGCAACAAAGCTTGCAATGGATGCGGATCAATTTTCAATTTTCTAAGCAAAATTTCTAAAGCCCGTAAGAGGTTGAAATCATATTGCTTATCGTGATCGGCGAGTAATGCTCGGGTTTTTTGTTCATTTGCACTCGCCGGATGTTCGCGGCAATTTTATCCATTTAGTAAAAGATAAATCCAAAATTCCAGATATTCATCTGCAATTCGATAAAAGTTTTAAGGAGTTTTTCCAGATCCAGTAAGAGGTCAAAGAAGACACATGAGGAAATTTTTTAGTTTCAGATCGTTAGTTTATATTGCGATGCTGATAGCCGCCTTCACAACGGCCGGCGTCGCACAGGTTACGACATCCGAGATGGCCGGCCGTGTTCTTGATAAGCAGGGACAGCCGCTTGCCGGCGTTTCGATAGAAGCTGAGCATCGGCCCACCGGTACTAAGTACACGGCCGTAACAAATGCGTCAGGCCGCTACACCCTTCCCTTGCTTCGGGTTGGCGGCCCATATACTGTCAAGGCGGTCGCGGCGGGCTTTAATGAGTTGTCCCGCGACAATATTCAGCTCAGCCTTGGCTCAACGGCCACGGTCGATTTTGACCTTAGCTCGGCCCTTGATGTCAGTATTGATGTAACGGCGGATGACACGTTCAGCGAGGCCCGAACGGGTGCCTCGACCAATATCGGGAATGAAGTGATCACACGCATGCCAACGATCGGCCGTTTGCTCACTGACTTTTCCAGGCTAACGCCGCAATATACGGGCAACGGTTCTTTCGCCGGCCAGGACAACCGGCTTAACAACATCACCGTTGACGGTTCGTACTTCAACAATTCCTTTGGCCTTGCCGGGCAGCCGGGCGAACGTACGGGCGTTTCACCGATCTCACTTGCAGCGGTTGAAGAGTTTCAGGTAAACGTCGCTCCGTATGACGTTCGTCACGGTAACTTTGTCGGTGCTGACGTAAACGTCGTTACCAAAAGCGGCACGAACAAATACACGGGTTCGGCCTATTATTTGTGGAGAAATCCGGGCCTGGTGGGTAAAGAGGCGGGCAATAATACAGTTAACCCGGGCAAGTTCAAATTCCGCACATGGGGCTTTACGGCCGGCGGGCCGATACCATTCTTTAATTTTGGCGAACATGACGGGCCAATGTTCATCGACGGAAAGGACAAACTCTTTTTCTTTTTTAACTACGAAAATGAAAGCCTGACAAGTCCGGGAACAACTTATAGGGCACGAAATGCCGGCGAAACCCAGGGCGGAAGCGTGACGCGCGTTCTTGCTTCCGATCTAGATAATTTGAGCAACTATCTTAGGACCAATTTCGGCTACGAAACGGGCGGTTATCAGGATTACGACTTTAATACGCCGGCCAAGAAATTGCTTTTCCGGACGGACTATAACCTTAATAACGCGAACCGGATCTCGTTCCGATACATGGATCTCGATTCTAACACCGATGTTCTTGTATCGAATTCGTCGTCGCTTGGTTTTGGCACAAGGCGTACAAACCTTTTTGGCCTGAATTTCCAGAACTCAAATTACAAGATCCTTGAGAACATAAGATCGTTTGTTGGTGAATGGACATCTACCTATGGCAGCTCGGTGGCAAACAGCTTGATCGTCGGTTATACGAAACAGGATGAAAGCCGCGGAGCGATCGATAAACTGTTCCCGATGGTTGATATTCTTGAAGCGGGATCGGTCTATACAACGTTCGGTTCCGAACCGTTTACGCCGAACAACGAACTTCGGTACGATTCGCTTCAGCTTCAGGACAACTTAACGTTCTATCGCGGAAACCACACGTTAACACTTGGTGCTAGTTTTGAACGATATAAGTCGGAGAATGTCTTTTTCAGTGGTTCTCAGAGCGTTTATGTATATAACTCGCTTGCTGATTTTTATACTGATGCGAACGGCTATCTGGCCAACCCAAACCGGACCGTTTCGCCGGTACAACTCAGGCGCTTTCAGGTACGGTGGACAAATGTTCCGGGGCTTGATAAACCCGTCCAGCCGCTAGAAGTTACCTATACTGGTTTCTACGGGCAGGATGTTTGGAAATTGCGCGATAACCTAAATCTGACATTCGGCTTGCGTGTTGACGTTCCATTCTTTGGCGATACGGGTTTCCATAATCCTCAGGTTGACGGTTATACATTCCTTGATGAGACCGGAGCCTCGGTACAGTACAGCACATCAAAGCTGCCCGACGCCAATCTTTTATGGTCGCCGCGAGTTGGCTTTAACTGGAGCCCGACGAGCAGGTTGCAGATCCGCGGCGGTACGGGAATGTTCTCAGGCCGTCCGGCATATGTCTGGATCTCGAACCAGATCGGAGGCAACGGTATTTTGACCGGTTTCGATCAGCCATCGGACAATACAACAACCCGTCCTTTCAATCCGAATCCGAACCATTACAAGCCGACAGTGGTCACGGGTGCTCCGGCTGCGTCGTATGAGTTGGCGCTTTCGGACCCAAGCTTCACATTCCCGCAGTTGTGGAGAACGAGCATCGGAGCCGATTACAGGCTGCCATTTGGCCTGGTCGCGGGAACGGAGTTTCTGCATTCAAAGGACGTGAACGGTGTTTATTACATAAATGCTAATCTTAAGGCCGCGAATTCCGCATTTACGGGAGCTGACAGCAGGCCGCGGTGGGTTGGATCAAATCGTATCTATAGCAACATCACAAGTGCCGTGGTCCTCAAGAATCAGGATGTCGGCAAATCGTGGAACTTAGCGTTTACCCTTGAGAAGTCTTTCTCAAAGGGACTCTTCTTCAAATCTGCCTATAATTACGGTGATTCGAGAAATACGGTCGATCCCGGTTCGGTAGCTTTTGGTTCGTGGAACAACAACCAGCATTCGGGAAATCCAAATGATCCGGGCGTTGGATACAGCGCAAGTGCTTCCAAGCATCGATTCTTTACCGCGGCCAGCTATCGGCTGGAGTATTTCAAGTTTGGAGCCACCACCTTTTCAGCTTTCTTTGAAAGCCGGACGGGCGGAAATGCCAGCTATGCATTTAGCGGCGACCTTAACGGTGACGGCGGAACAAGCAATGACCTGCTTTACATACCCGCGAATGTTGGCGAGATGAACTTTGGCAACATTACGTCGTCAAGCGGAACGATACTTTACACGCCGGCGCAGCAGGCACAAGCGTGGGAATCCTACATTGCACAGGATCCGTATCTCTCGAAGCACAGGGGCGAATACGCGGTCCGCGGCGCGACTTTCCTGCCGTTTGTTACACGGGTTGATTTTAACGTAGCACAGGACTTTTTCTTTAAGACGTTCGGAAGGGAGCACCGGTTCCAGATCAGGGCCGATATTCTTAACTTTGGAAACTTCCTGAATCACAAATGGGGCGTTGGCCAGGCGTTCAGTTCAACACAGCCGCTTATCACAACAAGCACAAGCTCAACGGCAACTTGCCGTGCGGCGGGCGCGACAACCGCGGCTACTTACTGTTTGCGAAGGATCGGGTCCGACTTTATTAACACATCATTTATCCCTACAGCAGGCACAAATGATGTTTATAGGATCCAGTTCGGCGTTCGATACACATTCAACTAGGCCGCAATTTTTGCGCCGAACTTTTTTTAGAGCTTGCCGGCGGTCGTCCGGCAGGCTCTTTTTTATTTTCGGCAGACACCGTTTGGGCATTAACGGTAATCAGTACACTCGGTTAGAATCAAAATTCTAATGAAGATTCTGCAGATCTCATCTTCGCGGACTTATGGCGGTGGGGAAAGGCACTTTGTCGATCTTTGCCGCGGGCTGGATGAGCGCGGCCATGAGCTATACGCCGCGCTTCGCCCGACGAATCAATGGGAGCGAAGGCTGGGTTTTCTGCCCGACGAGAATATCCTGCATGTTTCTATAAGGAATTCGTTCGGGATATTGAGTGCCTCGCGGATGGCGGCATTCGCGCGGGATAAGGAGATCGACGTCATTCATGCACACGTTGCCCGCGATTACATTCCGGCAAGCATAGCCTGTACACTGAGCGGAAGAACAAAATTCGTCCTGACGCGGCACGTTCTCTTTCCACTCAAGCCATTTAATCGGTTTGCGTTAAAAAATCTTTCAAAGGCGATCGCGGTTTCCAAAGGTGTGGGCCGCTCACTTTCCCGGACCTTCCCGGATGAGAAAATAGCGGTCATTTTGAATGGAATTAGCGGCGCGGACCATATTGTTGAAAGCCGGACCGAAAGCGGAATGCGGTTTCGCGGGTCATACGGCATTCCGCCGGACGTTCGACTTGTCGGCGCCGTCGGTGAACTTGTTCCGCTCAAAGGTCAGCGTGACCTGGTGATTGCCGCTAACGAGATCGCAAAAGATTTTCCCGAACTCAAATTTCTGATCGTGGGCCGCGACAATAGCGTAAACGGAGGTTTCCGGCGCGAATTGAAGCGGCTGGTCAAGGTCTTTGGCCTTGAAGACCGGTTTATTTGGCTCGATTGGACAGAAGATATCAGCGATCTAATGTCGTCGCTTGATATTTTCGTATCCCCTTCACATTCGGAAAGTTTTGGAATGGCCATTTTGGAAGCTATGGCATGCGGCACGCCGGTCGTTGCCACCGATACCGACGGGGCCCGCGAGCTTCTTAGTGCGTCGATAGACCGCGTGCCGATCGAAGACCCGGTAAAGCTTGCGGCGGCCATTTCGTCGCTTCTTGCCGACCCCGAGAAATGCCGCCGGCAAGCTTCGGAGTCTTTGATCGCCGCAAGAGAACAGTTTTCGCTCGACCGAATGGTCCGTGAAACGGAAGAGCTTTACCTTGGCCTTTGAGCCCCGGCGTCCTTTCTGGAATAATCTCCACAATAACGGTAATTATTATTTTCGATGATCAAATTCGACAGAAATATCTGCAACGATTTCGACCTGGCGTCAGGCCGCGAATGGCTGGAAACTAACGGCATCGGCGGATTTGCGTCCGGCACGATCTCGGGTGCAAACACGCGACGTTATCACGGGTTGCTGACGGCCGCGACACGGCCGCCGCTCGGCCGGGTGACGATGCTGTCAAAATTTGAAGAGTCGCTGCTTTTTAATGGCGTCGAGGTCAAGCTTTCGTCCGATCAGTTCCCCGGCGTCGTTGACCCAAAGGGGTATTGGCTTATCAAGGAGTTTCGGCTTGACCCTTTTCCTATTTGGACATATGAGATCGACGGGATAGAGCTTGAGAAGCGCGTTTTTATGGTCCACGGCTCAAATACGACAGTATGCCGATGGAGCTTTGCAGGCGGCGTTCCCGAGGGCGTTGTGTTGAGCATAAAGCCGCTGCTTTCGTTCGTCGATTACCACGGCCTGCAGCACGAGTCGGACGACATTCATTTTCACTGTGCGTTTGAAGACGGAAAGGCAACCATTGACACCGCGGGCATCGGGGCCAAACTATTGCTGCTTCACAACGGACTTAAGGTCTCGGAAACAGGATATTGGTATCGGGATTTCGAATATGCGATCGAGCGGGAACGCGGCTTCGATTTCAAGGAAGACCTGTTTCAACCCTTCGAGATCGTATTCGATATCTCGTCCGGCCCGGCGGTGATCGCCGCTTCCGCTGATACAGTTTCGCGGGTCAATTACGGAACCCTTGAGGCCGCCGAGATAAAGCGACGCCGGTCACTTATCAAAAGGGCCGGTGCTCAAACCGACTTAGAAAAAGAACTTGTACTCGCGGCCGATCAGTTTATTGTTGAACGCGGTTCGGGCTACACCGTCATCGCC
>Ga0138256_10000719_pt1 | contig 35553 bp, 43 predicted proteins | sample KNB2016incub_MG_FD_105486 | JGI IMG/M metagenome (GOLD analysis project Ga0138256, IMG submission 105486) | Active sludge microbial communities from wastewater in Klosterneuburg, Austria - KNB2014incub_MG | ecosystem: Engineered > WWTP > Activated sludge > Unclassified | place: Austria... | reverse complement strand
ATAATGCGACTTTCCCGATATCGTCTGGCTCTCCCATCCGATGCATTGGGATTTTTGTCATAAAAGACTCCATTATTTTCTGCTGGTCTACTCCCTCTGGAGCTGGCATCGCTTTTTGTAGCTTTTGGACACCAGGTGTTGCGATACCGCCAGGTGCGATGGCATTGACCCAGATTTTATGAGGAGCCAGCTCTAGCGCGACATTTTTTGTAAAACCCCAGACTCCGTGCTTGGACGCATCATAGTGTGCAAGTCCGACAGATGATGGATGAAGTGCGTCAATTGAAGTAATATTTATGATCCTTCCACCTCTCCTTTGATCGATCATCTGTGCAGAAGTATATTTAGTAGTAAGAAAAACTCCCTTAAGATTTATCGAGATGACTTTTTCAAAATCTTCCAAAGTCATCTGATGAACTGGGATTGAAGGATAAATACCTGCGTTATTTACAAGAATATCAATAGAGCCAAAATCCGAAACAGCCGAGGATACCATCTTTTTCACATCCTCCTCAGAAGAGATATCTACCTTAAGAGCTTTAGCACTATATCCTCTATCTGTTAGCTTCTTTACAGATTCCTGTGCTTGACTCTCCTGCCTACTTGCCACCACTACATTTGCTCCTGCTTCAGCCAAACGATATGCTATACCATAACCGATACCCACAGCCCCAGTAACGATGGCAGTTTTACCAGACAGATCAAGCAACGAATTGAGTGGTTTTTGCTCCATATTTCTATATTAGCACACTCTCCTAATCCTCTGCCGCAATTGCCTCGTCTTTAGTCTTATGGATGGTTCCATCTGCATGCTCAGGCGGTGCATAAACTGTAAATAACTTGAGATCTTCATCTCCCGTATTCTTGAAATTATGCCTAACTCCACTAGGTACGAAGACGACATCATGCTTCTCGACTAGCTTAATTTCTCCATTTAAGATTGCCTCACCTGTCCCATCAACAAAGAATAGGATCTGGTCGACGCCTTCGTGAACTTCCTCTCCTATATCTTCGCCCTTTAGGATAGACATCGCAACGATCTGTGAATGTTCACCAGTATGAAGAACCTTTCTAAAAAAAGTATTTTCTTTTGTTAATTTTTTAATATCTCCTACAAACATATTTCTCACCTCCTTAATCAATATAACTATTCTAGCCAACTGTACTTTTTAGTCAAGCTGAGCCTTTTCCACCATTTATTTAGACTAAATTTAAGCCCGGCTTCACCTCTAGCAAATATCAGAAAAAGGAGTAAATAGACGATGTGCTCATCAACCAGCGGGTTGTTCGCAGATGGGAAAAGTGAGAGATACATCAGGGCCATCATTAGCGCACCTGAATAACCTGCAATCTTTTGGAAAATTCCAAATAGCATGCTTAATCCGATAGCGACCAAACCCGCCATATAGAGACAGTCGACAACTATACTTCCAGATAACATATGAAAAAATCCTGAAAATGTCCCTTTGCTGGCATAAGCCAGAAAAGAAGCTGTCAGAGAGACGCCGGCCAGCCAAGATTTATCAGGCGGAGTTGCGAAGTTAAGGCCAAATAATTTATCTAAAAATGCCCAAAGAAAAATAAGTCCTATCGCTACTCTAAGAAGTGAAAACAATACTTCTCCTTTTTTCATAGACTAAAACTCTCTTTCAATTATCTCTGGTGGCTGTGCACTATAATCCGTTACTCGCATCCAAGTAGGAGTGATCTTTATAAAACCCGTGTCAGGCGTCATAAATTTTTTTGCTTCAGGATTCTGGCCAAAAAATAACTCCTCATAATCATTATAGCTATCACCTCTTTCAATTAACTCAGATTTCCCATGATACTGGATATTTAACCCAGCAAAATCAAAGCCAAAGACCAAAGCCACTTTTTCATTTTCTTTTAGATTTTTCCACTTTTGAGTGACAGGATGAGTACTGAGAACTACTGTCAAATCATCCTTGACTGCGTAGGCCACAACTGCACTCGAGGGTTGAAGATCACTTGAAGCTGTAGATATAACACAAAGCTTAGCCTCTTTATTCTTAAGATAATTAAAAACTTTGTCTTGCATAACTTTTTTATCCACTCTTGAGATAGTATAACACTGGCTGAATTAAGAATGATATAAGCTTCTAGTCTGTAACAAGCAAGTTAAAATAAATTACTCCAAAATTTTTATATCAAAAATATAATATTTACTCACGAGAAAATATCATACCTGAATCCTCAATGGTAATATCAGGATTAGCAAAAGGATGATCCCTTTTATCTAATGAACCATCACTGTTATAACCTCTAATATAGGGTGGGTGAACTTTACTCACAGGTCCGCGCGACACATGAAATCCTTTAATTTCCAACATGTTTACTACTCCCTCAGGTATCCAATCAAGATGCGAACTCCCATCTCCGTGCAGTGGTGGCCCACTCCAATAAGGAAATCTTTCTTTATCAACGGTTAGAAGACCTGCTATAAATCCTCCCAACATTCTCTCCTGCTGTTGCCTAGAAAATTTATTAAAAGAATGTGGCATACTAGTGTCTTGCTCTGGAGTTTCGGTCCAAGCCAAAGCATAGTTAGACAAATCTGCAGATCTATCAACTAACTTATTACACGTTTCTATCATCTCTTCCCTTTCCTCGTCAGGAAGACTTTCATATGCAGCTATGACCAATTGATGCCTAAGAACTGAAAATGGGGTTTCTTTCTCATCCTGATAATCATCAGGCCATTCTTCAGGCATGATGATACCTCTCGAGGTATCCGTTATGCCATTGTAACCTAATATTTCTACCATAAAACCATCTGGCATTGCATCATCAAATGGAGATAACTCAGAATAATACAGACCTAATTTGGGAGACCTAAAAAAGTGAGGTAAGATATAGCCATTACTATCTATGGATTTTACAAACTCCTCATAATTTTCCATTTTAATAATATCAACTCTTTCTGGGAACAAACGTTCATCAACCAAGCCTGCAAGAGGATGTTCATCAGGAGGCGCCCCAAAAAAACGTGCTCCTTCAAAATCAATTCCATCTTTATCCACCTTAAATCTCTGAATGTCTCCTGAAATTTTCATTATCCTTTCCATCTCCTGATCTTGATCGCGATCCCTATCAAGCCAGATATCTGAAGCAGATGTCAACATCCTACTCAGCATTCCTATTAAGGGTAACTGATCACGATGTATATGACCATGAGTTTCTTTTAGCTTTCGCAGAGCGTCATCGACATTTTCAGGATAGGAGGACACATTTCCTCCTAGGCCATCAGGAGCAAATTGGTAGTAAAGAGCAGATAAGTTCTCATTTGGCAGCATCACCATTCCTACCATTCTTCCATCTGGCTGCAAAAAGACATTTGCGACTCCTTCATTATTCTTTATAAGTTCACCTTGCTCATCTAAAATTGGATCTTGCGGATTGTGAACGTATTGAAAAAACATCGTCTCCACAGGATCTTCATCGCCTGAACCAAAATTTATAATGCCTGTATTCACGTCAACTCCCCCCAGCATACCTCTTTCACGATTTTCAATAGGATAATATCTGTACTGAATATTATTTACTGCACCTAATCTCATTTGAAGAAAATTGACTTGTCGGCGGTCAATCCCTAGCTTATGATCTGGTAAGAGAGAGTCAAGATCTAATTTATCCCACGGAGCGATCCGAAGACTTGCGTCTAACCTTTCTTGAAGCGTTGACATCAAAAGATCTTTAGGATCGACATTTGCTAATGAGCTTTCTTCATGCTCTGTCATAGCGGTACTATAGCACTAAATTCTGACTAGTCAACAATTTTAACTTCATCTATATTTCCAATCAATAAAAATAATATTGACAATTCTACTTATTAGGTATACTATAGGCGCTAATTGCTGCCCTCTTAATCTTCAAATTTTTAAGACAATTTTCTTAATCGCTGCTCTTTAGTTATTTAATTATAGGTTTATCCTTCAAAAGAAGGGGGGTGAAAGAAAATGAAAAAAATTTTATTAGGATTCTTAGGTATCGCACTTATCGCTACAGTCGTTGGCTCTTCAGCCTACGCTCTGTTCTCATCTCAAGCTACGATAACAGGCGTTACCCTTACTTCAGGAAATGCAGAACTTATGCTTGGAAATGGTAATTCTGACCATGCGACTACGATCTCTGGCTCAGCTCTAAATCCATTCTTAAGTAATGTTTATCCAGGTTTTACATTCAACAACCTTTCGGGTCCAACACATATGTACAACAACAGTTCAGCTAATATTAAGCTTGCTGTTAAAGGACAGATTACAAGTTGGAGTTCAACTCAAGGAGATTGGTCAGCTTTAGCTGCCAATGTCAGTGCACGAGTGTGTAAAGTCGTTGAGAATGCAAATCCAGCTCTTAACGCAGTCTCGGATTGTGGAAATTGGTACACCTTACAGCAATGGCATGATTATGCTATTGATCTACCAGGAGCTCCAATCGATCCATCAAACGGAACTCCATGGAGCGGAAAAGCTGCATACGCACTGTACTTTTCTGTCAGCCCAGATGCTGGAAATGAAATCGCAAATAGCGATCTTTCCAACATGACTATTACCTTTACAGGTACTCAAGCAAACTAATTTGTTTGGGGGTTTTCTAGGTAGCGCGAATATATATTCGCGCTACCCATGAAGAATAAAATTATGAAAAATAAAAAAGGATTATCACTTAAGATATTTGAATGGGGGCTATTTGGCTTAGTCTTTAGTATTTTTGTGGCTATGTTCTCTCCCCTTCTACCTACTAAAAATTATTTCAGCTCCTACACAGTCGCTTCTGGATCCATGGAGCCTACAGTCCTTACCGGATCAATAGCATTTGTAAAGCCTATCCACGCAAAAGATCTAAAAAGCGGTGACATCATCTCATTTTTAGAGCCTCAAAGACCAGATACAACCATCCTTCACAGAATTCAAAGTATTAAGAAAGCTAATAATCAATTGTCTTTCGTAACTAAAGGAGACGCTAACAACGCTCGTGATAACTGGGTAGTAAATGAAAATGAAGTCAAAGGAAAGTTACTTTTTACTATTCCTTATATTGGATACCTCTCAGAGTTTATGAGAAAGCCTTTGGGATTTATACTCCTTATTGGTATACCAGCCCTTCTTCTTATATTTATGCAAATAAAAATGATCAGAAATGGCATAGAGCACGAAGTAGAGAGAAGGACTCGCAATATAAAGAATAGATCTTTCACTCCACAATTTAAGAAGATTGAGCTTATGCTCTTTTTTGTACTATGCACGACTATCTTTATTCCGGGTGCATCAGCACTTCTTACCTCAACTGTAACTATAAATGGAATGACTATTAAAACTAAAGAGACTTTCGCAGACTTAGATTATATTCTCGGGGACCATAAAGTCAAACTACGGTTCTCAAATCTTAATACTTATGCCAATGTTGAATATAAGCTTAACTACAAGACGGATAATTCCACTGAGGAGATAGATGGTGAAGAAAATCTCGATGGTGATATTTACCAAAAAGACTTACTCTTAGGAACATGTTCACAGGACGGCTGTACCTATGACCAAAATCCCCACGACTTTACACTAACCGTTACTCTTACCAACACACACGGTAACCCTATCACTATAGTTGAACACTTCTAATTATGAAAAAATGTCTTATTCTCTTTTTATTCCTCCTTATTTTTTTAGTTCCAAAACCTACCTTCGCAGCTGACAAAAACATAGATTGTGATGTCAGCTCTTGTTCGCCTACCACTCTTCCATCATTCCTCCCAAGTATTCTTTGGTACCCAGGAATGATTGAATCGAGGACAGTAAATATTTCAAATTCTTCTAATAGTTTTAGAGCTATATCTATTAGACCTTCAAATACCACTTCTACAAAAAATCTAGCTAATTCGATAAAGATAACTATAAAAAATAATAATCAACAAATTTGGTATGGACGGCTAGATAACTTTTATGATTTATCAGACCTTACACTCCCCACCATCCCTCCACAAAGCAGCAATCTATATACTTTTTCTTTTCTCATGGATGAGGATTCAGGGAATGAATACCAAGAAGGAACAACAACATTTAACCTCATTTTTAATGTTAGTGACTCAACAGTTGAAGATACCTCACAAAATAGCTCATCTCAAGATCTTACACCGACTCCAACCCTGATAAATAATGAGGGCAGTAATAATAGTGCTGACAATAACTCCTCAAACAATAACTCAAACTCAACTAATACTGCTGCTCCGCAACAATCCATACTCACTGGACTATCAACAGTTAATGGGCAGTCGAGGCAGACGCTAGGATCTTCTTCAGACAATGATACGACGGCAGATACTAAGGATGTTTTAGGAACCTCAAATAATTTTTCAACCCAGAAAGATACAAAAGGTGTCCAAGCAGTTAATCATGCAGCAGTATGTTCTAATAATTACACTTGGATTATTATTCTTATTATCGAAACAGCTATTTTAATAATTGGGAAGTTTTATTTAAGAAGAAATATGTTTACGAAAGTAAGTCCGATTATGATAGTGATTGCAGTTATAATTATCTACGCACTTACCTGTATAAAAGGCTATGCGCTTTTAGGACTTATCCCAAGCTTACTGATACTGAAAAACAAAAAGTAGAGATCAAACCTCAATAATTTAATTAAAACAAATAGAGAACTAACTCTGTCTATTCCCTTTTAGGAGCATGTCCATGGCATGTTTTAGTGATCCTGCTCTGATGATCTCGCCTGAGTTAACAAAAAATATTTCATCAGCATTCTCAATTGTATTAAGCCTATGGGCGATAATTACTTTAGTAGTTTTCTTCGGAAGTTTTGCCAATATCTCATCAAGAAGTTTTTCGGTTACTGTATCGATATTAGCAGTCGCTTCATCAAGAATTAATAGTTCAGGATTTCTTAGGATTGCCCGCATAAATGCTATCAATTGTTTTTGTCCTAGACTGATCGTCTCACCCTGAGTACTAACTAGCGTCTCAAGTCCTTTATCAAATTTGGTAAGGATGTCTGAGAGTCCATGATCTTTAATTATCCTAACTAATTCCTTCTCTGTTAATTTTAGGTACTTCTCATTTCCATACAAAATATTCTCTTTTATTGTCCCTGTAAAAAGAAATGGCTCTTGTAGTATAAAACCAATTTTCTGAGAACGCTCTTCATCAGTATAAGATCTAATATCCAGACCATTTAATGCTATAACTCCAACTGTTGGATCATAAAGTCTCGCCATGAGTGATGCCGTCGTTGTCTTACCACCCCCAGTTGGGCCAACTAGCGCATAGGTCTTCCCAACTTCTAGCGTAAATGCAGCATCCTTCAGGACATCTTTATCGCCATACTTAAAAGAAACGTTCTGAAAAGACAAAATTCCATCTGCCACTTTTTCCTTTTGTTCTACAACTAGTAAGTCAGAACTGAGATTTAATACTTCAGAAATTCTATCCCACCCAGCAAGTGCTACTTGAAAAGTTGACCAAATACTAGCAATCTGACGGATAGGGTCATAAAACCTTGTGAGATATATAAAATAACTGATTAATATACCTATAGTAAATTGCCCGATTGAAATAAGGTATATTCCATAAAAGAGGACAATTATCTGCGCGATACTTCCAGCTAGCCCGTAAAGTGGAGTAAAGATATTATTGGCGATTCCAGCTATTATCGAACTCTTATATGTAATTTCATTTACGGCTTGGAAGCGTTCCCTAAAGTAATCACGTCTATTAAATGCGACGACAACTTTAAAATTATCTAGACTTTCGGAGATTTCTGCACTCATGCCACCAATAGCTTTTAGATTTATTGCATTCTTACTTTTAACCCAAGGTGTAACGATCCAAGTTATAACTAAAATTAAGACAGCCGGGATTAGAGCAGCAAGACCCAGTTGAATTTGGAGTACTACCATAAAGATAGCAGCTCCGGTCATCATAAATATGCTACCAATAAATTGTAAAAGTCCTTGTGAAAAGAACTGATTTAGTTTGTCTGTATCGTTATTAATTCGTGAGATTAGATCGCCTGCTTTATTCTGATTAAAAAAAGCGATTGGAAGTTGTTGTAATTTTAGAAATACTTTATTTCTTAGATTGTAGAGCAAGCGCTGGCCGACTGATCCCATCAGCTTTGTCTGGAAATAACTAGTAATAAATCCCAAGATATAGAGTGAGAGTAAGATTAGAGATGAGATAAATACGCCATGATAATCTTTTTTAAGAATAGAAGTGTTTATAGCTTGCCCAATTACTAAAGGAGCTATTAAAGAGGTTGCAGTATTTATTAATAATGCAACTAAAGCAAGAGACATATTCTTACCCTCTCCTTTAAGCATTGGCGAAAATTTCTTTATCGCCGAGAATGTCGAACTATTTTTTGTGTTATTAAGACTGTAATTCATAATGTGATAGGCTTTTCTGAGATTCATATAATTGAATATACTCGGGAGAGGTTTTTAATAACGCTTTATGCTTTCCGATAGCAACCAGCTCCCCCTCCATAAGCATAATAATCTGATCGTAATGCTCAACTGATGCGATCTTCTGAGTTACTGAGATAAGTGTTAAGTCTGGATAATAATTTTCTATATTTCCTAAGATTTTCTTTTCTGTATTTGTATCAACTCTTGCAGTAAAGTCATCTAAGAATAATATTTTAGGATTTAGTGCTAACGCACGAGCCAGCATTATTCGCTGCTTTTGTCCACCAGACAGACTTCCCCCTCTCTCCGAAACAATTGTCTCTGTCTTCTGAGGAAGATTTTTTATAAAGTCAGCTAGCTCTGATGCCTTAATCGCTCTGTCAAAATTTTCTTTAGTTATATTTTCAGAAAAAGAAATATTCTCTCTTATACTTGTATTAAAAATGATGCTATCCTGAAAGACAAAGCCGATCTGTTTATGAAACTTCTTTCTGTCAAGATCAGGTAGCAACGTACCATCATAAAGAACCTCACCACTATCTGCTGTAATCAGACCATTTAAGATATAAAGTAACTGCGTCTTACCTGCAGCTGTCGGTCCTATAATCGCTGTCTTAGTCTTCGGCTTAATCTGAAAGGAAATATCTTTTAAAATACTCTTATCACCAATTTTTTTATAAATATCTCTTACTTTTATTTCACCGTCTAAATTTAATTCAACTGTTCCTTCTATCTCTTTAACCTCCTCAGAAAGTACTTTTGCTATCCGTTCATAAGATGCAGCAGATCTTGAAATAAGTCCGCTTATAAATCCAATCATAATTATTGGAAAAATCAAAATACCTACATAACTATTAAAAGCAGCAATTTGCCCTAGTGTCATCGATCCAGCAATTACAAAATGTCCTCCCAATGCCAAGATAATGAGCGTTGCTAGACTAGCTACAAAAGTAATAACTGGAATAAGGGCAGAAAAGTAAGCTAAGATCTTAAGTCCAATTTCAAGTGCATCTTTATTTGCTTGACGGAATTTATCTGATTCTTGTTTTTGAGAATCTAAAACTCTGATCAATGCAGCACCCAGTATACTTTCATTGATAACTTTATTCAGCCAGTCTATAACTCCTTGGGTCTTTCCAAAGAGCACTTTTAGCTTCCCCAAAACAAAGAAAAAGGTTATTCCAATAATCGGAACAATCATTAGAACTGCTAAAGCAAGCTGCCAATTAATGGAAATCAGGAATATACTTGCTCCAATTATCAAACAGATAGAAGCGACCATGGTGCCAATAGCTTGAGAGACGAATGTTTTGACTCCATCAACATCTGATGTCAAATTAGTTAGAAGAGTACCCGCAGTTACGCGCTGAACAAAAGCATAATTTTGTTCTGAAATCTTTTTAGCTAGTTGCTCTCGCAAATCATAGGCAACTTTTTCTGAAGTATATGTCTGGAGGATATTTTGGAGATATAAGAATATAAAAACGAAAATTCCTACAGCTATGAATTCTAAAAGAAGAGTTGTTGTTAAAAAATGTCCCTTAGTATAACTATCTATTCCACTAGCAATTAATCTCGGAGCGATTAGACCTACCAAATTTGTAAGTACTGTAAAAAGAACAAGTAGTGTAACTAACTTTTTATAGGTAAAGACTAATGAGAATATACTAACCTTATTTACTTTATTTTCCTTATTAATTTGTTTCATAAAAGGGTTTACTAAGGGGTAAAATCTTAATAAAAAGAAGTAAATATATATTAATCTAGATTACTAAGTAGATATAATATTCTAACAATCGGTACTGAACCCACTCATATAGTGTATCACTATTCTATAAATTTTTAAAATGGCACTAATAAAATCCTTAATTATAAATTTATTATATTAGAGGTCTTATTAATTTTTATTCAAAAGTTTGATTTACAAACCTAAATTAGCTAATATGGTGCTATGAGTTACAACAACTTATCAACTGATGAGACTTCTGTAATAATTGGAAGAGGGACAGAGCCACCTTTTTCTGGCGAATATGACAACTTCTATAAAGATGGGACATATCTCTGCCGAAGATGTAATAACCCTCTCTACTCCGCCAAAACCAAATTTGATGCTGGATGTGGCTGGCCTTCCTTTGATGCTCATTTTGATGGTGCAGTTATTAAGAAGATTGATCGCGATGGAAGTAGAACTGAGATACTTTGTGCCAACTGCAACGCTCATCTAGGACATGTGTTTGAGGGAGAACATATGACTGATAAGAATATCAGACATTGTGTAAATTCTATTTCAATGAAATTTATTCCAAGCACTGAGAATCTACCAGAAATACTCTACGAATAAAACTTGCATGGTCAGCGTTCTCCCGTAGCCCTTAAGCCACTTAATCTGCTGTCTGTACGAAGGATTAAGATTCCGCACCTTCATCCAAAATAATTGGGAATGATTCATCTCCCATCGGTAGCTTAAGAAGTATGGATTTGCCGGCCCCATTTGGACCCACCAGTGCAACTGTCTCGCCGTTTTGAATACTATAGATTGAATCGCCATAAACCATTAAGCGAGAATAGCCATAGGTGATATTCTTTGCAAGTATCATACGTCATTATATCAGGAATTAGAGACTTAAGGCTTTCTCCTGTACGATTAAGCGTTGATCTTGTTAAAGCATCTGGAGGCAAGATCCTTGAACAAATAGTCGATGGAAAAAATATGGGAGAAAAAGTCGATATACCTGGAATTGGGATCTATGTTAAATGTGAGATTCAGAAGGTAATAAATTTACTCTTCTCGAACCGTCTTCAGACACGAAAAATCAAAAATAACGTTAAATAACTCGATACTTTTGTGGCTTCTCGTCAGTTCTCTCAATAATCTTACGTGCTTCTAAATCTAACTTAACTATCTCTCCATACCAGCCAATAGCACCACTAAATTTACCCTTCAGCTTCTCATCTAAAGCCACAAATAATTCGTTATGTGTTAGTTCCTTCCCTTGCAAAACGTGCAAAATAGCACTCTTTATAATCTCATACTTCTCAACACTAATTTTCTTATTGGTTTTGTTAGGATCAGAATGGATCGTCTGAATAGTTTCAGCAATCATTCAAAAATTATAACACATTATTTTCCGTAGCTTGTTAAAATAATTCGTTGATGTATAATTCCAATCATGAATGAAATGTTCCGCAAAACTGCCAATAAAATCTCACACATAATGGGTACGCCCTGGGCATTTATGGCAGCACTTCTTCTTATTATTGTCTGGGCACTTCTTGGTCCCTTATTTCATTTCGCTGATACGTGGCAACTAGTAATAAATACAAGTACGACAATTGTTACTTTCCTTATGGTTTTTCTGATCCAAAATACTCAAAATCGTGATTCTCGCGCAGAGCAAATAAAGCTTGATGAACTTCTTAGGTCAATCAAGGGTGCCCGCAATGGGTTTGTAAATATTGAAGATATTCCTGATAAAGAATTAGATGAACTTGAGGAAAATTTTAGAGCGCTTCATCTTCGGTATGAAAGCGAACTAAATAATCGTAACAAGAAAAAAAGGAAGAAATCTCAATTACCAAAAGTAAAAGCAAATGCCTGAGTACCCAAAGTTTTGAATTGAATTGTGAGAACGTGAGATTCAGTCTTTCCCTGTAAATTAACCAGCTCATAAAGCCTCTGTGAATCAACAGTCACTACGCCATTCACAACATCCTTCCCAGCCATAGAAGAATCAATTATCTTTCCATCTAATAAAACTTTAACACTTGAGCTCTGTTTTGCAGAAGGACCCATAACTAGATATACATCTCCAGCGTAAAAATTATAACTAATCGCTGCATCTTTCCCTGACACTGAATATTCATCCATCACATCCCAATCTCCTGCGAAAGCGAAATGGTTTGCCTCAATTTTATTCACAGTTGGAAATGTTTGAGTACCATTTACTGTCTTACCAGAACTTGTCATATAAAGCATTCTTTTTGAACCTAAATAAGTTTCAGGAGAGATCTGACCTTTGGGAGCTGAATCAGGCATTGTTACAAGATCTGATGAAACGGTAGAACCATTTTCTTTAAGGAGTAATTGGATGGCTTTCTCCATCTGATCATATTCCCCTTCTCCAAAGTGAACTCTTCGCACCATACCCTTGGCATCTATTAAATATTCTGCCGGCCAATACTGATTGCTGTACGCGTTCCAGGTAGCATAATCATTGTCCTGAGCAACTGGATAATGAATTTTATAGCGTTTTATTGCATCAAGTACATTGTAGGTCTCTTTCTCAAAAGCAAATTCTGGGGTATGAACACCGACAACGACAAAACCTTGGTCATGATACTTATCGAACCAACTTGTAACAAAAGGCAGTGTTCGAATGCAGTTAATACAAGTATATGTCCAGAAATCAACAAGAACTACTTTTCCCTTAAGTTCAGCCATAGTCAGTGCCTTACTTTCTTTACCCGCTCCATCAGGTAAGTTTAACCACTGATTAATTCCTGTAAATTCTGGTACTTTCTGAGCAGTAACATTAAAAAGATCAATAGCCTCCTCACTACTGATTGAGTTAGTCTTACCCTTCAATTGATCCAGCTGTTTTTTTACAATACTATTTTTTTCAAAACTTGTTAATGCTGAGCTATAGCTTGGAAATGCATCGAGAAGCTTCAATTGAAGGACTTTGTCGTAATTTGTATAAATTGCAAGTGCAGTCAGCAACATCAATACACCAAAAACTTGTTGTACTTTTCCTGTATAAGACGACATAAATCTTGTCTTACCAATTACTCTCTGTCCTCCATACGCAAAAAGGAAAAGAGGTATTCCTACACCGATTACATAGGCAAGAGTTACTAAAACAACAGAAAAAGTTACTTGCCCTGTGGCAGCAAGCGTCGCAATTGATGCGAGAATCGGACCAGAACACGGTGTCCACACAACACCCAGTGACAATCCAGTGATAAATCCGCTTCCGAAGTCACTTCCCTGTGATTGTCCCGTAGTTCCAAATTTTCCCGCCAGCTTACTAACCAAAGATTCTGTCAAGTGCGATAAGGCAGGGATAATCATTGTTAAACCAAGAAAGACTAGTACAATAACAGCAAAAAGTCGAACAAGATTCGGGTCTAAATGGAAAAGACTAACTAAAAGTGAAATAGCGAGAGTAAATACTGTAAACGAAAGCATGATCCCAAGAGTTATCCCAAGTGGCCTCAGATGACTCTTACCTGCTGCTGCCGAGGAAAGCACTATTGGGAGTAACGGCCAAATACAAGGAGCAAGGATAGTCACAAAACCAGCTAAAAATGCAAAGCCAAGTAATAATATCATAATGTAGAATTTACCTCCTTTAAGAACGTTTCCTTATCCCACGATTCAAGTGAACGTGCAACTTCCTTTCCGTCTTTAAGGATAACTTTTGTGTGTTGGTAAGAAATACTATAGTTACTTGCTAATTCTTTCTCATCATTGTCAGTTTCTGTATCGTTGTAATTCACACGAAACCCGACCACCTTATCAGTCTGAAGCTCATTAAATCCAGCTTTAAGATTTGGTGCCTCTTCCCGACAGATAGGACACCAATTAGCATAGAAATCTAAAACAATTATTTTATTGTCAGCAAGAGCTTTATCGTAATCTGCTTTTTTAAAATCAAGATAGGGTGAAGTAGTCCCTGCCAAAACCTTCCCTGAGTATCCTGCAACCATTTTCCCTTCATCCTCATTTTGCTTAGATGTAGAAGATAAAGTAGTACTCTCATCCTGAGGTTTAGGTATCAAGATAACTATTCCAATAACAATGATAGTTACGATAAATCCTACGATAATTAAATTTTTCTTCATGTTCTATACCTTTCTTAATTTTCTACTTTGTTTAAAGGGTTTGCAAGAAATTCGTCAAACCCCCTAAACAAGTCTAGACAATCTATTATTTCTTCATCATGGTGTCAGTCGGAGAGACAGTCATCTTATCGTCTTCCATAGCACCTGTTGGCTCCATCATTTTGTCATCTTTCGATTCATCTATCATGGTGTCACCACCCTTCTCCTCCAACATTTTCGCTTGATCTAGTTGCTTTTGCATATCCATGCGTTGTGCTTCCATCATAGGCATTAATTTTGCTTTCTCATAGGCATAACCTGAGTAAGCTCCAATTAAAAGAGCAACAACTGCAACTATAATCATTGTCATTGTTTTATTCATTTTTCTTCACCCCCTTACTTTTTATAATTTCCATAAATCAGTCCAAGTATCTTTGCAAGTAACATAACTGCAACAGTAATGACTAACCAAGAATCAAGTGAGTGATGCAAACTTTGAAGTAAAATGGCTAAAACAAGGACACTAACACCTGCAAAGTAAGCAAATCTTGCAGCTATATATTTATGAAGCGCTTCCCTCTCGTCCCCTCGTCGCTCCTTCCAAATAACAGCGGTAAAAATCACAAAAAGAAATATCAACGATGGCTCCATGATCGCATGCATTTGACTAGGCATTGTAAATGCCATGGGATTTGCAAAAACGAAAAGCAAACAAAGTAAAATAAATGAAATAATAATTTCAGGGATATTATTTTTCATAGTACATAAAAATTTCGTTAATCGATTTTTTAAAAAATAGAGCAATTTTTAAACCAAGCAAAAGCGAAGGAACATAATTTCCTTTTTCGATTGCGATTACTGTCTGACGAGAAATACCAACTGCCTTAGCAAATTCTTCCTGAGTAACATTTTTTTCTTTTCTAAGGTCAGAAACAATATTTTTAACATATTCACTCATAACCTGATATATAGCAGAGTTAATATCTTAATCTAACGTAGATTATCAAAGAGCAAATGTCAAGTAAACTTAACATTTACTCTTATAATCTGAGAATTAAATCCTAAGTAGAGAAATGAATGACGATTATAAGCAGTGAGGTATTTTTACAAATCAGAGCGAAAGATAGCTCTATCAATATTTGAGGCTATATCCCAAATTACATAGACAGACTTGGGCCATTGTCCTTAAGCCACTTAATCTGCTGTCTATACGAAGGATTAATATTCCGCACCTTCATCCAAAATAATTGGGAATGATTCTTCTCTAGAGTATGCGCTAGTTCATGGATTACGACATAATTCAATACGAGCTGAGGTGCCATCACAAGTCTCCAGCTAAATTGAAGCCTATTATCTCTTGTGCATCTTCCCCACTGAGATTTAGTATCTGAAAATGTAATTTCTTTATAGTCAGTCTTCATCTCAAGAGCATACTTCTCTACCTGCTCAGTTATAATTTTCTTCGCTTCTTTTATATACCAATTAGTTAATTCTTTATTTTTTCTAAAAATTAATGATTCCGGAAAAAGTAGCTTATCTTCTCTAATTTGAATTGAAGTATAATTTCCTGCGGTAAGTAAAACTTTTTTACCAAGATATAGAAATTGTCCTTCTTCCTTATAAACTTTTGCTTGTCTAATTTTTTGAGTATTTTTATCAATCCAATCCTGATGTTGAGTTATAAATCTATCGATTAAAATCTTTGGAATAAGGTGCGGAGCTTTGACGATGATACTCCCGTCTCTTTCCATTTGAAGTGAAATACTTTTCCGACGAGAACGGACAATAGTTATCTGAGGTTTATCAGACATGATAACACGTATCCTATCACAAAAAAATATATTTTAAAAAGAATAGCCTTTATGACTTGAGACCTTTAGCTTCACAGATTAAAAGCCATAATATTACTTAGGCTTTTTGGGAGAAAGTAGGGGTTTTTTATGTAGGAATAAGAAATATACAGCTGTAATATATATGAGCATTATTGTGAGGCGCGGAAGACTTAATTCGTTATCGATACCTGTATACATCTGTAGCAAATGACCAATAACAGTATGATGATCTGGTAAAAATCCAAGTGGCAATTGAAGAATATCTTTTAAGCGGATATTAAATGACTGTTGTATAAGCTCGGTAAGTCCGTTCTGTACCAAGGCCGCCCCAAGTAAAATGATCATGTATTCTGTAACACGAAAGACTTTGCTGATTGGAAAACGAAGATAACTCAGATAACTTAAACTCCCAATAACTCCAGCTCCTACAAAACCTATAAATAACCCTAAAAGATTTTGAGTAAATCCTGCGAAAAGTGAAGTCGTGGCAGTAAATAGTGCTATCTCAAAGCCCTCTCTACCAACAAGCATTGCAATCATAAAGAAAAGTGATAAATCAAATTCCCTTGACTCAAGCACCTTATGAGCCTTAAGCAACTTACCACCCTTACTCTTTGACAGGACTCCATGAAGAGAAAATACGACGTAAGCAATGAAAATTCCTGAAAAAATCATCAAATAACTTTCGAGTAGCTCTGCATTTTCATGGTTTAAGACCTCACGTGAGAAATCAGCAAAGATATAAACCAGAATTGAAAGGATAAAAGAGAATAAAAATCCTACGAAAGCCGCAAGGAGAATATCTTTCTCGCGTTTTAAACCTAACTTACTAGATATGCCGAGAAATACTCCGACGATGAGAAATGCTTCAAAAAATTCGCGGAAGGCGATGAGTGCTGTGGTAAACATGGGGTAAGTAAACTATATAAAATATTATAGCAATAAGCAAGAAGACATACCGTTTGCGACCCCGCACGGCGGGGTCGCATTACCTGACCTAACCACCACTCTTATTGAGTAGGACTAGGTGTGATAGTAATATTTGGCTTGTGCATTCCCCAGCTGCCATGCTTAATTCTCATCCTCATACCAAAATATGACATAAGATATTTTGCATCGATATTATTAGCTTTTGCAAAAACTTGAATTTCGCTCTGGATTGCCGTAAATTGTTCTTTACGCTGGTCCGGTGTCATGCCCTTTAACTTTAACGGATCATATTTAGAACGCAAAGTACTTAATTCAGCAAGAATTGCATTCTCCTGATCTTGCGTTATCTTGCCATCCTTAACCAACTGATCAAGACGTGCTTTTTCATGATCATCTCTTGTTTGCTGCATCTTTACAAAATGCTGGGATTTATACGTACTAACTGCAGTCTTCACTTTATTTTGATCTAAGTGAAATTCATCAGCGATAAATTTGGTTAGGCCATCAGAAAAGTTAATTTTTGTAGGCTTTGACCCCTTTGTCTGAGCATAGGCTGGAAGTGTCGACAACATAATACTTAGACCGATTACTGATACTACTGTAATTGGCAGCATAGTTTTTCTTGTAGTCATATATTCACCTCCCTTCGGATAGTAAAGATACTCTACAGGCTAGACCTTAAAGACTGCTTAATAAACAGTGAGGGGTAATTTACTCTACAAAAGTGAGAGCTTTACCAGGACGATCAGCACGACCTGTGCGACCGATGCGGTGGACATAATCTTCGTATGAAGCAGGTGCTTCAAAGTTAATTACATGTGTGACATTTTCGATATCAATACCACGAGACGCAACGTCTGTAGCAAGTAATATTTGGAGTCTATCCTTCTTGAAATCATCGAGAGCACGTTGTCTTTGAGATTGTCCTTTATTTCCGTGGATTGCAGCCGCACGAAAACCACGCTCGATCAGTGCCTTTGTTAACTTCTCTACTCCCCATTTGGTACGTCCAAAGACAAGCACCTTGCTAAAACCGTCTTGAACTAGAAGGTCATGAAGTACATCGATTTTCTGAACACCACGAGGTATTCTTACTATATCTTGATCGATATTTGCTGCTGTTTCTCTTTTCTTTACTGAGACTGAGACAGGATCTGTGACAAATGTGTCAAGAATAACTCTTTCTTTATCAGTAATTGTCGCTGAAAAGAAAAGAGACTGTCGCTTCTTAGGAAGCAGTGAAATAATCATTTGAATATCTCTAATAAATCCAATATCGATCATTCTATCAACTTCGTCTAAGACGATATTTTGAAAAAGATCGAGGTTAAGACTTCGTCTTTTAATAAGATCTTTAAGTCTCCCTGGAGTTCCGATTACAAAATGTGGATTATGGTGTAATTTTTTCTCTTGTCGTTGTAGGTTTGCGCCACCAATACAGAGAATCTGATCCAAATCCATACCCTTCATAAAAATGACTAACTCATCAAGAATTTGCATAGCGAGTTCACGAGTTGGCGTTATGATAAGTACTCTCTGACTTCGATCTTTTGAAACTTTTTCTACAAGTGGGATTAAGAAAGCTGCAGTTTTACCAGTTCCAGTATTGGCAATACCGATAACGTCCCTTCCTTCTAAAAGGTGAGGGATCGTCTGATCCTGAATAGGTGTAGGAGTAACATATCCATGTTCTGAGATATTTCGCTTTAGTTTATCTGAAATGGCAAAATCACTAAATGTAGTAGTAATTTTTGGCTCTTCATCCAAAATTAGGGGTTCTGATTTATTTATAAAAAGCCTAACATCAAGCTGCTTTGGCTGACCTCTGGTAGGACGAAATTGGCCTCTTTGCGGGCGATTATTATTTTGCTGTGGTCCTCGATGTGAACGAGGATTATTTCTGTGGTTATGCATATTATTTATTGAGATGATCGAGCTATATATCTGCTTATTCTGAGGAATATCGGGTAGTTAGTAGATACAATTAGAAATGTTTGGGTATCTTTATCTTAACGTAACAAATATCAAAGGTAAGCAGAGGTACAACTTGACCATCTGCAATGTGTTGAGTATATCATAAGATTATCCTATAGTCAAGTTAGTTGGAAAAGTTATTCTTTTATGGAGCGTTCTTTCTCTTCTTTACCGATAACTGTTAAGATTTTCTCATCAAGTCTTCGCTGCTTCTCGTCAGCTCTTTTCTTGTCTGCCTCTGACTTCTCGTCACGAAGTTTAATACGCTTCAATTCCTCTTTATCTTTTTGATCCTGACATTCTTGGTTAGAGCATTTATACACAGACACAGTCTGCGGGAACAACGAACCTTCAGGATGGGAGGTTTCTTTACTGATAAGTATTAGTGTGGAACCACACTGAAAACATTTAGCAGACGATGAAGTAGAAGGATTCAAGATGGTGTCTATTATACCACATTTAAAAGAAAATCGCGAATACTTGCTAATGCCACCTAAATAGATTATAAACAACAATAGTGAAATCTTGGATTTCCCTCATTTTAGCAGCAATCTTCTTGATCTCCATTGCTGTTTTCAATATCAGACAGCCAAAAAAGCCAATAGCTCTCCCCACTCTCATCACACACGCAACTCCAACGATTATCCCGTCCCCAACACTATCGAGTACAGACTGTCAAATAACTGACATGAAAGGAACTATCTCATTTGAAGGAGCGGCAGGAAGTATTTATGGCACAATTACTCTTACAAATACCTCTACTGTCCCATGCACCCTCTCACTTAAAAATAATCTTAAGCTAAATTATCTCTCAACTGTGAAGAATATCTTAGTTACCTACACTGGAACTCCTTCTGCACAGGTTTACAAACTTTTCCCTAAAAATAGCGTATACGCACTAATTCATATGCCAAATGGACCACATTGTCAATCCGACATCCACCAAGTCCAAGCAAGTCTCAGCTATATGATGAGTACTAGCCAGGAGATATCCTTTACTAGTCGCGGGAAATCAGAATTTATGATAAATTCATGTACGAATCAGGAGGATATAACCAAAATCGACATCTCAGAACTTTCTCTTAAGCCACTCCCTTAATGAAGTGCTGGAGTGGGCCTCTTATGGTGGATTGTAATCTTAAAATAATTATCTTTGCAAGACTTATCGCAAAAAGCTAAGTTAGTCTCAGTATCCAGACACTCCTCGCACGATATAAAGTGGCGGTGACACTCGTTGTAGGCACAATTAACATAACTATCACAAACTTTCTTGCAGTGATCACACTTTCCCACGATCTCATGCTCCTCATTATCTGTATTTACTCCCCAGGTGATCCGACCATCAAACACATATAATTTACCCTTAAAATGCTTGTTGGGATATTTTTCCATATATGTCTGGATTCCATCCTTTAGCTGATAAACATCGCTAAAACCATTCTCAACTAAAAATCCTGAGGCTTTCTCGCACCTGATCCCTCCAGTGCATACGGTGACTATAGTCTTATTTCTAAGATGCTCGATCTTTGGCAAGACCTCTTTAAGATCATGGAAATTAGAGAGACCTGACGGAATATAATTCTCAAAATATCCACTCGCATACTCATAATCGTTTCGCATATCGACAAGGTAAAATTCACGTCCTTCCTCATACCAGGCATGCAGATCAGCAGACGAGAGATACTTACCAGTAGTTTTATTTGGATTTAGACCCTTGATACTCGTAGTCACGACTTCCGGTCGATATTTAACAGACAATCTTGGAAATGCTTTTCCAGTCCCCTCACTTTTCTTGTAATTAATATCTTTAAAGTATTTTGACCTCTCCATCACTTCAATATATTTCTCAGTATCGGATGTCAGACCCTCAACCGTACCATTGATCCCTTCATTTGCCACAATAATCCGGCCTTTTAGATTTAGCTCTTTACAAAGTGCTCGTTGTTCCTCTCTTACCTCCTCAGGATTTAGGACTTCAACGTATTTGTAATAGAGCAATATTTGGAAATTTGACTTTGTCATAGCTTGATTATACCAATCTTTCCATAGAGCTACAAATGCTATCTCTTTAAATAATTAAGGTAATCTTTCTGCATCTGTTCTTTCTTCTGTTTTTCAAGGCCTTGCAAATACAAAACTCCGCTGTCTGATCTTTTACGGAAATCCCTATCCATCTCAGACACGATCGGATTTACCTGAAGCGCCATTTGATTCATGCCTATTAGTTTTAGTCCTTTAAGACTTCGCAGTCGTGACAATGCAACATATCCTTGACCAGGCACAAATGAACGAGATAGGTCGACCTCAGCAGCATCAAGTGACATCCCTTGAGACTTGTGTACTGTAATTGCCCAAGCAAGACGAAGTGGAACCTGAGATATAGCTGCCAACTCGATATTTTCTTCTTTCACTTCCCAACTTGCTTGCCCGACAGTGATCTCTGAGCCATCAAAAGTCCTAACTATTGGCATATCTTCCTTAGTAAAATCTATTACTTCTCCAAGAGTCCCGTTAACAAAACCTTCTTCATAATTATTCTTTACAAACATTACCTGCGCCCCTTTTTTAAGCACGAGCCTACTTGGTGCCAGACAGCTCCTTTTTAAGCCCTCAACTAGCCCATGCCCTCCGCGAGAAGCCATGAAGTATTCATGCTCCTCACCACTCAATTCATCTAAGTGTTTTTTATTTATCACATCCACATCCGTGTTGTGGGTAAATAGCCTTGTGGGGCGAGTAAAACCTTCAGGTTCTTTATTCATACGATCCGTAAGCGCCTCAACAGTATCTTCATTAACCTCACCACCTCTAATATCATTTAAAACTCTTAGAAACGATCTATCACTCTGCCTGAATTGTTCATCTAGATAACAGATCTGTACTCGCATATCTTTCCAGACCTGAGATTCTGTTACAAACTGTGCCTCAACCTCTCCTTTTGTAACTGGTGGGAGTTGAAAAAAATCTCCGCACATAATTACCTGCATTCCTCCAAAAGGTTGTTCAATCCTTCTAAAAGCTTTACAGATCCTATGTACTAAATCGAGCTGAAAATCATGAAGCATTGAAATTTCATCAATAATTAAAACTCGAGTTCGCATGAAATGCTTGCGAAGATAGGCCCTTTTTATTAACTCAACTATCTCCTTATCGTCCATACTATCTTTAATTCCCATCCCAGACCAACTATGAATTGTCGTTCCTCCCATATGAGTAGCTGCAATTCCTGTAGATGCAGTAATACCAACAGGAACTTTATTCTGAACTAAGTATGAGATAAATTGATTAAGAAGAAATGTCTTACCACTTCCTGCTGGACCTGTAAGAAAAGCATTATTACCAAGTTTAAGGATATCCAAAGCTTCATTTTGCGTCATATTGTGAATCTTCAGGTTAACAGAAGTATCTCAATCCTTCAAGGTGCTGACATTGAAAGAAAGGTTAGCACTCGCTATAATCGTCTAACTGCAATGCCTAGAACTACTAAAAGTATCCTAGCTCTTCTGATCCTGTTCATACTTTCGTATCTGTTTGTTCAATTTAGCCTCCCAAAATCTTCTCCAAAATCTGAAGTAGAAGGAACAAAAACTATTTCAACTCCTACCCCTTCCCCAGCCTCTTTCCCGTCTCAACCACCCGGACAAGACCAAGTAATTGTGACCAAAGTAACCGACGGCGATACGATACACGTATTACTTAATGGTCGCGATACAACTATTAGAATTATTGGAATCGACACCCCTGAAACAGTCGATCCTAGAAAGCCTGTCCAGTGTATGGGTAAGGCAGCATCAGATAGGGCAAAAGTATTATTAAGTAATAAGACTGTTGTTCTTGAGTCAGATCCTACCCAGGGTGATAAAGACAAATATGGCAGATTACTCAGATATGTCTTTATAGATGGCAGTGATGACTACGGATTAGGAGCAATTCTAGAGGGATTTGCCCATGAATATACCTATAACGCTCCCTATAAATACCAGTCCGATTATAAAAAGGCAGAAAAATCTGCTATGAAAGCTATGATTGGACTTTGGGCTGACAATGCCTGCACCTCGTTGCCATAAGCTCTCCGCTGTGCTTAAATACTATTAATGTTGCCTATTCTTGATATTGCTCTCCGCTCAGTCATAATCTACAGCTTTATCATCATAGGAATTAGATTGCTGGGTAAAAGGGAGATCTCCCAACTCTCAATAGTTGATCTGGTCTTCGTCCTTCTTATAAGTAATTCTGTGCAAAATGCGATGGTCGGTCCAAATACCACTCTAATTGGCGGACTAGTTGCTGCTGGTTCTCTTTTTATAATTAATCAAGCCCTAGGCCTTCTGATGTTCCGTTCCAAAAAAGCACAAACTTTCTTAGAGGGTAGTCCAAGCATGCTTGTCTATCAAGGTAAAATAATCTACAAACATATGAGAAAAGCTGGTATAACTGATCTAGAACTTGAAGAGGCTATAAGAGAGCATGGGATTGAGAAAGTAACTCAAGTAGATCTTGCAGTGCTTGAGACTGATGGAAATATTAGTGTACTCTCGCATAATTTCACACACAATACTTCTCATAGAAGAAAAGCTAATAAAGCAATGGCCCGAAGTGTTTAGGTGATTTTTAGATGGTGTTTGAGGGTAAAAATCCAGTCGTCTTCATTTTCAGGATTTTCTAATTTCTTATCAAGTAGCCATTGAACATAAGGTCTATCACCTATAACAACCTCATCAATCTTTTTTCCTTTATGTTTTCCAAAAGGAAAAACACTAAAAAGAGATGGTTCAACTGTCATCCTAAGCATCACAGCTACAGCTTCCTCGTGAGATCCTACCTTCTCAATAAGCTTCTTATAAAGCCTTTGAAATAATGCCTCAAGCACTAAGACATCATCTTTTGCCTCATGCGCACTCGCATCTACATTTAGTTCTAAGTAGTAGCGTAAGTACTGCATATTATATTCAGGTATTACTCCTTCAGTATCAAGCGCCCTTGCAACTTTAAGAGTACATATGAAACGAGGTACATCTACCCCGTCATGTGAGAGCATAGCAATATCAAAAATAGCATTATGAGCAACAACGATATGATTAGATACTAGATCTTGGACTTCTTTTTTAAATGGATCGTCGCTAAATTTAGGCTTATCCTCAACCATTTTATTGGTTATATGTGTAATACTTTGGGATTTTATAGAAATTGGCACCTCAGGCTTAAAATATTCTGACCTAAGATTATCATTATGCTTGTAGCAAATTTGGAAAAGCCGATCTGAGAGAAGGTTATTGCCTGTTGTCTCAGTATCTAAAAATACGAAATCATCCATATACTGATATTATAGCCTGAACAAGTCTCGAAGTGTCTAGATAAATAATCTAAAACCTTAATTATTATTTAGCACTAGAAACCTCTCGGAGATGATAATGATCAATAATTTCACCTGCAGCTTCAACTGCTGATACTATAGAAGTATCAATAGTCAAATGGTCAAGATCAGGATATTTGTCAAAAACAAAATGCTTTTGTGAAAGTATATCTTGCAACTCTGTCTTACCAAAATTTTTACCATATTTCTTTCTAAAATCATCATCTATCCTAGATAAAAGGGTTTTAGGATCTGCGGTCAAATGGATCATAGACAACTTTCCCCCATTTTCTTTAATAAGCTTAATCAACTCTTTATAATACTCAAAAAGAGTTGGGCTGCCTGCTGAGCCTGAAGTAATAATCAAATTAATATCATTTTTGATCGCCTCCTCAACTAATCTCATGCGAAACTCCCTAGTTAAAACTCTACGTGAAGGATTATGAAAGTCAAAAATCTGATCTAGAAGATTAATTAGTAAATGATTGTGGATTAATTTGTAGCCTAATCTTCCCTGGAGCTCTTGGGCGATGGTTAATTTCCCAACAGCTGGAGGTCCATACAAAAAAACAACTTGCATAGAATGAATTATAGCAAAATCCTATTAGGCAAAAAGATAAGGATTTTGCATCGCAAAGAGGATATAGGAGAGAATAACAGCCGCAAAAAAGATTACAAGAATTACAACCAGAAGATGTACGGCTGGATGTGCATCATAACTAGGTCTAAAATGACGATGGGAAGTCTTTTTATGAGCTTTCACTGCTGTCTTATGAACCGCTTTTTTCTTAACCATGTATTAACTATGGCAACAAGATATGACTCTGTCAATGAAAAGAAATACGAACAGAATATAGACAAATAACACTAAGAGTATTATACTCCTGGCTATGAAGGAGTTATCTGGACCCGGAGAAGGATTTCTGAAAGGTTTTCAACCTGAAGTTGATCTAGGTGAAATTGATAATTTAACTGAACTGATTCAAGCATACCATAAGCTTGAGCTAGGAAGACCAATAACTCTAGTGACCAAGATACCAGCAACTAATAAATCTTCGGCTGAACTGGGTGGCTACATACTTTCTACTCCTAATCAGCTTCAACATATCGTGATTATAAGATCAGGAGAAGTATATTTAGTTGGACCAAAATCAGATAAGCCTGACGATATTACAAAGTACCAAGCCAATCACAGGCCCTCAAAGCTTCCTTTTCCTTGGCCAGTAGATCCAGATTTAGAAGTTGACACCGAAGGATTAGACACTTGCATAGATAATGGGATAGCAAATCTTTATAGCAAAGTACTACTCTCTAATAAAAATGGACCAAGTGAAGAGCTGGACAACGAAATAACTCAAGCTGTCGATTGGAGCCACCATCTCCGTGATCTACGAATCGAGGGTAAAGATACCTCTAGGAAAGCTCTTTTAAAAAGAGGATACGGAGGCCCTAACTATACTCCAGTTTTTTCTGAATCACCCACTACATCAAGTAATTTAGGTAGTAGTGAAGTTTTCACTGATAATACTATAGAGGACGAGTATTGCCCATCGGACTAATCCTTGAAGGCGAAATCTTCAATCTTATTTACTAATTCTTTCTCAGAAGTCTCTATCATTATCTCCTCGGTGCCAAATAACACTCCTGAATAAGTGTAGTTATGTGATCCTACCATGGCATATGTACTATCTATTGAAATAATTTTTGCATGTACTCCCTTAGACTTATGTGTAAAAGTTATAAGCGGATATTTTGGAAGTAGGCGGAGGAAGTGAAGATAAGTGAGGCGAGTCGGAAATTTTGTGAAAAGCGCGCTTTTCTTAGACGAGGTAATTATATCTACCTTAACTCCTTTCTTTGTAGCCCTTATTAATCTTCTTAGGAGTGGTCCATCTGGCACGAACTGAGACATAAAAACAATATGCTTTGTTGCTGAATCAATTTTCTGCATTACCTCTTCATAGATAATAGATGAACCCATCCTCCCAGTGTCCACAAAAAGACTTTCTGTCTTTGTTAGCTGCAATTTATAATTTACAGGCGAACGGAGGCTATTTACCATAAAAAATTGCTTTACCAGTCCCGAAACGATACTTTTCTCCTCGAAGCGGACCATGATATCAATCTTTTCAAATGCAGCATCAAATAAATTAACTCCCCCCATCCAGGCTACCTCTTCATCAACGATATACAACTTTGTATGATTTCGCCTTACCATAGGTAACAGATGATTAATCCTATTAGGATTGTTAGTGATGATGATGGTTGCTCCGCGTGACCTGAGATTGTCCTCTATTTCTTGAGACTTTCTATGCAATTCTTTCCCTTTAGATCTTTTATCCCTAGACGATGAGGGTAGAAATGCCAAATCTCCTTGTATAAAGACAGTAGCTACCCAGTCATGATTGATATTTACTCGGACTCCTCTATCCAATGCCTCCAGGAGAACTTTTTCAATTTTTAACAAAGTCTCGCCTGCTTCAAAATTCATTGACTGGAGGTATATTGAACGCTTAGCCTTAACAGCTGTAGCTAAAAAATCTTCTAGAAAGTCATTTGGGAGAAAGATACGCGGCACATTCATTGAATACCTAGTATAGCGCAAAAAAATAAGGATAGCGCTAAGAGCACCATCCTTATTTAAAAGTTACCTAGCCGACTGTACAATCAGCTTTCCAACCATACCCATTTTTCTATGATTTCCTACGGAACAATAATATTCAAATGTCCCTGCTTTTGAAGCAATGAACTCAACATTATCTGAAAGCCCCGTATCAATTATTTTGGACTTGACGTCAAATTCATCAATTACGAAGTCATGAAATCCTCCGGAACTTTTGAAATTAATGTTAACCGTATCACCCTTTTTAACGGTGATAGTAGCTGAATCGAACTTAAAGTTAGATCCAGTAATAGTAATTTCTTTAACACTCCCTAACTCATCATCCTTATCCTTTGCAGCTGGCGAAGCTTCCATAGACTCTGATGGCGAAACAGTAGAATCTTTGTCCATCTCTACCATTTGTGTTGGAGTGGGGATTGGAGCAGGCAAAGTAGAACTTGAGCTTTTTGTCAAGAAATAAGCTCCTCCTGCAATAACTACTAAAACTATAGAGACAATAACTATCAAACGATTACTCATATACTCACCTCCTTTAATATTTTCACTAAACCATTTTTATGCCTAGCTTCAATCTCTAAACAAAACCAGGAAAGAAGTCTTTCTTAATATTTGTTCTCTGAACTCCCATTTTATGAAGTTCACTCTCAAACCTAGTCACCATACTGTGTGGGCCAGAAAGATAGAAAAGTCTCTCTTTCCAATCTGGAACATTATTCATTATCATCTGACTTGTAATTCTCCCCTTACCACCTTCCCACGAAGTCGGAATTTTATCAAGATTGGTCAGGGTGTAAAAAGTTTTAGTACTCAAAGTCCTTTCAGCATCTTCCAAGATGTCTTTATAAATGATATCTTCAGCTAAAGAATTTGAAAAAAATGTAACGATATCTCTCTTATCTTTTGTATCAATTAAAAATTTTAACATACTTCTAAATGGCGTAATGCCTATCCCACCGGCAATAAAAACAAGTTTCTTATCTTGATCTTTTGGCAATATAAAATCTCCTGCAAGTTGAGTTAACATTATTGGCATTGATTTATCAATTATTGACAAATTTTTCTTATAACTACTACCATTTTCATAAAATTTTACTCCAATCCTAAGCGCCTCCTCAGTTGGACTTGAGCTAAGTGTAAAATACCTCCTATTTCCTCTGCTGTCAGTTTTGGGATGAGAAAAAGTCCACTCTATGTACTGTCCAGCAGCATATTTGAGCTTTGTCTGAGGTTTAAATATAAAGTCTATAATACTGGGTGCAATTCTTAGCTCACTATGTAAATGCAGAATAAAGCGTTCTTTAGAACTTACAAAATATGAGAAAATGTTCCCAATTATGAGCGCTAACTCCGGTGTTGAATATAGTCCAAAAATATGAAGTTGTGGAGGGAAAAGAAGTCCAACTAAGAAGCCATAAGCTATTTGAAAATTCTGCTTAGTTGGCGAGGTCAGTGGCTCAGTCAACATGATGTAGGCAAAAAAGAAAAATGGCGAATGAAGGAAAACTTGAGTATATAAAATAACAAGTGAACTATGATTAATTAACCCAAAAAAAGTTATCAAAATTAATGAACTAGTATAGAAAGCCACTGCCATATATTCACGTCTTGTTTTGCGTAAAATCAGTAGTCCCCCAATAATGATAAATGGCGTGAGTAGACCATTTCCAATCCACCAACTAGCGCTTTGCTGCAAACCAACCGTAGTTAAGATAACTGCAATTGCAACAGGATTAAAAATATGCTTGCCTTTTATTGCCAAGATATACTTACTCGCCTGCGCCAAGACGGCTGCAAAAAAGACAAATCCTATCCCACCTGTATTAAAAGATCGAATTGGAGTAATAATGCAGGCGAGGATTAGTGCAGTGATGTAGACAGACTCGACATTTGAAGGAACTTTGAAGACATAAGAAAATACCTTGTTGGTAACATAGCTTACACTGAGAATAAATACTGTAGTCAGAATAATAGCCCAAGGATTTACGCTAGAAAACCCAAAGAGACTAATTAAAAAAGCTACCAAAATTAGCAAAATGAGATAATAAAGTACCAACCGGTACATAGTTATTCGATCTAATAAATAATCAAGTTGTTTCATGCTTTGCTTAACTCTCCAAATATTTCTCAAGCCCACTTGTATATGTTGCTATGCCTTTACCATCTATCATATAGCTTTCAACACTTTTATAAGCATTGATAAAATCAATTCCTTTCTCCCCCATCGCAAAAGTAGCTGTAGCCAGCAGATCAACTTCTAGGATTGATTTCCCCAAAACACTAACACTCGCAATTTGGCTTCTACTCTTGTCTTTTTGATGCGGATTATAGATATGATCACCACGTATAGCAGTTCCCGAAGTTGCAATTGCCTGATTTGAGAGTGAAACAACTTTAATAACTTCAGAGTATTTAAAAGGATTTCTTATCCCGACTCTCCATTTCTTCTTATCTTTTAGCCCCGACGCATATATATCTCCTCCTGCATCAATATAGAAATCTTTAAATCCTCTACCCCTAAGTAGCTCAACAGCCTTTTGAATAACCCACCCCTTCACAATTCCCGACGGGTCAAAATAATTTTTATGATAAACATCAAAATAACCATCTGTCTTAATCTTTGCTTTTTCTGACAAATCAATTATCTCCTTCATTTCTGATGAATATTCCAGAGGATTTATTTCTTTTCTGTTAATTCTACTTACTTCACTTGTCTTTTTATATGGACTAAACTGCTCATCTACTTTTTTAAATAATCTAAAAATATCCTTAAAATCTATCAGAGTGACCTGGCTATCAATTACTTCAACACTTATCGGCATACCCATGATAAGTTTTGTCTGTTTCATAAGCTATGAATGTGTAATCAAGTTCATTATCTTGATTTCGCTAAAGCATTTGCCAACGAACGCTTAAAGCCCTCGCTTGAATCTGTTGCACCTGAAATTATATCTACATTGGCACTTTGTGCAGAGATTGCTTCTTGAATAAGAAGCGGCTTAGCTTGAGAATTGATTTCAATTGAAGTTCGTCTATCGTTAGGTGATTGAAGAAATTCAATATCACTTATCTGATTACTGGAAATTATTGCTCTAACTTGAATATTGCCATAAAATACATCCTCAACACTGCCAGTATATGCTCCATCTTTATATTCAACTAAAGAAACCGAGGGCGTACCAGAATAAAGACCAGGCGTATCTGAAATTTGGGGATTTATTATCTTAGTATTTGAATTAGTCACCTTCATTATGGCCTCCCTACCTTCCTGTCGTTCATGAAAACTGTATCCAATAAAAGCACCGATAACAAATAACGATAAAATAATTCTCTTCACTAGAACCATTATACTAATAGAACAGCCTGAAATAAAACTGAAGTAGGGATCACTTCGAAATTATGAAGATTTTTTAAAAGATGAAGCTGTGCTTGTAGTTTTTGAGGCTTTCTTCGTCGCTACTTTTACAGGAGAAGTAGATTTCCTAACGACCGCAGCTTTCTTAATTTCTTTTTTTACTGCTTTTTTCGGCATCAACTTTTCAGCTTGGGACTTTGCCATCTCTAACACTTCACCTCTTTTGCCGACAATCGTCGTTAATGTCCTTCCAGCTTGTGTTTTAGCAGAATCAAAATCTTTAATAATTTTTGTACGAGTCTTTTTATCTGAAAGCGCCTTAGCTACTGCAACTCCCACCATGGCACCCACAGTGACGACCGCTCCGGCTGCGAATGGTGCTGCTTTATCTTTTACTGACGATTTCTTTTTAAACATATGGGTAGACTACCTCAACAATAATAGTAATATACTATAATTAAGTAAGAATTGTGTAAGATCAGACAAATGACAAAACTCCTGAAGGATTGTACAATAAATTTATGAAAAAATTCGTTATCTTTCTTTCAATAATCCTAATAGGTTTTCTTACTTACCAATATATTCCGGGAGTAAGACACCTTTTGTCATACTCACCCTGTGATACCCCAATTACATACAAGCTAGGAAGTATTGATCCCCGTTTTGAACTTTCTGATTCTCAAGTCCTAACAGACACCAAAGAAGCTGCAGCAATCTGGAACAACTCATTGAATAAAAATATATTTACTTACGATCCTGAGGGTGAAATCACTATCAATCTAATCTATGATAAGCGCCAAGAATTAAGTACAGAGATTAATAACCTACAAAAAAAATTAGACGCTGATAAAGGAAATTTAGATCCACAGATTGAAGAGTATAAGAGACAATCAGCAAACTTTGATCAATCTGCAGCAAGCCTAAATCAAGATATCGCCTACTGGAATAATCGCGGCGGTGCTCCCCAAGATGAATATGACAAATTAATTACTCGCCAGAATGAGCTTAGGTCTGAGGCGAAAAATCTAAACGAACTTGCGAGAACTCTTAATCAATCAGCTGTAAATTATAATTCTCAAATAGGTCAACTCAACCAGACTGAAGGCCAATTTACGAAAACACTTGTCCAGAAGCCTGAAGAGGGGTTATTTAACGGCAATGATAAAACCATCTCAATTTATTTTAATAATTCTCAAGATGAACTCATCCATACCCTAGCTCATGAGCTAGGACACGCCAGAGGACTAGATCATAATGCGAGCTCCGAATCTATCATGTATCCATCATCAACTGAGGACATCACGCCTTCAAATACTGACCTATCCTCGCTTCTTGAAGTCTGTAAAGAGCGAAGCTATGTACATCTAATCATTCTGAACTACACTAATTTAGTTAGACAACTAAATATCAAATTTCAAACGACTTCTAACTAATTATATACATGCTATACTCTAGAAATGCCAGCAGTTAAAAAATGGTTTAAAGTAAGGAAATATGGATATGGGTGGACTCCTCAGACCTTTGAAGGATATCTGACTACCATAATTTATTTTGTCCTCTTCGCAGCATTAACTATAATTTTCATAATGAGACTTGGTGACCCTCTTTTCGATCAAAGAGTCTCGGTTGGGATCTATCTCTGCCTTGTTGGAGTTCTCAGTATCTCTCTAGTAGTCATCGCTTACCTTACGGGTGAAAAGCCATCTTGGAACTGGGGAAATAAATCTAGTAAAAGTTCCAAAAACTAATTTAGGAAAACGATAAATAGATTCAGAAGTGAAGCAAAGGTTACCCAAGCTAGATACGGATAAAGTAAATATGTAGCAGTCTTATCAAACTTTTTGAATTCTTTAATAGTTAAGAAGATAAAGATCCATAGAAAGATAATCTCTACAATTGCAAAAATTGGAATTTTTAATCCAAAGAAGATTATTGACCATAGCGCATTTAAAACAACTTGAATTAAAAAGAACTTAAACCCCTGTGATTTGCTAGCCTTTTTCTTACTATTCCAAAACAAATAAAGAGCTATTCCCTGAAAGGCATATAAAATTGTCCAGGCTGGACCAAAAACCCAGTTTGGCGGATTAAAAAAGGGCTTGTTCAAAGCAGCGTACCAAGTGGGAATTGAGTCAAAAGTGAAAATGGAGCCTAATCCCCCAGCGATAAAAGGGATAACAAGTGAGATCACAAACTTTGACCATTTCATACTAATTCTTAGCTTCGTCTAACTTTGAAGTGCACTGTGGACACCTGGTCGCTTTAATAGGTACCTCTGAATAACAAAATGGACAACTCTTCATTGTCGGATCAACGCTCTTGCCTTTGGTCGATAGATCTTTTAATTTATTCATCGGCACAATTACAAAGAAATATATTGAAGTAGCGACTATCAAGAAAGATATAAGCGCATTTAAGAACTGTCCAAGTAGAATAGTTGACTTGCCAATCTTAAAAGCAAGGTGAGAAAAATCAGGAATTCCTCCCAGAATTCCGAGTGCAGGAGTAAAAATACCTTTTACGAACTCTTGGACTACCGAATTAAAAGCAGCTCCAACAACTATACCAACTGCTAGATCAACTACATTTCCGCGTAAAATAAACTTTTTAAATCCATCCATAAATAATTTATATCACAAATCTCTTCAACTTAAATGACTTAAATACTTCTTCCACTTTCTCCTGCCTGACTATCTCTATGTTCTTCCATAGCTAACTGCTTCATAAGTGAGAGAACATTAGAATCATTCAAATAAACTCCATATGTAATAAGGTCTTGTACTTCAGGGATAAGACTCTTTGTAGCTTCTTCACGTATTTCGAGGGGTAAATCTGCGAACTTTTTCAGCAGCGTCAGGCCCTCCACTCTCTGAGCGTGAATATTTCCATGATTTATGGGGGGGCGAGAAGATGATTCTTTATCAAAAGCTTTTCCTAAAGCCTCGACGATATCTTGATTAATTGGGGTAGCTTCATAATCTGAAACCCATTGTTTATGATTTAGGAAAAATCCTCCAACTATTGTGGGCAAAACTATATCCCCAAACTTACTCATAAAGCTTTTTGCTATTTCCTCCGGTGAGAGTATGACTTCTACTTTTTTTTTGAGAGGCTCCTCCTCAGCGGCTGGCTTGACCTTGGGTTTTAAATCACCCCCGTCTGGAATAGCCATTGCTCTAGGATCAATTAACTTACTTGGCTTTTCACTCCTAATACGACTCCCGTCTAAAATTTTGTGACTAGTTAATTCACCATTAGAATTAGACACTGCTCCTCTTGCCAAGTCTTTATAAAGACTCAGCTGATACTTAAGATCTTCATTCTCCTCCCTTAGCTCCTTAATAGTTATATCTTGAGATCTAATTTTTTCTTGCAAAACATCCATTTCTCCCCTTGCTTCCTGGAGACTTTTTCTATGCCTTCTAGAGACATCACGTTTTTGCTCTCCTGTTGGTTTAGCTTTCTGCTTTTCGAAAATTACCCCAATATTATCTAAATTTACATTATCTAAGATTGCTTTTGTGGCATCTTCCCTACTCATTCCTTCTTTCAGAAATGGTTCTGCCTGCTCAATAAATGCTCTTGCCTGAGGAATATAAAATCTTTTATCCAAGATGATATCCATTACCGCATTTTGCAAAGTATAATTGTCTTGGCCTGGAAATGACTCAACTGTAAGCTTCAAAAGCGTCGGAGTTACAACCGCTTTACGATCCTTCCCTCCACCCTGTGTCCTTACTTGTTCTACTAATTTAGGATCAGCATCGTCAACAAGCTTAAGCGTTTGATAAGTCTGATTAAGTCCCTTATTCCACCTATCGGATGTCCCACGGACCCAGTCTTTCATTTTTTCGACCTCCTGAGAATCAAAATCTACTCCCTGAGGTCGTTTAGTATCATTGAGAGTTACGCCGAATGCCCTAGTAACATCCATTCCCTTTTCTGCCCATGGGGTATTATTAAAAGCAAGCCTCATCCAAGTAGCGATACGTGCATACTGTACTGACTGCACAGATTGCGCCGCTAAAATTCTCAAATCATATAGTTCTTCATCCGAACAACCGTACATAGATGAAACCTTAACTGAGTCTGCTCCGTTTCGCCTAAGAGCTTCCGTTCTATGAAATCCATCAACGACATCAAAAACTAGTTTATCTGTCTCATCATCTATGCGAGCTCTGACGGTAGTAGGACTAATTTGACCACGATCCGATGTCTTCATGGAGTTTGCCAACTCCTTTACATGATTTTCATCAATTATGGAATGATCTGTAATGACCTGCGATAGCGGGACTGTACCGATGAGGCTACACCTTTCACCATCCTCAATTAATGAACGACTTAAAGTCTCTGAGATTGGCTTATTTAAAACATCGAGCTCCTCTGATATTGAACGCTGGGACTCCTTTTGTATCATATTCTAGAGGCAGTTGGCGTATTCTAATGCAGAGCTATTTATCTGTCAATGATCCATCCCTCTCTGATATACTTAGCGTATGAATTTATCATCTTTAGAAATCAAAATTATTTCATTTCAAAAAGAATATGAAAGAATGGTGATCAATCTCCTTGAAGAGCTTCACCAATATCTCGTTCATATTGACCCCTTAAAACGCCTTCGTATAGAGCCAGGCTATGGAGAAATGGAGTTAAAAAAGATCCTAAAAGAAATTGAGCTTATGGAGGGAATTTTTTACTTGGCGACAATTGGAGATGAGGTTGCTGGATTTGTGACTGCAACAATTCATAGACAGACTTCTGAGGATCTAATGCAGGCCGTGCCTTCAAGTGTTGGGAGAGTTACCAAACTCTACATCTCTCCTCTCCATAGACAAAAAGGCTTGGGAACAACTCTTCTTAAAAAAGCCGAAGAATATGCGAGATCAAAAGAATGCGATGCCATGAAGATCGAAGTATTTGCACCTAACGAACCTGCAAGAAGCTTCTATGGAAAACATAATTACCAACCTCTCGAAATAGACCAGATTAAGGTATTCTAGCTCTTGCAGATGAGCTTAATCATCCCTACAATTACTAAACAATATGAAAGAAATACTATCAAATAGAGCATTTATTTTTATCGCTTTCTCAGCTTTTTTAGCAGTAATTGGTATTGGAATTATTATCCCAGTCATACCATTTATTGTTGAGCAATATATGCCTCATGCAACTGAGCAATCAATTGCTTTTAACGTTGGATTACTTACCTCCATATACGCATTCTGTCAGTTCTTT